>Ga0209370_1000200_pt1 | contig 112564 bp, 95 predicted proteins | sample AgamicAtPrz_FD_187164 | JGI IMG/M metagenome (GOLD analysis project Ga0209370, IMG submission 187164) | Agave microbial communities from Guanajuato, Mexico - At.P.rz (SPAdes) (version 2) | ecosystem: Host-associated > Plants > Phyllosphere > Phylloplane/Leaf | place: Guanajuato, Mexico...
ACAATGGCAGCCAGAAGCGGGATGTGACGGCATAATAACAAACATCGATTCCTGCGAAAGCGCTCCTCCATGAATGTTGATCTGCACTGTCACAGCACGGCCTCCGACGGCGCCCTGTCGCCCACGGTACTGGTCGCCCGGGCCCATGAGCACGGGGTGCGGACGCTGTCGCTCACCGACCACGACACCCTCGAAGGCCTGCCCGAGGCCCGGCAGGCCTGCCTGGACAACGGCATGCAGTGGGTCAGCGGGGTGGAGCTGTCGTGCACCTGGGGCGGCGCCACCATCCATGTGCTGGGTTACGATTTTCCGCTCGATGCCCCGCCCTTGCTCGAAGCCATCGACAACCTGCACCGCGGCCGCTGGCTGCGCGCCGAGGAAATCGACCGCAAGCTGGCGCTCAAGGGCATGCCTGGCGCGCTGGACGGCGCGCGGGCCGTGCAGCAAGAGCTGGGCGACAGCGGCAACGCCCCGGCGCGCCCGCACTTCGCCGAATTCCTGGTGCGCGCAGGCTTCGTCAAGGACCGTGGCGAGGCCTTTCGCAAGTGGCTGGGCGCCGGCAAGTTGGGGGACGTCAAGCTGCACTGGCCGACGCTGGAGGAAACTGTCGCCACGTTGCGCCAGTCCAATGCCTGGGTAAGCCTGGCCCATCCCATGCACTACGAACTGACCCGCAGCAAGCGCAGACGGCTGATTGCCGACTATATTCAGGCAGGGGGGCAGGCGCTGGAAGTGGTCAATGGGATGATGCCGCCCGAGCAGGTGGGGACAATGTCGATCCTCACCCGTGAGTTCGGCTTGCTGGCAAGCGCCGGCAGTGACTTCCACGGCCCTGGCACCTGGGGCGAGATCGGTGCTTACCGGCCATTGCCCGAGGACCTGCCACCTCTGTGGCGTCGATTCCGACATGAACAGTCTATGGCGGTATGAACAGGACGACTACGTGAGCCAATTTTTCCAGATTCATGCGGAAAACCCGCAAGCGCGCCTGATCAAGCAGGCGGTCGAGATCATCCGCAAGGGTGGGGTGGTGGTCTACCCGACCGACTCGGCCTATGCGATGGGCTGCCAGATCGGCGACAAGGGTGCCATCGAGCGGGTGCGCCGCCTGCGTCAGCTGGACAAGAACCACAACTTCACCCTGCTGTGCTGCGACCTGTCCGAGATGGGCACCTTCGCCAAGATCGACACGGCGACGTTCCGCCTGCTCAAGGCGCACATTCCGGGGCCTTACACCTTCATCCTCAATGCCACCCGTGAAGTGCCGCGCCTGCTGTTGCACGACAAGCGCCGTACCATTGGCCTGCGCGTGCCGTCCAACCCCATTGTCCTGGCCCTGCTCGAAGAGCTTGGCGAGCCGCTGATGAGCGTCAGCCTCATCCTGCCGGGCGACGATGAGCCGATGACCGATCCCTACGAGATCCGCCAGCGCCTGGAGCACCATGTCGACCTGATCATCGACGGCGGCTTCGGTGACCTGAAGGCTTCGACTGTCATCGACCTGTCCGGTGACGAGCCGGAGTTGATTCGCGAAGGGTGCGGGGATCCGACGCCGTTCCTGGTCAACGCATGAGTCAGATGGAAACGCCCGAGGCGCCGACCGAAGAGGCCGATGCCCCTCAGCAATTGCAGCTGGCCCTGGTCTACGGGGAGGTGCTGACCGAACTGCCGGTGGACCTGTACATCCCGCCGGACGCGCTGGAAGTGATCCTCGAGGCCTTCGAAGGCCCGCTGGACCTGCTGCTGTACCTGATCCGCAAGCAGAACATCGACATCCTCGACATCCCGGTGGCCGAGATCACCCGCCAGTACATGGGCTATGTCGAGCTGATGAAGAGCGTGCGCCTGGAGCTGGCCGCCGAATACCTGGTGATGGCCGCCATGCTCGCCGAGATCAAGTCACGCATGCTGCTGCCGCGTTCCAGCGAGATCGAGGAAGAGGAGGGCGACCCGCGCGCCGAACTGATCCGCCGCCTGCAGGAGTACGAGCGCTTCAAGGCCGCCGCCGAAGGCATCGATGAGCTGCCGCGGGTTGGCCGCGACGTCGTCGTGCCGCGTCTCGAGGCCCCCCAGGCCAAGGTGCGCAAGCTGCTGCCGGAGGTGTCCCTGGAGGAGATCCTGCTGTCCATGGCCGAGGTCATGCGCCGCAACGACCTGTTCGAGAGCCATCAGATCACCCGCGAGGTGCTGTCGACCCGCGAGCGCATGAGCGAGGTGCTCGAACGCCTCAAGGGCGGGGGCTTCGTGCCGTTCGTCGAGCTGTTCACCGCCGAGGAGGGCAAGCTCGGGGTGGTGGTCACTTTCATGGCGATTCTCGAGCTGGTTAAGGAATCGCTGATCGAACTCGTGCAAAATGAGCCTTTCGCCCCGATCCACGTGCGTGCCCGGGCAGAGTGACCTGACGACTACCGATGAACCTGAACGAACCCCGCGAACTGGCGTCGCTGATCGAGGCCTTCCTGCTCGCCTCGGGCAAGCCGCAATCCCTCGAACGCCTCTACGAGTTGTTCGAGGAGGCCGAGCGCCCGGCCCCCGCCGTATTCAAGAAGGCCCTGGACGTACTGGGCAAGTCCTGCAGCGGTCGCGCCTTCGAGCTCAAGGAAGTGGCCAGCGGCTACCGCCTGCAGATCCGTGAAGACTATGCGCCCTGGGTCGGCCGCCTGTGGGAGGAGCGCCCGCAGCGTTACTCCCGCGCGCTGCTGGAAACCATGGCGCTGATCGCCTACCGCCAGCCCATCACCCGTGGCGAGATCGAGGACGTACGCGGCGTGGCGGTCAACAGCAACATCATCAAGACCCTGATGGAGCGCGAGTGGATTCGCATCGTCGGCTACCGTGAAGTGCCTGGCCGGCCGGCGATGTTCGCCACCACCAAGGCGTTTCTCGATCACTTCAACCTCAAGAGCCTCGACGAGCTGCCGGCGTTGGCCGAGTTGCGCGAGCTGGAGCCGGAGCCGCTGCTCGACCCGGACGAGGCGCCGGTGCCCGCTCACCTGCAGGCCCTGGCCGATGCCAGCCTGGGCGAGGAGGGTGAAGAGGTGGAGCCCAAGGAGGAGACCAGTTTCCGCTCGCTGCTGGTGGAGCTGGATGCGATGGAAGAGGGGCTCAAGACCGATTTCGATGATTTGCGCGATGAGGCGTCCATCGAGCCCGAGGACGAACCAAAGGCCTGACTGCCGGCTTTGTGGGAGCGGGCTTGCCCTGCGATGAGGCCGGCACCGTCAACACCTACCTTTGGGCAGAATCTGCAGGGCGAGCGCCAAAAACCTTCTACCCTCCAGTGCGTTCCCCGGCCGAACCGCGTATGATGCGCGCCCGCTTTCACTACTACACCGGGAGGTGCCCAGATGAGTGACAAAGACCTGCAAGACCAACAACCCACCCCGCCGTCCGGCGAAAAGCTGCAGAAAGTACTGGCGCGCATCGGCGTCGGCTCGCGTCGTGACGTCGAGGCCTGGATCGGCCAGGGTCGTATCAAGGTCAACGGCGTCGAGGCCACCCTGGGCCTGCGCGTCGACCTGCACGACGCCATCACCGTCGACGGCAAGCTGATCAAGCGTGTCGAGGCCGCCGAGGCGACCCGCCGCGTGATCATGTACAACAAGCCCGACGGCGAGATCTGCACCCGTGACGACCCGGAAGGCCGCCCGACCGTGTTCGACCGCCTGCCGCGCCCGAAAGAGGGCCGCTGGATCAACATCGGTCGCCTGGACATCAACACCACCGGCCTGCTGCTGTTCACCACCGATGGTGAGCTGGCCAACCGCCTGATGCACCCGTCCTATGAAATGGACCGCGAGTACGCCGTGCGCGTGCGCGGCGAAGTCGACGACGACATGGTCGATCGCCTCAAGGCCGGCGTGGTGCTCGAGGACGGCCCGGCCAAGTTCACCGACATCCAGAAGGCACCGGGCGGCGAAGGCTTCAACCACTGGTATCACTGCGTGGTGATGGAAGGCCGTAACCGTGAAGTGCGCCGCCTGTGGGAATCCCAGGGCGTGGTGGTCAGCCGCCTGAAGCGTGTGCGTTTTGGTCCGGTGTTCCTCAACTCCGACCTGCCGATGGGCCGCTGGCGTGAAATGAGCCAGGGTGAGATCGACATCCTGGCCGCCGAAGTCGGCCTGCAGCCGGTGGCGCTGCCGGAGATGAAGCTCAAGGCCAAGGACAAGCTCGAGCGTCTGCAGCGCAAGTCGACCCGCCCGCTGGGGCGTGGTGAGCGTGTGCGCACCCTGCGTCCAGCCGCCGAAGGGCAGGCCGAGCGCCCGGCACGCGCGCCGCGTGAAGAGTCTGCGCCGCGCAAGAGTGGTCGTGGCAGCACGGTGGCCGAGCGCCCGAGCGAGATGCGCAAGCGTCCGGCCCGTCCCGAAGGCGATAAGCCTGTCGGCCGTGGCCGCGGCAAGCCGCGTGGCTGATCCGGCCCGGTAGCGAAAGAGCCAGCCTTCGGGCTGGCTTTTTTGTGCCTGTGAAAAGGAAGACTCTCGATACGCAGCCCTGTGTAGGAGCGGGCTTGCCCCGCGATGGGCCGCAAAGCGGCCCCAAGTGCCTGAACAGACAGAAATTTTCCCGACAGTGGCAAATTTTCAAACCACCTTGTAAAGAAAATTATACGATTCTGGGCCTTTTCCCCGGCTTGCCTGTGCTTTCCCGCTCTTCGTCACAAAATCTTTCCAAGACTTGCGCGCCAGAGCCTCCCCGTCACCCTTCACCCCCTTCCCAAACCCCCGTCCAAACGCTGAGATAGCGCCATTGCCGTGTGCAGAGCCAGGCAGGATAGCCAGGCATCGAAAACAACAAAATGGAGGCGCCATGTACGCCGATCACTCCGCCTTTTCAGGCCTTCACCCCAGGACCGGTGCGTTTTTTCCACAGGAAACGATGCAACGCGTTGACGCCTGCGCGTTTGCAGGGGTATACAATGCGCCGCGTTTTACCTGTGACCCCCTTGCGTACCGCGCACGCTTGCTGACACCCGGTTGATCCGCCCCTGGCCACCAAGGCCACGAGCGACTGCCCGTCATAAGTATCCAAGGTAACCACCTTGCCCATTCCGCTGCGCCACGAGTGCGGTGGGTCCGATTCCGTCACAGATAAAAACAAGCAGGTGACTTCGTTCATGAGTGGACATAATTCACAGTCTGGCGAACTCAAGCGTGGCTTGAAGAACCGCCATATCCAACTGATCGCCCTGGGTGGCGCGATCGGCACCGGATTGTTCCTGGGCTCGGCCGGCGTGATGAAGTCCGCCGGTCCGTCGATGATCCTCGGCTATGCGATCTGCGGCTTCATCGCCTTCATGATCATGCGCCAGCTCGGCGAGATGATCGTCGAAGAGCCGGTGGCCGGCTCGTTCAGCCACTTTGCACACAAGTACTGGGGTGGTTTCGCCGGCTTCCTGTCGGGCTGGAACTGCTGGGTGCTGTACATCCTGGTGGGCATGTCGGAGCTTTCGGCAGTGGGCAAGTACGTCCATTACTGGTGGCCGGAGATCCCGACCTGGGTCACCGCGGCGGCGTTCTTCCTGCTGATCAACGCCATCAACCTGATGAACGTGAAGTTCTTCGGCGAGGCCGAGTTCTGGTTCGCGATCATCAAGGTCGCCGCCATCGTCGGCATGATCGGCCTGGGTGCCTACCTGCTGACCAGCGGCAGTGGCGGCCCGGAAGCGTCGGTGACCAACCTGTGGGCCCATGGCGGCTTCTTCCCGCATGGCGTCAGCGGCCTGGTGATGGCCCTGGCCTTCATCATGTTCTCCTTCGGTGGCCTGGAAATGCTCGGCTTCACCGCGGCCGAGGCCGACAAGCCGAAGACCGTGATCCCCAAGGCGATCAACCAGGTCATCTACCGCATCCTGATCTTCTATGTGGGCGCCCTGGTGGTGCTGCTGTCACTGACCCCGTGGGACAGCCTGGTGGCCAGCATCGACGCTTCCGGTGGCAGCTATGGCAGCAGCCCGTTCGTCCAGGTCTTCTCGCTGCTGGGGAGCGACGTGGCCGCGCACCTGCTGAACTTCGTGGTCCTGACTGCGGCGCTGTCGGTGTACAACAGCGGCACCTACTGCAACGCCCGCATGCTCCTGGGCATGGCCGAGCAGGGCGATGCCCCGGCGGCGCTGGCCAAGGTCGACCGTCGCGGCGTGCCGGTACGTTCGATCCTGGTGTCCGCGGCCGTGACCCTGATCGCGGTGCTGCTCAACTACCTGATGCCGCAGAATGCCCTGGAGCTGCTGATGTCGCTGGTGGTGGCGACCCTGGTGATCAACTGGGCGATGATCAGCTACTCGCACCTGAAGTTCCGCCAGCACCTCGACCGCACCGGCCAGAAGCCGCTGTTCAAGGCGCTGTGGTACCCGTACGGTAACTACCTGGTGCTGGCCTTCGTGGTGCTGATCCTCGGCATCATGCTGCAAATTCCAGGCATCCAGGTGTCGGTGTACGCCATGCCGGTATGGTTGGTGGTGATGTATGTGGCCTACCAACTGAAGAGCAAGCGCGGCGCCCAGGCCAGCGGCGCTGCCGGTAGCGTGGCCAAGTAAGCGCCGAGGCGCTTCGAGAAAACCCGATGCCAGGTGACTGGCATCGGGTTTTTTGTTGTCTGTGCCGACCCATTCGCGGGTAAACCCGCTCCCACAGGTTCTGCGCCTCCTGTGGGAGCGGGTTTACCCGCGAATGGGCCGGCTCTGGCAACCGATCACTCAGATCTGTTCGAGCAACCAGCCACGAAACGCCCGCAATGAGGGCAATGCCTCATTCCTCGTTGGATAGATCAGGTAATAGCTACGCTGGCTGGCAAACGGCTCGCCGGGGCTGAACAGCTCGCCGCTGGCCAGTTCCTCCTCCACCAGAATCCTGGGCACCAGGCCGATCCCTATCCCTGCCCGCACCGCCTGGATCAGGTGCGAGGTCAGCTCGAAACTCGGCCCCAGGCGCATCGCCCGGTGGGGCAGGGCATGGTGGGAGAACCATTCCCCCCAGGCATGGGGGTTGTTGGCGACGTTGAGCAGCACCTCTTCACTGATCCGCGCCGGGCACCATTGCTGGCCGTGGCGAGCGCTGTCCGGTGGCAGGATCACCACCAGTTCCTCGGCGTGCAGGCGATGGCAGACCAACCCGGGCAGGTCGTGGGTGGCCACGCCGATGGCCGCGTCGATCTCGCTGGTGTCGAAGTTGATCGCTTCGATACGGGAATGAATGTGCACCAGCATGCCGGGGTGGGCGCTGTAGAACGCATGCAGGCGCGGCAGCAGCCATTTCGAGCCGAAGGTCGGCAGGGTCGCCAGGCGCAGGGTGCCGACCCCGGATTGATAGGCCAGGGCTTGCAGGGTGGCGCTGCGGATACGTCCGAGGGCCTCGCTGAGCTCGCGCTGGTACAGGCGGCCGACATCGGTCAGTTGCACCTGGCGCCCCTCGCGGCGGAACAGGGTGAGCCCCAGCTGCTGTTCCAGCGCCTGCACCTGGCGGCTCACCGCACTCTGGGTCAGCGACAGCTCGGCGGCGGCGCGGGTGTAGCTTTCATGTCGCGCGGCTGCCTCGAAGGCCAGCAGCAGCGACATGGATGAGGTGAGGTGGCGGTAATTCATTCATAAAGCTCATCGATAGCGGCAGGAATATCCGTTTGCCCCTGGCGCGAAACTACAGGAACATTGGCCTATTCGAAATCCTCCCATGAGCCATTCATGCTGGAGTGACAAGATTTCCGTGAATTAGCCCGATATCAAAGAGGCATCCTTCGATGATCGCCCAGCTGCCGCCCCGTGCGCCCGCCGCCCATTACCCTGAATTCCTCGAGGCCCTGAAAAACAGTGGCTTCCGTGGCCAGATCAGTGCCGACTACGGCACCCGCACCGTGCTGGCCACCGACAACTCCATCTACCAGCGCCTGCCCCAGGCGGTGGTGTTTCCATTGGATGCCGACGATGTGGCGCAGGTTGCCGCGCTGATGGCCGAGCCACGCTTTCGCGACATCAAGCTGACCCCGCGTGGCGGCGGTACTGGCACCAACGGCCAGTCGCTGACCGACGGCATCGTCGTCGACCTGTCGCGGCATATGAACTCCATTCTCGAGATCAACGTCGAGCAGCGCTGGGTGCGGGTCCAGGCGGGCGTGGTCAAGGACCAGCTCAACGCCGCGCTAAAGCCTCACGGGTTGTTCTTCGCGCCGGAACTGTCCACCTCCAACCGCGCCACCGTCGGCGGCATGATCAATACCGACGCCAGCGGCCAGGGCAGCTGCACCTATGGCAAGACCCGCGACCACGTGCTCGAGTTGCACAGCGTGCTGCTCGGCGGCGAGCGCCTGCACAGCCTGCCGATCGACGACGCGGTGCTGGAGCAGGCCTGCGCCGCACCCGGCCGGGTCGGCGAGGTGTATCGCATGGCCCGCGAGATCCAGGAAACCCAGGCCGAGCTGATCGAAAGCACCTTCCCCAAGCTCAACCGCTGCCTGACCGGCTACGACCTGGCGCACCTGCGCGACGAGCAGGGCCGTTTCAACCTCAACAGCGTGCTATGCGGCGCCGAAGGTTCGCTGGGCTATGTGGTCGAGGCCAAGCTCAATGTGCTGCCGATCCCGAAGTACGCGGTGCTGGTCAACGTGCGCTACACCAGCTTCATGGACGCCCTGCGCGACGCCAACGCGCTGATGGCGCACAAGCCGCTGTCGATCGAGACCGTCGACTCCAAGGTGCTGATGCTGGCGATGAAGGACATCGTCTGGCACAGCGTCGCCGAGTACTTCCCGGCCGACGCCGAGCGCCCGACGCTGGGCATCAACCTGGTGGAGTTCTGCGGCGACGAGCCGGCCGAGGTCAATGCCCGGGTCGAGGCGTTCGTCGCGCATCTGCAGCGCGACACCAGCGTCGAACGCCTTGGACACACCCTGGCGGAAGGTGCCGAGGCGGTCACCAGGGTCTACGCCATGCGCAAGCGTTCGGTAGGCCTGCTGGGCAACGTCGAGGGCGAAGTGCGGCCGCAGCCGTTCGTCGAGGACACCGCCGTGCCGCCGGAGCAGCTGGCTGACTATATCGCCGACTTCCGCGCGCTGCTCGACGGTTATGGTCTTGCGTACGGCATGTTCGGTCATGTCGATGCCGGCGTGCTGCACGTGCGCCCGGCGCTGGACATGAAGGACCCGGCCCAGGCCGCGCTGGTCAAGCCGATCTCCGATGCCGTGGCGGCGCTGACCCAACGCTATGGCGGCCTGCTCTGGGGCGAACATGGCAAGGGCCTGCGCTCCGAGTATGTACCGGAGTACTTCGGCGAACTGTACCCGGCGCTGCAGCGTCTCAAGGGCGCCTTCGACCCACACAACCAGCTCAACCCGGGCAAGATCTGCACCCCGCCGGACAGCGCCGAAGGCCTGACCCCGGTGGATGGCGTGACCCTGCGCGGTGACCTTGATCGCAGTATCGACGAACGTGTCTGGCAAAGTTTCGGCAGCGCCGTGCACTGCAACGGCAACGGTGCCTGCTACAACTACGACCCCAACGACGCCATGTGCCCGTCGTGGAAGGCCACTCGCGAACGCCAGCATTCACCCAAGGGGCGTGCCTCGCTGATCCGCGAATGGTTGCGCCTGCAGGGTGAGGCGAACATCGATGTGCTTGCCGCCGCCCAGCGCAAGGCGTCCTGGCTCAAGGGGCTGCCGGCGCGCCTGCGCAACAGCCGTGCGCGCCAGCAGGGACAGGAAGACTTCTCCCACGAGGTTTACGACGCCATGGCTGGCTGCCTGGCGTGCAAGTCCTGCGCGGGGCAGTGTCCGATCAAGGTCAATGTGCCGGACTTCCGCTCACGCTTCCTCGAGCTGTACCACGGCCGCTACCAGCGTCCGCTGCGCGACTACCTGATCGGTTCGCTGGAGTTCACCATCCCGTACCTGGCCCATGCGCCAGGCCTGTACAACGCGGTGATGGGCTCGAAGTGGGTGAGCAGGCTGCTGGCGGACAAGGTGGGCATGGTCGACAGCCCGCTGATCAGTCGTTTCAACTTCCAGGCCACCCTGACCCGTTGCCGGGTCCAGGTGGCGAGCGTGCCGGCCCTGCGCGAGCTGACCCCGGCCCAGCGCGAGCGCAGCATCGTGCTGGTGCAGGATGCCTTCACCCGCTATTTCGAGACGCCACTGCTGGCCTCGTTCATCGACCTGGCCCATCGCCTGGGGCACAAGGTGTTCCTAGCGCCCTACAGCGCCAACGGCAAGCCATTGCACGTGCAGGGTTTCCTCGGTGCCTTCGCCAGGGCGGCGATCCGCAACGCCACCCAGCTCAAGGCCCTGGCCGACTGCGGCGTGCCGCTGGTGGGGCTGGACCCGGCGATGACCCTGGTCTACCGCCAGGAGTACCAGAAGGTCGATGGCGTGGAGTGCCCGTCGGTACTGCTGCCCCAGGAATGGCTGATGAACGTGCTGCCCGAGCAGGCGCCGGCCAAGGCCGACAGCTTCCGCCTGATGGCCCACTGCACCGAGAAGACCAATGTGCCGGCCAGTACCCGGCAGTGGGAGCAGGTGTTCGCCCGTCTGGGGCTGAAGCTGGTCACCGAGGCCTCCGGTTGCTGCGGCATGTCCGGTACCTATGGGCATGAAGCACGGAACCAGGAAACCTCGAAGGCCATCTTCGAGCAGTCCTGGGCGACCAAGCTGGACAAGCAGGGTGAGGCATTGGCGACCGGCTATTCGTGCCGCAGCCAGGTCAAGCGCATGACCGAGAAGCAGTTGCGCCATCCGTTGGAGGTGGTGTTGCAGTACGCGCAGCGTTGACCATGAGGGCATCGCGGGGCAAGCCCGCTCCCACGCAACCGCGATGCCTTCAGGATTCTCGCAAGCGTCGTGCCTGGCGATACAGGTACAGGCTCAACACCAGCCCGCACCCCGCTGCCGCCGCCGCGAACAGGAACATCGAGGCAAATCCGAACCCTGCCGCCACCGCGCCCACCAGCGGCCCGGTGATCCCCAGCGACAGGTCGATGAACAGCGAATAGGCGCCCACCGCCGCGCCGCGGTTGGCTGCCGACACCTGGTTCACGGCTTCCACCCCGAGTGCTGGAAACACCAGCGAGAATCCGAACCCGCTCAACGCCGCGCCGGCCAGCGCCATCTCGGCGCTGGGCGCGAGCCACAGCATCAGCAACCCCAGTGTCTCCACCGACAGGCAGGCAATCGCCACGCGAAAACCGCCGATGCGGTTGATCAGGTTGCCGAACAGCAGGCGCGCGCAGATGAAGCTGGCGCCGAACAGGCTCAGGGTCAGCGCGGCGTTGGGCCAGCCGCGGCTGGCGTAGTACAGCGTGATGAAGGTGGCGATGGTGCCGAAACCGATCGAGCCCAGCGCCAGCCCCGAGCCATGGGGGAACACCTTTCCCAATACCCGCAGGAACGGCAGGCGCACACCGACGACTACCGGTGCGGCGCGCTTGGGCCAGGCCAGCAGCAGGCCGATGACGCCCAGCAGGATGATGCTTGCGCCCATGCTCCACAGTCCGAGATGCCTGACCATCAGTACGCCCAGCGGCGCGCCGATGGCCAGCGCGCCATAGCTGGCGATGCCGTTCCAGGAGATCACCTTGGCGGTATTCTCCGAGCCGACCCGGCCAATCCCCCAGCCGATCGAGCCCGAGCCCACCAGGCTCTCGGCGCTGCCCAGTACCAGGCGGCCGATGAACAGGCAAACCAAGCTCAGCCAGGGCAGGTGGGTGAGGAAGCTGCAGGCCAGCATGAACACACCGCTCAGGCCGCAGCCGAACAGGCCGTACATGACCGCCTTCTTGCTGCCGAGGTTGTCGATGATGCGACTGGCGGTAGGGCGGCTGAGCAGGGTGGCCAGGTACTGCACGCTGATCACCAGGCCCGCGACCACGGCGCTGAAACCCAGGTCGTTGTGCACGTAGCCGGGCAGCACGGCCAGGGGGATGCCGATGTTCAGGTAGCCGATGAAGGTAAACAGGACGATGGAAACGACTTGCAGGGTGACCGCAAGGGGGCGCGGTGAGTCGGGCATGAGGGTCTTCGACAGAGGTTCTGGACGGTGTGAAAACGCGATGACGGGGATATCCCGCAGGTCAGCCGTTTTCACACAGTCGGGTGGGGTGCGCGATTATTCCTGGTCGGCGCTGGATTGATCGTCACCGTCCTGGTCGACGGCGGGCGTCGGCTCGGCGTGGGCGGCAACGGATTGCTCTTCGGGGTTCAGGCTTGGGAAGGGAAGATTCGGGATTTCATGCATCTCGTCGTTCCTCGCAAGTGTGAGTGAAAAGGCGGCGCCAGGGCGCATGTGTGGCTTCGAAAAGCTGGGGCAGGATACAGCAGTCTGGATGACAGTTTGAGATTTTTGCCGGGCGCTGGTCGGTTTTAGCGTGCGGCTATCGGCCAAGGAGTGTGTCAGGCGGGCACGTGGGGGCAGATTTGCCCCCACGTCACATCGGCCAGGTTTCAGCGACAGACGTCGGCGATGGCCGCCGCCAGTTGCTCCAGGCGTCGTGCATCCGCCCCGGCGATGTTTGCCCGGCCGGTACCGACCAGGTACACACTGTGCCGTTCACGCAGCAGCTGTACTTGCTCGGGATTCAGCCCGGTGTAGGAGAACATCCCGCGTTGCGCGGCGATATGCGCGAAGCGCTCGGCCAGGCCGTGTGGCGCCAATGCCTGCACCAGGCCCTGGCGAAGCTCGGCGATGCGCTGGCGCATGGCGTTCACTTCCTCGACCCACAGCGCCTTGAGCGCCGGGTCACCGAGGATCTCGGCGACCACAGCAGCGCCATGGTCCGGTGGCGTCGACCACAGGTTGCGCGCAATGAATGCCAGCTGGCTGCGCACATCCAGCAGTTTCTCGGCATCGTGGCTGCACACTAGCAGGGCACCGGTGCGATCGCGGTACAGGCCGAAGTTCTTCGAGCAAGAGCTGGTGACCAGCAGTTCCGGCAGTTCGGCGGCAAACAGGCGCACCGCCCAGGCGTCTTCCTCCAGGCCGTCACCGAAGCCCTGGTAGGCGAAGTCGATCAGTGGCAGCAGGTTGCGGCGCTTGACGATGTCGAGCACCGCGCGCCAGTCGTCCTGGCCCAGGTCGAAGCCGGTCGGGTTGTGGCAGCAGGCGTGCAGCAGCACCACGTCGCCTTCCGCTGCCTGTTCCAGCGCGGCGAGCATGCCGTCGACGTTCAGGCGGTTGTCCTTGCCCACGTAGGGGTAGTGGGACACCGTCAGCCCAGCGCCGGCGAAGATCGTCTCGTGGATTGGCCAGGTCGGGTCGCTCAGCCAGATGCCACGCCCCGGCAGGCAATGGGCGATGAACTCCGCCGCCAGGCGCAGGGCACCGGTGCCGCCCGGGGTCTGGGTGGCGCCGGCGCGCTGGCTGGCCAGCAGCGGTGAGTCGCTGCCCAGCACCAGCTCACTGACCAGGCGGCCAAACGCTGCGTCGCCATGGCCGCCGATGTAGCTCTTGGTGGCCTGGCGTTCGACCAGGCGCTGCTCGGCCTGTTTGACCGCCGCGGGAATCGGCGTCAGGCCCTGGGCGTCCTTGAACACGCCGACACCCAGGTCGAACTTGGCCGGGTTGGCGTCGCGGACGTAGGCCTCCATCAGCCCCAGGATCGGGTCGCCAGGGACCCGACCGATGGACGCGAAGTGCATCACTTGCGCCCTTCGGCGGTCTTGGCGACCTCGTCGGTGCGCGCGCACATGATGAAGTCGTTGCGGTGCAGGCCCTTGATCGAGTGGCTCCACCAGGTCACGGTGACCTTGCCCCACTCGGTCAGCAGGCCTGGGTGATGGCCTTCGGCTTCGGCGATTTCGCCGATGGCGTTGGTGAAGGCCAGGGCGTGCTTGAAGTTCTTGAACAGGAACACGCGCTCGAGCTCCATGTGGCCGTCGCGGACTTCGATGTTCCAGTCCGGGATCTCGCGGATCAGTACCGCCAGTTCCTCGTCGGTGACTTTCGGCGCATCGGCGCGGCAGGCTTCGCAGTGGGCTTGGTTCAAGGCATTCATGGGTGTTTTCCGATTTGAGTTGTTATCGACAGGGACGCTCAGGCGGCGACCTTGGGTGGAAACTTCGGTGCGTGCAGGCCCAGCTGCATGGCCTGGTGGACCATGGCCATGATGTCTTCGTGGGCCAGGTCGAACAGGCGCTTCATGTTCGGCAGGACGAAGTACAGGGGCTGCAGGATATCGATGCGGTATGGTGTGCGCATGGCCTCGATCGGGTCGAAGGCTTGGTGCTCCGGCTCGTTGGACAGGCTGTAGACGGTCTCCTTCGGCGAAGAAAGGATGCCGCCGCCGTAGATCTTGCGACCTTGCGCGGTTTCCATCAGGCCGAACTCGATGGTCATCCAGTACAGGCGCGCCAGGTACACACGCTGTTCCTTGGTCGCCGCCAGGCCCAGCTTGCCGTAGGTATGGGTAAATTCGGCAAAGAAGGGGTTGGTCAGCAGCGGGCAGTGGCCGAAGATCTCGTGGAAGATGTCGGGCTCCTGCAGGTAGTCCAGCTCTTCCGGGGTGCGGATGAAGGTGGCGACCGGGAAGCGCTTGCTGGCCAGCAGTTCGAAGAAGGTCTGGAAGGGGATCAGCGCCGGCACGCGGGCGACCTGCCAGCCGGTGGTGGCGCCCAGCACCTTGTTGATTTCGCCGAGCTGGGGGATGCGGTCATGGGGCAGCTTGAGCTGCTCGATGCCGTCCAGGTATTCCTGGCATGCCCGGCCTTCGATCACTTTCAGTTGGCGAGTGATCAGGGTGTTCCACACCGCATGTTCTTGCTGCGGGTAGTCGATAAAACCATGCGCATCGGGCTCGCGTGCCACGTATTGCGTCTGTTTCATGTGGCTCTCCTGGTGAGGGCGTTCTTGTTATGTACAGGACATACCTTAGGAATATCCCTACAAACGCGGCTTTGCACCGGGGTTGAGGCCACTTGTGGCTATCCGCTGGTCCTGAATTCGTAACGATAATTTTACAAAAATGCCCTTGTGCCGGAAAATCACGGGCATCGAGCTGGGCGGAAGGGTGATTCTGTCAGCTTATCTTTACGACTTTTCCGCGTGCCGAGTAAAAACCTTGGCCGCTTCGAGAGCTTCCATGCGTATCAAAGTGCACTGCCAGAACCGCATCGGCATCCTGCGGGACATCCTCAACCTGCTGGTGGAGTACGGCATCAACGTGCTGCGCGGCGAGGTGGGCGGCGATCATGGCAACGCCATCTACCTGCACTGCCCGAACCTGATCAACCTGCAGTTCCAGGCCCTGCGGCCGAAGTTCGAGTCGATCGCCGGGGTGTTCGGGGTCAAGCGCGTCGGCCTGATGCCCAGCGAGCGCCGGCACATGGAGCTCAATGCGCTGCTCGGTGCGCTGGATTTCCCGGTGCTGTCGATCGACATGGGCGGCAGCATCGTCGCCGCCAACCGTGGCGCGGCGCAGTTGCTCGGGGTGCGGGTGGACGAGGTGCCGGGCATTCCGTTGTCGCGCTATGTCGAGGACTTCGACCTGCCGGAGCTGATCCGCGCCAACAAGTCGCGGATCAACGGCCTGCGCATCAAGGTCAAGGGCGATGTGTTCCTCGCCGATATCGCGCCGTTGCAGTCGGAGCACGATGACAGCGAGGCCCTGGCGGGTGCGGTGATCACCCTGCATCGCGCCGATCGCATCGGCGAGCGTATCTACAACGTGCGCAAGCAGGAGCTGCGTGGCTTCGACAGTATCTTCCAGAGCTCGCGGGTGATGGCCGCGGTGGTGCGTGAGGCGCGGCGCATGGCGCCGCTGGATGCGCCGCTGTTGATCGAGGGCGAGACCGGTACCGGCAAGGAGTTGCTGGCGCGCGCCTGCCACCTGGCCAGCCCCCGTGGCCAGGCGCCGCTGATGGCGCTCAACTGCGCCGGCCTGCCGGAGTCGATGGCCGAGACCGAGCTGTTCGGCTACGGGCCGGGGGCGTTCGAGGGCGCGCGGGCCGAAGGCAAGCTGGGGCTGCTGGAGCTTACCGCCGGCGGCACGCTGTTCCTCGATGGCGTCGGGGAGATGAGCCCGCGCTTGCAGGTCAAGCTGCTGCGCTTCCTGCAGGATGGCTGTTTCCGCCGGGTTGGCAGTGACGAGGAGGTGTACCTGGACGTGCGGGTGATCTGCGCGACCCAGGTCGATCTGTCCGAGCTGTGCGCCCGGGGCGAGTTCCGCCAGGACCTCTACCATCGCCTCAACGTGCTGTCGCTGCACATTCCGCCGCTGCGCGAATGCATGGATGGCCTGGAGGGGCTGGTGCAGCACTTCCTTGACCAGGCCAGCCGGCAGATCGGCTGCCCGATGCCGCGCCTGGCGCCGGCGGCGATGGACAAGCTTGCCCAATATCATTGGCCGGGCAACGTGCGCCAGCTGGAGAACGTGCTGTTCCAGGCGGTGTCGTTGTGCGAGGGCGGGGTGGTGAAGAGCGAACATATCCGCTTGCCGGATTATGGCGCACGCCAACCATTGGGTGAGTTTTCCCTGGATGGCGATCTTTCGCAAATTGTCGGGCGGTTTGAAAAGGCGGTATTGGAAAGTCTGATGAGCGAGTTTCCAAGTAGCCGGGCGCTGGGGAAAAGATTGGGAGTTTCCCATACGACCATTGCCAACAAGTTGCGGGATTATTCGTTGAACAAGTCGGGGGAGTGAGTGTGGCTAATTACCTCGAAAGTTACACTTTTTCCTGTAGGAGCGGCCTTGCGCCGCGAAAGGGCCGCAAAGCGGCCCCGACGATCTTGGCGTGCCGCTGAAAACCTGGGGCCGCTGCGCGGCCCTTTCGCGGCGCAAGGCCGCTCCTACAGGGATAGTGCAAGGGCTGGCCTCAGCCGTTGGAACAACCGTTCCCCATCACGCGGTATTCGAGAATGTGCTTCTGGCCCTGGGAGTCCTCGTAGGTCATGCGGGCCGGCACCACTTCGCAGACGTTCGGTACTTCGCTCATGGAAATGACGCGGGCGATGTCCAGATGCTGCGAATAACTGTACTGTTCAACCGGAATCTGCTCGACATCTTTTGCTTCGCCGGCCAATGCCGCGCCGCAAAAACCGCCAAGTACCAATACCAGTAAAGCTTTCATTTTCAAGTTACCTGTCTAAGGTCGTGAGGGGGCACGCGGCGCTTATGGCGCCGCGAGTACAGCAAGTTTCAACTATCGGGATGAGGTACGGATTAACGCTGCCTTCGTGGGGGCTGTTACCAAGTTAATCGCGTTGCCGTTGCTGGCGAGATGAATTTTAGGCAGGCGACCACGGCTGAAACAGAGGGGGTTTTGATAAAGTCTTTTGACAGAATCTGTAACAATCCCCGCCGAAACCCTGTCTTTTTCTCTCGACGATGGCTGCATGCCATGTGCTAGAGCGGTCGCGCCTGATCGGTGAGTCGACGGCCCGTCGCGTTACTACCAACGTCGAATGGTCTTGGCCGCTCTGGTACAGTTACAAACGGTTCCATACAAAAACAACTATTACACCGAGGTAACACAGATGAGTGCGGCTCCACTGTATCCCGTTCGTCCCGAGGTTGCGGCCAGTACCCTGACCGACGAGGCCACCTACAAGGCCATGTACCAGCAATCGGTGATCAACCCGGACGGCTTCTGGCGCGAGCAGGCCCAGCGTCTGGACTGGATCAAGCCTTTCACCAAGGTCAAGCAGACCTCGTTCGACGACCACCATGTCGACATCAAGTGGTTCGCCGACGGCACTCTGAACGTTTCCTACAACTGCCTGGATCGCCATCTTGCCGAGCGCGGCGACCAACTGGCGATCATCTGGGAAGGCGACGACCCTTCCGAACACCGCAACATCACCTACCGCGAGCTCCACGAGCAGGTCTGCAAGTTTGCCAACGCCCTGCGTGGCCAGGACGTGCACCGTGGCGACGTGGTGACCATCTACATGCCGATGATCCCCGAGGCCGTGGTCGCCATGCTGGCCTGCGCCCGTATCGGCGCGATCCACTCGGTGGTGTTCGGCGGCTTCTCGCCGGAGGCGCTGGCCGGGCGCATCATCGACTGCAAGTCGAAAGTGGTGATCACCGCCGACGAAGGCCTGCGCGGTGGCCGTCGCACCCCGCTCAAGGCCAACGTCGACCTGGCGCTGACCAATCCTGAAACCAACAGCGTGCAGAAGATCATCGTGTGCAAGCGCACCGGTGGTGACATCGCCTGGCACCAGCATCGCGACATCTGGTACGAAGATCTGATGAAGGTCGCTTCCAGCCACTGCGCGCCGAAAGAGATGGGCGCCGAGGAGGCGCTGTTCATCCTCTATACCTCCGGCTCCACCGGCAAGCCCAAGGGTGTGCTGCACACCACCGGCGGTTACCTGGTGTATGCCGCGTTGACCCACGAGCGCGTGTTCGACTACCGTCCGGGCGAGGTCTACTGGTGCACCGCCGACGTGGGCTGGGTCACCGGCCACAGCTACATCGTCTACGGCCCGCTGGCCAACGGCGCCACCACGCTGCTGTTCGAAGGCGTGCCGAACTACCCGGACATCACCCGGGTGTCGAAGATCGTCGACAAGCACAAGGTCAATATCCTCTACACCGCGCCAACGGCCATCCGCGCCATGATGGCCGAAGGCGAGGCGGCGGTGGCCGGTGCCGATGGCTCCAGCCTGCGCCTGCTGGGCTCGGTGGGCGAGCCGATCAACCCCGAAGCCTGGAACTGGTACTACAAGACCGTCGGCAAGGAGCGTTGCCCGATCGTCGATACCTGGTGGCAGACCGAGACCGGCGGTGTGCTGATCAGCCCGCTGCCAGGCGCCACCGCGCTGAAGCCGGGCTCGGCGACCCGTCCGTTCTTCGGCGTGGTGCCGGCGCTGGTGGACAACCTGGGCAATCTGATCGAAGGTGCCGCCGAGGGCAACCTGGTGATCCTCGACTCCTGGCCGGGTCAGTCGCGTTCGCTGTACGGCGACCATGACCGTTTCGTCGACACCTACTTCAAGACCTTCCGCGGCATGTACTTCACCGGTGACGGCGCCCGTCGCGACGAAGACGGCTACTACTGGATCACCGGTCGCGTCGATGATGTGCTCAACGTTTCCGGGCACCGCATGGGCACTGCCGAGATCGAGAGCGCGATGGTGGCGCATCCGAAGGTCGCCGAGGCGGCGGTGGTGGGCGTGCCGCACGACATCAAGGGGCAGGGCATCTATGTCTATGTCACCCTCAATGCCGGTGAGGAGTCGAGCGAGCAACTGCGCCTGGAGCTGAAGAACTGGGTGCGCAAGGAGATCGGCCCGATCGCTTCGCCGGATGTGATCCAGTGGGCGCCGGGGCTGCCGAAGACCCGTTCGGGCAAGATCATGCGCCGCATCCTGCGCAAGATTGCCACCGGCGAGTATGACGCACTGGGTGATATTTCCACCCTGGCCGACCCAGGCGTGGTACAGCACCTGATCGACACCCACAAGGCGATGAGCCTGGCCACCGCCTGAGTCGAAGCGTCGCGGCAAGCCGGCTCCTGAAGGTCGTGGGGGCGGGCTTGCCCCGCGATAAGGCCATCAGTAAAAGCCCCGCCCACACCCGGCGGGTTTTTGCTTTACTGATTCAGACTGTTACTCCGACATTCATCGGTAACCCTGGCTGTCACCGATTTCGCCCAAATGCGGGGTTTGTGGAAACATTCATGTGCCATTTGGGTGCATTCCTGCGAGCATTTTGTGCGGGGTCGCACGCTGCGCTTGCCGGAATACAAGGGTTTGCCAATAATGGGCCCGCTTATTGCTTTGGGTATAGGTTATTTCTCTTTTGCTCTTGCATATCTCGCAGGAGCTGTCAATATCGCCCGCCGCGGTTCCTGGCGCTTCTGTAATTAGTTGTCGCTTTGAAGAAATATCGACCACCGGGCTGTCGCTAGAATGCCACTCACTCGCTCGTGGTCTGCGACCTTGGTCGAAACCTGCGCGGCTCGCGCTGTACCCATTCGCATATCGGGCAGCCGTTACAACTGCCTTGTATTGCCCCGTACCGATGGAGTTACCTGATGAAGAAGCTCGCACTGCTTGGCGCCCTGGCGCTTTCCGTGTTTTCCCTGGTATCGCAGGCCGATGAGAAGCCGTTGAAGATCGGTATCGAGGCCGCCTACCCACCCTTCGCCTTCAAGCAGCCTGACGGCAGCCTCGCCGGCTTCGACTACGACATCGGCAACGCCCTGTGCGAACAGATGAAAGCCAAGTGCACCTGGGTCGAGCAGGAGTTCGACGGCCTGATCCCGGCGCTGAAGGTGCGCAAGATCGACGCCATCCTGTCGTCCATGTCGATCACCGACGATCGCAAGAAGTCGGTCGACTTCACCAAGCGCTACTACCTGACCCCGGCGCGCCTGGTCATGAAGGAAGGCACTGCCGTCAGCGACAGCCTGGCCGAGCTCAAGGGCAAGAAGATCGGCGTGCAGCGCGGCTCGATCCATGACCGCTTCGCCAAGGAAGTCCTGGCCCCGCAAGGCGCCACCGTCGTGCCTTACGGCACCCAGAACGAAATCTACCTGGACGTCGCCGCCGGTCGCCTGGACGGTACCGTGGCCGACGCCACCCTGCTCGAGGACGGTTTCCTGAAAACCGACGCTGGCAAGGGCTTCGCCTTCGTAGGCCCGGCCTTCACCGACACCAAGTATTTCGGTGACGGCGTCGGCATTGCCGTGCGCAAGGGCGACACCGCCAACGCCGAGCGCATCAACGCCGCCATCGACGCGATCCGTGCCAACGGCAAATACAAAGAGATCGAGAAGAAGTACTTCAACTTCGACATCTACGGTCCAGACTCGAAGTAAGTCATCGAGTTTCACCTGTGCAATGGTGCAAACAGCAGAATCTCTGAGGTTTGCACCATTTTTCATTCCCAAGCCCTGAGGAATTCGAATCATGTTGAAAGGCTATGGGGCAGTCATCCTCGACGGAGCGTGGCTGACGCTGCAGCTCGCCCTGTCGTCGATGGCCCTGGCCATCGTCCTCGGCCTGATCGGCGTGGCGCTGCGCTTGTCGCCGGTGCGCTGGCTGGCTTGGCTGGGGGACCTGTATTCCACGGTGATCCGTGGCATCCCTGACCTGGTCCTGATCCTGCTGATCTTCTACGGCGGCCAGGACATCATCAACCGGGTGGCGCCGCTGCTCGGCTATGACGACTACATCGACCTGAACCCCCTGGTTGCGGGCATCGGCACCCTGGGCTTCATTTTCGGTGCCTACCTCTCGGAAACCTTCCGCGGCGCCTTCCTGGGCATTCCCAAGGGGCAGGCCGAGGCGGGCGCGGCCTATGGCATGAGCGGGGTCCAGGTGTTCTTCCGGATCATGGTGCCGCAGATGATCCGCCTGGCGATCCCGGGCTTCACCAACAACTGGCTGGTGCTGACCAAGGCGACCGCGCTGATTTCGGTGGTCGGCCTGCAGGACATGATGTTCAAGGCCAAGCAGGCGGCCGACGCCACCCGCGAACCCTTCACCTTCTTCCTCGCGGTGGCGGCGTTGTACCTGGTGCTGACCAGTGTCTCGCTGCTGGCGCTGAAGTATCTCGAGAAGCGCTACTCGGTGGGCGTCAAGGCGGCTGAACTATGATCTTCGACTACAACGTCATCTGGGAGGCCATGCCGCTTTATCTGGGCGGCCTGCTGACCACCCTCAAGCTGCTGGCGCTGTCGCTGCTGTTCGGCCTGCTGGCGGCTGTTCCGCTTGGCTTGATGCGCGTCTCCAAGCAGCCGCTGGTGAACATGGGCGCCTGGCTGTACACCTACGTGATCCGCGGCACGCCGATGCTGGTGCAGCTGTTCCTGATCTACTACGGCCTGGCCCAGTTCGAGGCGGTGCGCGAGAGCTTCCTGTGGCCGTGGCTGTCCAGCGCGACCTTCTGCGCCTGCCTGGCTTTTGCCATCAATACCAGCGCCTACACCGCCGAGATCATCGCCGGCAGCCTCAAGGCCACGCCCCACGGCGAGATCGAGGCGGCCAAGGCCATCGGCATGTCGCGCATGAAGATGTACCGCCGCATCCTCCTGCCTTCGGCGCTGCGCCGGGCGCTGCCGCAGTACAGCAACGAAGTGATCATGATGCTGCAGACCACCAGCCTGGCGTCGATCGTCACCCTGATCGACATCACCGGTGCCGCGCGCACGGTCAACGCCCAGTACTACCTGCCTTTCGAGGCCTACATCACGGCGGGCGTGTTCTACCTGTGCCTGACCTTTATCCTCGTGCGCCTGTTCAAGATGGCCGAACGCCGCTGGCTCGGCTACCTAGCGCCGCGCAAGCACTGACCGCTCTGTGAGATCCGACAGCATGTACAAACTCCAAATCCAAGACCTGCACAAGCGCTACGGCAGCCATGAGGTGCTCAAGGGCGTCTCCCTCGAAGCCAAGGCAGGCGACGTGATCAGCATCATCGGCTCCAGCGGTTCGGGCAAATCGACCTTCCTGCGCTGCATCAACCTGCTGGAGCAGCCGCACGCGGGCAAGATCCTGCTCAACAACGAAGAACTCAAGCTGGTGGCCGGCAAGGACGGCGCGCTCAAGGCCGCCGACCCGAAACAACTGCAGCGCATGCGCTCGCGGCTGTCGATGGTATTCCAGCATTTCAACCTGTGGTCGCACATGACGGCGCTGGAGAACGTCATCGAGGCGCCGGTGCACGTGCTGGGCGTGAACAAGAAGGAAGCGCTGGAGAAGGCCGAACACTACCTGGCCAAGGTTGGCGTGTCCCACCGCAAGGATGCCTTCCCCGGTCATATGTCCGGCGGCGAGCAGCAGCGCGTGGCCATCGCCCGCGCCCTGGCCATGGAGCCGGAGGTGATGCTGTTCGACGAGCCGACCTCGGCGCTCGACCCGGAGCTGGTGGGTGATGTGCTCAAGGTGATGCAGTCGCTGGCCCAGGAAGGTCGCACCATGGTCGTGGTCACCCACGAAATGGGCTTTGCCCGCGAGGTGTCCAACCAGCTGGTGTTCCTGCACAAGGGGCTGGTGGAGGAGCGCGGCTGCCCGCGCGAGGTGCTGGTCAATCCGCAGTCCGAGCGCCTCAAGCAGTTCCTTTCCGGCAGCCTGAAGTAATCGCTGCACATTTGCACCATAATGGGGCATGCTGCGCCATCCGCGCGGCACGCCCTGGCGCCACAAGCGCGAACCCTTCCTCCCAGGTTTCGGACCACGCCCTATGACCACCCAGCGAATCGGATTTCTCATCTGGCCAAGCACCAAGCCGCTGACCCTGGCGTTGGCTGAAGAGGTGCTGCAGGTGGCCCAGCGGGTGCATCCGGACGTGGTCTACGAGCTGGCCTACCTGCAGGCCGAAGCCGTGCAGGAGGGCGCCTGGCGCCTGCCGGGCGAGGCCTGGAACGGTCGTCTCGAAGGTTGCCACAAGCTGTTCCTGCTGGCCGACGAGCCGCCGGCGGCGATCGGATCGTCGCTGTCCGCCGCGCTCAAGCAGCTGGCGCGCAGCGGCTGCATGATCGGTGGCCTGTCCGCCGGCGTGTACCCGCTGGCGGCGCTGGGCCTGCTCGATGGCTACCGCGCCGCGGTGCACTGGCGTTGGCAGGACGATTTCGCCGAGCGCCACCCCAAGGTGATCGCCACCAGCCACCTGTTCGACTGGGACCGTGATCGCCTGACCGCCTGCGGCGGCATGGCGGTGACCGACCTGCTGCTGGCGGTGCTGGCGCGTGATCATGGCGCGGAGCTGGCGGGCGCGGTGTCGGAAGAGCTGGTGGTCGAACGTATCCGTGAAGGGGGCGAGCGCCAGCGCATTCCGCTGCAGAATCGCCTGGGCTCCAGCCACCCCAAGCTCACCCAGGCGGTGCTGCTGATGGAGGCCAATATCGAGGAGCCGCTGACCACCGACGAGATCGCCCAGCATGTGTGCGTTTCCCGGCGCCAGCTGGAGCGGATCTTCAAGCAGTACCTCAATCGGGTGCCCAGCCAGTATTACCTGGAGCTGCGCCTGAACAAGGCGCGGCAGATGCTGATGCAGACCAGCAAGTCGATCATCCAGATCGGGCTGTCCTGCGGGTTTTCCTCGGGGCCGCATTTCTCCAGTGCGTACCGCAACTTCTTTGGCGCCACGCCGCGTGAAGACCGTAACCAGCGGCGCAATAGCAGCCCGTTCGAGCTGAGTTCGGCGCCGGCCGAGCGGGGCTGATTTCTCTATTGCCTGCGCCGGCCTCTTCGCGGGTAAACCCGCTCCCACAGGTAGTATGCTGTTTTCAGGTGCGGTGCCATCCTGTGGGAGCGGGTTTACCCGCGAAGAGGCCGGTGCAGGCAATCTCTTTTCATATGTGAGCGGTCGTTCACCCGACTCCTGTCTGCCGTTACACTGCGCGATTGCGACACTGTTTGTCGCATTGCCGAAAACCGCGTGAAAACACGGTTTGGCGCTGTAACAAGTTGTCGCCTGGCAGCAAGGACAGGCGCCGATCAGTCCTTACAATCCCCCTCATCGCTCGCCACTTCCAGGCCAGCGTTCCTCTTCAGGAGACTCAGATGTCCGTTGAGCAAGCCCCGGTGCAACGTGCCGATTTCGACCAGGTCATGGTTCCCAACTACTCCCCGGCGGCGTTCATTCCTGTACGAGGCGAGGGTTCCCGAGTCTGGGACCAGACCGGTCGCGAGCTGATCGACTTCGCCGGCGGCATCGCCGTGAACGCCCTGGGTCACTGCCACCCGGCGCTGGTCAAGGCGCTCACCGAGCAGGCCAACACCCTCTGGCACGTCTCCAACGTGTTCACCAACGAGCCGGCCCTGCGCCTGGCGCACAAGCTGGTGGACGCGACCTTCGCCGAGCGCGCGTTCTTCTGCAACTCCGGCGCCGAGTCCAACGAGGCCGCCTTCAAGCTGGCCCGTCGCGTCGCCCACGACCGTTTCGGCCCGGAGAAGCACGAGATCATCGCCACCGTGAACAGCTTCCACGGTCGCACCCTGTTCACCGTCAGCGTCGGTGGCCAGCCCAAGTACTCCGACGGCTTCGGGCCGAAGATCACCGGCATCAGCCATGTGCCGTACAACGACCTGGAAGCGCTGAAGGCGCAGATTTCCGACAAGACCTGCGCCGTGGTCATCGAGCCGATCCAGGGCGAGAGCGGCGTGGTCCCGGCCGACAAGGCCTATCTGGAAGGCGCGCGCAAGCTGTGTGACGAGCACAATGCCCTGCTGATCTTCGACGAAGTGCAGACCGGCGTCGGCCGTACCGGCTCGCTGTACGCCTACCAGCACTACGGTGTCACCCCGGACATCCTGACCAGCGCCAAGAGCCTGGGCGGCGGTTTCCCGATCGGCGCCATGCTGACCACCAGCGACCTGGCCAAGCACCTGGCCGTCGGCACCCACGGCACCACCTACGGCGGCAACCCGCTGGCCTGTGCCGTCGCCTGCGCCGTGCTCGATGTGGTCAACACCCCGCAAACCCTGGCGGGCATCAAGGCCAAGCATGAGCGTTTCAAGACCCGCCTGGAGAAGATCGGTCAGGAAGCCGGCCTGTTCACCCAAGTGCGCGGCGTCGGCCTGCTGATCGGCTGCGTGCTGAGCGAGGCGTGGAAAGGCAAGGCCAAGGACATCCTCAACGCCGCCGAGAAAGAAGGCGTGATGGTCCTGCAGGCAGGTCCCGACGTGGTGCGCTTCGCCCCGAGCCTGGTGGTCGAGGATGCCGACATCGACGAAGGCCTGGATCGTTTCGAACGCGCTGTGGCAAAACTGACCAAGGGCTGATCGCCCTTCGCCGGCCCCGAAAAGGGGCTGGCGATACCCGAATTCCAGTGCGGGCACCTGCTTGCAGGTGGTGGCGCGTGCCCGCCGTTTTTCCGTGCCGATGTGATCGGCGCGCTTTCCCGAAAGGAGTGACACCATGCTGGTGATGCGCCCCGCGCAAATGGCTGATCTGAACGAAGTGCAGCGCATGGCTGCCGACAGCCCCATTGGTGTCACCTCGCTGCCGGATGACGCCGGCCGCCTGGGCGACAAGATCGCCGCCTCGGAAACCTCCTTCGCCGCCGAGGTCAGCTTCAATGGCGAGGAGAGCTACTTCTTCGTGCTCGAGGACAGCGCCACCGGCAAGCTGGTCGGCTGCTCGGCCATCGTCGCTTCGGCCGGCTACTCCGAGCCGTTCTACAGCTTCCGCAACGAGACCTTCGTGCATGCCTCCCGCGAGCTGAAGATCCACAACAAGATCCACGTCCTGTCGCTGTGCCACGACCTCACCGGCAACAGCCTGCTGACCAGCTTCTACGTGGTGCCGGAACTGGTGAGCAGCGCCTTCGCCGAGCTCAACTCCCGGGGCCGCCTGCTGTTCATGGCCGCGCACCCCGAGCGCTTCGCCGACTCGGTGGTGACCGAGATCGTCGGCTACAGCGACGAGCAGGGCGAGTCGCCGTTCTGGGACGCCATCGGCCGCAACTTCTTCGACCTCAACTACGCCGACGCCGAGCGCCTGTGCGGCCTGAAGAGCCGCACCTTCCTCGCCGAACTGATGCCGCACTACCCGATCTATGTGCCGCTGCTGGCCGACGAAGCGCAAGAGGCCATGGGCCAGGTGCACCCGCGGGCGCAGATCACCTTCGACATCCTCATGCGCGAAGGCTTCGAGACCGAGCATTACATCGACATCTTCGACGGCGGCCCGACCCTGCACGCCCGCGCCTCGGGCATCCGCTCCATCGCCCAGAGCCGGGTGGTGCCGGTCAAGCTCGACGAGACGCCGGTCAAGGGCGGCCGTCCGTACCTGGTGTGCAACGGCCAGTTGCAGGATTACCGCGCCGTGCTGCTGGAGCTGGACTGGGTGCCGGGCAAGCCGGTCAGCCTGGGCGGTGAAGCCGCCGAGGCCCTGGGTGTCGGCGAAGGCGCCAGCGTGCGCCTGGTCGCGGTCTGAACCGCCGGAACAGAGAGTTTCGCGGCAGGCACAGACCGCCGCACAAGGAGATAGCATGATCGTTCGTCCTGTACGCAGCAGCGATTTACCCGCGCTGATCGAATTGGCCCGCAGCACCGGCACCACCGGGCTGACCACGCTGCCCGCCAACGAGGAGCGCCTCGGCCAGCGCGTCGGCTGGGCCGAGAAGAGCTTTCGCGGCGAAGCCGAGCGCGGCGACACCGACTACCTGTTCGTGCTGGAGAACGACGAAGGCCTGGTGGTCGGCATCAGCGCCATCGCCGGTGCCGTCGGCCTGCGCGAGCCCTGGTACAACTACCGGGTCGGCCTGACCGTCAGCGCCTCGCAGGAGCTGAACATCTACCGCGAGATTCCCACGCTGTTCCTGGCCAACGACCTGACCGGCAACTCCGAGCTGTGCTCGCTGTTCCTGCGTAGCGACTACCGCAGTGGCCTCAATGGCCGTCTGCTGTCCAAGGCGCGGATGCTGTTCATCGCCGAGTTCCCGCAGCTGTTCGGCAACAAGATCATCGCCGAGATGCGCGGCATGTCCGACGAGGCAGGCCGTTCGCCCTTCTGGGAGAGCCTGGGGCGACACTTCTTCAAGATGGAGTTCAGCCAGGCCGACTACCTCACCGGCGTGGGCAACAAGTCGTTCATCGCCGAGCTGATGCCCAAGTTCCCGCTGTACACCTGTTTCCTCTCGGAAGCGGCGCGCAACGTCATCGGGCGCGTGCACACCGACACGGAGCCGGCGCTGGCCATGCTCAAGCGCGAAGGCTTCAACTACCAGGGCTACGTCGACATCTTCGACGCAGGTCCTGCCATCGAGTGCGAGACCTCGAAGATCCGCGCCGTGCGTGACAGCGAGACCCTGGTACTGGCCGTCGGCACCCCGGGTGACGACGCCACCCCTTACATCATTCACAACCGCAAGCGCGAAGACTGTCGCATCACCGCCGCACCGGCGCGCCTGGCGGCAGGCACCCTGGTGGTCGATCCGCAGACCGCCAAGCGTCTGCGCCTGGGCGCCGGCGACAATGTCCGCGCCGTGCCGCTGTCCGCCGGTCGGGAGGCCCAGTAAATGAACACGCATTACATCGCAGGCCACTGGCTGGCCGGCCAGGGTGAACCCCTGCAGTCGCTCAACCCCGTCACCCAGGCGGTGATCTGGCAGGGGCAGGGCGCCGACGCCGCCCAGGTCGAAGCCGCCGTGCAGGCCGCCCGCCAGGCGTTCCCGGCCTGGGCATCGCTGAGCCTGGAAGCGCGTATCAGCGTGCTGGAGGCCTTCGCCGACAAGCTCAAGGCCAATGCCGAGGCACTGTCGCGCTGCATCGGCGAAGAAACCGGCAAGCCCCTTTGGGAGTCGGCCACCGAAGTGACCAGCATGGTCAACAAGGTCGCCATCTCGGTGCAGAGCTACCGCGAGCGTACCGGCGAGAAGAGCGGCCCGCTGGCCGACGCCACCGCCGTGCTGCGGCACAAACCCCATGGCGTGGTGGCGGTATTCGGCCCCTACAACTTCCCCGGCCACCTGCCTAATGGCCACATCGTTCCGGCGCTGCTGGCCGGCAACTGCGTGGTGTTCAAGCCCAGCGAGCTGACCCCCAAGGTCGCCGAGCTGACGGTGCAGTGCTGGATCGAGGCCGGCTTGCCGGCCGGCGTGCTCAACCTGGTCCAGGGCGCTCGCGAAACTGGCGTGGCGCTGGCCGCCAACCCGGGTATCGACGGCTTGTTCTTCACCGGTTCCAGCCGCACCGGCAACCTGCTGCATCAGCAGTTCGCCGGCCGCCCGGACAAGATCCTCGCCCTGGAGATGGGCGGCAACAACCCGCTCGTGGTCGACGAGGTCAAGGACCTGGACGCCGCGGTGTACACCATCATCCAGTCGGCCTTCATCTCCGCCGGCCAGCGCTGCACCTGCGCCCGCCGCCTGCTGGTGCCGCAGGGCGCCTGGGGTGACGCGCTGATCCAGCGCCTGGTCGAGGTGAGCCGCGTCATCAGTGTCGGTGCCTTCGATCAGCAACCCGCGCCGTTCATGGGCTCGGTGATTTCGCTGCAGGCGGCCCGCGCGCTGTTGGCGGCCCAGGCCGAACTGCTCGGCAAGGGCGCCGTGGCGCTGCTCGAGATGACCCAGCCGCAGGCCGACGCTGCCTTGCTCACGCCGGGCATCATCGATGTCAGCGCCGTGGCCGAGCGCCCGGACGAAGAGTTCTTCGGCCCGCTGCTGCAGGTGATCCGCTACGCCGACTTCGACGCGGCGATCGAGGAGGCCAACAACACCCAGTACGGCCTGGCCGCCGGCCTGCTGTCGGACTCCAATGCCCGCTACCAGCACTTCTGGCTGCGCAGCCGCGCCGGCATCGTCAACTGGAACAAGCAGCTGACCGGCGCCGCCAGCAGCGCGCCGTTCGGTGGCGTCGGCGCCAGCGGCAACCACCGTGCCAGCGCCTACTACGCGGCGGACTACTGCGCCTACCCCGTGGCTTCGCTGGAGACCGCGAGCCTTGCACTGCCGGCGACCCTGACGCCGGGCGTCACCCTATAACAACAGGTCTCGGAGCCTTGCCGATGAAATCCTTTGAAGTGAATTTTGATGGCCTGGTGGGGCCGACCCACAATTACGGCGGCCTGTCCTACGGCAACGTGGCCTCGCAGAGCAACAGCCAGCAGGGTTCCAACCCGCGCGAGGCGGCGCGTCAGGGCCTGGCGAAGATGAAGGCACTGATGGAGATGGGCTTCAAGCAGGGCGTGCTGGCCCCGCAGGAGCGTCCGGACGTGGCCGCCTTGCGCCGCCTGGGCTTCACCGGCAGCGACGGCGAAGTGATCCAGCGCGCCGCGAAGGAAGCCATGCCGCTGCTGGTCGCCAGCTGCTCGGCCTCAAGCATGTGGGTGGCCAATGCCGCCACCGTCAGCCCCAGCGCCGACACCGCCGATGGCCGTGTGCATTTCACCGCCGCCAACCTCAACTGCAAGTACCACCGCAGCATCGAGCACCCGACCACCAGCCGTGTGCTGGGCGCCATGTTCAGCGATGACAAGGTCTTCGCCCACCATGAGGCGCTGCCGGCGGTTGCCCAGTTCGGTGACGAGGGCGCGGCCAACCACACCCGCTTCTGCCGCGCCTATGGTGAGGCCGGCGTCGAGTTCTTCGTCTATGGCCGCAGCGCCTTCGACAGCCGCTACCCCGCGCCGCAGAAGTATCCGGCGCGCCAGACCCTGGAAGCCTCCCAGGCCGTCGCTCGCCTGCACGGGCTGAGCGACGATGGCGTGGTCTACGCTCAACAGAATCCGGCGGTGATCGATCAGGGCGTGTTCCACAACGACGTGATCTCGGTGGGCAACGGCGAGGTGCTGTTCTACCACGAGGACGCGTTCCTCGAGACCGACGCGGTGCTCGGCCAGCTGCAGGCTAAACTGGCCAGCAAGGGCGGCCACTTCCAGGGTATCTGCGTGCCGCGCGCGGCGGTGACGGTGGAGGACGCGGTGCGTTCCTACCTGTTCAACAGCCAGCTGCTCAGCCGCGAGGACGGCTCGATGCTGCTGGTGGTGCCGGAGGAGTGCCGCCACAACGAGCGCGTCTGGGCCTACCTGAACCAGCTGACCGGCCAGGGCGGCCCGGTCAAGGAGGTCAAGGTGTTCGACCTCAAGCAGAGCATGCAGAACGGTGGCGGCCCGGCTTGCCTGCGCCTGCGCGTGGCATTGAAGGAAAACGAACTGGCAGCGGTCAATCCAGGCGTTATCATGACCGCCTCGCTGTACGACACCCTGGTGCAGTGGGTCGACAAGCACTACCGCGATCGCCTCGGCGAAGCGGACCTGGCCGACCCGCAGTTGCTGGTGGAATGCCGCACGGCCCTGGATGAGCTGACCCAGATCCTCAAGCTGGGTTCGGTGTATCCGTTCCAACGCCAACCTTGATAGAGAGAAATTGCAATGTCCGACGCCCTGCGCCTGATCCTGGAAGATGAAGACGGCACCCAGCTGGAAACCTCCTGCACCCGTTTTGCCGTGGTCTGGCAAGGCAAGGAAGTGTGGATCCAGCAGGACGGCCGCGGCCAGCTGCTGATCGGCGTCGATGTCGAGGAAGACGACACCGAGTACGCCAACCTGCTGCTGCGCCCGATGGCCACCAACCTGGTCAGCCTGCAACTGGAAATGGAACCGGCCGATGTCGCCGGTGACGACGACCACGTCCACGGCCCGGACTGCGGCCACCACCACTAAGGAAGCGCCTATGCTCGCCCTCGGCAAACTGCTTGAGCTGACCCTGACCGATCACGAACCGGCCGAGAAGACCCAAGTGACCACCCGGGGCGTGCGTTTGCGCTGGCTGGGGGAGGGCGCGCTGGAAGTGCGTCCGCCCGAAGGTGAGGATTGCGGGCTCGACCTGCTGTTGTCGGCCGGTATCCATGGCAACGAGACGGCGCCGATCGAGCTGCTTGAAAGGCTGCTGCACGGTGTTGCAAACGGCAAGATCAAGCCGCGTGCGCGGGTGCTGTTCCTGTTCGGCAACCCGGCGGCGATCCGCAAGGGCGAGCGTTTCATCGAGCAGGACATCAACCGCCTGTTCAATGGCCGCCACGAACTCTCCAGTGGTTTCGAGGCGCTGCGCGCCGCCGAGCTCGAACAGTTCGCCCGGGTGTTCTTCAGCAAGCCGGAGCGCACCCGCTTGCATTACGACCTGCATACCGCCATCCGCGGGTCGAAGATCGAACAGTTCGCGCTGTACCCCTACAAGGAAGGTCGTAGGCATTCTCGCCGCGAGCTGGCCCGACTGGCCGCGGCCGGCATGGAGGCGGTCCTGCTGCAGAGCAAGTCGTCGATCACCTTCAGCGCGTTCACCTACGAGCAGCTCGACGCCGAGGCCTTCACCCTGGAGCTCGGCAAGGCTCGCCCGTTCGGGCAGAACGAAGAGGTCAACCTCGACCGGCTAGAGGAGCGCCTGATCCAGCTCATCGAGGATACCGAGCCGCAAACCGAGCAGTCCCTGGATGGCCTCAAGCTGTTCAGCGTCGCCCGCGAGATCATCAAGCACAGCGACAGCTTCCACCTGCACCTGCCGGCGGATATCGAGAACTTCTCCGAGCTGAGCAAGGGTTACCTGCTCGCAGAGGACCTGGCCGAGACGCGCTGGGTAGTCGAGGAGGAGGGCGCGCGGATCATCTTCCCCAACCCCAAGGTGAAGAACGGGCTGCGCGCCGGCATCCTGATCGTGCCCGACTCGGGCCAGCGGCTGGCTTAAGCCTTGCGCGATCCCTGTAGGAGCGGCCTTGCGTCGCGAAAGGGCTGCGTAGCAGCCCCGGGATCTCAGCTGTGAAGCAGATATTGCCGGGGTCGCTTTGCGACCCTTTCGCGGCACAAGGCCGCTCCTACAGGAGTGTTGTGCACTAGGCCGGTTTTGGATCCCTTCGGTGATGAAATTCTTTTAATTCACCAACCTGTTAATTTTCCCCGCCCCGGGACCGTAATTGGCTTGCCAGTAGCGAAACGCTGGCTTTAGCATCGCGGTCATGCCGTTTTCAATTGCTGTAGTCCGACAAACCGTCCATTCGACGGTTTCTATCGCATAAACACACTGCACCGAGACTGCAGGACCGATATAATGCGGCCCTTTGCCGTCGTTTCGTCGATTCGACGCGTGGCCGCCGTTTCCGTGGAAGAACCTATGAAAAGCGCAGAAATCCGTGAAGCCTTCCTCCGCTTCTTCGAAGAGCAGGGACATACTCGCGTTGCCTCCAGCTCCCTGATCCCGGGCAATGACCCGACCCTGCTGTTCACCAACGCCGGCATGAACCAGTTCAAGGACTGCTTCCTCGGCCAGGAAAAGCGCGCCTACACCCGCGCCGTGAGCAGCCAGAAGTGCGTACGCGCCGGCGGCAAGCACAACGACCTGGAAAACGTCGGCTACACCGCCCGTCACCACACCTTCTTCGAGATGCTGGGCAACTTCAGCTTCGGCGACTATTTCAAGCGCGATGCCATCACCTTCGCCTGGACCTTCCTGACTTCGGACAAGTGGTTGAACCTGCCGAAGGAAAAACTGTGGGTCACCGTCTACGCCAGCGACGACGAAGCCTATGACATCTGGACCAAGGAAGTCGGCGTGCCGGCCGAGCGCATGGTGCGCATCGGTGACAACAAGGGCGCCCCGTACGCCTCCGATAACTTCTGGACCATGGGCGACACCGGCCCGTGCGGCCCGTGCACCGAGATCTTCTACGACCACGGCGCCGACATCTGGGGCGGCCCACCCGGCTCGCCGGAAGAAGACGGCGACCGCTACATCGAGATCTGGAACAACGTCTTCATGCAGTTCAACCGCACCGCCGATGGCGTCCTGCATCCGCTGCCCGCCCCGTCGGTGGACACCGGCATGGGCCTGGAGCGCATCAGTGCGGTGATGCAGCACGTGCACTCGAACTACGAGATCGACCTGTTCCAGAGCCTGCTGGCCGCTGCCGCCAAAGCCATCGGTTGCGCCAACGACGACCAGCCGTCGCTGAAAGTCGTCGCCGACCACATCCGCTCCTGTGGTTTCCTGATCGCCGATGGCGTGCTGCCGTCCAACGAAGGCCGCGGCTACGTGCTGCGTCGCATCATTCGCCGCGCCTGCCGCCACGGCAACAAGCTCGGTGCCAAGGGCAGCTTCTTCCACAAGATCGTCGCCGCGCTGGTGGCCGAGATGGGCGAAGCCTTCCCTGAGCTGAAGGGCCAGCAGGCGCACATCGAGCGCGTGCTCAAGACCGAGGAAGAGCAGTTCGCCAAGACCCTCGAGCAGGGCTTGCGCATCCTCGAGCAGGACCTCGCCCAACTGCAGGGCAAGGTCGTGCCGGGCGACGTGGTGTTCAAGCTGTACGACACCTACGGCTTCCCCATGGACCTGACCGCCGACATCGCCCGCGAGCGCGAGCTGACCATCGACGAAGCCGGCTTCGAGCGCGAGATGGAGGCCCAGCGCGAGCGTGCCCGCTCCGCCAGCGCCTTCGGCATGGACTACAACAGCCTGGTCAAGGTCGACACCGCCACCGACTTCCTTGGCTACGACGCCACCGAAGGCCAGGGCAAGGTCATCGCGCTGTACAAGGACGGCCAGGCCGTCGAGCAACTGGCTGAAGGCGAGGAGGGCGTCGTGGTCCTCGATCGCACCCCGTTCTACGCCGAGTCCGGTGGCCAGGTCGGTGACAGCGGCTACCTGCAGGCCGGCGCCGTGCGCTTCGACGTGCGCGACACCACCAAGACTGGCGGTGCCTTCCTGCACCACGGCGTGGTCGCCAGCGGCGCGCTGACCGTCGGTGCCACGGTTGACGCCCGCGTCGATGCCGAGGTGCAGCACGCCACCTCGCTGAACCACTCCGCCACCCACCTGCTGCACGAAGCCCTGCGCCAGGTGCTGGGCGAGCACGTGCAGCAGAAGGGCTCGCTGGTTGACAGCCAGCGCCTGCGTTTCGACTTCAGCCACTTCGAGGCGGTCAAGCCGGAACAGATCAAGGCCCTGGAAGACATCGTCAACCGCGAGGTGCGTCGCAACACCGAGGTGCAGACCGAGCTGACCGACATCGAGACCGCCAAGGCCAAGGGTGCCATGGCGCTGTTCGGTGAGAAGTACGGCGATACCGTGCGCGTGCTGAGCATGGGTGGTGACTTTTCCGTCGAGCTGTGCGGTGGCATCCACGCCAAGCGCACCGGCGACATCAGCCTGTTCAAGATCATCAGCGAAGGCGGCGTGGCCTCTGGCGTGCGCCGTATCGAAGCGATCACCGGCGCCGCCGCGCTGGCCTACCTGAACACTGCCGAAGAGCAGGTCAAGGAAGCCGCGCAGCTGGTCAAGGGCAATCGCGACAACCTGATCGACAAGCTGTCGGCTGTGCTCGAGCGCAATCGCCAGCTGGAAAAGCAGCTCGAGCAGCTGCAGGCCAAGGCCGCCAGCGCCGCCGGGGATGATCTCTCCAACGCGGCCGTTGAGGTCAAGGGTGCCAAGGTCCTCGCCGCCCGCCTGGATGGGCAGGACGGCAAGGCGCTGCTGGCGCTCGTCGATCAACTGAAGAACAAGCTCGGCCACGCAGTGATCCTGCTGGGCAGCGAGCATGAGGGCAAGGTCGTGCTGGTGGCTGGCGTGACCAAGGACCTCTCCAGCCAACTCAAGGCTGGCGACCTGATGAAACAAGCTGCTGCGGCGGTCGGTGGCAAGGGCGGCGGTCGTCCTGACATGGCCCAGGGTGGTGGCGTCGACGTCGCCGCACTGGACCAGGCGCTGGCCCTGGCCGTGCCGTTCGCCGAGCAGGGACTTTGAGATGGAGGGGGCGTCGGTCTAGTCGGCGTCCCCGCCATGTTGGATTGTTTTTTGGGGCCCTTGAGGGCTGAGGCACCTTTGAAATGGCGTTGATCGTACAGAAATTTGGCGGTACCTCTGTCGGTTCCATCGAGCGGATCGAGCAGGTTGCCGACAAGGTCAAGAAATTCCGCGAGCAAGGCACCGACCTGGTGGTTGTGCTGTCGGCGATGAGCGGTGAAACCAATCGCCTGATCGACCTGGCGAAGCAGATCACCGACAAGCCCGAACCCCGCGAGCTGGACGTGATCGTCTCGACCGGCGAGCAGGTCACCATCGCCCTGCTGTCCATGGCCCTGATGAAGCGCGGCGTGCCGGCGGTGTCCTACACCGGCAACCAGGTGCGCATCCTCACCGACAGCGCGCACAACAAGGCGCGCATCCTGCAGATCGACGACCAGAAGATCCGTGCCGACCTCAAGGCCGGCCGTGTCGTGGTGGTCGCCGGCTTCCAGGGCGTCGACGAGCACGGCAACATCACCACCCTCGGCCGTGGCGGCTCCGACACCACCGGCGTGGCCCTGGCGGCGGCGCTGAAGGCTGACGAGTGCCAGATCTACACCGATGTCGATGGCGTCTACACCACCGACCCGCGTGTCGTGCCCCAGGCCCAGCGCCTGGAGAAGATCACCTTCGAGGAGATGCTGGAAATGGCCAGCCTCGGCTCCAAGGTGCTGCAGATCCGCTCGGTGGAGTTCGCCGGCAAGTACAACGTCCCGCTGCGCGTGCTGCACAGCTTCAAGGAGGGTCCGGGTACCCTCATTACCATCGATGAAGAGGAATCCATGGAACAGCCGATCATTTCCGGTATCGCCTTCAACCGTGATGAGGCCAAGCTGACCATTCGTGGCGTCCCGGATACCCCGGGCGTCGCCTTCAAGATCCTCGGCCCGATCAGCGCGGCCAACATCGAAGTCGACATGATCGTGCAGAACGTCTCGCACGATAACACCACCGACTTCACCTTCACCGTGCACCGCAACGAGTACGAGAAGGCGTTGAGCGTACTGGAGAACACCGCCCGCGAAATCGGCGCGCGTGAAGTGATCGGCGACACCAAGATCGCCAAGGTGTCGATCGTCGGCGTCGGCATGCGCTCCCACGCGGGCGTTGCCAGCCGCATGTTCGAGGCCCTGGCCAAGGAGAGCATCAACATCCAGATGATCTCCACCTCCGAGATCAAGGTCTCGGTGGTGATCGAAGAGAAGTACCTGGAGCTGGCCGTACGCGCGCTGCACACCGCGTTCGAGCTCGACGCACCCGCCCGACAGGGTGAGTGACAGGCTGCCTGGAGGGGCGCGGCTTGCCGCGCCCTTCGCGTTTCTGGTCGCTGCGGCTGTCCCTGTCCAGGCAGCCGTGGCGGTCGATCCGGGCCAGTGCCGTCGTCCCCGGCCAGGCCCTGCTTTTAAGACTGTTGTCCCTGAAGATTCATGTGAGGAGAAAACTATGCTGATTCTGACTCGTCGGTGCGCCGAGAGCCTGATCATTGGTGACGGTGAGATCACCGTGACGGTCCTGGGTGTCAAAGGCAACCAGGTGCGTATCGGCGTGAGCGCGCCGAAAGAAGTGGCCGTTCACCGCGAGGAAATCTACCTGCGGATCAAGAAAGAGAAGGACGAGGAGCCAAGCCTTTAATTCTTTTGAAGTTTTTTTCAAAAAAAGGGTTGCAAACGAGGAAGGGTGTGTTTAATATTCGCCTCGTGTTGCGGTGAGGTGGCCGAGTGGCCGAAGGCGCTCCCCTGCTAAGGGAGTATACCTCATAAGGGTATCGGGGGTTCGAATCCCCCCTTCACCGCCATTATTTGCCTGGAGCGCTTCAAGCGATCCGAATGGCACAGCAAGACACGGACTCATAGCTCAGCTGGATAGAGTACTCGGCTACGAACCGAGCGGTCGGAGGTTCGAATCCTCCTGAGTCCGCCACTTTTGAAGTGGCTTTGCCTGCAAGGCTGCTTCAATCCACCAGTGGTAATCTGGTCTAAAACTACCCTACGGACTCATAGCTCAGCTGGATAGAGTACTCGGCTACGAACCGAGCGGTCGCAGGTTCGAATCCTGCTGAGTCCGCCACTTTTGAAGTGGTTTTGCTTGCAAAGGCACTTCAACAAGCCAGTGGTAATCTGGCCTAAAACTACCAACCACGGACTCATAGCTCAGCTGGATAGAGTACTCGGCTACGAACCGAGCGGTCGCAGGTTCGAATCCTGCTGAGTCCGCCACTTTTTGAAGTGGCTCTGCTTGCAAAGGCGCTTCAACAAGCCAGTGGTAACCTGGCCTAAAACTACCGACCACGGACTCATAGCTCAGCTGGATAGAGTACTCGGCTACGAACCGAGCGGTCGCAGGTTCGAATCCTGCTGAGTCCGCCATACATCAAGAAGCCCGCTCATTAGAGCGGGCTTTTTGTTTTTCCGGCGCGCTGAATTGTCACGGATGTCCATCTACGCTGTTCTGTAGAGGCTCCTGGAAGGGAGCGGCGCTGCCAATCGAACCGGCACACGACGAATGTGCTTTTCACGCCAGAGCGACCGTCGCACTGATGGCTTCGAGCGTTGTCACAGCTTTAGCGCGCAAACGATTGTTCTGGCCAAAAATTTAAGCGATCCGACAGCTTACACAGTGTATGATTGCGCCCGTCAGCCCCGCCGGGGCTTGTGGAATCCCACCATGGACTTACCCAGTAGTTACTCGCTAACACGCTTCATACAGCCAGATCTGACCGATTGATTCTCCCGGCGTGCTCCGCTGCTGGGAGTGGAGTTCGCCTATGACCGAAATCGAAGTAAAGAAAGCCCAAGACAGCCTGCAGGATCGCCTGGCCCAGGTGATCGAACTGCTGCAGCGCCAGCGGGTGGTCGAGGACCTGACGCACCGTCAGGAAGGTCATCACCATGACCTGGTGGAAAACCTCGTCCACCGCCAGAACCTTGTCGAACTGCAGCGCAAGCTCGACGACCTGCACCCCGCCGACATCGCCTATATCCTCGAAGCCTTGCCGCTGGACGACCGCCTGACGGTCTGGCAGCTGGTGCGCTCGGATCGCGACGGCGACATCCTGCTCGAAGTATCCGACGCCGTGCGCCAGACCCTGATCGCCGACATGGACGATCACGAACTGCTGGCCGCCGCCAAGGAAATGGACGCCGACGAACTCGCCGACCTGGCGCCGGAGCTGCCCCGCGACGTCGTGCACGAGCTCATGGAAAGCCTCGATGCCCAGCAGCGCGAGCGTGTGCGCTCGGCCCTGAGCTATGACGAAGAGCAAGTCGGCGCGCTGATGGACTTCGAAATGGTCACCATCCGCGAAGACGTCAGCCTCGAGGTGGTATTGCGCTACCTGCGCCGGCTCAAGGAGCTGCCGGGGCACACCGACAAGCTGTTTGTCGTCGATTACGATGGCATTCTTAAGGGCGTGCTGCCGATCAAGCGGTTGCTGGTCAATGACCCGGACAAGAAAGTCGCGGAGGTCATGGCCAATGACCCGGTGACCTTCCACCCCGAGGAAGATGCCTACGACGCCGCCCTGGCCTTCGAACGCTACGACCTGGTTTCCGCCCCCGTGGTGGACAAGAACGAGCGCCTGATCGGTCGTCTGACCATCGATGAAATGGTCGACCTGATTCGTGAAGAGAGCGAGAGCGAAGTGCTCAACATGGCCGGTCTGCGCGAGGAGGAAGACATCTTCGCCTCGGTCTGGCGCTCGCTGCGCAACCGCTGGGCGTGGCTTGCCATCAACCTGATTACCGCGTTCGTCGCCTCGCGGGTGATCGGCCTGTTCGAGGGCTCCATCGAGAAGCTGGTGGCGCTGGCGGCGCTGATGCCGATCGTGGCGGGTATCGGTGGCAACTCGGGTAACCAGACCATCACCATGATCGTGCGCGCCATGGCCCTCGACCAGGTGTCGCCGGGCAATACCAGCCGCCTGATGCGCAAGGAACTGGCGGTGTCGCTGCTCAATGGCCTGATCTGGGGTGGCGTGATCGGTGTCGTGGCGTTCTGGCTCTATGGCAGCTGGTCGCTGGGCTTGGTAATGACTGCGGCAATGACCCTTAACCTGTTGCTGGCTGCCTTGATGGGCGTACTGATCCCGATGACGTTGACGCGGCTGGGGCGTGATCCGGCGATGGGGTCGAGCGTGATGATCACCGCGGTCACCGACAGTGGCGGCTTCTTTATCTTCCTCGGCCTGGCCACGCTGTTCCTGCTGTAAGCGTTTTCAGGTCATGCGCAATCCCCTGTAGGAGCGGCCTTGCGCCGCGAAAGGGCCGCCTGGCGGCCCCAGGATTTCAGCATTGATGCAAAGATCGCCGGGGCCGCTATGCGGCCCTTTCGCGGCACAAGGCCGCTCCTACAGTAGGGGTGTGCGTGACTCCGCAATCAGATGCAAAAAAGCCAGCTTGCGCTGGCTTTTTTGTGTGCGGTTGTCGCTGCCTGGATCAGGACGCGTCGGCGGCCATTTCCACATCGTGAGCGATGAGGGCGACCAGTGCATTTTGCTGGCGGTGGGACAGCTGGCGGAAGCGTTGCAGCAGTTCACGTTCGTGGAGGCTGAGCTCTGGGCTGTCCAGGCGCATGCTCAGTTCATCACCCAGGGCTCCTTCCTGGATAAGGCTCTGCTCCAGGCGGGCGATGATTTCGGAGTTCATGCTGCGGTGATGGTTGCGCGCTACCTCGGCAATGCGCTCACGCATCCCGTCTGGCAGGCGGACGACAAACTTGTCAGCGGTGCGGCTCGAATAGATAGCCTGTTTCATTGGGCGCATATAAATTGACCGGTTGTTCTGGTTCAGGGGGAGCGGTTCGCAAATTGGCCGCACGGTGGAAGTACGACCGCGGCGACGACAAAATGTTCAACCGTGATGTGATTTTGGTTCTTCATCTTGCCTCAGGGTCGCCGTTTCCTTGGCGTCAATTCTGTGACAAATAGTGATCTCGATAAAGGCTTTTTGCCAGTACCAATTATCAGAAATGAGCACTGGTTTGAAAAGTTTCACATTCATCGAATGGCACCGGTGTCAGACAAATGCCGTCAAAATCTGGTAAAAGACGGTAAAGGCCTGGGGAAAATCCAGGAATACGCTGGTTTCCCATACATTGAGCATAGTGGCTATGCAATATGACGCAAGCGGTGGGGCGGCCTCAAGGGGGCGCCTGATATTCCTCATGGGACCGTCGGGTTCGGGAAAAGATTCCCTGATCGATGCGGCGCGTGAGCGATTGTTCGCACAGGGCGTCGAAATCGCCCGACGGGTCATCACGCGCTCGGCCGAGGCCAAGGGCGAAGCCGCGCTCGGGGTGAGCGTCGAGCGCTTCGAGGCGATGCGCGAGGCGGGGGCGTTTGCCCTGGATTGGCAGGCGAATGGCCTGAGCTATGGCATCCCCGCACAGGTGGACGCGTGGCTTGCCGCAGGGCGGTCGGTGCTGGTCAATGGCTCGCGTGCCTACCTGGCCAACGCCCGGCAGCGTTATCCCGACCTGGTGGCCGTGGGGCTGACGGTTTCCCAGCAGGCGCTACGTCAGCGCTTGCTGGCCAGGGGGCGGGAGAGCAACGAAGAGATCGAGCAGCGCCTGGCCCGCAACTTCAGGTTGCAGGCCTATGGTCCCGGCGTGCATGTCGTGGACAACTCCGCTTCGCTGGCCAGCGCGGTCGAGGCGTTGCTCGCGCTGTTGCGCAGCGAAGGCGTGATCGCTGACGCGGCGGGGAAAAAGCCGACGTGCAAATTGCCCGATTGATACATGACAAATGCCCACACGCTGGTTAACATGCTCGCCGTCCCTGCCGCACAGCGTCTGTTGTCGGCTTCTGTGTCTCAGTAGCTCAATTGGATAGAGCATCCCCCTCCTAAGGGGAAGGTTGGCAGTTCGAACCTGCCCTGGGACGCCATTTCCCCCCAATTCTCCTTGTCCTCGTTCAACGAACCTGAACGCTTGCCTGCGGCTGTCGCGTCGTGCGGCTGTAGCTCAGGGCGAAGTGTGCCGCCAGCCCGAAGATCAGCCCCCAGAACGCGGCGCCAAGGCCGAGCAGGCTCATGCCCGATGCGGTCACCAGGAAGGTGATCAGCGCCGGCTCCCGCTGTTTCTCGTCACTCATGGCGCCCGCCAGGCCGTTGGCAATGGCGCCGAACAGTGCCAGGCCGGCGAGGGCGGCGATCAGTTCCCTCGGCAGGGCGGCGAACACCGAGGCCAGCGTGGCGCCGAAGCTGCCCATCAGCAGGTAGAAGGCGCCGCAGGCCATGCCGGCGATGTAGCGCTTGTCCGGGTTCTCGTGGGCCTCGCGGCCGGTGCAGATGGCGGCGGTGATCGCCGCCAGGTTGACGCCGTGGCAACCGAACGGCGCCAGCAGCAGCGAACCCAGGGCGGTGACCGAGACGATCGGGCGTGCCGGCACCTGGTAGCCGGACGTGCGCAGCACGGCGATACCGGGCACCGACTGGCCGGTGAGCGACACCAGGGCCAGGGGCAGGCCGATATTGACGATGGCCTGCCAGCTCCACTGCGGGCGGGTCCAGGTCGGGACGGTCATTTCCAGCACCAGGGCCTGGGTGTCCAGCTGGCCCAGGCCGGCGGCGATGCCGCAACCGACGACCAGCACCGAAAGAATCGCGTAGCGCGGCGACAAGCGCTTGAACAGCAGGTAGCTGGCCAGCATCGACAGTACCAGCACCGGCTGCAGGCGGATCGAGCTGAACAGCTCGGCGCCGAAGCGGAACAGGATGCCGGCCAGCATCGCCGCGGCAATGGCCTTGGGCAGGCGATTCATCAGCTTGTCGAAGGCGCCGCTCAGGGCGATCAGGGCAATCAGCAGCGAGGCGACGATGTAGGCGCCCACCGCCTGGGCCAGTGACACGCTCGGCAGCATCGACACCAGCAGCGCCGCGCCGGGGGTGGACCAGGCGGTGATCACCGGCACCCGCAGTTTCCAGCTCAGCAGCAAGCCGGTCAGGCCGCTGCCGATGGAGATGGCCCAGATCCACGAAGCGGTCGCGGCGTTGTCCAGGCCGGCCTGGTCGGCGGCCTGGAACACGATGATCAGGGGGCCTGCGTAGGAGATGATCACGGCGATCAGGCCGGCGATCAGGGCGCAGAGGGAAAAATCCATTCTGAGATTGTCCATGGCGAGTCCAGATGAGTTGATTGATTCGATTGAGTCGATTCAAATTGAATCTATACGGTAACGAGACCTGAATTCAAGTGGGGCAGCTCTCACGCGGGTGCTGCTTACAACTTGAATCGCTCGAAGGATCGACTCAAGTTGGCCTGTGTGTTCAAATTTCAATCATTTTCAGCCCGGTAGCCGTCTCATGTGGGTTCCACGGATCAGCGAAAGCAATCAGCCTGTCTACCTGTCCATCGCCGATGCGCTGGCGCACGACATCGCCAGCGGCGCGCTGCGGCGGGGCGAGCGCTTGCCGACGCTGCGCGAACTGGCGCAGGCGCTGGATGTCACGCCAGGCACCATCAGCCGCGCCTACACCGAGGCGTCGCGCCGTGGCCTGACCCAGGGCGAGGTGGGGCGTGGCACCTACGTCCTCGACCGGATCGCCGAGACGGGCGAGGCCCCCGTTGCCGCCCGAGCTGCACCTGCAGCCCGCGGCGAAGCACTCGACCTGTCGATCATCAAGCCCTACGGCGAAACCCTGCAGTACTGGTTGCGCAACGCCTTGAGCGAGCTGGCCAATACCTCACGGCTGGAGCAGGTGCTGGACTACGCCCCCGACGGTGGCCATCCGGCGCATCGCGAGGCGGGCGCGCAATGGTTGCGCCAGTGGCTGCCGGGTGCGCAGTGGCAGCAGGTGGTCATCACCAGCGGTGCCCAGCATGGGCTGATGGTGGCGATCAGCGCCCTGACCGGTGCGGGCGACCTGGTGCTGTGCGAGTCGCTGTGCTATCCGGGCATCATTTCCGTGGCCCACGGCCTGGGCCGCCGTCTGCGTGGCGTGCCGATGGACGAGCAGGGCATCATCCCCGAGGCCTTGCGCGAGATCTGCCAGCGCGAGCGGCCCGCCATGCTGGTGTGCGTGGCGACCTGCCAGAACCCGACCACGGCAATCATGTCCAACGAGCGCCGCGCCCAGATCGCGGCGCTGGCGGAGGAGTTCGATTTCCTGCTGCTGGACGATGACATCTACGGTTTCCTCGCCACCGACCCGCAGACCCGGCCGCTGGCGACCTTCGCCCCGGAGCGTTCGATCTACCTCACCAGCCTGTCCAAGTCGGTCATGCCGGCGCTGCGCATCGGCTACCTGTACAGCCCGCCGAAGCTGCTGTCACGCCTGACCGCCATGGTACGCAGCACGGTGTGGATGCCTTCGCCATTGACCGCGCAATTGGCCAGCCATGTGATCGGCGAAGGGCTGGACAGCCAGTTGATCCGCATGCACCGCGCCGAGGCGGCGGCACGTCAGGCCATCGCCCGTGAAGTCTTTGCCGGTGCATCACTGCAAAGCCAGCCGCACAGCTATCACCTCTGGCTCAACCTGCCCGAGCCGTGGCGCAGCGACGAGTTCGCCCTGCTGGCGCGGGCCAATGGCGTGGTGGTCATGAGCGCCAGCCAGTTCCAGGTGGAGCGCACGGGCGATCCACGTGGCGTGCGGGTCGTGCTGATGTCGCCGACCAGTCGGGAGGAGTTGCGCTTCGCCCTGACCCAACTGGCCAGCCTGCTCGAGTCAGGGGATCCGAAGCGCTTTTACTGACGTATGCCCGGCGCTAGTGTCCTGTCTCGGAAATACGTTCTCTTTTGGCGAGTGGCTTGGGTGTTCGGGCAAGGCGCCGCGTCGAGTCATAGCAGGGCTATGACGAGGAGTGGCAACGCAGGCCGGGCGCCCAAGACGCCGCCAAAAGTGAACAGCTTATTTCCGAGACAGGACACTAGAGCTCGGCGGTGTACTTTCGCTCGATGTCGCGGTCATCCGCCGGGGCAATGCTGCGCTGGGCACGCTGCGCCTGCTGCTCCAGCTTGGCCTGGGTCTTCATCTCGACCTCCTCCTGCAGGCGTTGGGCGATCTGTTGATCGATCTTCATTTTCTGCTCGGGTGGCAGCGCGTCGTACTGCTCCTGGGTCAGGCCCAGTTCCTTGAGCATCTTCTCCTTGATCCGCTCTTGCGGTGACTTGGCCATGTAGTCGCGAAACTCCTGCAAGGCGCCGGTGCCTTCCTGTTTGCCTATGCTGGCCTGCTCACGCCTTGCCGCGTCCGGGTTCTGCAACATGACCAGCAGCTTGGCGAAGGCTTCCTTGCGGTTGTCTTCGGCCTGCTGCCCGGACGTACTGCCTTGGCTGTCCTGTTGCGCCGAAGCCTTGCCGCTGGCGATGACCTGTTGGAACGGGACCAGCGAGGCCGCGGACTGATCGTTGCCAGTGCGCTGTTGTTGTTGCACGGCCTGCCAACCCAGGCTGTTCGCGGTGATAAGCATGATTCCTCCTTGGATGGATCTGAAGACACGGAGGAAAGGGGCAAAAGCTGTGCCAGCAGTGGTACCGGGGCGAAATAGGCCGTTAGGGCTATTCCGACAGCCTGTTGCTCGGAATATGCTTGCCCGGCAGAGGAACAGGATTGCCGCTTGCGGCAAATACAAGCATGTGTCGGCAGCACCGGGTACGGGGCGCAGTTGCTGGACAACAGGGAGCGCGTCCATGAGTCAGGCAGCAAAGCCGCTACCGGCTGGTTTCACCGAGCAGCAATTGCACACCTTGTTCGACCTGATCAGCGACGGTATCTGGGACTGGGATGCCAACAACGGCTATGTCTACCGCAATCCGGGCTGGTACGCGATGCTGGGCTACGCCAGCCATTCGCTGGACAATTCCGTGCTGACCTGGGAAAGCGTGATTCACCCCGAGGATTATCCACGGGTGATGGCGCATTTCGAGGCCTACATCAATCAGCGCAACGAGCGTTACCTCATCGAGTACCGTTGCCGCTGCCAGGATGGCAGCTATCTGTGGATCGAGGACAGCGGCCATGTCATCGCCCGCAACGCCGACGGTTCGGTGGCGCGCATGCTCGGCGCCCACCGCAATATCGATGCGGGCAAGCGCCTGGTAGCGGAGCTCGAACAGCGCAACCTGTCCCTGGAAGGCCTGGTGGCCGAGCGCACCCGCGAACTGTCGTGGGTCAACCAGCAGTTACAGCGCCAGCTCGACGAGAATCGCGAGTTGGCCGAGCGCGACGCCCTGACCCGTACCGCCAATCGCTATCGCCTGGAAAAGACCCTGGAGCAGGCGTGCGAGCGTGCCCGGCGCTTCCGGGAGCCGCTGGCATTGATCGCCATGGACCTGGACGACTTCAAACCGATCAACGACCTGCACGGCCACGCCCGTGGCGATGCGGCGCTGGTCGAGGTCACCGAGCGGATCCGTCAGTGTCTGGGAGAGCAGGACTTGTTGGCACGCTGGGGCGGCGATGAATTCGTGGTGGTGTTGCCACGGACCTCGCAGGAACAGGCACGCGAAGCGGCGCAGCGAATCCAGGAGGCCTTGGCCGAAGTGGCGCCCATTGGCCAGTGCCAGCTGACCATGAGCTATGGCGTGGTGCAGTGGCGGGAAGGAGAGGAGCGGCACGACCTGCTGGCCCGTGCCGACAAGGCGCTGTACCGGGCCAAGGCCGCTGGCAAGAACGCTGTCGCCGAATGAAAAAAGACCCGCGGCGCCAGGGGCGCAGCGGGCCAAATCGGCGATTGCCGCTTCAGTGTCAGGTCAGATGTGCAGGGCGTGGCCCAACGCGCGCAGCGCCGCTTCCTGCACGGCCTCGCCCAGGGTTGGGTGGGCGTGGATGGTGCCGGCGATGTCTTCCAGGCGTGCACCCATCTCCAGCGACTGGGCGAAGGCGGTGGACAGTTCCGACACCGCCACGCCCACGGCCTGCCAGCCGAGGATCAGGTGGTTGTCGCGACGGGCCACCACGCGCACGAAGCCGGTCTTCGATTCCAGGCTCATGGCCCGGCCGTTGGCGGCGAAGGGGAACTGCGCGACGATGCAGTCCACACCCTGCTGGCCAGCCTGCTCCGGGGTCTGCCCGACCACCACCACTTCCGGGTCGGTGAAGCACACCGCGGCGATTGCGCTCGGCTCGAAGCGTCGGCTCTTGCCGGCGATGATTTCGGCGACCATCTCGCCCTGGGCCATGGCCCGGTGCGCCAGCATCGGCTCGCCGGCCACGTCGCCGATGGCCCAGACGTTGCGCATGCTGGTCTGGCAACGCTCGTCGATGGCGATGGCCGCGCCGTTCATCTTCAGGTCCAGGCTTTCCAGGCCGAAGCCTTTGGTGCGTGGGCGGCGGCCCACGGCCACCAGCACCTGGTCAGCCTCCAGGCGCAGTTGCCCGCCCTGGCCATCGCTGGCCAGCAGGCAGCCGTCGGTATAGCCCTCGACGCTGTGCCCCAGGTAAAGCGAAATGCCAAGCTTCTTGATCGAGTCGGCCACCGGCGCGGTGAGCTCCGCGTCGTAAGTCGGCAGGATGCGTTCGCGGGCTTCCACCACGCTGACCTTGGCGCCGAGCTTGCGGTAGGCGATACCCAGTTCCAGGCCGATGTAGCCGCCGCCGACCACCACCAGGTGCTGGGGCAGTGCCTTGGGTGCCAGGGCCTCGGTGGACGAGATGATCGGCCCGCCGATCGGCAGCATCGGCAGTTCGACGCTGTTCGAGCCGGTGGCCAGCAGCAGGTGCTCGCACTGGATGCGCTGGCCGTCGACCTCGACGCTCTTGCCGTCGAGGATCTTCGCCCAGCCATGGATCACCTTCACGCCGTGCTTTTTCAGCAGGGCGGCGACGCCGCTGGTGAGACGGTCGACGATGCCGTCCTTCCACTCGACGCTGCGCGTGATGTCCAGGCGCGGCGAGGCCACGCTGATGCCCAGCGGCGAAGGCTCGGTGTAGCGGCTGGCCTGGTGGAACTGCTCAGCCACATGGATCAGCGCTTTCGAGGGAATGCAGCCGATGTTCAGGCAGGTGCCGCCCAGGGCCTGGCTTTCGACCAGCACGGTGGGGATGCCCAGTTGTCCGGCGCGAATGGCGGCCACGTAGCCGCCGGGGCCGCCGCCGATGATCAGCAGGGTGGTGTTGATGAGCTCTTGCATGATCACTCCACGAACAGGCAGGCAGGCTGTTCCAGCAGGCCGCGCACGGCCTGGATGAACAGGGCGGCATCCATGCCGTCGACCACGCGATGGTCGAACGAGCTGGACAGGTTCATCATCTTGCGCACGACGATCTGGCCATCGATCACCACCGGCCGTTCGACCATGCGGTTGACGCCGACGATCGCCACTTCCGGGGTGTTGACCACCGGGGTGCTGACGATACCGCCCAGCGCGCCGAGGCTGGTCAGGGTGATGGTCGAGCCGGTCAGCTCCTCGCGGGTGGCCTTGTTGTTGCGCGCGGCGTGGGCGACACGGGCAATCTCGCTGGCGTTGCTCCACAGGTTGCCGGCCTCGGCGTGGCGCAGCACCGGCACCATCAGGCCGTTGTCACCCTGGGTGGCGATGCCGACATGCACCGCGCCGTGGCGGGTGATGACCTGGGCTTCGTCGTCGTAGGTGGCGTTGATCTGCGGGAAGTCGCGCAGGGCGACGACCATGGCGCGTACCAGGAACGGCAGCAGGGTGAGCTTGCCGCGGCTGTCGCCATGCTTGGCGTTGAGCTGCTGGCGCAGGGCCTCCAGGTTGGTGACGTCGATCTCCTCGACGTAGCTGAAGTGGGCGACGCGGCGCTTGGCGTCCTGCATGCGCTGGGCGATCTTGCGGCGCAGGCCGATCACCGGTACCTGCTCGCTGTCTGTGCGCTTGCCGTAGCCCCCTGGTGCCAGACCGGTACCGGTCTGCGGCTTGCTGATGAAGGCGTCGAGGTCTTCATGCAGGATGCGCCCGGCCGGGCCGCTGCCATGCACGTAGCGCAGCTCGATCCCGGCGTCCAGGGCGCGCTTGCGCACGGCCGGGGAGGCCAGTGGCTTGTCGTGGGCTTCGCGCGGCACGATAGGCGCGGCGACGTGGGTCGCGGCAACCTGGGGTTGTGCTTCGGTGCGTGGCTCGGGTTGGGCCACGGCCTTGATCGGCGCAGGTTCCGGCTCCGCCGGCTTGGCCTGGGGCACGTCGACATGGTTGCCGCTGCCTTCGACCTCGATGCGGATCAGCTCGCTGCCGACCGCCATCACCTCACCGGGCTGGCCGCCCAGGGCCAGTACCTTGCCGCTGACCGGCGAAGGGATTTCCACGGTGGCCTTGTCAGTCATGACATCGGCCACCACCTGGTCCTCGGCGATCATGTCACCGACCTTGACGAACCATTCCACCAACTCGACTTGCGCGATGCCTTCACCGATATCCGGCATCTTGATGACGTGCGTGCCCATTCAGACCTCCATGACCCGTTTCAGTGCCGCGCCTACCCGCGAAGGGCCGGGGAAGTAGGCCCATTCCTGTGCGTGGGGGTAGGGGGTGTCCCAGCCGGTGACGCGCTCGATGGGCGCCTCGAGGTGATGGAAGCAGTGCTCCTGGACCAGCGACACCAGTTCGGCGCCGAAGCCGCAGGTACGGGTGGCCTCGTGCACGACCACGCAGCGACCGGTCTTCTTCACCGACGCGACGATGGTCTCCAGGTCCAGCGGCCACAGGCTGCGCAGGTCGATGACTTCGGCATCGACGCCGCTCTCCTCGGCGGCCACCTGCGAGACATACACGGTGGTGCCGTAGGTCAGCACGGTGACATCGTTGCCCAGGCGGGTAATGGCCGCCTTGTCCAGCGGCACCGTGTAGTAGCCATCCGGCACCGCGCTGTGCGGGTGCTTGGACCACGGGGTTACCGGACGGTCGTGATGACCGTCGAACGGGCCGTTATACAGGCGCTTGGGCTCGAGGAAGATCACCGGGTCGTCGCATTCGATCGAGGCGATCAACAGGCCCTTGGCGTCGTACGGGTTGGACGGCATCACGGTGCGCAGGCCGCAGACCTGGGTGAACATCGCTTCGGGGCTCTGGCTGTGGGTCTGGCCGCCATAGATGCCGCCGCCGCAGGGCATGCGCAGGGTCAACGGCGAGATGAACTCGCCGGCCGAGCGATAGCGCAGGCGGGCCATCTCCGAGACGATCTGGTCGGAGGCGGGGTAGAAGTAGTCGGCGAACTGGATCTCGACCACCGGGCGCAGGCCGTAGGCGCCCATGCCCACGGCGGTGCCGACGATGCCGCTCTCGGAGATCGGCGCGTCGAACACGCGGGATTTGCCGTACTTGGTCTGCAGGCCTTCGGTGCAGCGGAACACGCCGCCGAAGTAGCCAACGTCCTGGCCATAGACCACCACGTTGTCATCGCGCTCGAGCATGACATCCATGGCCGAGCGCAGGGCCTGGATCATGGTCATGGTGGTGGTGGACATGGCGTTTTCCAGATGGATGCTGTTGTTGTGATCGTTCATCTCAGACCCCCAGTTCCTGGCGCTGACGGCGCAGGTGGTCGGGCATTTCCTTGTACACGTCCTCGAACATCGAGGCGGCGCTGGGGATATGGCCATTGCTCAGGGTGCCGAACTGCTCGGCGTCCTTCTGCGCCTTGATCACCTCGGCCTCGAGCTCGGCGGTGACCGCCTGGTGTTCTTCCTCGGACCAGTGGCCGAGCTTGATCAGGTGCTGCTTGAGGCGGGCGATCGGATCGCCCAGCGGGAAGTGGCTCCAGTCGTCGGCCGGGCGGTACTTGGACGGGTCGTCCGAGGTCGAGTGCGGGCCGGCGCGGTAGGTGACCCACTCGATCAGCGTCGGGCCCAGGCCGCGGCGGGCGCGTTCGGCGGCCCAGCGCGAGGCGGCGTAGACGGCGATGAAGTCGTTGCCGTCGACCCGCAGCGAGGCGATGCCGCAACCCACGCCACGACCGGCGAAGGTGGTCGACTCGCCACCGGCGATGGCCTGGAAGGTCGAGATCGCCCACTGGTTGTTGACCACGTTGAGGATCACCGGGGCGCGGTAGACGTGGGCGAAGGTCAGGGCGGTGTGGAAGTCGGACTCGGCGGTGGCGCCGTCGCCGATCCATGCCGAGGCGATCTTGGTATCGCCCTTGATCGCCGAGGCCATGGCCCAGCCGACCGCCTGGACGAACTGGGTGGCCAGGTTGCCGCTGATAGTGAAGAAGCCGGCTTCGCGCACCGAGTACATGATCGGTAGCTGGCGGCCCTTGAGCGGGTCACGGGTGTTGGACAGCAACTGGCAGATCATGTCCACCAGCGACACCTCGCGGGCCATCAGGATGCTCTGCTGGCGGTAGGTGGGGAAGCACATGTCGCTGCGGTTCAGGGCCAGCGCCTGGCCGCTGCCGATGGCTTCCTCGCCCAGGCTCTGCATGTAGAAGGACATCTTCTTCTGGCGCTGGGCGACCACCATGCGGCTGTCGAAGATGCGCGTCTTGAGCATGGCGCGCATGCCCTGGCGCAGCACCTGCGGCTCGATGCCCTCGGCCCAGGGGCCGACGGCGTCGCCATGCTCGTTGAGCACGCGCACGAGGCTGTAGGAGAGGTCCGCCGTGTCGGCAGGCTCTACATCGATAGGGGGTTTACGGACTTGACCGGCGTCGTTCAGGCGCAGGTAGGAGAAATCGGTCTGGCAGCCTGGCCGGCCTGTAGGCTCGGGCACATGCAGACGCAGGGGGGCGTACTCGTTCATGCTTTTTACGCTCGCTCGAATGTTGTTTTTGTGAGCTTTGAAGCGGCCGCCGCTGACTGCCGGCTTGTGACTGGCAGGTCAGCGTCTTTTTACATCATAGGGGGACGGCAGGAGAATTTTTCTCTCAAGTTCATTGCCTTTGTCCGGCGGCGCAGATAAACATTCCGTACAAACACAAAAACCAGGTCAATTTCTCTCATGCGTAAACTGGATCGAACGGATATCGGCATCCTCAACAGCCTGCAGGAAAATGCCCGCATCACCAACGCAGAGCTGGCGCGCTCGGTCAACCTGTCGCCCACGCCGTGCTTCAACCGGGTCAAGGCCATGGAGGAGCTGGGGGTGATCCGCCAGCAGGTCACGCTGCTGTCGCCCGAGGCGCTGGGGCTGGATGTGAATGTGTTCATCCACGTCAGTCTGGAGAAACAGGTGGAGCAGTCGCTGCACCGCTTCGAGGAGGAGATCGCCGAACGGCCGGAGGTGATGGAGTGCTACCTGATGACCGGGGATCCGGATTACCTGCTGCGGGTGCTGCTGCCGAGCATCCAGGCACTGGAGCGCTTCCTCGATTACCTCACGCGGTTGCCTGGAGTGGCGAACATTCGCTCCAGCTTTGCCTTGAAGCAGGTGCGCTACAAGACCGCGCTGCCGTTGCCGGCCAATGGCATGACGTTGCGTGAGCAATAACCTGGGCTGGCCCTTTCGCGGGTAAACCCACAGGTTCACCTTTGCCCTGAAGGCTGGCCAGGTTCCTGTGGGAGCGGGTTTACCCGCGAAGAGGGCGCCACGATCCCTGGGGTGCTTGATATTTTAAACACCCCCGGCCTATGTTGTGTGCGTCGCCATTCCCGGCATGCGAACACAACAAGAAGGACAGCGTCATGACGACCGAAGGCCCGCGCAACCAGGCAGCGTTCCTGAAGGGCATCGATGAAATCGAGTGCGTCACCCCCGACCTCAACGGCGTGCCCCGCGGCAAGGTGATGACCGCCGAGGGCTTCCTCGAAGGCCGTCGCCTGCAGATGGCCCGAGGCGTCCTGCTGCAGTGCATCATGGGCGGCTACCCGGCGGCCAAGTACTACGGCAGCGACGACGGCGACCTGGCGCTGGTGGCCGAGCCTTCGCAGATCCACCGCCTGCCCTGGAGCGACGAGCCTCGGGCGCTGGCCGTCTGCGACGCCGTGGAACTCGACGGCACGCCCTCGGGGCTGTCCAGCCGTGGCCAGCTCAAGGCGGTGATCGCCCGCTATGCCGAGCGCGGGCTGGCGCCGGTGGTGGCGACGGAGCTGGAGTTCTTCGTCTTCGCCGCCAACAGCGATCCGACCCAGCCGTTCCAACCGCCAGTGGGCAAGGACGGACGCCGGGAATTGGGCCACTCGGCCTTCAGTGTCAGCTCCAACAACGGCCTGCGCCCGTTCTTCAACGAGGTCTACCGCTGCATGGCGGCGTTGGGCCTGCCGCGCGACACCTTCATGCACGAGATGGGCGTCAGCCAGTTCGAGATCAACCTGCTGCACGGCGATCCCTTGCGGCTGGCCGACCAGACCTTCCTGTTCAAGCACCTGCTCAAGGAGGTCGCGCTCAAGCATGGCCTGACCGTGGTGTGCATGGCCAAGCCACTGGCGCACACCCCTGGCAGCTCCATGCATATCCACCAGAGCCTGGTCGACAGCGCCAGCGGGCGCAACGTGTTCAGCGACGAGCAGGGCAGGGCGACCGACACCTTCCACCATTTCATCGGTGGCCTGCAGGCCTGCCTGGCCGACTTCACCGTGCTGTTCGCGCCGAACGTCAACTCCTACCAGCGCCTGTGCCACCCCTACGCGTCGCCGAACAATGCCTGCTGGTCCGAGGACAACCGCGCCGCAGGCCTGCGCATCCCGGCCAGCTCACCTGCGGCGCGGCGGGTGGAGAACCGCCTGCCGGGCGCCGACGCCAACCCCTACCTGGCCATCGCCGCGAGCCTCGCCGCCGGCCTGCATGGCATCGAGCGGCAGATCGCGCCAACGGTGGCAATCCAGGGCGAGTTTGAAGTCCCCGAGCACCTGAGCCTGCCTTGCACCCTGCACGCCGCGCTGGAGCGCCTCAAGCGCAGCAACCTGGCGCGGGAACTGTTCGGCAGGGAGTTCATCGAAGGCTACATCGCCACCAAGACCCTGGAGTTGAGCGATTTCTTCGATGAGATCACGCCCTGGGAGCGCCGGGTGCTCGCCGCGCAAGCCTGAGCGCGACACGACCGCTACTGGATGCGCCCCCGGCGGCCGATTTCGCGGTCGGGGGCCTGCGCCGCGGTGGATTTGCTTTTATGCTTGGCAGCAACCCCGCGCCACCAGATCAAGGAGCTTGACGGGACGTATGCGAAATATCTGGAAGCCGTTTCAGTCGTTGTACTTCGCCGCCCTGATGATGCTGATCGGTTCGGGCCTGCTCAGTACCTACCTGGCCCTGCGCCTGGCCGCCGACCATGTCGACAGCCTGTGGATCGGCGCGCTGATGGCGGCCAACTACTTCGGCCTGGCGGTGGGCGGCAAGGTCGGGCACCGGCTGATCGGCCGGGTCGGGCATATCCGCGCCTACGCCACGTGTGCCGGCATCGTCGGCGCGGCGGTGCTCGGGCACGGGCTGACCAGCTGGCTGCCGGTGTGGATCGGGCTGCGGATGATCGTCGGCCTGGGGATGATGTGCCAGTACATGGTCATCGAGAGCTGGCTCAACGAGCAGGCCGATGCCAAGCATCGCGGCGCGGTGTTCAGCGGCTACATGATCGCCTCGTATCTTGGGCTGGTGCTTGGCCAGTTGATCCTGGTGGTGCATCCGCAGCTGGGGCCTGAGTTGCTGATGCTGGTGGCGATGTGCTTTGCCCTGTGCCTGGTGCCGGTGGCCATGACCCGGCGCATCCACCCCGCGCCGTTGCGGCCGGCGCCGATGGAACCGAAGTTCTTCATCAAGCGCGTGCCGCAGTCGCTGTCCACGGTGCTTGGCTCGGGCCTTATCGTCGGTTCGTTCTATGGCCTGGCGCCGCTGTATGCGTCCAGCCAGGGGCTGTCCACCGAGCAGATCGGCCTGTTCATGGGCAGCTGCATCTTTGCCGGCCTGCTGGTGCAGTGGCCGCTGGGCTGGTTGTCCGACCGCTATGATCGCGCCGTGCTGATCCGCAGCGTGGCGATCGGCCTGGCGCTGGCCTCGGCACCGCTGGCGATCCTGCCAGGCGTGCCGTTGGCGCTGTTGTTCGGTATCGGTTTCGTCATATCGCTGCTGCAGTTCTGCCTGTATCCGCTGGCAGTGGCGTTTTCCAACGACCATGTGGAAAGCGAGCGGCGGGTCTCGTTGACGGCCATGCTGCTGGTCACCTATGGCGTGGGCGCCTGTATCGGGCCGTTGGCGGCGGGGGTACTGATGAAGCTGCTGGGCGCGCAGATGCTGTACGCCTTCTTCGTGTTCTTCGCCCTGGTGCTGGTCTGGCGTATCCGGCCCAAGGCGGTCACCGGGCTGCACCAGGTCCAGGATGCGCCGCTGGGGCACGTGGCCATGCCGGCGGCGGGCTCGCCCTTGTCGGCGGCCCTTGATCCACGGGTGGACGAGCAGACCGTGCAGGAGGTGATGCAGGCGCCGGTGGCGGCGGAGGATACCGAAGAGGAGGCCGGCGCGGAGCACGAAGGCGAGGTGAGCAAATCCTAGCCTGTTGGTGTTGGGCCTGAATGAAAAACGCCACCCATTGGGTGGCGTTTTTCATGTCCTGGCGACGCTCAATAGTCGTCTTTGTCGAACCGCCGCGCCTCGCGCTGCAGCTGGTAGACGAAACTCTCGATCTTGCGCTGCGCCTGGCCGTTGAGGTTGTGGAAGCGCACCCCGGCGAAGGTAGTGTTGATGCGTTCCTCGAAGTGCAGGTGGCGCAGTTCGACCAGGGTGTCGGCCAGCCCCAGTGGGGTGCTGGCCTTGAAGCGTTCATAGACCTGGCCCAGCTGCAGGCGGTCCTCGACGTTGCCGTCGAAGCGCAGCTTGCAGCCGGTGGCGGAAATGTCCAGCAGCTTGCCGCGCAGGGCACCGTTGCCCTTGAGGTGGGTACCGTCAAGGACGATGTCGACCAGTTGCGACAGCTTCAGCGCGGCGCGGAAGGCGTTGCGGCGCTGGTGATAGGTCACTTCTTCGGGCAGTGGACCACGGTAGCAGCGGTTGCCATCGATCTCGCCGATGGTCAGCGCGGTGTTGGATTCCCAGGCGATGCGCACACCGTCATGGAAGCCTTCGACACGGAACGGCTCGCCGTTCTCGATGTACTTCTCGCCGTCGCGGGGGATCATTTCATCCAGCGCCAGGACGCCGCTGTCCCGGTCGACATGCACCACGTAGCTCTGAAACCGCTGGCTGCGCTCATGGAAGCTGATGATCAGCGGGTCGTGGCTCTCCAGCAGCTGGCGCAAGTTCGCCGTGATCTCCAAAGGGGTGCTCAGCACCTTTGGTGGCTGGGGAGCATCGGATTCATTGAACACGGGTAATCAATCTCCAGGCAAATACGGCACACGCAAGTAACGGCATTATGCCAGTATGTTCCGTGCCTTGATCAGGGTCAATCAGACTTGGCCGATGGCCCTGGGCTTGTCCATTGGCGAGGTGGCGCCGCGGCTGTCATAGAGCGACGGAGAGTCGCCGCCCATGAGGATTCTGATCTGGTTGGCCGTGGCGTACTGCTGCATCTGGATGATCCGGCCATTGTTCTCGTTGACCTTCTGGCAGGCATCCATCAGCTGGGTGAGTTCATTGAGTTGCTGCATGATGAGTTCGCCGTTGGGCGACTGGTCGGCCACCGCCTGCACGCCCGCGCGGTCGGCGCTGAGGCCGAGATCGATGAGCAACTGGTTGCGCCGTTGTCCCTGCTGCTCGAGCAGCACGACCAGCGACTGCTTGCGCGCAAGGATATGCTCCAGCGCCATGATTTCCCGGCCATGCAGGGAAACTGCCTCCTTTTGCAGAAGGTCGAGCAGTTCCTGGGTCGGCGCGATGTCGTCTTCGATCAGTTGCAGCAGGGTGATGTCGTGCATGGCTAACTCTTGGCGTTTTGCGTCCTTGAAGTCAGCGCCCCTGGAGGTCAGCGCTGGGCTTCGAAATCAAGCAGTTTGCTGGCGACCCGGTCGGCATCGACCTTGTAGCTGCCATCTGCGATGGCCTGTTTCAACTCGGCCACGCGGGCGCTGTTGACGGTCGGCTGATCGCGCAGCTTGTCGCTGATCTTCTGCAATTGCTGGGCCTCTGGGCTCAGGTGTACCGCTTCTCCGCTGGCACTGGCGTGCTTGGGGGCTGCGCTGGCCTCGCCGGATTTGTCGGCGTTGCCCGGTGCGGCATTGCCGCGAACGCCGCCCGTGACGGACGGAGAATTGTTGAGACGACTGAAGTCGATGACCATGTTCAGAACCCCTGGGAATTAGGACGCATGCCTTGCTTTCGGCCTACCCGAGCAAAACTTTAGGCGTGAATGCATCACCGCCTCTCGGCATACGTGCGCAACCCGATCTGTGACACAGTTTAGGGGGCGCGGTTCCACATCGCCAGCGTTGCGTCACTATCCCGACGCAGTGCAGCCCTACATGGCCACCTCGACCTGCCCCGGGCCCGTGACGCGGGCCTTGACCACGCGTTTCGAATTCAGGTTGCGTACCCGGATCTGCGTCTGCAGGCCACCTTTGTCCAGGGCCTCGCCGGGCATGCGTACGCTCAGGCTGCCGCTGCGGGCGATGATCACCACGTGATCACCCTTGCGCACCACATCGGCCTGCTCCAGGTGCTGTTGCGTCAGCACCTGGTCGAGCACCGTGGGTCGCAACAGTTTCAAGCCCACGGCCTGGTCAAGCTGGGTCAGGTAGCCGACGCCGAGGGTACCCACATCGCGTTCGCGCAGGGCCACATCGCCTTCACCCACCACGCTTTCACGTTTCAGGGGGCGAGTCATGACCACCACGTCGCGCATCAGGCGCACCTGGGCGGGGACGAATACCGTCCAGGGCGCGGTGCCGTCGCAGCGGACCCGTACCGTGACCCGCCCCAGGGGCGTCGAACCTTCCAGCGAGGCGTCCAGCTGCTGGCTGCACAGTGGCATGCGTAGGCGTGGGTCGAGGCTGTTGACCTGGATTTCGTAGCGGCCTGGGGTCTGGGTGGTCGCCAGGTAATCCTCCATGGTGAATTCAAGAAACCCCTGAGTGACACCGATAAGCTGTTCAGGCAAGGTAAAAGAGTCCGCCAGCGTACGAATGCCGGGTGCCAGCAGGCACAGGGCGGCCAGTGAGCCGGTCAACAGGCGCGTCAGTCGTCGGAAATTTGTCATTTTCGTGTACATGGCGTTCAAAAAAGCAAAGCCCGTGCCGATTCGGTACATAGGCAATCGTTGAAGGAGTCTGGCATGGCTGGAGTGATGGATTCGGTCAACCAGCGTACACAGCTGGTGGGGCAGAATCGCCTGGAGCTGCTGTTGTTTCGCCTCAATGGCGACCAGCTCTACGGCATCAATGTGTTCAAGGTGCGGGAGGTGCTGCAGTGCCCGGACCTGACACTGCTGCCCAGGTCCCACCCGGTGGTGCGCGGCGTGGCCAACATTCGGGGGGCGACCATCCCGATCCTGGATCTGTCGATGGCCACCGGCCTTCCGCAGTTGAAGGAAGAAACGCGCAACAGTTTCGTGATCATCACTGAGTACAACACCAAGACCCAGGGCTTCCTGGTGCATTCGGTCGAGCGCATCGTCAACATGAACTGGGAAGAGATCCATCCGCCACCCAAGGGTACCGGACGCGATCACTACCTGACGGCCGTGACACGGGTCGACAACCGCATGGTCGAGATCATCGATGTGGAGAAGGTGCTGGCCGAGGTGGCGCCTTCGTCCGAGTCGGTGTCCGATGGCGTGATCGATGCCGAAGTGCAGGACAAGGCGGTGATGCTGCGGGTGCTGACAGTCGATGACTCGTCGGTGGCGCGCAAGCAGGTGAGCCGTTGCCTGCAGACCGTGGGGGTCGAGGTGGTGGCGCTCAACGACGGTCGCCAGGCCCTGGATTACCTGCGCAAGCTGGTGGACGAGGGCAAGCGTCCGGAGGAAGAGTTCCTCATGATGATCTCGGATATTGAAATGCCGGAAATGGACGGCTATACCCTCACGGCGGAGATCCGCAGCGATCCGCGCATGCAAAAACTGCACATCTGCTTGCATACTTCGCTGTCCGGGGTATTCAACCAGGCGATGGTCAAGAAAGTCGGTGCCGATGACTTCCTGGCCAAGTTCAGGCCAGATGACCTCGCCCAGCGCGTGGTCGATCGGATCAAGGCAAGTCATTGAAACGGCCGGGGCCCGTCCCCGGCGCTAGCGATTTAAGAAGAAAAGAGGCGGCAGCATTGTCTACGGGTAATTTGGATTTCGAACAGTTCCGGGTCTTCCTGGAGAAAGCCTGTGGCATCCTGCTGGGCGAGAATAAGCAGTACCTGGTCTCCAGCCGTCTCAACAAGCTGATGGAGCAACAGGGCATCAAGTCGCTGGGCGAGCTGGTACAGCGCATCCAGACCCAGCCACGCAGTGGTCTGCGCGAGCAGGTGGTCGATGCCATGACCACCAACGAGACGCTGTGGTTTCGTGACACCTACCCGTTCGAGGTGCTCAAGAGCAAGGTGATCCCGGAGTTCATCAAGAACAACCCGGGCCAGCGCCTGCGCATCTGGTCGGCGGCCTGTTCGTCCGGTCAGGAGCCGTACTCGATCTCGATGTCGATCGACGAGTTCGAGCGCACCAATCTCGGCCAGCTGAAGATGGGAGCACAGATTGTCGCCACCGACCTGTCGGGTGCCATGCTCAATAACTGCAAGACCGGCGAGTACGATAGCCTGGCCATCGCCCGCGGCTTGTCGCAGGAGCGCCTGCAGCGCTACTTCGACCCAAAGGGACCGGGTCGCTGGGCGATCAAGTCGCCGATCCGCAGCCGCGTCGAGTTCCGTTCGTACAACCTGCTCGACAGCTATGCGCCGCTGGGCAAGTTCGACATCGTGTTCTGCCGCAACGTGCTGATCTACTTCTCGGCCCAGGTCAAGAAGGACATCCTCATGCGCATTCACGGCACCCTCAAGCCCGGTGGCTATCTGTTCCTGGGGGCGTCCGAGGCGCTCAACGGGCTGCCGGACCACTATCAGATGGTCCAGTGCAGTCCGGGAATCATTTACCAGGCCAAGTAAGGCCAGGCAAAACAAGGCCGGTGTCTTGCGGCACCGGCCTTTTTTGTTCCTGTTGTCAGGAGGTGGTCCTGAGCCTGAGGTTGCCGGTCGGCGGGGTATCGCCCTTGACGTCAATTTTTTGTTTTGCCGCTTTTGCCGCCTGGCAATTGCCGCTTGATGCGCGCGAAGCGGAAGCGCCTTGCCGCTTTTCTGGCATCGACATCGCTCATCTGATCGGCTGACCCCCTGTTTACAAGGGTTTTGATGATTGGCACAGCCCTTGCTAAAGCCTAAGCCAACGAAACTCTGGTCAACCTTTGAAGGTTTCCCCGATATGAGCATCAGCTTCGACAAGGCGCTTGGCATCCACGAAAAGGCATTGGGCTTCCGCGCCCAGCGTGCCGAGGTGCTGGCCAACAACATCGCCAACGCCGACACGCCCAACTACAAGGCGCGCGACATGGACTTCTCGTCGGTGCTCGCCGCCGAGGCCGACAAGCAGCAGAAGGGGCGCATCGCCCTGGACCGCACCAACAGCCGCCACATCGAGGCCGAAGGCCTGGCGATGATGGACGACACCCTGCAGTACCGCACGCCGATGCAGCCGTCGATCGACCAGAACACCGTGGATGCGCAGATCGAGCAGTCGAACTACGCGGAAAACGCCGTTGGCTTCCAGGCCAGCTTCACCCTGCTCAACAGTAAATTCAAAGGGCTGGTATCGGCCCTGCGTGGAGAGTGACCATGTCCCTTGCCAGTGTCTTCAACATCGCCGGTAGCGGCATGAGCGCGCAGAACACGCGCCTGAACACCGTTGCCTCGAACATCGCCAACGCCGAGACGGTGTCCTCGAGCATCGACCAGACCTACCGCGCCCGCCATCCGGTATTCGCCACTACCTTCCAGAACGCGCAGAACGGCATGGGCCAGTCGCTGTTCGAGGAGCAGGGCGAGGCCGGGCAGGGCGTCCAGGTCAAGGGCATCATCGAGGACCAGAGCAACCTCGAGGCACGTTACGAGCCCAATCATCCGTCGGCGAACAAGGACGGCTACGTCTACTACCCGAATGTCAACGTGGTCGAGGAGATGGCCGACATGATCTCCGCCAGCCGTGCGTTCCAGACCAACGCCGAGCTGATGAACACCGCCAAGACCATGATGCAGAAAGTACTGACCCTGGGTCAGTGATAAGGAATCCCGACCATGGCAGTCGAAAACCCCAGCGTGAACCTCAATGATGTGCTGACAAAATCCGGGGTCAGCACCGGCACCAAGAAAACCACCACCGAGCCTGTCGACAAGAATGCGCTGGGCAAGGATGCGTTTCTCAAGCTGCTGGTCACCCAGATGCAGCACCAGAACCCGCTGGATCCCCAGGACAACGGTCAGTTCATCGCCCAGCTGGCGCAGTTCAGCAGCCTGGAAGGCATCCAGACCCTGAACAGCTCGGTCAACTCGATCATCAGCGGCATGGGCTCGTCCCAGGCGCTGCAAGCCTCCTCCCTGGTAGGGCGTTCGGTGATCGTGCAGAACGACAAGGCCCTCTTCGATCCGAAGGAAAGCCTCAATGGCCAGGTGGTCGTGCCGCAGAACATTACCGAAGGCAAGGTGACCATCAAGGACAAGGATGGCAACGTGGTCAAGACCATCCAGTTGGGCGAGCAGAAGAAAGGTACCGCCGATTTCATCTGGGACGGCACCAACGACAAGGGCGAAAAAGTCGAGGCGGGTACCTATACCTTCACCGCCACCACCACTGTCGACGGCAAGTCGCAGGAGATGTACACGATGCTGCCGGCCAAGGTCACCAGTGTCAGCTTCCAGAACGGCGGCGAGATGATGCTCAACCTTGCCGGGATCGGCAAGCTGGGCATCTCCAAAGTACAAACCATCGGAATCTAAGGCCGCTAGCACGGCATAAGGAGTGAATGCATGTCTTTCAATATCGGCCTTAGCGGTCTCTACGCCGCCAACAAGAAGCTGGACGTCACCGGCAACAACATCGCCAACTCCGAGACCGTCGGCTTCAAGTCGTCGCGCGCCGAGTTTGCCGACGTCTACGCCGGCGCCAACCGCCTGGGCGTGGGCAAGAACCAGGTCGGCAACGGCGTGCGCCTGGCCACGGTTTCCCAGCAGTTCGGCCAGGGCGACGTCAATAACACCGGCAACGTGCTGGACATGGGCATCCAGGGCCAGGGCTTCTTCGTCCTGTCCGACAACGGTTCGCTGAGCTACACCCGCGCCGGTGCGTTCCAGACCAACAAGGACGGCTATGTCGTCACCTCCGATGGCCTTGGCCTGCAAGGCTATGGGGTCGATGCCAATGGCAAGATCATGAAGGGCGTGCTGACCGACCTGCGGATCGATACCTCGGCAATGGCGCCCAAGGCGACCACCCTGATCGACCAGGGCATCAACCTGAACTCCTCGGCCCCCGACATCCCGCTGGAGGTTCTGGACAATTCCACGCCGCCCGTGATGGTGCCGAACAAGCCGTTCGATCCGAAGGATCAGGCCACCTATACCAAGTCGTTCCCGACCAAGGTGTACGACAGCCAGGGCAACGAGCACGTCATGGAACAGTTCTACCGCAAGACCGGCGAGAACCAGTGGACCATGTACACCCTGGTGGATGGTCGCAACCCCTACGACCCGAGCAAGACCACCCCGCTCATTGGCAACATCGACTTCAACCCCGACGGCAGCGTCAAGGCCATGACCGCCAGCCCTGACAACGTGCCGACCACGCCGGTGGGGACGTTCGACTGGAGCGTGGTCAACAATACCTTCACCATGAAGGGCTGGATCCCGGCCGCCAAGGACGCCGCAGGCAACTGGGGTTCCAACGGCTCGGTGGGCAACGCCGACGGTATGCGCCTGTCGATGAACAGCACCACCTCCTACAACCTCGAGACCGCGCGCAGCTCGCAGTCCCAGGACGGTTATGCCACCGGTGTCCTGTCGAACCTGTCGATCGACTCCACCGGCGTGATGTTCGCCAGTTTCAGCAACCAGCAGTCCCGCGCCATCGGCCAGGTAGCCATCGCCAGCTTCGCCAACGAGCAGGGCCTGCAGCAGGTCGGCGGTACCCGCTGGAAGGAAACCTTCGCCTCGGGTATTCCAGGTATCGACGCGCCAAAAACGGGCACCCTGGGCTCGGTGGAGTCCAACTCGCTGGAGGCTTCCAACGTCAACCTGACCAAGGAGCTGGTCGAGCTGATCAAGGCGCAGAGCTTCTACCAGGCCAACGCCAAGACCATCTCCACTGAAAGCACCATCATGCAGACCACCATCCAGATGACCTGATGGTCGCTGGCTGATCGTTTGTCGACGAACCCCTTTGCACGAAGGGGTTCGTTGTTTTCGAGGAAAGGCTCCATGAAAAAGCTGGTCGCTGCCGCTGTTGCGGCGCTCTGTCTGCTCCAGGCGCAGGCCGCGATGGCGCCCTGGTGGCGCTGGGAAAGCCAGGCCGATGGGCGCCTGGTGTGTTCGCAATGGTCGCCGGGCGATGGCTGGAAGCGCTTTGCCGGGCCGTTCGACAATGCTGGTTGCAGGTCGCTTTGACCAAAGGCAAAAATGATGGCTTGAGGTCATCGATTGGCGGATTTGCTTCAGATATGATCCCCGCCATCTCACCCGTTCGTGTGACTGGAAGGCGTCATTTTCCAAAGGTCGGAACTCTTTGAAAGCATTAAGAATACTGGCGCGAGCGTGCTGCCGGCAGCGCTTCGCGTGGCCTTGAAAAATGCCTGGTCGGCGCGGCACTGTTCTCCGGCGTCATCAACCTACTGGCGTTGATCGGCCCCCCCTGTTCATGCTCGAGGTCTATGACCGGGTCATCCCCCGTCGCAGCCTGCCCACCCTGGTGTTCGCCGTGCTCGACATCATTCGCTCGCGGGTCAGTCGCGGATCGCTGTCGATTCGGGAGTGATGCTCAGCAACTGGTACGCCGGCTCGAACACCATCGAGGCGTTCCAGACCAACAACGGTGACACCTTCACCATCACCTGACAGGCAAGCGTCGCCTGACGGCGGCCGCAGGCGGCCAAGCCTTGCCGCTGTCAGGCACCCGCCGCCGAGATTTTGTCTCTCTGACAGCGTGCTTTTCGGCAAAGGCCCCGTAAACCGGGGTCTTTGTCGTTTCTGTGGCAATTGGCGCGAAACTTGCTCGAAGCATCGCACAGCCACGGCGACCGGCAATCGATCGCCCGTGCAGCGGAGGATGACTGTGGACAAGATGCTTTACGTGGCCATGACCGGCGCCAGCCAGAACGCGCTGGCGCAGAAGGCCCATGCCAACAACCTGGCGAACGTTTCCACCAACGGCTTCCAGCGTGATCTGGAACAGGCCCGTTCGATGCCGGTGTTCGGCGACAGCTTTCCGGCGCGTGCGTTCGCCATGAGCGAACGGCCGGCCACCGATTTCAGTGCCGGCCCGCTGGTGGAAACCGGTCGCGAGCTGGATGTGGCGGTCAGCGGCAACGGCTTTATCGCCGTGCAGGCCCCCGATGGCAGCGAGGCCTACGTGCGCACTGGCGGCCTGAACATTGACGCTCTTGGTGTGTTGCGCGCCGGCAACGGCATGGCGGTAATCGGTAATGGCGGTCCGATCGCCATACCACCGGAGCAGAAGGTCGAGATCGGTGATGACGGCACCATCAGCATCCGCGCCATGGGCGAGGACCCGCGGGTGATGGCCGAGGTCGATCGGATCAAGTTGGTAAACCCTGACATCAAGGGCATGACCAAGGGCCAGGACGGGCTGATCCGTACCGCCAGCGGTCAGCCGGCCGACATGGACGTGAACGTGCGCGTGGTGTCGGGCTTCCTCGAGGGCAGTAACGTCAATGCCGTGGAGGAAATGACATCGGTGCTGGCGCTGTCCCGACAGTTCGAGTTGCACGTCAAGATGATGAAAGCGGCCGAGGAAGGCGATCAAGCCATGGCTCGGGTTTTGCAGATCGGTTAATCACATTTGAACGGGTGCCGTAAAACAGGCGCACGAGGAGAACACTAAATGCTTCCGGCTCTTTGGGTCGCTAAAACCGGCCTGTCCGCCCAGGATACCAACCTGGCGGTCATCTCGAACAACCTGGCCAACGTCTCGACCACTGGTTTCAAGCGTGATCGCGCCGAGTTTCAGGACCTCTTGTACCAGATCAAGCGCCAGCCCGGTGCGCAGTCCACCCAGGACAGCGAGCTGCCTTCGGGCCTGCAGGTCGGTACCGGTGTACGTATCGTCGGCACCCAGAAGAACTTCCAGACCGGCAGCCTGCAGACGACCGAGAATCCGCTGGACATGGCCGTCAACGGTCGTGGCTTCTTCCAGGTGCTGCAGCCTGACGGCACCGTCTCCTATACCCGCGACGGCACCTTCCACCTGAACTCTGACGGCCAGGTCGTCACCGCCAACGGCTTCGCCCTGGAACCTGCGGTCGTCGTACCGCCGGATGCCCAGACCTTCACCGTCGGCCAGGACGGCACGGTGTCCATCACTACCCCCGGCAACCCGGCCGCGCAGGTCATCGGCAACATCCAGACCGCCGACTTCATCAACCCGGCGGGCCTGCAGGCCATCGGCGGCAACCTGTTCCTCGAGACCGCCGCCAGCGGTGCGCCGCAGATTGGCACGCCAGGCCTGAACGGCTTCGGCCCCACCCTGCAGAAAACCCTGGAGGCGTCCAACGTCAGCACCGTGGAAGAGATGGTCAACATGATCACCACCCAGCGTGCCTACGAGATGAACTCCAAGGTCATCTCCGCCGCCGACAAGATGCTGTCGTTCGTCACCCAGCAGCTGTAAGCCCTGGCGGCTCGATCAAGGCGGGCCGCTGATCATCCGCTCGCTGTTGCAGCGCCTGTTTCACCATGAGGTAAGTGTCATGAGCCGTTTGTTGTCCGTATTCGCCCTGGGGGGGGTGGTGTTGCTGGCTGGTTGCGTTGCGCCGACGCCCAAGCCAAACGACCCGTATTATGCGCCGGTCCTGCCGCGCACCCCGTTGCCGGCAGCGGCCAACAACGGTTCGATCTACCAGGCCGGTTTCGAGCAGGGCCTGTACACCGATCGCAAGGCGTTCCGGGTCGGTGACATCATCACCATCACCCTCAACGAGCGTACCTCGGCGAGCAAGAACGCCGGTTCCCAGATCCAGAAGAACAGCAAGGCCGACATCGGCCTGACCTCGCTGTTCGGCACCGTGCCCAACACCAACAACCCGCTGGGTAGCGGCGACCTCACGCTCGAAGCCGGTTACAGCGGCGACCGCTCCACCAAGGGCGACAGCAAGGCCACCCAGGGCAACACCCTCACCGGTTCCATCACGGTGACCGTGGCCGAGGTGCTGCCCAACGGCATCATTGCCGTGCGCGGCGAGAAGTGGATGACGCTGAACACCGGCGAGGAGCTGGTGCGCATTGCCGGCCTGATCCGTGCCGACGACATCGCCACCGACAACACCGTGCCGTCCACTCGCGTGGCCGACGCGCGCATCACCTATTCGGGCACCGGCTCGTTCGCCGATGCCAGCCAGCCCGGTTGGCTGGATCGTTTCTTCATCAGCCCGCTCTGGCCCTTCTGAGTACGGATGACCATGTTCAACGCTAGGCGGTTGATTGCCGCGACCCTGCTTCTGTCCTGTGCGTTCGGTGCTCACGCCGAGCGCCTGAAGGATATCGCCAGCATCTCCGGCGTGCGCGCCAACCAGCTGATCGGCTATGGCCTGGTGGTGGGCCTCAACGGCACGGGTGACCAGACCACCCAGACACCGTTCACCCTGCAGACCTTCAACAACATGTTGTCGCAGTTTGGTATCAAGGTGCCGCCGGGGTCGGGCAACGTGCAGTTGAAGAACGTTGCCGCCGTGTCGGTGCATGCCGACTTGCCGGCATTCGCCAAGCCCGGCCAGGTGATCGACATCACCGTGTCCTCCATCGGCAATTCCAAGAGCCTGCGCGGCGGCAGTCTGTTGATGACGCCGCTCAAGGGTATCGACGGCAACGTCTACGCCATTGCCCAGGGCAATCTGGTGGTGGGCGGTTTCGATGCCGAAGGTCGCGACGGCTCGAAGATCACCGTCAACGTTCCGTCGGCCGGTCGCATTCCCGGCGGTGCCTCGGTCGAGCGCGCGGTGCCGAGCGGATTCAACCAGGGCAATAGCCTGACGCTCAATCTCAATCGTCCGGACTTCACCACCGCCAAGCGCATCGTCGACAAGGTCAACGAGCTGCTCGGCCCGGGCGTGGCCCAGGCCGTCGATGGCGGTTCGGTGCGGGTCACCGCGCCGATGGACCCGAGCCAGCGCGTGGATTACCTGTCCATCCTCGAGAATCTCGAGATCGATCCGGGCCAGGCGGTGGCCAAGGTCATCATCAACTCGCGCACCGGCACCATTGTCATCGGCCAGAACGTCAAGGTGTCGCCGGCGGCGGTCACCCACGGCAGCCTGACCGTGACCATCACCGAAGATCCGATCGTCAGCCAGCCGGGGCCGTTCTCCAATGGCCAGACCGCGGTGGTGCCGCGTTCGCGGGTCAATGCCGAGCAGGAAGCCAAGCCGATGTTCAAGTTCGGCCCGGGCACCACGCTGGATGAGATCGTCCGTGCGGTGAACCAGGTCGGCGCGGCGCCGAGCGACCTGATGGCCATCCTCGAAGCGCTGAAGCAGGCCGGTGCGTTGCAAGCCGACCTGATCGTGATCTGAGGACGCCAGGGATGAATTCGAAGAGTCTTGTTTCCAGTCAGGCCGACAGCGGCGCCTACACCGACCTCAATCGCCTGGGCTCGCTCAAGCGCGGGGATCGCGACAGCGAGGGCAACATCCGCAAGGTGGCCCAGGAGTTCGAGTCGTTGTTCATCAGCGAGATGCTCAAGGCGTCGCGCAAGGCCAGCGATGTTATGGCTGACGAAGACAGCCCGATGAACAGCGACACGGTCAAGCAGTACCGCGACATGTACGACCAGCAGATGGCGGTGAGCATGTCGCGCGAAGGGGGCGGTATCGGCCTGCAGGACGTGCTGGTGCGCCAGCTGTCGAAGAACAAGGCCGCGCGTCCGAACACCAGTCCGTTCCCGCGGATCGAAGGGCAGGCGCCGGCGTTGTGGGCCTCGAAAGTGGCCGAGCCCGCGCACATGGTCGAGAGTACCGCTGCGCGTAACGATGTGGCTGCGCTCAACGCGCGGCGCCTGGCGCTGCCTGGCAAGCTCACCGATCGCTTGCTGTCCGGCATCGTGCCGTCCGCCGGCAATGCCGCCGCCAACGCCACGGCGCTGCCTGGGCGTGGCGATATCCCGCCCGGTGGCGTGGCCGTCGGCGACTGGGAGCCGGCCCGCAGCTTCGCGGCGCCAGGAGGCAAGCTGCAGATTCTCGGTCGGGCCGTGGCCCAGCCGCCGCTGGCACCGAAAAAGGCCTTTGCCGACAGCGACGCCTTCGTCGCCACCATGCTGCCGATGGCCGAGCAGGCCGCCAAGCGCATCGGTATCGATCCACGCTACCTGGTAGCCCAGGCCGCGCTGGAAACCGGCTGGGGCAAGTCGGTCATGCGCAACCCGGATGGCAGCAGCAGTCACAACCTGTTCGGCATCAAGGCCACCGGCAGCTGGCAGGGCGGCGAGGCGCGGGCGATCACCAGTGAGTTCCGCAACGGCCAGTTCGTCAAGGAGACCGCGGCGTTCCGTTCCTACGACAGCTACCAGGACAGCTTCCACGACCTGGTGAGCCTGTTGCAGAACAATTCGCGCTATCAAGATGCAGTGCGGGCGGCCGATAAACCAGAACAGTTTGTGCGGGAGTTGCAGAAGGCCGGTTACGCCACCGACCCCAACTACGCCAGCAAGATCTCGCAGATCGCAAAACAGATGAAGTCGCAGCAGAGCTACGCAATGCTCGGTACCACCACGAAACTTTAAGGGCAGGAAACCATGGCGAGTTTGATCAATATCGGTATGTCTGGCCTGGGCGCCGCCCAGTCCGGGATGTACACCCTGGGTAACAACATCGCCAACGCCGATGTGGAAAGTTACTCTCGCCAGCAGATCGTCCAGAAGACCAAGGGTGGCCAGCAGGTCGGCCAGGTGTTCATCGGCACCGGCACCACGCTGTCCGATGTGCGCCGGGTATACAACGCCTTCCTCGAGAACCAGCTGCGTTCCACCACGTCGCTGTCCAGCGACGCGAACGCCTACCTCAACCAGATCGGCCCGCTGAACAATGCCCTGTCCAGCGCCGATACCGGTATCACAGCGGCGCTCAAGAGCTTCTTCAGCGCGATGCAGGACGCCTCGGCCAAGCCCACCGAGGATGCCTCGCGGCAATTGCTGCTGACCAGCGCCCAATCGCTCGCCAAGCGCTTCAACAGCCTGTCGGCGCAGTTCAACCAGCAGAACAGCAACATCAACAGCAACATGGCGGCGACGGCCGACCAGATCAACAAGCTGACCGCGACGATCTCCGAGTACAACCAGCAGATCGTCAAGATGACCGCCATCACCGGCAAGCCCAACGACCTGCTCGACCAGCGCGACGGCGCGGTGCGCGAGTTGAACAAGCTGATCGGCGTGGACGTGGTCGAGCGTGACGGCAACTACGACATCTACCTGAAGAACGGCCAGTCGCTGGTGCTGGGCAACACCACCCAGACCCTGGGCGTGGAGCCCGGGCCGACCGACCCGTCGCGCATGAACCTGGTGCTCAATCGCGGCTCGACCAAGATGGACATCACCGACAGCACCACCGGCGGCGAGCTGGGCGGTCTGCTGCGCTACCGCAAGGACACCCTGGACCCTGCGCTCAACGAGCTGGGTCGCGTGGCCCTGGCGGTGGCCGATGCGATCAACAGCCAGCTGGCCCAGGGCATCGACAAGAACGGCGAGTTCGGCGCGATCCTGTTCGGTGACATCAACAGCGCCGCCGCCATGGCCGGGCGCAGCGTGCCCAAACTGGGCAACAGCCCTGGCTCCGGCAACCTCGATGTGAACATCAAGGACACCGGCAAGCTGACCACCAACGACTACCAGGTGACGTTCACCAGCGCCAACGAGTACACCGTGCGCCGCCTGCCCGACAACACCGAGATGGGCAAGTTCGACATCACCGCCGATCCGCCGCCGGTGATCGACGGCTTCACCCTCAATCTGCGCGGTGGCGCGCCGATCGCCGGCGACAGCTTCAAGATCACCCCCACCCGCAATGCCGCGGCCAGCATCGAGACGGTGCTCACCGATCCCAAGCGCCTGGCAATGGCCAGCCCGCTGACCGCTACCAGTGGCTCGGGCAACAAGGGCACCGGGCAGATCAGCCAGCCCACGCTGACCTCCGAGCTGGACATCTACGATGCCGCCCAGCGCGCCGACCTGCAGACGGGGCTCAAGTACTCGACGCCGGTCAAGCTGGTGTTCGGCGACGAGAAGACCTCGCCCCAGACCTACACCATGTTCGATGCCAAGGGCAGCCCCATCGGCAGCGGCACGATCATCCCCGGCCAGGAGAACAAGCTGCAGCTGTCCGTGCCGATGGTCGATGGCAGCGGCAACCCGATCAACGACGCCAGCGGTACGCAGAAGAAGTTCACCTTCGAGATGAGCATCTCTGGCGCCCCGAAGGGCGGCGACAACTACACCGTCTCGCTGACCGGTGCCGGCTCGGCCGACAACCGCAACGCCCAGTCGGTCATCAACCTGCAGACCAAGCCCACCGTCGATACCGGTGCCGACGGCAAGGGCATCAGCTTCACCGATGCCTACGCCAAGCTGGTGTCCAACGTCGGTGGCAAGACCAACCAGGCCGAGATGGACAGCAATGCCACCCAGGCGCTGCAATCCTCCGCCCTGACCAGCCGCAACTCGAGCTCCGGCGTGTCCGTGGACGAAGAGGTCGGCAACCTGGTCAAGTTCCAGCAGTACTACACCGCGTCGTCGCAAATCATCAAGGCGGCCCAGGAAACCTTCGCCACTTTGATCAACAGCCTTTAAGGAGCCGTAGACCGTGCGCATCTCCACCCCGCAGTTCTACAACAGCAGCAGCGCCAACTACGAGCGCACCTTCGGCAACGTCAACAAGACGACGCAGGAAGCCAGCGACTTCATTCGCGTACGCACCGCCGCCGACGATCCGGTCGGCGCCGCGCGCCTGCTGCAGCTCGAGCAGCAGCAGAACATGCTCGATCAGTACAAGGGCAACATTACCAACGTGCGCAACGCGCTGGGCAGCAGTGAAAGCACGCTCAATGCCATTGGTGCCGTATTGCAGCGAGTCAACGAACTGGCTGTCAGCTCCGGCAACGGCGGGTTCACCGACGCCGACCGCAAGGCCAACGCCTCTGAACTGGCTTCCCTGGAAGACCAACTGTTCTCGCTGATGAACAGCAAGGATGAAAACGGCAAGTACCTGTTCTCCGGCTCCAAGGGCGATACCCAGCCTTACGTGCGCAACTCCGACGGCACCTACAGCTACCAGGGCGATCAGAGCAACCTGATGCTGCAGGTCGGCGACATGCTCAGCCTGGCCGCCAACGAGACCGGCTACAGCGCCTTTGAGCAGGCGCTCAACACCAGCCGCAGCGAGACCCGCCTGACCGCGCCGGCCACCGATGACGGCCGGGTCAGCCTGTCCAATGGCCAGGTATCCGGCAACACCACCTACAATGATCGTTTCCGCAGTGGCGAGCCTTATAGCATTCAGTTTACCAGCAGCACCGAATACAAGATCCTCGATGCCGGCGGCAACGATGTGACCTTGGAAGCCAGTCAAGGTGGCAAGTTCGACCCCAAGGGCGACAACACTACAATCAGCTTCCGCGGCGTCGACCTGCGCCTGAAGATCAGTTTCAAGGCCGGTGACGAGGCCAATCCGGATGCCGCCATCGCTGGTCACAGCTTCAACCTGAGTTCCAAGGCCGACTCGATCGCCGGGACCCGCAGCCCAGGCAATACCTCTTCGGCGCAAGTCACCGATGCGACCATCAGCGATCCGGCTGCCTACAAGGCCGCGTTTCCGGGTGGTGGTGCGGTGCTCAAGTTTACCAGTGCCACCGACTTTGAACTGTACGCTTCGCCGATGACCGCCGACAGTCGCCCGATCTCCAGCGGCACACTCAGTGGCACCACAGCCACCGCTGCGGGTGTGACGTTCGATCTGGCAGGCGCGCCGAATGCCGGCGACTCGTTTGCGATCAAGGCTGACACCCACCAGAACCAGAACATTCTCAATACCATCAGCCAATTCCGTACCGCGTTGAACACTCCGCAGGACAACGACCCGGTGGCACGGCAGAACTTCCTCGCCGCGCAGGATGCGGCGCTGGGCAATATCGCCAGCGGCCTGAACCAGGTGTCGTCGTCGATCTCGGCCATCGGCGGTCGTGGCCAGGCGCTGGACGTGCAGGCGGAAACCAACGAAGCCCTTGCCGGTGAAAACACCAAGACCCAGAGCTCTATCCGCGACAGTGATCCGGCTGAAGTCATGTTGCGCCTGGAAATGCAGAAGAACATGCTGCAGGCTTCGATGCAGTCCTTTGCCAAGATCGCGGGTCTGTCGCTGGTCAACTACATCTGATCCTTCCTCGTGTCATCGGCTGCGCACTGTCCCTTCCGGGGTAGTGCGCAGGCCTCTTCCAGCAGGTTCCTCATCGTGAATCACTTGGCTCTCGTCAGCATCGCCATTCCGGCATTCAATCCAGATTTTCTGCATGCTGCTCTGATGAGTGCACTCAGCCAGGACTATCCGAATCTCGAGGTCCTGGTGTGTGACGACAGTCGTGGCGACGAGATCTGCAGCATCGTCGACGATGTGATCAAGCAAACCGACAAACCGGTGCGCTACCTGCGCAATCCGCAGACCCTTGGATTCGGTCGCAATTTATTGATGTGTGTCGAGCAGGCGCGCGGCCAGTTGATCAAGTTCCTGTGTGACGACGATCTGCTGTTCAGCACTTGTGTCAGTGAGCAGGCGGCGGTGCTGAACCAGCATGCCGATGTCAGCATGAGTGTCTGTCAGCGGATGCTGTGTGCGGCGGACGACTCACTGCTGCCGTCGCGCATGCTGAATATGCTGATGTGTCCGCAGGATGCCGTAGTCAAGGGGGCTGACCTGCTTGAAGCGCTGGAGTCGATGGGTTCCAACCTGTTTGGCGGATTGAGCCATGCGCTGATGCGCCGTGAGCTGGTGCAGGAGTTTCTGCCCGCGTTGGTCGAAGGCGGATTTGTTGCGCGTCTGGACATGGCGCTTTGTCTCTGCATGATGCGGCGCGGTAATCTGGGGCATCTGGAGCGCTTCCTCAGTCTGGAGCGGCTGCACCCGGGGAGGCTGAGTCATCAAGCCGGTATCACCTTGGCCTATCCCACCGAAACCCTGTGGATCAAGGCGATGCTGGAAGCGCGTGGCAGTGAGGCGGCGCCGGCCAAAGGCTGGGTGCGCTACATACCACTGGCGTGCTACGACGGCGCGCAGGACGCCCATTGGGAGGAGTACGACCTCAATGGACTGCGTGCACTGCAGGAAGCCCGGGTGCATCAACAGCTGGGAAGCGATTGCCTGTCCTTCGAGGAAATCTACAGCCAATGGCTGGATTGTCGCCGCTTGTCGGAGGCCCAGCTCAAGCTGCTGCCGAAGCGTTTCGAACGTTGGCCGTCCCGGCCTCGCATCGTGCCGGTGATCTGGGCCGGGGAAGGTGACGAGCAGGCCTTGCGCACGACCTTGGCCAGTCTCGCCGAGCAATCCTACGCGCCAGCCGCCTGTTGGGTGTGCGCGCCAGTCGAGATGCGCTTGCCCGAGACCCCCGGTATCGAGCGCTTGCCGGCACAAGGCAATGGTCTTGCGCAGTTGCAGGCGCGCCTGGCGCGGGGAGATGCTGACTGGGTGTTCCTGTTGCAGGCAGGTGATCGCCTGGTGCCCCACGCCTTGGCCATCATGGGCGAACGCATGGCCTTGCGAGATCGTGTCTGCATGTATGTCGACGAAGGCAGTCATGACAACCTGCGTGCGTCGACACCGATCTTCAAGCCGGATTTCAATCTGGATCTGATGCGTAGCCTGCCGTATGTAGGGCGCTTGCTGGCATTCGAATGCAAGGCACTTCTCCAGGTGGGTGGCTTCGATCTGGATTTCGACATCCTGGCCCCTCACGATCTGTTCTGGCGCTTGGCAGAGACGCGTGGACTGCAAGTCATCGAGCACGTCGACGAGCTGCTGGTGCATTGCCAGTGGGACTTCGCCCAATGGTTAAGTGATCCGCGTTGCGTGGCGCAGGCACCGCGCGTGGTTCAGGCGCATTTGCGACGACTCGGGGTAGACGCCGACGTGGTCGGGGCATCCGACCAGGCATTGTGCCGCGTGGCCTACCGGCATGAAACCCAGGCAGGGGTTTCGATCCTGGTGAGTGTGGGGGACGATCTTGTAGCGGCGAGGCGTTGTGTCGAGTCCTTGTTCGAGCATTGCACCTATGCCAATTTCGAGGTGCTGCTGATTGCCGTCACGGATACCCCGGCTGACCTGCGCCAATGGCTGCAGGCCATGCAGAGCCTGGGCAGCGACCAGTTGCGGGTGGTCGAGGTGTCCGCTGGCAACCGGGTGGCGCGGCTTAACGAGGCGAGTCTCACCGCGCGCGGCGAATACCTGTTGATGCTCGACACCGCCTGCATGGCCTTTGAACCACGCTGGTTGGTTGAGCTCATGGCCCAAGCCCAGCGCCCGGAAGTCGGTGTGGTCGGGCCCAAGCTGTGCACGCCATCAGGCACTGTCTTCGGCGCGGGCCTGGTGCTGGGGCTGCACGGTGAGGCAGGTAGTCCCTTTGTTGGTTTGCCGGTGGATGCCAATGGCTACATGCACAGGCTTGGTTGCACGCAGAACTGGAGCGCTCTGTCCCTGGACTGCCTGCTGGTGCGTCGGGAGGTCTTTCACGCCTCGGGCGGCTTTGATGTCGAAGGGTTGCAGGGTGGGCTGCAGGATGCCGATTTCTGCCTGAGGGTCGCAGAGCAGGGCTATCTGGTCGTCATGACGCCCATGTCCATGGTGGCGCGCCTGACCAGTCAGCAAGGTGAGGTTCAGGGTGGCCCGCAGGGTAAAGCCGACAGCGAGGTCTTCCACGATCGCTGGCTTGCCAGGCTTGCCCGCGATCCTGCCTACAACCGCAACCTCAGCCTGACAATGACCAGCTTCAGTCTGGAGCCCGGTCTGCGCCAAGGCTGGGATCCGTTCCTGGAGCGGGTCTTGCCGTCGGTGTTGGCGCTGCCGGTCAACTCGTCCGCCGTTGGCCATTACCGGGTCTCACAACCCTTCCGCGAGCTGGAGAGTGCCGGCTGGATCCAGGGGCGGCAGAACTACCGGGTACCCGGCTTGATCGAATTGGAGCGTGAAAAGCCCGACGTCATCGTGTTCCAGTACCGCAGCCGGATGAGTTCGGTCGAGGAGATCGGGCGAGTGGTGCGTGCGTCCAGCGCCCGCCATATCTACGAGATCGATGACTACATCATCGGCGTGCCGGAACGAAACGATCATTCGCGCAACATGCCTGCCGATATTCGCGAGGCGGTCAGCCTGGGTGTCTCGATGTGCGATCGCGTGGTGGTTTCCACCCAGCCGCTGGCGGATGCCCTGTCGAGCATGCATCAGGATATCCGGGTGGTGCCCAACATGCTGGCCGCGAAGCTGTGGGTCGGCCTTGCCAGTGAGCGCCAGACCACTGCGCGTCCACGGGTAGGCTGGGCGGGCGGTACCAGTCATCGGGGAGATCTGGAGCTGCTGCAGGAGGTGATCAAGACCCTGGCGGGCCAGGTCGACTGGGTATTCTTCGGCATGTGCCCGGATCCGCTGCGGCCTTATGTCAAGGAGTTCCACAGCGGCATACCGATGTCGGAGTACCCGCGCAAGCTGGCGAGCCTCAACCTCGACCTGGCATTGGCGCCACTGGAGCAGAACCTGTTCAACGACTGCAAGAGCAACCTGCGTCTGCTGGAGTATGGCGCTTGTGGTTTCCCGGTGATCTGCTCCGACACCAAGGCCTATGATGGCTATCTTCCTTGCACCCGGGTCGCCAGCAACAGCACCGCCGAGTGGCTTGACGCGATCCGCATGCACCTGGCCGATCCCGACGCCAGTTACCGCCAGGGTGAGGCGCTGCGTGAAGTGGTGTTGCGCGACTATGTCCTGAACGAGCGTCACCTGCAGCATTGGGCCAACGCCTGGTTGGCCGACTGATAACGCCATGTGCCGCCTGCGAGCGCATGGTCATACTGGAATCTGAGTATCGGGTACCCATGACTGGACAAACATCCGTAAACACTTCGTCGCCCCTCGATACCCACGTCGTACTGCTCGGCAGCGAAGATCTGGGTTATCGCGAGCGTGCGTTTGCCTACCTTGACGGTAGCGGTCATGCCGCCACAGTAATTGAGGGGAGCAGTGGCGAGCAGGTACGCGAGGCGCTGAAGCGGGTGCTCGAGGAGGTCGATGCCCCCTACGTGGTGCTGACCAGGGACAGCGACTTCCTGCTGCCCGAGGCGATGCAGGAGGCCCAGGTCTGGCTGGCCGCCAATCCGCAGGCGCAGGGTGTGCAGGGGTACGCGCTGGGCATGCGTCCCGGCAACAGCACGGTCAGTTATCACCGCCTGGGTGAAACAGCACAGCCTCAGCACGGTCCAGGCATGCGTGACCGTGTGCTCGCACACGCCATCAGTGGCCTGCAGCCCTGGCGGGCCGTGCTGCGGGTGAATGCGCTGCGAACGGCTCTTGCCGATGCTTCGGCGCGGGTAGATGGCGAGGACTGGCTGGTCGGATTGTCATTCGCCCTGTTGCGCCAAGGTGAAATCCCGGTGTTCGAGCAGACTCTCGTAGTGAGCGAATGCCGGGAACAGGTAGTCGATCCGGATACGCTGGCGCCGGTCATTCGAGCCTTGCGCCAGTGGGATGAGCAACAGGCAGGTGAGTTCGAAGGAGATGAAGGCTTCGCCATCCTCCGCCAATTCGTATTGGCCACGGCGACCGTCGGTGCCGCTGCGCTGCTGTTCGCATCGCCCTGGACCAGCGTCGTCCATGCGCCTGAGCGCAGCTTCGAGGCTCGCCAGCATGTCGAGCTGCCTTATTACAATGCCAGGGTATTCCGCCAGTTGTCGGAGTTGGAGTTCTTGGTGCACGCCTGGCCGGTGGGGCGTGAGCATGTGCGCGCGGTGGAAGGGGCATGGGTGCGCCAGCGCGACTTGCTGCAGCGCCATGCCAACGACAACCTGATGACATTGCGCGGGCGGTACTGGGAGGCTTTGGCGGTCAATCTGTTCTCGCCGCAGGTCTGCCAGTTGCTGCTGGAGGTGCTGGAAGATGATGAGCAAGAGGCGCGCGAGGAACTGGTGCATTGGCTCGATCGCCTGGCGCAGGTCGGGGCTCCGGAACTGACGGGCTGCCTGGCGCGGACAGCCTCGGGCCAGGTGCTGCAAGTGCTGGCGGCTGCGACCCTGGATGAAGCCGCCAGGCAGCGGGTGCAGAAGCATCTGGACGCTGGCCAGCGTCCACAGATCGCCTTGCTGGTGCTGGACCTTGAGGATGATGACGCTGCCCTGCAGCGGACCTTCGATACCGTGGTGGCCAGCGGCCTGCGCGACTTCCGTCTCGTGGTGCTCAAGGCTGGAAGCCTGCCGGCGATCACGACCGCACGGGACACCCTGCATTTCGTGAAGGTTACCGCGGACAATGTCGTTTCGCATCTAAACCAAGTGATCAGGCAGTTGCCCAGTGAGTGGCTGATCCTGATGCGGGCCGGTGACGAGCTGGCGGGAAGTGGCCTGTTGCGTCTGCAGTTGGAGCTGGCTCAGGCCGAAGGTCTCAAGGCTGTGTGTGGCAACGAGGTGCAGCGTGACAGTGAGGGGCGCCTGGTCAGCGTCCTGCGGCCAGGGGCGGATTTCGACCTGCTGCGCAGCCGTCCCGACCTGATGGCCCCGCACTGGTTGCTGCGTCGAGAGGTGGTGCTGGAGGTGGGCGGCTACAGCGACACCTGCCGTCAGGCGCTTGATCTGGATCTGCTGCTCAGGGTGGTGGAGGCCAATGGGTTGGCCGGCCTGGCGCATATAGACGAATACCTGGTGATCGGTAGCAGCCAGTGCGAGTCGATGCTCGCGGATGCTCAGGTTACCTTGGGTCGACATCTGGGGCAGTTGGGTTATCGCGGGCAGGTCGAGCAGGGGCATGAAGGGCGCCTGTTCATCGACTTCCGTCATCCGACCACGCCGCTGGTCAGCATCCTGCTGGATGCCGGGGATGACATGCAGCAACTGGGCACCAGCCTGGCCAGCATCCAGCAGCGTACGCGTTATCCACGCTACGAAGTGTTGGTGGTGACCCGTGGCGAGCAACGGCAGGAGACGAGCCTGGGCGGGCGAGTGAGGATGCTGTCGTGTCCGGCCGCGAGCTCGGCGGAGCGGCTCAACCAGGCCATTGGCGAGGCGCGCGGTGAGTATCTGGTGCTGATGAGTGACCGCAGCCAGGTGTCCAGTCCCGGATGGATCGAGAGCCTGCTCAACCAGGCCCAGCGCCCCGAGGTGGGCCTGGTCGGTTGCCAGATGCATGACGAGGCCGGGCGTGTGAGTCATGCCGGCTATGAACTGCTTGAAGGCGGCCAGGTTCATGCCAGCTGGCTGGGGCTTGGCTTGGAAGAACGTGGTGAGGCCTTGGGGTTGGATGTCGTGCGTGCCTGCCAGGCGGTTTCGAGCGATGGCCTGATGGTGCGCAAGGAAGTGCTTGATGCACTAGGTGGGCTTGGTCGGGGCCAGGCGCCGGATATCGAGCTGTGCCTGCAGGTTTCCCAGGCGGGCCTGCTGGTGCTGATGGCGCCTCAGGCGCAACTGGTCAACCAGGGCGTGCCGGTGCTGTCCGCTGCTGCGCTCCAGGCGCTGGTCGCACATGCGCCCGCGGCGTTCGCCCGGGCCGTTGCGGTGGATGGGGCAATGGGTCTCGCGCAGCCGGCAGATGCAAGTGGACCCCGTTGGTTGAACGCGTTGGGCTGAGGCAGCGTGGGATCCCTTGGTGATTGGGTTGCATGCGCAGGCGCAGGACGTTTCCCTGACACAAAGTATTGTTGCTGAGATGATGGTGTGGCCTTGCGACGACGCGGGGCTATCTCCATCACACTCCAGAAGCCGTTATGGCTTCTATTCCTGACGCTGACCAGTGAGAAGGCCGATTATCTTCGCGATTACAACAGCTTGGATTTGCTGGTCAGCAATTGACAGCAACCCTGCTGGTCAAGGATCTGGGCGACTCCCAGGCCCAGGCCCTGGTCTGGGAGGGCGTCCGTGCTTGCAGAGCGCCACGAGCTTTCAGATCTCGCCCCTGAGTGAAATTTGTCGGGATCAGCCGTATGGCTGGTGCCCGACCAATCAACGATATCGGGGCGAGGGAGTTCATTGGTTACTTTGACTTCGCAGTAGAAATGCGAATGCAGGCTGGGTATTGGCAGATATTTTGCTTCGCCTCTGGGTAGCGAGGTGAGCGTTGGATTTCTGACTGCCTGACATGCGTTTCACGCCTTTCTCATGCGTGTCCACCATGGAGCGCAGGCGTTCGTTGCCTGGCGCGTGGCCCGCTCGACTCCGCCAATGTGCGGTATCGAAAGGTAGTCATCGCAAGCATTCCGTCATACCCATATGTAATTGCAGCGAATGAGAGCGACCGGGAGGCAGGTGGCCCGGACATTACCGGGTGGTGCCAGCTTGCTCAGATCCGGTCTCGCCTATTTGAGCCTATATCCATTCGCTGCGCCAAAGGAGCAATCTTGAACGACTCTCGACGCATCAAGGGCAAGCCTGTAGCCATCGACTACGATGCTACCCATGCCTTTTTCGATTCTCGTGGCAAGCGTGAGTACGCAAATGTGCTCAGCGCCACGATGTATCAGGATCACGACCCTGAGCTGGTCGAAAAGCGTGATCGTGCAGAAAAGGCAGCAATGGCCGACATCCTGGGTCTCGGGGGAGCCCGGCGTATTCTGGATATAGGTTGCGGCACCGGGCGATGGGGTTGGTTTCTGGCCGGGCAATGCCAAGGCTTTGACTATCTTGGGCTGGACTTCTCCGCGAGCCTGATCGACAAGGCGAAGGAAGAGGCGATCAAGCGGCAGTTGGCAGGAATGCATTTCCAGGTCATGTCGGCCACGGATATCCAACCAAAGTCGCTGATCATTCAGGCCCCTTTCGATCTTGCGCTGGTCTCGGGTCTGTTGATCTACCTCAACGATGCGGATTGCGTGAAGGTGCTGCGTGACGCTGCACAACTGCTGGTACCGGGTGGTGGAATATACCTACGTGAGCCAGTCGGCGTTACCGAGCGTTTTACGCTTGACCGCTTCTACTCTCAGGAACTGGCTGATGAATACTCTGCGATTTATCGTACGGCGGACGAGCTTCACGACCTGATGGATGAAGCATTCGTGGGGCTGGACATGTTCATCGAGCATGAAGGTTTCCTCTTTCCCGAGGATCTGGAGAAGCGGAAGGAAACTCGGCAGTACTTCTTCGTCCTGCGGCGTCAGGGGGCGAAATCATGACTACCGCGTACTGCTTTGACCTCGACGGCACCCTGACTCGCCAGGAGTTGTTGCCTCTGATTGCGACATCCGTGGGGCTGGAGGATGAAATCAGCGCGTTGACCCAGGCCACCATCGAAGGCCTCCTGCCTTTCGACAAGTCCTTCAAACTGCGTGTAAAGCTGCTGCGGGACGCCCGACTGGACTGGATCCATGCGGCACTCGATCAGCATGTGGAGTTCGACCCTGCGATTCTCGACTTCATTGCTCGTCATCCCGAGCAATCTTTCGTCGTGACAGGCAACCTGGACCTCTGGGTCAGGCCTGTGCTTGAGAAACTCGGCATCCACAGCTTCACCTCTACCGCCAGGTTGGACGAGCACGGCGAGCTGGAGGGGGTTGAACATATCTTGCATAAAGGAGATGCGGTCAGCAGTTTGCGATCACGCTTTGATCGCATTGTCGCGGTGGGCGAAGGAATGAACGACGTGCCAATGTTCGAGGCGGCCGATTGGCGTGTCGCATTTGGCGGCGTACACCAGCCCAACAAAGAACTGGTCAAACTCAGCGATTTCGTTACCTACGATGGGAAAGCATTATGTCGCCTGTTAAGCACGCTGTAATTTGCGCTGCCGGTATCGGCTCGCGCCTGGGGCTTAACAAGCCGAAATGTCTTGTCGAGGTGGCAGGGCGCTCTCTGCTCGACTGGCACCTGGAACGGTTGCAGTGGGCTGAAACTGTCTGGCTTGTGGTCGGTTTTCACGAAGAGGAGGTGATCGAGCATGCACTTTCCTTGCGCCCCGACCTGATCATCGTGCGCAACCCCGACTATGCCCGTACCAATACGCTGCAAAGCATCTACCGCGTATCCCGCCATCTGGAGGAGCGCATGCTCGTTGTGGATGCGGATACGGTCATGGACGCCCGCAGTTTCAACGCGTTCCTGCAAGCGGCGGATCAGCATGAGCAGTTGATCGGTGTTTCTCCCTACATCACCAGCGATGGCGTTCGCGTGCAACTCGATGAGGCCGGTGCACAGGTACTTGGCTTCACTCGTGAGCCCAAGTATTCGATGGAATGGACTGGCATCGCGGTAATCAAGCCGCAAATCGTAGTCAATGAGCCGATCTTCGTCTATCAGGCCCTGGAGGTCTGTCTACCCTTGCCCGCATTCGAGTTGAATGCGTTTGACATCGACACGACGGCAGATCTGGACATGGCACGTAAGGTTTTTGCAACTCAGTGGGGCGAAAATGAGTAATCAGGAACAAGGGAAGGTGGCTCGGCAATTCTGGAGCCAGACCGAGCGCGGCCAGATCGGTCCGCGACAGCTCTACGATCGCCAGCGTGAGTGCCTGGTTTCGCATGTGCTTCCGTCACTTCCGGCTGATGCGCAGGTTCTTGATATCGGCTGTGCCGATGGTGAGTTCAGTCTGCTATTCGCTCGCAGCGTCGGGCATGTAGTGGCATTCGATGTGGGTGAAAAGCTGATTGAGCAAGCTCGTGCGAAGGCGCGAGAGGAAAACATCGATAACATCGAGTTCCATGTTGCCGATGTGTTCGAGTTCACCTCGCAGAAGAAGTTCGACGCCGTCAGCCTGATGGGTGTCCTCACTACCATCAGCGACGATAATGCCGCTGCTCGGGTGGTTCTGCGGGCAATGGCGATGCTCAAGCCTGGTGGTCATCTTATCCTGAAGGACTCTGTGCTGCTGCAAGGTGCCGAGGCTCGCACGCTACTGAATGCTCAGTACGAGGCCAAGTATCGCCCTGAGTCTCGCTACCTGGCGCTGATTCGTTCCCTGGGTTTGCGTGAGGTGGCTCGTCACCCGCTTCTGACCATGCACAACTTCGGGCAGACCAGCGTTCTGTATGTCTTCCGTCCGCTGCTCGGAGTGGCGTCCGAGGTTCCGTTCAGTGGGCTGCGTGTAGCCTGCTATGGCAGCATGCCATTTCACTTTCGCTCGCTTCGCCCGTTGGCGGCCTGCTTCGAAGACAGTCTGCTGAGTCTGTCGATCGATGAAGTGATGGCGTGGAAGCCCCAGGTTATAGTGGTTGCCGACGGTTGGTCGGTAGAGTTCTGGCGGGATTACTGTGATGCGCATCAAGTGCTGCTGATCGGGATGCGCCATGGCTCGGTAACCCGCTATGGATACGCCGAGCCCCAGTACAATCATGCCGACTACCTGTGTGGCAGTGTCTGGGACATCGAGGACACGCTGCTCTCGGACGTTCATCCTCGCCATGGTTTTTTGCTGACGGGCAATGCCTGGGTGGATCAGGTTTTCAAGCTGCCCGCCCGGCAGGTGAGCGGCGCTGAGCCGACTATTCTCTTTGCACCGACCTACAATCCGGAGATCAGTGCTGCGGTGTACTTCGGTGACCGGGTTGTCCCGCTCATCCGTTCTGTCTACCCACGAGCACGGATAATCATCAAGCCTCATCCGGCAATCGTGCAGCATGAGCATAGCTTTGTGGTGGATAAGGCGCTGTTCCGTAACCTGATGGGGCAATGGCGTGCCCAGGTTGCCGCGGATCCGTTGGTGGAACTGGTGGACGATCCGCAGGCCAGTATCGCCGACAGCTTTGCCGAGGCTGATATTCTGGTGGCGGATCGTTCGTCGCTGCTGTTCGAGTTTATGGTGTTGGATCGTCCGATCCTGCTCTACTCGAGTGAAGCGCGGGTAGGGCATTGGGAGTACAACCCCGACGCGCCAGGTAATGCCTGGCGGGATATTGGCATGGAGTTTGGTGATGACCAAGGCTTCCTCGATCTGTTGACCAACGCCCACGACCTGCATCGGACACACTGTCGTGAGGCCCAGGGGGCCCGGGTTCGACAACTTTATGGCGATTTTGGTGACGGGCGTTCCGCCGAGCGTGTGGCCTGCGCCATTGCGCAAGCTCCTCGTCTGCATGTGGTCATCGATGGCCGTCAGGGTGATCATGCCGCCCAGCTCTATGAGGCATTCGACAAGCAGCTTGCGTTCAAGCGCATCAGCCTGCTCGATAGCGAGCAGGATGCCGAGAGCTGGCTGTCAGGGCTTGCAGGGAATGATGGCGCGGACTTGGCCTATCTTCTCATCGATGGGGAGGCCGCTTGCTCTCCTGGGAGTGCGCATCAGATCAGCGATGGCTTGTCCGTGCTGGCCAAAGGTGCGTTCGATGCCTTCGTGCTGGGCGATGGCGGCACCTTGCCGGTCGAGGCGCACAGCGTTGATCGTGACGTCTGGGTCCGCCAGCGATTGCGCGCAGCACTGCAGCACCAGCAAGGTCGTCCGCTTTGGCAGCTGTTGCCGGCACATGCGTTGCGTAGGGCACTAGGGTATTTGCCGCATGTGGTCGACGACGAGGTCGTCAGTACCTTGTGGGAAACCCTGGCGGCGGACGGACGCCGCCATGAGTGGCCGTCCGAGCAATTGAATGTCGTGCTGGTGGCCGGGGTTCTGCGTATCGTCGGTGCCAGTCCCGCCCGTTATGTCATCGGACCCAGAGCCAGGTTGCAATTGGCTCCGGCGGTGAAAGGTCTCGCGGTTTCCCAGGCAGGTATCGAGGCGCAGATAAGTATCGCCGCTGCCCCTGAACAGTATGATGTGTTCCCGTTTACCACCGAGGTCTGGGTCAACGACCGATGTGTGGGTGAGGTGGTGTTTGCCGATGCTGGTGCTCAGCGATTGGTGCTTCCTTTTGAGTCTGACGCGCAGGGATTGACCGAGATCGAGCTGCGCAGCAGTGGCTCATTTGCCGGTATGCCGGGATTGGCTGGACCGCTTTCGCTATGTATGGCATTTGCTGGCTTGGCGAAGGCGGCAGCGCCTGCGCGTGCCCACATTCACCAGATATTCTATTCCGACGAAACCCGGGCAATGCTCGAACCTGGCTACACGCCGCTGGATAATGTCGGGCAGCGCCCCGACTGGGCGGAATACTGGCCGATTCGCAGCCTGCTCTTGAACAGTGACCTTGATGAAAACGCGTTTTATGGTGTTCTTTCACCGCGTTTCCGCCAAAAGACAGGGCTTGATTCCCAGCAGGTCTTGAGTTTCGTCAATTCGGCACCCGATCATGCCGATGTGTTGCTGTTCCCGGTGCACTTTGCCGAGGGCGCGCGGTATGAAAACGTCTTCATTCAAGGGCTCGTCCATCACCCCAATATTTGGCCGGCGTTCGTCGAAATGGCGCGTCAATTGTCCCCAGGTGTGAACCTGGAGACATTAGTGATGGACTCGCAGCAGTCCCAATTCTGCAACTACTTTGTTGCCAAGCCGCGTTTTTGGCGACACTGGTTCAGCATGGCTGAAACGATCTTCCAGGCCGCCGAGCGGGCGCGTTCAGGTGAGTGGCCAAATGCTTATGGCTCGCTCTTGAACGATGCCACCTCGCACCGTGAGTCCGAAGGTTATGCATGCAAGGTGTTCGTGATGGAGCGGTTGCTGCCATTGATTCTGGCGACCGAGTCGCAGTGGCGGGTCCAGGTTCACGAGGGTTTGAAGCCTTCTGCGGGCAGTGCCGGGATCGATGCCCAACTGTTACGGCTTGATCAGTTGAAGACCCGATTGCGAGAGGCAGATACCGCTGAAAACAGGGAGGCTTACGAAACGCTGCGTGAGGCTGTGTTCCGGACTGCCTTCGCTCAGCAGATTGCCGAGATCGAGGCTAAGGGCGGTCAGGTGCCGACTGTCAACGAGCAGATACAGGCTGCCTTGCGCCAGTGTCCCCCGTTGCCTTCGGAGGAGGATGTGGCGTCTTGGCTGGCGGCGCGGGTGCCCAGTGAAGCCCAACAGCGTTTGATTGACGAACGCCTTGCGGCGGGCATCGCACCGAAACTTGGTATCGTGGTTCTGGATCGTGAGGGGAATGCCGAGCAACTGGAGCTTACGCTCAGGAGTCTGAGTCCGGGGTATAACCTCTACCAGTACCTGAATATTGTCGCGCTTACAGCGCTGGAAATTCCGGGCGCAACGACTTCGGCAGACAAGCTGCACATTCTTCGCATCAATGAGCACTCCTTGCTCCCGAAGCTTGAGCATGCTGTTCGTGAGGGTGGGTTCGACTGGTTCATGCTGGTGGATGCGGGTGTTGAGTTTACCGCCAGTGGAATGCTGGTGGCTGCGCTCGACATTGCGGATGCACCTGGCGTACGCGCGGTATACGGGGATGAGGTGGTACGCTCGCGCGATGGGGCTTTGACGTTGGCCCTGCGCCCTGATCTGAACCTCGATATGCTGCTCAGTCTGCCGGGCCTGATGGCAGGTCATTGGTTGTTCAATCGCAAGGCCTGGCTGAGCCTGGGTGGATTCCGCGCCGAGGCGGGACGTTCGATAGAACTTGACCTGATCCTGCGTCTGGTCGAGGACGGAGGCTTCCAGGGGTTGGGGCACGTGAGCGAACCATGGCTGATACGTCAGGGTGCGCCGCTGGCCGACTGCAGTGATGAGCAGGCATCGATCCTGCGCCACCTGCAAGCTAGAGGGTTCGAGGGGGGCTCGGTGCGCAGCCGTCTGCCTGGGCGATATGAACTTAGCTATGGTGTCGGTGAGAGTGCCCTGGTCAGCATAATGATTGCCACGCACGACGGCTTGGCCCGCGTGCGGCGCTGCGTCGAAACTATTCTTGAGAATACCACCTACCGCACGTTCGAGGTGCTGCTGCTGGATCAGGGGCGTGATGACCCTGAGCTGCAGTCCTGGCTCGATGCTGTGGAGCAAATGGATAGTGGGCTGGTAAGGGTCGTGCGAGTGCCGAGTGACCTGTCGGTGGTGCAGGTGCGCAATCTGGCCGGACGGCAGGCCGAAGGCGAATTGCTGCTATGGCTGGATGCCGGTATCGCGGTGTTGGAGAGCGACTGGCTTCAGCAACTGGTCAACCACGCTTGCCGTCAGGAGGCTGGGGCGGTAGGGGCGAAGTTGCTAGCTAGCGATTGCACTGTCCGCCATGGCGGTATCGTACTTGGATTGAGTGGGGTCGCAAGCCGGGTGTTTAAAGGCTTGCCGCTGGATGCTGCGGGTTATTTGCATCGATTGGCTGTGGATCAAGATCATGCGGCGATCAGTGGCAAATGCATGATGCTGGGTAAGGCGTTGTTCATGGAAGTTGGCGGCTTCGACGAAGACCCACTGATTTCGCCTTGGACAGATGTGGATCTGTGTTTGCGCTTGCATGCAGGCGGCTACCTGAATATTTGGACGCCGCGTGCTGCGCTACTGATCAGTGAAACGCCTGAGCCGGTGGTGACGCTTGAGCAGGAAGAGGCGATGTATGCGCGCTGGTTGCCGATTATGGCGCGTGATCCTTCGTACGGCGCGAATTTCTCATTGACCAAAGAAGCGTTCACGATTGCCCCGAACGGCTTGAGTTGGAGTCCGCTGTCGTCCTGGCGTCCCCTGCCCAGGGTGCTCGCGCATGCGCAAGGGGGGAGCGGCGAACAGCGTATCAGCGCGCCTCTGGAGGCATTGAAGCATGCTGGGATGGCAGATGGATTGGTCATCCAGACACATCTCTCGCTGACGGAGCTTGAGCGCTTTGCACCCGACAGCATCGTTTTGCAACGTCAATTGAGTGCCGATCAGATCGAGCGCATGCGTCAAATGTCGCTCTTCTCGCGTGCCTTCAAGGTATTCGAGCTTGATGCCTATTTGCCCGGTTTGCCAGCGCTTGCGGAGTATGGCGAAGAAATGTCTCGCGCTGTGGCGCGTAGCTTGCAACAAGCCTTGGCGTTCGCTGACCGCTTGGTGGTAAGCAGCGAGTCGTTGGCCGAAGCGTTGGTGGATTACCACGGGCAGATTCGCGTAGTTCCCAGCTACCTTGATCCGATCCGATGGGCGAACCTTGCAGGGCGCCGTCGCGTGGGTGTTAAGCCCAGGGTAGGGCTGATATGCAATGATCTTGCACTCCAGGATGTGGCGGTTGTGGAGGAGACCATCAAGACGTTGGCCAATGAAGTCGAATGGGTGTTCCTTGGTGAATGTCCTCACGTGCTGCGTCCCTATGTCCAGGAGTGCCATACGCCGTTGAGTGGCCATGATTACCCATTGCAATTGGCCGGGCTTGATCTGGACCTTGCGCTGTTGCCTTTACACCATGGGGTGTTCAACGAATGCAGGGATGATTTGCGTATTCTTGAGCTTGGCGCCTGTGGGGTTCCGGTGATAAGCAGCGATCTTGGCCGTGCTCAGGGAGGGTTGCAGGTTGCCCGGGTGAGCAATCGTCATGAGGATTGGATGGCTGCGATGCGCATGCATCTTGACGATCTCGGCGCTACGGCCCGGATGGGTGATGACCTGCGCGCGCAGGTAATGCGTGACTGGATGCTCGAAGGGGACAACCTGCGACGCTGGCAGAGAGGTTGGTTGCCGGATTGAGCCATCATCATGAGGCGTAGGGTCATACGATACGTGTGAGCTGCGTTTCGCTACACCGATGGCCAGCAAGCGGGTCGGAGCAGTCAATGCTCCGGCCCGTTTTTTTGGGCAATGGCAAATGCATGTTTCCGAGCCTTGTTGTCATCACGTTCGGAATGTCGATGGCCTGATCGATTTGTCTCTGTCGTGACTTGGCAGTCGAAACGTGCATCTCTAATCTATTGAGTCTGTGGGTAGTCATGTCAGCACAATGTGCAAATATGCGCAGTCCTGACCTTTGAGCCCGCGTATTTTCGCTATTTCCATCGGGAAGCCACAATGATTGGCATCAAAAGCATCGCCAGTTACGTACCTGTCGAAGGCGTCGATAACTACGCCCAGGGCGCGAAATTTGGCAAAGATCAGGATTTCATCTTCGGCAAGATCGGCTCGACCTTCCTACCCCGCAAGGATGCCAAGCAGGAGACCTCCGATCTCTGCGTCGAGGCAGCCCGTTCGTTGTTTGCCGCCAATCCGACGCTTGATCCGGCAGCCATCGATATCGTCATCGTAGTCACCCAGAACGGCGATGCCGAAGGGCTGCCGCATACGGCGGCTATCGTGCAGCACAAGCTGGGTCTGCCCACTGCGGTTGCCGCTTTCGACGTCTCCCTGGGCTGCTCGGGTTATGTCTACGGCCTTTATGCAATGAAAGGCTTCATGGAGGCTGCGGGCCTGAAGAACGGCTTGCTGCTGACAGCCGACCCTTACTCCAAGATCGTTGACCCCGAAGACCGCAATACCACCATGCTGTTCGGCGATGCCGCCACCGCCACCTGGATGGGGGAGGATGCCACCTGGCAGCTGGGCCGGTCGCTGTTTGGCAGTGACGGCGCGGGGGCCGAGCACCTGCGCACAACCGATGGCAAATTCTTCATGAACGGTCGACAGGTGTACAACTTCGCTTTGGTCAAGGTACCGGCCCACCTGCAGCAATTGCTCGAGGCCAGCCAGTTGCGGGCTGACGATGTAGATCTCTATTGCCTGCACCAGGGGAGCGCGGCGATCGTCGACGCGGTGGCCCAGCGCTTCGACGAAGGGCGCCATCGCGAGAAGTTCATCAAGGACATGGTCGAGACCGGCAATACGGTGTCCTCGAGCATTCCGTTGTTGCTCGAGAAGCATGTGCTCGGCTCGCAGCACAAGCGGGTGGCGCTGAGCGGGTTCGGCGTAGGGTTGTCGTGGGGCTCGGCGATCATCGAGCGCTGTAATTAAGCGTGGCACCCTTCAAGCGCTGACCTTTTCCGGTCGGCGCTTTTGTTTTAGGTGCTGTTTTCCTGGCGTCAATCCCTTGATTTCATTGGGGTGGCAGGGTGCCAGTAAAAAAATTGAGAATTCGGCCTAAAGCAAACTGCCCTGACGACGATAAACATTACGAAGGTTCTCTAGGCCACCTACCCGGCGAATTGCCAAGGCCGGAAGCCGTAGTACCCAATCCAACGAGGAATTCGTCATGGCTTTGACTGTAAACACTAACACCACCTCTCTGGGCGTTCAGAAGAACCTGAACCGTGCTTCCGACGCACTGAGCACCTCGATGACCCGTCTGTCTTCCGGCCTGAAAATCAACAGCGCCAAAGACGACGCCGCCGGCCTGCAGATCGCTACCCGCATGACCTCGCAGATCCGTGGTCAGACCATGGCTATCAAGAACGCCAACGACGGTATCTCCATCGCCCAGACCGCTGAAGGCGCGATGCAAGAGCAGACCAACATGCTGCAGCGTATGCGCGAACTGGCACTGCAGTCGCGAAACGACTCCAACAGCACCGACGACCGTGCCGCTCTGGACAAAGAGTTCCAGTCGCTGGCTTCGGAACTGACCCGTATCGCTCAGAGCACCCAGCTGAACGGCAAGAACCTGCTGGACGGTTCGGCTTCGACCATGACCTTCCAGGTTGGCTCGAACACCGGTGGCATCAACCAGATCAGCATCAACCTGAGCCAGAAGTTCGACGCCGTTTCCCTGGGCATCGCTTCGACCGTCAACATCCAAGGTTCGACCAGCGCCCTGGCTGAAACCAACTACAGCGCCGCCGTTACCGCGATCGACAAGGCTCTGCAGACCATCAACACCAACCGTGCTGACCTGGGTGCCGCCCAGAACCGTCTGACCAGCACCATCAACAACCTGCAGAACATCAACGAGAACGCCGAAGCTGCTCGTGGCCGCGTACAGGACACCGACTTCGCTGCTGAAACTGCCCAGCTGACCAAGCAGCAGACTCTGCAACAGGCTTCGACCTCGGTTCTGGCCCAGGCCAACCAGCTGCCATCGGCAGTCCTGAAGCTGCTGGGCTAATCTGCCTGGTAGCTGATGGCGGGGGAGTGCTCTCCAGGCGCTTCCCCGCTTTTTCATTGTGAGGTGGTGGACATGGACATGAGCGTCAAGCTGAACCTGTCTTACCCGGCTGCGCGCACGGCCGAGCAAGTTGCCGAAAAGCCGGTCGCCCGGCCGGATGTTCCCGGTGACAGCGAAAAAAGGCAGGATTCGACCAGGGTGCAAGGCGCCGACAAGGTCCAGGCTGCCGACAAGGTCAAGGAAGCTGTCTCGGAAATCGAGAAGTTTCTCAAGGAAACACGACGTAACCTGGAGTTCTTCACCGATGAAGAGTCCGGTAAGATCGTGGTAAAGGTCATCGCCAGTGAAACAGGTGAGTTGATTCGACAGTTGCCTTCTGAAGAGGCCTTGCGGATCGCCCATAGCCTGAGCGATGTCAAAAGTATTCTGTTCGACGCGAAGGTCTGATTGGCGGCGAGCGCAAATAAGTGATTCAAGTCGGCCTTGCAGGAGCGGGGCGGGCCCATCGAAGAGAGGAGCGACAGCATGGCAAGCCCGATTACTACCAACACGGGTGCGGGCTACGGGCTCGATATCAAGAACATCGTCAGTGTGTTGGTGAATGCCGATACTGCGGCCAAAGCCAACCAGATTGCTCGGCAGTCGAGCAACAACTCCGCGATGATTTCCGGTATCGGCTCCCTGCGCAGCGCCCTCACGGCGTTCCAGGACGCCATGAAAAAGCTCAACGACAAGAATGCGCCTGCGTTCAATGCGTTTGCTGGTACTTCTGCCAACGAAAACGTTGTCAAGATCAAGTCCAGTAACTCGGCGGTTGCTGGCAACTACGACATCAAGGTCGATCAGTTGGCCACTGGCTCCAAAGTCGCCAGCCAGCAGTTCGTGGGTGGGGCCTCCACGGCGATCAGTGCCGGTGAGCTGACCGTCAGCCAGAACGGCAAGGACTACAAGATCAATGTTGCCAGTGGTGCCACGCTGCAGAGCGTGCGTGACCAGATCAACAAGGAGATGGGTGCCAAGGGTATCACCGCCAACATCATCAACGAGGCGGGCGGTTCGCGACTGGTGTTCAGTTCCACTACCACCGGCAAGGGCAGTGACATTTCCGTTGGCGGCATTCCGGAGCTGGCCATCGATGGCACCCAGAAAATTTCCGGGAGTGGCGCGGGTTATATCACCGGGCTCGCCCAGGATGCGCAGTTCTCCATCGACGGTTTGGCGCTGACCAGTTCGAAAAACACCGTCGACCAGGCTGTCAGTGGCCTGACGCTTGAGCTCACGGGCGTATCTGCGAAGGATACAACCACGAAGGTTACCGTGGCGCAGGACAACGAAGGGCTGAAGAAGTCGGTGCAGTCGTTCGTCGACGCGTACAACACCCTGCAGAAGGCTGTCACCGCGCTGGTCACGCCGACCAAGGACGCCAACGGCAACGTCACCAGTCTGGGCCCGCTGACCAACGACCCGACCACTCGATCGTTGCTTGCCGATGTTCGCAAGGTGCTGACCGAAACCGGTTCGGGTGACAAGCTGACCACGCTCAGCCAGTTGGGGATCAATACCCAGAAGGACGGCACCCTTGAATTCAACAGCACCAAGTTTAACGCAGCGCTGAACGACAAGAAGTTGGGCTCTGAAATCCAGGAGTTGTTCACGGGCACCAACGGTGTGTTCGAACGGATGAACAAGGCGATCGATCCGTACAACGCCACCGGTGGGTCGCTGGATACTCGCAAGAGCAACCTCGACAAGGTGGCCCGAAACCTGGAGAACCAGAAGACGGCATTGGATCGTCGCACTGAGTTGCTGACTACATCGCTGACCAAGAAATTCTCTGCGCTCGATACCGCCCTGGCCAAGATGAAGAAGCAGGGCGAGCAGATCACCTCGATCTTCGAGGCGATCAACGCCCAGGCCAAGAAGTCCTGATCGATCGAGCATGACAAAAGCCCGGCGGCGCCCTACAGGCGTGCCGGGCTTTGTCTTTTCCGGCTAAAGTTTTTTGACGCGGCGGCGATACAAGAGGTATATGCACCTTTTCGCTGCAACGAGGTAGATCCATGAACCCGATGTTGGCCCTTCGGCAATACCAGAAAGTCAATGGCGTGGCACAGACTTCCGAGGCCAGTCCGCACCGCCTGGTGCAGATGCTCATGCAGGGTGGTCTCGATCGCCTGGCCCAGGCCAAGGGCGCCATTGCCCGCAAGGATATTGCCCAGAAGGGCATTCTGATCGGCAAGGCCATCGATATCATCGGCGGCCTGCGCGAGGGTCTCGACCTGGAGAACCACGCCGACAGCCTGACCGACCTGGACAACCTGTACACCTACATGAGTCGTCGCCTGGTCGAGGCCAACGTCAAGAGCGATCCCGAGATCATCGACGAAGTCGCGCGCCTGCTGATCACGGTCAAGGAAGGCTGGGATGCGATCGGCGAACAGCAGCCGACGCCCTGAACCAGGAGGTTGTCATGAGTGAGGTGATCGAGCGTATCGACCAGACCCGCGAGCTGCTGCTCGCCGCCCTGGCCAGTCGTGACTGGGAGGCGGTTGGCGAGCTGGATCTGGAGTGTCGCCTGTGTGTCGACGATGTGCTGGCCGAGGCGTTGTCGAACGAGGATGAGGTGCGTGCCAGCCTGGAGCAGTTGCAGGCTGTCTATCGGCAGCTAATCGAAGTTGCAAGTGGTGAGCGTCAATCGGTAGTCGACGAGATGGCGAAGATACGTCAGGCGGAAAACGCGACAAAGGTATACCATTTGTTCACCTGACCACAGGTGACACAAAAATCAGCGCGCCATAAATTTGACTGTGTGCCGTTTTTTGACTTTACTAGTGGCTGTTTTCGAAATTCAGACGTCCGAACACTGACCATTCAGTCGGAATGATGTCGTGCACGCCTTCGGGCGCCGATATGACTAGGGAAGTTGCTATTGCATGTGGCGTGAAACCAAGATTCTCCTGATCGATGACGACAGCGAACGCCGCCGCGATCTGGCGGTGGTCCTGAATTTTCTCGGCGAAGAAAACCTGTCCTGCTCCAGCGACGACTGGCAGCAGGTGGTCGAGGGTTTGTCTTCCAGCCGTGAAGTGCTGTGTGTCCTGATCGGTAGCGTAAATGCCCCGGTCAGCGTGCTGGGGCTCCTTAAGACAGTGGCCGGGTGGGATGAGTTCCTTCCGGTTCTGCTTCTGGGTGAAATTTCTTCTGCGGACTTCCCCGAGGACCTGCGCCGCCGCGTGCTGTCCAACCTCGAGATGCCGCCGAGCTACAGCCAGTTGCTCGACTCCCTGCACCGTGCCCAGGTCTATCGCGAGATGTACGACCAGGCCCGCGAACGTGGTCGCCAGCGCGAGCCCAACCTGTTCCGCAGCCTGGTGGGCACCAGCCGTGCCATCCAGCATGTGCGGCAGATGATGCAGCAAGTGGCCGACACCGATGCCAGCGTGCTGATCCTCGGCGAGTCGGGCACCGGCAAGGAAGTGGTGGCGCGCAACCTGCACTACCACTCCAAGCGTCGCGAGGCACCGTTCGTGCCGGTCAACTGCGGGGCGATCCCGGCGGAGTTGCTCGAAAGCGAACTGTTCGGCCACGAGAAGGGCGCCTTCACCGGGGCGATCACCAGCCGTGCCGGGCGTTTCGAGCTGGCCAACGGCGGCACGCTGTTCCTCGACGAAATCGGCGACATGCCGCTGCCGATGCAGGTCAAGCTGCTGCGCGTGTTGCAGGAGCGTACCTTCGAGCGGGTCGGCAGCAACAAGACCCAGAGCATCGACGTGCGCATCATTGCCGCGACGCACAAGAACCTCGAGACCATGATCGAGGACGGGACCTTCCGCGAGGATTTGTATTACCGGCTGAATGTGTTCCCCATCGAGATGGCGCCATTGCGTGAGCGGGTTGAAGACATCCCGTTGCTGATGAACGAGCTGATTTCGCGCATGGAACACGAGAAGCGTGGCTCGATCCGCTTCAACTCCGCGTCGATCATGTCGCTGTGCCGCCACGGTTGGCCGGGCAACGTCCGCGAGCTGGCCAACCTGGTGGAGCGCATGGCGATCATGCACCCGTACGGGGTGATCGGCGTGGCGGAGCTGCCGAAGAAGTTCCGTTATGTGGATGACGAGGATGAGCAGCTGGTCGACAGCCTGCGCTCCGATCTCGAAGAGCGCGTGGCGATCAACGGCCATGCGCCGAACTTCGCCAGCCACGCCATGCTGCCGCCCGAGGGGCTGGACCTCAAGGACTACCTCGGCAGTCTGGAGCAGGGGCTGATCCAGCAGGCGCTGGACGATGCCAATGGCATTGTCGCCCGTGCTGCCGAGCGCCTGCGCATCCGTCGCACCACGCTGGTGGAGAAGATGCGCAAGTACGGCATGAGCCGCCAAGGTGGCGAGGAGCAGGCGGACGACTGATCCCGTCTTGCCTGGATGCAATGGCCGGGGCTGTGACAGCCCCGGCCATTGCTTTCGATCAACGATCCCGCAGTCGATTATCCCCATCTCCGGCACGGCTATTGCTACACCGCAGGCAACATACCGTTTTTATGACGGTCAGCCATGCGAGAGAGCACGATGCCCCAGGCCGCCCACCGTTCCCATTCCGCCGATCCGCGCGGGCACACCCCGCTCGAGCAGGAAAGCCGGCAGGGTCTTGAGCAGGCGTTCGCCCTGTTCGATCAGGTTTCCAGCCAGCTGAGCCAGTCCTACACCATGCTCGAGACCCGGGTCAGCGAGCTCAAGGGCGAGCTGGCGGTGGTCAGCGCGCAGCGCATGGCCGAGCTCGATGAGAAGGAGCGCCTGGCCAATCGCCTGCAGAACCTGCTCGACCTGCTGCCGGGCGGGGTGATCGTGATCGATGCCGAAGGGTGTGTGCGCGAAGCCAATCCGGCGGCCTGCGAGTTGCTCGGCGAGCCATTGATCGGCATGCGCTGGCGCGAGGTGATCGCCCGCAGTTTCGCGCCGCGTGACGATGACGGTCATGAAGTCTCCCTGCGTGACGGGCGTCGGTTGTCCATCGCGACGCGCTCGCTGGATGCCGAGCCGGGGCAGTTGGTGCTGCTCAACGACCTGACCGAAACCCGCCGCATGCAGGATCAACTGGCGCGGCACGAACGCCTGTCGTCCCTGGGCCGCATGATCGCGTCCCTGGCGCACCAGATCCGCACGCCGCTCTCGGCGGCGATGCTCTATGCCAGCCACCTGGCCGAACCGCAGCAGGTATTGACGGACGAAACCCGGCTGCGCTTTGCCGGCAACCTCAAGGAGCGTCTCCACGAACTCGAGCACCAGGTGCGCGACATGCTGGTGTTTGCCCGCGGGGAATTGCCGCTCAACGACCGCATCAGTCCGAAGGCGCTGTTCCAGGCCCTGCAGCAGGCGGCTCATGCCCATGTGGAGGGGCATGCGGTGCGCTGGCAGTGCGACAGTCGCCTGGGGGAGTTGCTGTGCAACCGTGACACCCTGGTCGGCGCCTTGCTCAACCTGATCGAGAATGCCCTGCAGGCCAGCAGCGGGCCGGCGAAACTCAAGGTGCACCTGTCGCGTCGCGACGACAATCTGCGCGTGTGCGTCAGCGATGCCGGCAGCGGTATCGACGAGCACCTGCTGGCGCGCCTGGGCGAGCCGTTCGTGACCACCAAGGCGACCGGCACCGGCTTGGGGTTGGCGGTGGTCCAGGCGGTGGTGCGTGCGCACCGCGGCACCCTGCAGCTACGCTCCAGGCTTGGCCGTGGCACCTGTGTCACCGTGCTGCTGCCGTTGATCGACGGTCGTGGGGAGGTCAATCAATGAGCGTCAAGGTACTGCTGGTCGAGGATGATCGGGTCCTGCGCCAGGCGTTGGCCGATACCCTGGAGATCGGCGGTTTCTGTCACCGTGCCGTCGGCAGTGCCGAGGAGGCCTTGCTGGCGGTGGCTGAGGAGTCGTTCAGCCTGGTGGTCAGTGACGTGAACATGCCGGGCATGGACGGTCATCAACTGCTCGCCCAGTTGCGTCGGCAGCACCCACAGCTGCCGGTGTTGCTGATGACCGCCCATGCGGCGGTGGAGCGGGCGGTGGAAGCCATGCGCCAGGGGGCTGTCGATTACCTGGTCAAGCCTTTCGAGCCCGCAGCGCTGAACGGCCTGGTGGCGCGTCATGCCGTCGGCAGCGCTGCCGGCAGCGATGACGAGGGGCCGGTGGCGTGCGAGCCGGCCAGCCGGCAATTGCTGGAATTGGCGGCACGGGTTGCGCAAAGCGACTCCACCGTGCTGATCTCCGGCGAGTCGGGAACCGGCAAGGAAGTGCTGGCACGCTACATCCATCAGCAGTCGCGGCGGGCGGACCAGCCCTTCGTGGCGATCAACTGCGCGGCAATCCCGGACAACATGCTCGAGGCGACCCTGTTCGGCCATGAAAAGGGCGCCTTCACCGGGGCGATCGCCGCCCAGGCGGGCAAGTTCGAGCAGGCCGACGGTGGCACCTTGCTGCTGGACGAGATCTCCGAGATGCCGCTCGGCTTGCAAGCCAAGCTGCTGCGGGTGCTGCAGGAGCGCGAAGTCGAGCGCGTCGGTGGGCGCAAGCCCATCGCCCTGGACATCCGCATCCTTGCCACGACCAACCGCGACCTGGTGGGGGAGGTGGCGGCCGGCCGTTTCCGTGAAGACCTGTACTACCGTCTTTCGGTGTTCCCCATGGCTTGGCACGCCCTGCGCGAGCGTCCCGCCGACATCCTGCCGCTGGCCGAACGGCTGTTGGCGCGCCATGCGCGCAAGATGCGCCATGCCCAGGTGCGTCTGTCCAGCGAGGCGCGAGCGTGCCTGCAAGCCTACGCCTGGCCGGGCAACGTGCGGGAGCTGGACAATGCCGTGCAGCGAGCGCTGATTCTGCAGCAGGGTGGTGTGATCGAAGCGGCGGATTTCTGTCTGGCTGGCGCCATTCCCTTGTCGGCGCCGAAAGTGGCCACTATTGAGCCATTATCCGCTGAGCCGGTTGTCGAGGTTGGGGGGCTGGGCGACGACATGCGTCGTCATGAGTTCCAGATGATCATCGACATCTTGCGTGCCGAGCGTGGCCGTCGCAAGGAGGCTGCCGAGCGCCTGGGGATCAGCCCGCGCACCTTGCGCTACAAGCTGGCGCAGATGCGTGACGCGGGCCTGGATGTCGAGGCCAGCCTGTTCGGTTGATGCGTCGTTTTGAATGATTTTCGGGTTGGCTGGCACTCCTCTTGCTAGCTCCAACCCATTCGCTGCACGAGTGTCAAAAAAAGTGCGGCAGCCGGAGAGAGAAGTCCATGACCCAAGGTGTTGAATTCAATCGTCTGATGTTGGACATGCGTGCCATGCAGGCCGAAGCCATGTCCCAGCCCAAGGCTGTCGCCGCGCCTGAACTGGCGCCGGGCCAGAGCAGCTTTGCCGACATGCTTGGCCAGGCTATTGGCAAGGTGCATGAAACGCAGCAGGCCTCCTCCCAGCTGTCCAATGCTTTCGAGATCGGCAAGAGTGGGGTCGACCTGACCGACGTGATGATCGCCTCGCAGAAGGCCTCGGTGTCGTTCCAGGCCCTGACCCAGGTGCGCAACAAACTGGTACAGGCGTACCAGGACATCATGCAGATGCCGGTATAAGGGCGAGAGTTGAGTCATGGCCGAAGCAGTCGTCGATAACGCCCCCGCCAAGAGTGGTCCGCCAGCGGCCAAGCCGCCGCTGTTCGGCATGGCGTTCCTGGAAAACATCTCGCAGATGCCCATGCTGCGTCAGGTCGGCCTGCTGGTCGGGCTGGCCGCCAGCGTGGCCATCGGTTTCGCCGTGGTGCTGTGGTCGCAGCAGCCGGACTACCGGCCGCTGTATGGCAGCCTGGCGGGCACCGACACCAAGCAGGTGATCGATGCCCTGACCGCCGCCGATATTCCCTATCGCGTGGAGCCAAACTCCGGCGCCCTGCTGGTCAAGGCCGACGACCTCTCCCGTGCGCGCCTGAAACTGGCCTCCGCCGGTGTCGCGCCAAGCGATGGCAACGTCGGCTTCGAGTTGCTCGACAAGGAGCAGGGCCTGGGCACCAGCCAGTTCATGGAAGCCACCCGCTACCGTCGCAGCCTGGAAGGCGAGCTGGCGCGTACCGTGTCGAGCCTGAACAATGTCAAGGCTGCCCGCGTGCACCTGGCGATCCCGAAAAGCTCGGTGTTCGTGCGTGACGAGCGCAAGCCCAGCGCCTCGGTGCTGGTCGAGCTGTACCCGGGCCGCGCCCTGGAGGCGGGCCAGGTCATGGCCATCGTCAACCTCGTGGCCACCAGTGTTCCGGAGCTGGACAAGTCCCAGGTGACCGTGGTCGATCAGAAGGGCAACCTGCTTTCCGACCAGTTGCAGGACACCGCCCTGACCATGGCGGGCAAGCAGTTCGACTACAGCCGCCGCATGGAAGGCATGCTCACCCAGCGTGTGCACAATATCCTCCAGCCGGTGCTGGGCAACGATCGCTACAAGGCCGAGGTGTCGACCGACGTCGACTTCAGCGCCGTCGAGTCCACCTCCGAGCAGTTCAATCCCGACCAACCGGCGCTGCGCAGCGAACAATCGGTCAACGAACAGCGTGCCAGCAGCCAGGGCCCGCAAGGTGTGCCGGGCGCCCTGAGCAACCAGCCGCCGGCCGGCGCCTCCGCGCCCGAGAACGCCACGGCCACCGCCACGCCGGCCGGTGCCATCCAGCCTGGCCAGCCGCTGGTGGACGCCAACGGCCAGCAGATCATGGACCCGGCCACCGGCCAGCCGATGCTCGCGCCGTACCCGAGCGACAAGCGCCAGCAGAGCACCAAGAACTTCGAGCTGGACCGCTCCATCAGCCACACCCGTCAGCAGCAAGGTCGCCTGACCCGCCTGTCGGTAGCCGTGGTGGTGGACGACCAGGTCAAGCTCGACGCCGCCACCGGCGAAACCACCCGCACCCCGTGGGGCGCCGAGGACCTGGCGCGCTTCACTCGCCTGGTGCAGGACGCAGTGGGCTTCGATGCCAGCCGCGGCGACAGCGTCACCGTGATCAACGTGCCGTTCGCCGCCGACCGTGGCGACGAGCTGGTCGACATTCCGTTCTACTCGCAGCCGTGGTTCTGGGACATCGTCAAGCAAGTGCTGGGCGTGCTGTTCATCCTGGTGCTGGTGTTCGGCGTGCTGCGTCCGGTGCTCAACAACATCACAGGTGGCGGCAAGCAGGCTGCCACGGACAGCGACATGGAGCTGGGCGGCATGATCGGTCTGGATGGCGAACTGGCCAACGACCGCGTCAGCCTGGGTGGCCCGACAAGCATTCTGTTGCCGAGCCCGAGCGAGGGTTACGAGGCACAGCTCAACGCAATCAAGGGCCTGGTGGCCGAAGACCCGGGCCGCGTGGCCCAGGTCGTGAAAGAGTGGATCAACGCCGATGAGTGACAATCGAGCCATTACCGCCAAGCTGAGCCGCGTCGACAAGGCGGCCATCCTCCTGCTCTCGCTCGGCGAGACCGATGCCGCGCAGGTCCTGCGCCACATGGGGCCCAAGGAAGTGCAGCGGGTCGGTGTGGCCATGGCGCAGATGGGCAACGTCCATCGCGAGCAGGTCGAGCAGGTGATGAGCGAGTTCGTCGAGATCGTCGGCGACCAGACCAGCCTGGGCGTCGGTTCCGATGGCTATATCCGCAAGATGCTCAACCAGGCCCTCGGCGAGGACAAGGCCAACGGCCTGATCGACCGCATCCTGCTCGGTGGCAACACCAGCGGCCTGGACAGCCTCAAGTGGATGGAGCCGCGTGCCGTGGCCGACGTCATCCGCTATGAGCACCCGCAGATCCAGGCCATCGTGGTCGCCTACCTCGACCCCGACCAGGCCGGCGAGGTGCTGAGCAATTTCGACCACAAGGTGCGCCTGGACATCGTCTTGCGCGTATCCTCGCTCAATACCGTGCAGCCGGCGGCGCTCAAGGAGCTCAACCAGATCCTCGAGAAGCAGTTCTCCGGCAACTCCAATGCCGCGCGCACCACCCTGGGCGGCATCAAGCGCGCCGCCGATATCATGAACTTCCTCGACAGTTCCGTGGAAGGCGCGCTCATGGACTCGATCCGCGAGATCGACAGCGACCTGTCGGAGCAGATCGAAGACTTGATGTTCGTCTTCAACAACCTGGCCGACGTCGACGACCGTGGCATCCAGGCGCTGCTGCGCGAGGTGTCCTCGGACGTGCTGGTGGTGTCGCTCAAGGGCGCCGACGAGCGGGTCAAGGACAAGATCTTCAAGAACATGTCCAAGCGTGCTTCGGAGCTGTTGCGCGACGACCTGGAGGCCAAGGGGCCGGTGCGGGTCAGCGACGTGGAAACGGCGCAGAAGGAAATCCTCACCATCGCCCGCCGCATGGCCGAGGCCGGCGAGATCGTGCTGGGCGGCAAGGGCGCCGAGGAAATGATCTGATCTTCGGGGCGACGCGTTTCCTTGTAGGAGCGGCCTCGTGCCGCGAAAGGGCAAGGCTGCCCCGACAATTTTGCGGTGACATCGATATCGAGGGGCTGCTTTGCAGCCCTTTCGCGGCACAAGGCCGCTCCTACAGGGGCGCGTTGGTTGCAGATGGCTTTTGAGTACCTGAAAACATGTCCACCACCGAACACCCCAGCGACCTGATCCGTGCCCGCGACCTCGAGGGCGTGGATGTGTGGGCGCTGCCCAGCTTCGACCCCGAGCCCGAGCCGCAACCCGAGCCGGAGCCTGAGGTCATCGAGGAAGAAGTCGAGGAAGTGCCGCTGGAGGAAGTCCAGCCACTGACCCTCGAAGAGCTAGAGGCCATCCGTCAGGAGGCCTACAACGAAGGCTTCGCCACTGGCGAGCGCGAAGGCTTCCATAGCACCCAGCTGAAGGTTCGCCAGGAGGCCGAAGTGGCCCTGGCGGCCAAATTGGCCAGCCTCGAACAGGTCATGGGCCATCTGCTCGAGCCCATTGCCGAGCAGGACACCCAGATCGAGAAAGCCCTGGTGCAACTGGTCGCCAGCATGACCCGCCAGGTCATCGGTCGCGAGTTGCGCAGCGATTCGAGCCAGATCACCCACGTCCTGCGTGAGGCGCTGAAACTGCTGCCGATGGGGGCCGACAACATCCGTATCCACCTCAATCCGCAGGACTTCGAGCTGGCCAAGGCCTTGCGCGAGCGTCATGAGGAGAGCTGGAAACTGCTCGAGGATGAGTCGTTGCTGCCGGGCGGCTGCCGGATCGAGACCGCTCACAGCCGTATCGACGCGACCATGGAGACCCGCATCGAAAAGGCCGTGACGCAATTGTTCGACCAGTCCCACGACCAGGCCCTGCATCCTGCTGCGCCGGATATATCCGTCGAGCTGGACGTGCCGGCGGGTGAAACCGATGCGCCTTGATCGCACCAGTTTCGGCAAGCGCCTGGAGGGCTACGCCGACGCGGTGAAGCTGCCCGACCAGCCGATCGTCGAAGGGCGCCTGCTGCGCATGGTCGGCCTCACCCTCGAGGCTGAAGGCCTGCGCGCTGCGGTGGGCAGCCGCTGCCTGGTGATCAACGACGACAGCTATCACCCGGTGCAGGTGGAGGCCGAAGTCATGGGCTTTGCTGGCAGCAAGGTGTTCCTGATGCCGGTCGGCAGCATTGTAGGCCTTGCTCCCGGTGCGCGCGTGGTGCCGCTGGACGACAGCGGTCGTCTGCCGATGGGCATGAGCATGCTCGGTCGGGTGCTCGACGGCGCTGGTCGCGCGCTGGACGGCAAGGGCGGGATGAAGGCCGAGGACTGGGTGCCGATGGACGGCCCGATCATCAACCCACTCAACCGTGATCCGATCAGCCAGCCGCTGGATGTCGGTATCCGCAGCATCAATGGCTTGCTCACCGTCGGCCGCGGACAACGCCTGGGCCTGTTCGCCGGTACCGGTGTCGGTAAGTCGGTGCTGCTGGGCATGATGACCCGCTTCACCGAGGCCGAGATCATCGTGGTCGGCCTGATCGGCGAGCGGGGTCGGGAAGTGAAGGAATTCATCGAGCACATCCTCGGCGAGGAGGGGCTCAAGCGCTCGGTGGTGGTCGCCTCGCCAGCGGATGACGCGCCCTTGATGCGTCTGCGCGCGGCGATGTATTGCACGCGCATTGCCGAGTATTTCCGCGACAAGGGCAAGAATGTCCTGTTGCTGATGGACTCGCTGACCCGTTTCGCCCAGGCCCAGCGCGAAATCGCCCTGGCCATCGGCGAGCCGCCCGCCACCCGCGGTTATCCGCCGTCGGTGTTCGCCAAGCTGCCCAAGCTGGTGGAGCGGGCTGGTAATGGCGAGCCGGGCGGTGGCTCGATCACCGCGTTCTACACCGTGCTGTCCGAAGGCGACGACCAGCAGGATCCGATCGCCGACTCGGCGCGGGGCGTGCTCGATGGTCACTTCGTGCTGTCCCGGCGCCTGGCCGAGGAAGGGCACTACCCGGCCATCGACATCGAGGCCTCGATCAGCCGGGTCATGCCCCAGGTGGTCGATCCCGATCACCTGCGCCAGGCGCAGAAGTTCAAGCAGCTGTGGTCGCGCCTGTCGCAGAGCCGCGACCTGATCAGCGTCGGTGCCTATGTGGCCGGTGGCGATCCAGAGACGGACCTGGCCATCGCCTTGCAACCCAAGCTGGTGGACTTCCTGCGCCAGCGCCTGGATGAGAACGTCGGCATGGCACAGAGCCGTGAAGAACTGGCCGCGGTGTTCGCGCCGCCGGCGGGCTGATAGGCCATGGCCCAGCCCAGCCGAGCGGCACGCCTGGTGCCGGTGGTGGACATGGCCGAGGAGGCCGAGCGCAAGGCTGCCCAGCGCCTGGGGCATTTCCAGAGGCTGCTCAGCGATGCCCAGGCCAAGCAGGCCGAGCTCGAGAGTTTTCGCGAGGCCTATCAGCAGCAGTGGATCAATCGCGGCAGCCAGGGTGTCGACGGCAACTGGCTGGTCAACTACCAGCGCTTCCTTGGGCAGCTGGAAACGGCAATGACCCAGCAGCGCCAGAGCATGGTCTGGCACCAGAACAACCTGAACAACGCCCGAAACACCTGGCAGCAGGCCTATGCCCGGGTCGAAGGGCTGCGCAAGCTGGTCCAGCGCTACCTGGACGAAGCGCGCCGGGCCGAGGACAAGCGCGAGCAGAAGCTGCTCGACGAGCTGTCCCAGCGCCTCCCACGCCAGAGTTACCCCTGATCGACCTGACTGGCGCCTGCCGCCAGCGCCTGCTAAACCTTCAGAAGTCGCATTCGCCATCATCGAAGGAATCGCTCGCATGGCAGTCGAAACTGATTTTTCACAGGATGGGAAAAAGCTGACGATCAAGGTCAAGGGTCGTTTCGATTTCGGCAAGCACCAGGAATTCAGGGATGCCTACGAGCATCAGCGTCCGCGCCCGGATTCGGTGGTGGTCGACCTGAAGGAGGCCACGTATCTCGACAGCTCGGCGTTGGGCATGTTGCTGCTGCTGCGCGACCATGTCGGTGGCGAGGATTCGGATATCCGTGTGGTCCATGCCAGCCCTGATGTGCGCAAGATCCTGGCGATCTCCAACTTCGAAAAGCTGTTCGACATCAGTTGAGCGTGGCCATGTCCGCCGATCAGCCGTTGACCGTGCTGGTGGCCGAGGACGGCGCCGCGGACAGGCTATTGCTGGCGCAGATCGTCCGCCGCCAGGGGCATGAGGTGGTCACGGCCGAGAACGGCGAGCAGGCGGTGGCGCTGTTTGCCGAGCGACGGCCGCAGCTGGTGCTGCTCGATGCGCTGATGCCGGTGATGGATGGCTTCGAGGCGGCGCGGCGGATCAAGGCGCTGGCCGGCGAGGCGCTGGTGCCGATCATCTTCCTGACCTCCCTCAATGAAGAGGAGGGGCTGGTGCGTTGCCTGGAGGCCGGGGGCGACGATTTCATGGCCAAGCCCTACAGCGCCGTCATCCTGGCGGCGAAGATCCGTGCCATGGACCGCTTGCGTCGCCTGCAGGCGACGGTGCTGGAGCAGCGCGACCAGATCGCCCGTCATCACCATCACCTGCTCAACGAGCAGCGGGTGGCCAAGGCGGTGTTCGACAAGGTCGCCCACTCCGGTTGCCTGGGTGCCTCGAACATCCGCTACCTGCAGTCGCCCTACGCGCTGTTCAATGGCGATCTGTTGCTGGCGGCGTTTACCCCTTCGGGCGACATGCATGTGCTGCTCGGGGACTTTACCGGCCATGGCCTGCCGGCCGCGGTCGGTGCCATGCCGCTGGCGGAGGTGTTCTATGGCATGACCGCCAAGGGCTACGGCCTGGTCGAAACGTTGCGGGAGATGAACGCCAAGCTCAAGCGCATCCTGCCTGTGGACATGTTCTGTTGTGCGCTGTTGCTCAACCTGAGTTTCCAGCGAGAAACCGTGGAACTCTGGAACGGTGGCATGCCGGATGGCTATCGGTTGTCGGCGCAAGGCGAGGTGCTCGAGGTGTTGCCTTCGCGCCACCTGCCGTTGGGCATCCTGCCGCCCGAACAGTTCGACGATACCACCGAGGTGAGGCCGCTTGCGGTGGGAGAGCGATTGTTCCTGTTGTCCGATGGCGTGGTCGACACCGGGGATGCCCGGGAGTGCCTGTTCGGCGTGGAGCGTCTGTTGGAGGTGCTGGCGGCCAACCGCGATCCGGCGGTGTTGTTCGGCGAGGTCATGCAGGCGCTGGCGGGCTTCGGCGGCCAGTCTCGTGACGATATCAGCCTGTGTGATATCCGCATGTTGGCGCCTGAACATGTAGTGCCGCAGGCGGTGGTGTACTCCGACAGTGGTCGCTCCAGCCCGCTGGACTGGTCGATGCAGTTCGAGCTGCGGGGCGAGAGCCTGGGGCGCTTCAACCCGGTTCCTTATCTGGTACAGCTGTTGCAGGAAATCCACGGGCTAAGGCCCAGCAGTGGCAAGTTGCACAGCGTGCTCAGCGAGCTGTACTCCAACGCGCTGGAACATGGCGTGCTGGGGCTGGACTCGGCGCTCAAGCGCGACGCCGAAGGCTTCGCCGAGTACTATCGCCAGCGCGCCGAGCGCCTGGGGCGGCAGGTGCGCGGCAGTGTCGGCTTTGCCTTGCGGGTGGAACCTCAAGGTGCGGGCGGCCGTCTGATCATCGAGGTCCGCGACAGCGGCGCAGGCTTCGACGTGGAGCGCCTGTCGGTCGCCACGCCGGTGGAGCAGGGCTTCAGTGGGCGAGGGGTGAGCCTGGTGCGGCGGTTGGCCGGCAATGCCCAATGGTTGGAGGGTGGACGCTTGGCGCGCGTGGAGTTTCAATGGTGAGCCGGATTGCGCGGCTCGGGCCTAATCAGGCTTGATCAAGGAGTGAGCAAGTGACGGACATGCATATTGATCAGAAGGTGCTGAGTGACTTGCGGGAGGTCATGGAAGATGGCTACCTGCAGTTGCTGGAAACCTTCCTGGAAGACTCCGAGCGGCGTCTGAACCAGTTGCACGAGGCCAAGGATGCCGACGAGCTGGGCCTTGCCGCACACAGTTTCAAGGGCAGCAGCAGCAATATGGGGGCCGTGGGCCTGGCCGAGCTGTGTCAGCAGCTCGAGGAGCGAGTGCGTCAGCAATCCTTGTATGGCATCGAGGACCTGATCAACCGCATCGACCAGGAGTACCTGGAGGTCCAGCGCTTCTACCGTGGCGAGCGTCAGCGAATCGCCGCCGAGTAAAGCTGGCGCGAGTTTTGCTTTTCTTCGCACAGACGCACTTTACCAGTTCTGCCGCGGAGACCTTTCAATGCCTGTCGCACCCAATCCATTGTTGCAAGCCGGCCTCGTCAATACGGCGTCGCGCCCGGCTGCCGGAGTGGCCGACAAGCCGCTGCAAGCCCCGGCCAGCCAGGGCGTTGGCTTCGACCAGGTCATGGCTCGCCAGGGGCGCGACAATGCTCTTTCCCGTGACGTCAAGGTGACCAAGGACGCCACCCCGGCCAAACCCAAGGAGCAGACAGCTCCCGCCAATGGCGGCAAGCCGCAGGATGCCAGCAAGCCAGTCGTTGCCGATGACGGCAAGAACTTGCCTGCGACGGCTGACACCAAGCCGGCCGGCGACACGGACGAGTCGGCTGAGAGCAGCAATACTCCCTCCCTCGATGCCAATCTGGTGGCAGGGCAGATCACCGATGCCCAGGCCGGCGCGCAGTTGATCCAGGCCCAGGCCGAAGCGGTCGCGCCGGTTTTGCAGGCGGCGGTGCAGACGCCGCAACCCACCGTGCCGGCTCCGCCGGTCGGTGAGGAGGTCCTCAAGGACGCAAGCTTCGATCCAGAGGCCGACCCACTGGCTGATATGCCGACCTTGCGTCTGGCGTTGGAGCACGAGGCCCAGGCCAAGGGTACGACTTCGGCGCATGCCGCCAGCGCGCGCCCGGAAAATGGCCAGGCGCCGGCCGACCCGGCCGCGACTGCCGTCAATACCTTGGCGAATGTGATGGATAAGGCCGAGCCCGAGGCCGGGCACTCCGAGCGTGGCGACAAGGCGTTCGCCGGGCTGATCGACGATGGCCTCAAGGACATCAAGGAAGCCAGCAGCGACACGCGTGTGGATGACTTCGCCAATCGCCTGGCAAGCCTGACGCAAGCGGCGACGCCCAAGACCGCCAACGCCGTGCCGGTAGCGCCGAGTCCGCTGCAGCAGCCGCTGGCGATGAACCAGGGAGCCTGGACCGAAGGCCTGGTGAATCGGGTCATGTACCTGTCCAGCCAGAACCTGAAATCGGCGGATATCCAGCTTGAACCTGCCGAGCTGGGTCGCCTGGACATTCGTGTCAATGTCGCGGCGGATCAATCCACCCAGATTCACTTCGTCAGCGGTCACGCCGGGGTGCGCGATGCCCTCGACAGCCAGGCCCATCGTTTGCGCGAGCTGTTCGCCCAGCAAGGCCTGGCGCAGCCGGACGTCAGCGTGGCCGATCAGTCCCGCGAGCAGCAGCAACAGCAGCAGGCTCAGCAGGGTGGGTCGAACCTGTCCGGCGTCGCGGCGCGGCGCGCCGAGGCGGCCGGGGAGGGCGGCGAACTGGCCGATGCCGCGCATCCCGTCGAGCGGCAGACGGTGATCGGCAGCAGCATGGTCGACTACTACGCCTGATCTTTCCCCGGCCCTGGCCATGCCCCGTCGGGCGGGTACTTTGCCGCGACGGGGTGGGTACTTTCCGACACGAGCAGATTTGGCATAACACTTGCTCAAGCCACGTCATCCTTCCTTGAAACCCCGATGGACGACGGATTATTGGCATGGCGAAGAGTGACGCAGTGAAAGACCCCGCCACGAAAGGCAAACTCAAGTTGATCCTGCTGCTGGTGCTGGCCCTGCTCCTGGCGGTCGGCCTGTCGGTGGGCGCTACCTGGTTCTTCATGCACAAGAGCGAGCCGGCGCCAGCGCCCGACGCCGCGCAGAGCAATGTCAAGCTGCCGGCGATCTACGAGCCGTTGGCACCCGCCTTCGTGGTCAACTTCAACCAGAACGGCCGCCAGCGCTACATGCAGGTGAGCATCACCATGCAGGGGCGCAGCCAGGCCGACCTCGAAGCGCTCAAGGTGCACATGCCGGTGATCCGCAACAACCTGGTGATGATGTTCTCTGGCCAGGGCTTCGACACCCTTGCCGCCAGCCCCGTCGGGCAGGAGATGCTGCGCCAGAAGGCCACCGCGGTGGTGCAGGAAGTGGCGCAGAAGGAAGTCGGCAGGCCGGTCGTCGACCAGCTGCTGTTCACCAATTTCGTATTGCAGTAGGAGCACATAGATGGCCGTGCAGGACCTGCTGTCCCAGGATGAGATCGACGCCCTGCTGCATGGGGTGGACGATGGGCTGGTACAAACCGAGAGCGCTGGCGAGCCCGGCAGCATCAAGAGCTACGACCTGACCAGTCAGGACCGTATCGTGCGGGGTCGCATGCCGACCCTGGAGATGATCAACGAGCGTTTCGCCCGTTACACCCGTATCAGCATGTTCAACCTGCTGCGTCGCTCCGCCGACGTGGCGGTGGGCGGCGTGCAGGTGATGAAGTTCGGCGAGTACGTGCACTCGCTGTACGTGCCCACCAGCCTCAACCTGGTCAAGATCAAGCCGTTGCGCGGCACCGCGCTGTTCATCCTCGACGCCAAGCTGGTGTTCAAGCTGGTGGACAACTTCTTCGGTGGCGACGGCCGTCACGCCAAGATCGAGGGGCGCGAGTTCACCCCGACCGAGCTGCGCGTGGTGCGCATGGTCCTGGACCAGTGCTTCGTCGACCTCAAGGAAGCCTGGCAAGCGATCATGCCGGTCAACTTCGAGTACATCAACTCCGAGGTCAACCCGGCCATGGCCAACATCGTCGGCCCCAGCGAGGCGGTGGTGGTCTCGACCTTCCACATCGAGCTCGATGGCGGTGGCGGCGACCTGCACGTGACCATGCCGTATTCGATGATCGAGCCGGTGCGCGAAATGCTCGACGCCGGCTTCCAGTCCGACCTGGACGACCAGGACGAGCGCTGGGTCAAGGCCCTGCGCGAAGACGTACTGGACGTCAACGTGCCGGTGTCGGCCACGGTCGCCCGTCGCCAGCTGAAGCTGCGTGACATCCTGCACATGCAGCCGGGCGACGTGATTCCGGTGGAACTGCCGGAGCACCTGGTGCTGCGCGCCAACGGCGTGCCGTCGTTCAAGGCGCGGCTGGGTTCGCACAAGGGCACCCTGTCGCTGCAGATCATCGACCCGATCGAACGCCGCTGACGGCGTGTCGGTCGCTCCAACGTATTGAATGCCTGTCGAGGAAATCATGGCTAACGAAAACGAGATCAACTCTCCCGAGGAACAGGCCCTGGCCGATGAGTGGGCTGCCGCCCTGGAAGAAACCGGTGATGCCGGTCAGTCCGACATCGACGCGCTGCTGGCGGCCGACGCCGCTTCGGCCGGTGCCGGTCGCCTGCCAATGGAAGAGTTCGCCAGCTCGCCCAAGCCCAACGAGCATGTCAGCCTCGAAGGCCCCAACCTGGACGTGATCCTGGATATCCCGGTGAGCATTTCCATGGAGGTGGGCAGCACCGAGATCAGCATCCGCAACCTGCTGCAGCTCAACCAGGGCTCGGTTATCGAGCTCGACCGCCTGGCCGGCGAGCCGCTGGACGTGCTGGTCAACGGCACGCTGATCGCCCATGGCGAGGTGGTGGTGGTCAACGAGAAGTTCGGCATCCGCCTGACCGACGTGATCAGCCCCAGCGAACGTATCAAGAAGCTGCGCTGAGTGAAGGGCATGGTTCGGGGCATCACGGCTGTCGGGGCATTGCTGGTCAGTGAGGCGGTGATCGCCGCCGCCGAGCCTGCTGCTGCCTCGACGGCGGCGCCCGGTGGATTGGGCGCGCAGCTGGCGCAAACGGTGATCGGCCTGCTGTTGGTGGTGGGGCTGATCTTCTTCCTGGCCTGGCTGCTGCGACGCATGCAGGGCAGCGCGCAGCAGGGAGCCCAGGTAATCGAGGTCATCGGCACCCGGGCCATTGGTCCGCGTGATCGGCTGTTGCTGGTGCAGGTTGGCAAGGAGCAGATCCTGATCGGCCATTCCCCTGGCAGCATCGAGGCCCTGCACGTGCTGGCCGAACCCGTGGATGTGCCTGCCTCGGCGCGCCAGGCCACGCCGGAATTCGCCCAGCGGCTGCTCGAGCTGATGGGCAAGGACCAGAAGGACAAGAAGTGATGAGCGGCGCAGTGCGCTTTCTGTTGACCCTGGCGCTGCTGCTGGCCGCGCCGCTGGCCCTGGCCGCCGATCCGTTGTCGATCCCGGCCATCACCCTGTCCAGTGGGGCGGACGGGCAGCAGGAGTATTCGGTCAGCCTGCAGATCCTGCTGATCATGACGGCGCTGAGCTTCATTCCGGCGTTCGTCATCCTGATGACCAGCTTCACCCGCATCATCATCGTCTTCTCGATCCTGCGTCAGGCCCTGGGCCTGCAACAGACCCCGTCGAACCAGTTGCTTACCGGCATGGCGCTGTTCCTGACCATGTTCATCATGGCGCCGGTGTTCGATCGGGTGAACAAGGACGCCTTGCAGCCCTACCTGGCCGAGCAGATGACCGCCCAGCAGGCAATCGACAAGGCCCAGGTGCCATTGAAGGACTTCATGCTGGCACAGACCCGGCAGAGCGATCTCGACCTGTTCATGCGCCTGTCCAAGCGCACCGACATCGCCGGGCCCGACCAGGTGCCGCTGACGATCCTGGTGCCGGCGTTCGTCACCTCCGAGCTCAAGACCGCGTTCCAGATCGGTTTCATGATCTTCATCCCGTTCCTGATCATCGACATGGTGGTCGCCAGCGTGCTGATGGCCATGGGTATGATGATGCTGTCGCCGCTGATCATCTCGCTGCCGTTCAAGATCATGCTGTTCGTCCTGGTCGACGGCTGGGCGCTGATCATGGGCACCCTGGCCGGAAGTTTCGGCGGTGTCTGACGCCGTCAAGGAGAGCCTCGCATGACACCCGAAGTCGCCATCGACCTGTTCCGCGAAGCGTTGTGGATGACCACCATGATGGTCGCCATCCTGGTGGTGCCGAGCCTGCTGGTGGGCCTTGTGGTGGCCATGTTCCAGGCAGCGACGCAGATCAACGAACAGACCCTGAGCTTTCTTCCGCGCCTGCTGGTGATGCTGGTCACGTTGATCGTCGTCGGTCCGTGGCTGACGCAGAAGTTCATGGAGTATTTCATCGGCCTCTACACCAGCATTCCGCAGCTGGTCGGTTGACGCCACGATGCTGGAATTGACCGACACGCAGATCGGCACCTGGGTCGCCACCTTCATCCTGCCGTTGTTCCGGGTGACTGCCTTGCTGATGACCATGCCGATCATCGGGACCAAGATGCTGTCGGCCCGGATACGCCTGTACGTCGCCGTTGCCATCACGGTGGTGATCGTGCCGGCCCTGCCGCCGTTGCCCGAAATCGATCCGTTGAGCCTGCGCGGCGTGTTGTTGTGCGCCGAGCAGGTGATTGTCGGTGCGTTGTTCGGTTTTTCCTTGCAGCTGCTGTTCCAGGCCTTCGTGGTCGCGGGGCAGATCGTCGCGGTGCAGATGGGCATGGCTTTCGCCTCCATGGTCGATCCGGCCAACGGCGTCAACGTCGCGGTGATCGGTCAGTTCATGACCATGCTGGTGAGCATGTTGTTCTTGCTGATGAATGGCCACCTGGTTGCGTTCGAGATCCTTACCGAGAGTTTCACCACGTTGCCGGTGGGGCACGCGCTGGTGGTCGATCATTTCTGGGAAATGGCCGGGCGCATGAGCTGGGTGCTGGGGGCCGGGTTGTTGCTGATCCTGCCGGCGATCGCCTCGCTGCTGGTGGTCAACATCGCCTTTGGCGTGATGACCCGCGCCGCGCCGCAATTGAACATCTTCTCCATCGGTTTCCCGCTTACGCTGGTGCTGGGCATGGTGATCTTCTGGATCGGCCTGGCCGATATCCTTTCACACTACCAGGCACTGGCCAGCGAAGCGCTGCAGTGGCTGCGTGAGCTGGCACGGGCGCGCTGAACATGGCGGAAAGCGAAAGCGGTCAGGACAAGACAGAGGAACCCACCGACAAGCGCAAGCGTGATGCGCGGGAAAAAGGTGAGATTGCCCGCTCCAAGGAGCTGAACACGGTGGCGGTGACCCTGGCCGGCGCCGGGGGGCTACTGGCCTTTGGTGGGCACCTGGCCGAAGAATTGATGGCGCTGATGCGCATGAACTTCAGCCTTACCCGCGAGGTGGTGGTGGACGAGGGGAGCATGGCGGCGTTCCTGCTGGCCTCGGGCAAGATGGCCATCTGGGCGGTGCAGCCGGTGCTGATCCTGCTGTTCGTGATCGCATTCGTCGGCCCGATCGCGTTGGGCGGCTTCCTGTTTTCCGGAAGCCTGCTGCAGCCCAAGTTCAGTCGCATGAACCCTTTGTCGGGGATCAAGCGCATGTTTTCGATGAATGCGCTGACCGAGCTGCTCAAGGCGCTGGCCAAGTTCTTCGTGATCCTGATCGTGGCACTGGTGGTGTTGGCCGGGGATCGCCAGGCGCTGCTGGCGATTGCCAACGAACCGCTCGAGCAGGCGATCATCCATTCGGTGCAGGTGGTGGGTTGGAGTGCGTTGTGGATGGCGGCTGGGTTGCTGCTGATTGCTGCGGCCGATGTGCCGTTCCAGCTGTGGCAGACCCACAAGAAAATGAAGATGACCAAGCAGGAAGTGAAGGACGAGTACAAGGACAGCGAGGGCAAGCCCGAGGTCAAGCAGCGTATTCGCCAGCTGCAGCGCGAGGCGTCGCAGCGGCGGATGATGGCGGCGGTGCCGGATGCGGATGTGATCATTACCAACCCGACTCACTATGCCGTGGCCTTGCAGTATGACCCCGAGAAGGGGGGCTCGGCGCCGCTGCTGGTGGCCAAGGGGACCGATTTTGTCGCCTTGAAGATGCGGGAGATCGGGGTCGAGCATAACGTGCAGATACTTGAGTCGCCGGCCCTGGCGCGGGCGATCTATTACTCTACCGAGATGGAGCAGGAGATTCCGGCGGGGTTGTACCTGGCGGTGGCGCAGGTGTTGGCCTATGTGTTCCAGATTCGGCAGTATCGGGCGGGTAAGGGGAAGGCGCCGGAGCCTTTGAAAGAGGACTTGCCGATTCCTGATGATTTGCGGCGGGATAGTTGAGTTTGGTTGTTTGGTTGTTTGGTTGTTTGGTTGTGATTGTGTTGAAAGTTGTATGTGCATTCATTTTTGATGTCGACGCTTATTCACCTTTCCGCCCTTACGGCGGGTTACTTTGGTCTTGGCCAAAGTAACCAAAGCCGCCTCGCTCCATTCATCCGGCCCTGCGCTTCGCTCCGGGTTCCCTCACTCCGGTCTTGCTCCCGGGAGGACCGCGCTGCAGGGCCCATCCTGGGCCCCAGCGCTTGACGGGCATCCATGCCCGTCACCTCCCTCCGCAAGACCTCCGTTCGGCCTCCTGAAGTCGCGAAGTTACGAGCGGCGCCTGGACTGGCGCAGCTGTCGCTAGTTGAAAGATTAGTTGATCTCTCGATCATATCGCGGGGCAAGCCCGCTCCCACGCAATGGTCGCCGTTATATAGATCCCTGTAGGAGCGGGCTTGCCCCGCGAAAGGGTCGGAACAGCCAATACATAATTAACTGTAAAACAACTAACTTTAATCTCTTGCTCTTGCTTCTAAGCGCGCGATAGTCCAGGCGCCGCCAATTGCGACTTCAGGAGGCCGAGTGGAGTTCTTGCGTAGTGGGGCGACGGCCATGGATGGCCGTCGAGCGCTGTGGCCCAGGATGGGCCGTACAGCGCGGTACCCACGGGAGCAAGAACGGAGCGAGGGGACCCCGGAGCGAAGCGCAGGGGCCGGATGAATGGAGCCAGCGGTTTTTGCCTACTTTTGCCCAAGAGCAAAAGTAGGTCGCCGTAAAGGCGAAAAGGTGCCTATGCGTCACCATCGCCAATGAA
>Ga0209370_1000201_pt1 | contig 111977 bp, 88 predicted proteins | sample AgamicAtPrz_FD_187164 | JGI IMG/M metagenome (GOLD analysis project Ga0209370, IMG submission 187164) | Agave microbial communities from Guanajuato, Mexico - At.P.rz (SPAdes) (version 2) | ecosystem: Host-associated > Plants > Phyllosphere > Phylloplane/Leaf | place: Guanajuato, Mexico...
CGGTAGCTAAGTGCGGAAAAGATAAGTGCTGAAAGCATCTAAGCACGAAACTTGCCCCGAGATGAGTTCTCCCTGACCCCTTGAGGGTCCTGAAGGGACGTTGAAGACGACGACGTTGATAGGCCGGGTGTGTAAGCGCAGCGATGCGTTGAGCTAACCGGTACTAATGACCCGTGAGGCTTAACCTTACAACGCCAGAGGCGTTTTGTGAGACGCGAGATTTTCAGCTTGTGACGGATATATTCTGCGCGGCCCGTCGGGCGGCGCGGAAGACAGAATTTGCCTGGCGGCCTTAGCGCGGCGGTCCCACCTGACCCCATGCCGAACTCAGAAGTGAAACGCCGTAGCGCCGATGGTAGTGTGGGGTCTCCCCATGCGAGAGTAGGGAACTGCCAGGCATCCAACTGCGATAACCCTGACCTCACGGTCAGGGTTTTTTGCGTTTTCAGGCCAGAAAAACACTTTCTCAGTTACACGTGTTACACCTAAACCTCTTGCGCATCACATTTACCGCAGCACAACCGCGATAACGTTTCGTTGTCCCGAATGAAATGCTTTACTCATTGTTTTAACGCTGCTTATCAGCAAGGAACTTGAGGTAAAGCATGGCAGAATTTAATTCGCGCTCATCCCGAACTGGGGTAGAAGAGTCGGGGATCAGCAAGAAACGCGTCTGGGCGATCGTCGGCGCATCGTCGGGTAATCTGGTCGAATGGTTCGACTTCTACGTCTACTCATTCTTCTCACTCTATTTTGCGCATATCTTTTTTCCTAAAGGCGATACCACCACGCAGCTGCTGCAAACCGCAGGGGTATTCGCTGCAGGGTTTTTAATGCGTCCCATCGGCGGTTGGCTGTTTGGCTATATCGGCGATCGGCACGGTCGTAAAAAATCGATGCTTATCTCGGTATGCATGATGTGCTTCGGCTCGCTGGTCATCGCCTGCCTGCCTGGCTATGGCACTATCGGCATCGCGGCCCCGGCGATCCTGCTGCTGGCGCGCATGTTTCAGGGACTGTCGGTGGGCGGCGAATATGGCACCAGCGCAACCTATATGAGCGAGGTTGCGCTGGAAGGGCGCAAAGGTTTTTACGCATCCTTCCAGTACGTTACGCTTATCGGCGGCCAGCTGCTGGCAGTGCTGACGGTGGTGGTGCTGCAGTTTATCCTTAGCGAAGAGGATCTACGCAGCTGGGGCTGGCGCATCCCCTTTTTCCTCGGCGCCATCCTGGCGGTTGTGGCTCTCTGGCTGCGCCGATCGCTGCATGAAACCTCAGATAATCAGAGTCGTCATCATAAAGACGCCGGCAGCATTACCGGACTGCTGCGCAACCATACGCGCGCTTTCCTGATGGTGCTGGGTTTCACCGCTGGCGGCTCGCTGAGCTTCTACACCTTTACCACCTACATGCAAAAGTATCTGGTGAATACGGCGGGCATGGATGCGAAAAGCGCCAGCGGCCTGATGACCGCCGCGCTGCTGGTATTTATGCTGATACAGCCGATAATTGGCGCGCTGTCCGATAAAATTGGCCGTCGGGGTTCGATGCTGATTTTCGGCGCGGGCGCCGCTGTCTGCACCGTTCCCATTCTTACCGCGCTGCAAAGTGTGCAAAGTCCGACCGTCGCCTTCTGCCTGATTATGCTGGCGCTGCTGATAACCAGCTTCTATACCGCTATCAGCGGCATCCTCAAGGCAGAGATGTTTCCGCCAGAGGTGCGCGCGCTTGGCGTCGGCTTATCCTATGCCGTAGCCAATGCGATTTTCGGCGGCTCGGCGGAATATGTCGCGCTGCTGATGAAGCAGCAGGGGATCGAAACCACCTTCTTCTGGTATGTTTCGGCAATGGGCGCGCTGGCGTTTCTGGTGTCGCTGCTGCTGCACAAACGCGGCAAGGGCATTAAGCTGTAAGTTGGCAGGGCCTTCTGGCAGGAGCGATGGCCTGCGGCGACAGACGGCGCAGGCCAAGCATTACAGAATACGGCTAATCAGACGGTCGATACGAATACGGCGCAGACGACGAATCAGCTTGCGCACCTTAGCGGGATAGTCAGAAATACTTTCCAGATCGCGGAAATGCTTTACTACCTCCGTATGCGTGCGGATCAGCGCCAGCTCTTTTTCACGCTGCTCGGCGAGCTGCTGCAGCGGATCGTGGATCAGCACCGCATTTTCCAGATCGAGACGCCAGGCGCGCGGGTTGAGGTTATTGCCGGTAATCAGCATCCACTCGTCATCGACCCAAATACCTTTCAGGTGATAGCTGTTCTCGCCATCCTTCCACAGGCGTACCGCCAGCTGTCCGTTATCGACATAGTACTGTAGACGACTGAGGAAACGGCGCAGATTGATCTCATAGAGATAGGGCAGCGCGCCGATAATTTTGAACGGCTGCTCAGGCGGAATATAAAAGTCGTTGGCGGTTTTATCGCCGACGATAATCTCCACCTCTTTGCCCTCGCGCAGCAGATGAATAATGCTGCGCACCAAGATGGCCGGCAGGTTGAAGTAAGGGGTACAAATGGTGAGCTTCTGCTCGGTGCAGGGCATCAGGTGAAAAATGGTTTTATTGAGCAGGCTGCGTTTGCCTAGCCCAACCAGCGGGGTAACGGTCAGCTCTTCATTATGGCCATCGCCGGTGAACTGGTAGTTGAAGCCGCGCAGATCCTGGCGGAACTGGCGCGTCTCATTTTTGATTTCCGGGCTGGAGGGACGCTCTTCGCGATCGAGACGGTTGACCGCTTCCGACTGCTTAAGGTTGACGTTAATCCACTCATACATAGTGTCGGCCAGCTGCGGGTTGCGAATCAGCTGATAGCGGTCGTAGCGATACTTATCATGCTGATGCAGGTAAACGTCGTTAATACTGGCGCCGCTGTAGAGTAGCGTATCGTCGATGATAAAGCCTTTCAGATGCAGCACGCCGAGCGCTTCGCGCGTATTGACCGGGATCCCGTAAACCGGAATGGCGATATCCGCATGCTGCGTCGCCATCTCGCAATACCAGTCGGCATTAGTGACGCCGCGCGCCGCGCCGATGCGTCCGCGCTGGGCGCGATGCCAGTCGACCAGAATGCTGACATCCAGCTCAGGTTGCGCGCGTTTCGCCGCATAGAGCGCATCCATTACCGCGCGGCCGGCATCGTCGTTTTCCATGTAGAGCGCGACAATGCAGATACGGTGCTGTGCCGCCGCGATCTTTTCCAGCAGCGTGCGACGGAAGTCGGCTGGCGAGTAGAGCGTTGTCACGTCCGCAGGGGACTGTGACAGCTTCGGCAACTGTGCGAGGTGTTGTTGATGCTTATTGCGTTTGAATTTAGTCAGCATCGCAGTGCGCTTCTTCTCGTTTCATTGCATGGCCTTTTGCCATCAAATCAGGGTCATAACGGTAAATAATAACATCAACCTGGTGCGGTCGGCCATTTTTTACCTTTCTCTACAAGGTTAGCTGATGTCCCTGTGTAAGGGTAAATTGAGGCTGACGATACCTTCATCGAGCTGAACCTCCACCCCAAACCCCAGCTTGCGCGCCAGGGTAATCATGCCGCGGTTATGCGGCATGGTGATCCCGTTGAGCTGCTGCAGGCCATGATCGCGGGTATAGCGGATCATTTTTTCCAGCAGCCGCCGTCCCATGCCGAGCCCTTTTAAATCGGATCGCACCAGTACGGAAAACTCGGCGTCAATGTTGTCGGCGTCGGAAATCGCGCGCGTGACGCCGATAATCTCGCTGCTCTCCTGCTGCTGTCGCACCGCGACGAAGGCCATCTCGCGGTCATAGTCGATCTGCGTCATATTGGCGAGATCCTCATGGGTGAACTCGTTGATCTCGCTAAAGTAACGGTAGTAGAGATCCTCTTTGGTAACCTGTGCGATAAAGGCGCGCAGCAGCGGCTCATCTTCCGGCAGGATAGGGCGGAACAAGCAGCTCTGCCCATCTTTCAGCGTCACCCGCTCTTCAAGCTGCTGCGGATAGGGGCGTATCGCCAGCCGCGCTTCGTTGTCGCCGCTGAACGGCGCCAGATCGAGGGTGACGTCCAGCAGGGTGAATTCGCTGCCCGCCGCCAGCAGCGGATGGATATCGAGCCGCTGGATCTCCGGGCAGTCCACCACCAGGTTAGAGACCTGCACCAGCAGCTGGCTAAGCGCAGGAATATCCAGCGTGTCGAGCCCGCCGCGACTACGGATCTTGCCGCTTTTGATCGCCTGAATCACCAGATAGCGCGCCAGCGTCATATTAAGCGGCGGCAGCGCTACCGCCGCCTGCTTGTCCGCCTGCCACTCTACGCCGCCTTCGCCCAGCAAAATCACCGGACCGAACAGCGCATCCTGCTGCACCACGACGCGCAGCTCCTGCGCCCCGGCGCGGTTCGCCATGCTCTGCACCAGCAGCCCTTCGATGCGCGCCTGCGGCAGCGTCTGTTTTACCCGATCGACGATCGCCTCGGCCGCCTGCTGCACTTCCGCAGCGTTGCGCAGATAGAGCATCACGCCCTGAACCTCTGATTTATGCGCGATATCGGGCGAGCGCAGCTTGAGCGCCACGGGATAGCCGATACGTTCGGCGATAGCGGCCGCATCAAGACTGTCGCTGGCAATCCAGGTCGGCAGCGTCGCCAGCCCGTACGCCTGCAGCACCGGCTGCACCTCATGGGTGTCGAGCGTGGTAACCCCTTTCGCCAGCGCCTGCGACAAGAGCTGATGCGCCTGGGCGCTGTCCTGCGTCAGGCTGGCGGGCAGTGCCGGGGTTTCGCGCAGCTGTTTCTGATTGCGGCGGTACTCCACCTGATGCATAAACGCCGTGACCGTGCCTTCCGGGGTACGCCAGGTGGGAATGCCCGCCTGAGTAAAGGCACGTCGCGCCGCCTGCGAGGAGAACTCGCCGCACCAGTTAGTCAGTAGCGTTACCTGCTTGCCGCGCGGATGGGCGGCAATGGCCTGAATGATCTGCTGCGCCGATTCGGTGGCGGGCGCCACCGCGCTGGGCGCATGGATAATCATCAGCGCATCGAGCTCGTGGCTGCCCAGCAGAATATTCAGGCAGTCGACATAGCGCTGCGGCGTAGCGTCATCTTTCAGGTCGAGCGGATTACCGCGTCCGACACCTTCCGGCAGCAGCGCCGCCAGTGCCGCCAGCGTCTCTTCGCTCAGCACGGCAAGCTTGCCGTTACGCGCATAGAGTTCATCCAGCGCCAGCGCGGCAGGCGCGGCGCCGTTGCTGACGATCATCAGCCTGTCGCCGCGCAGCGGGCGCATATGGCTGAGCGATTCTACGGCGGTGAAGAGTTCGTGAGTATCCTGCACGCGCAGCAGGCCGGCGCGCTGGATCGCCGCATCCCAGGCGGCGTCCAGCCCGCTGTGGGTACCGAGCAGCGCCTGCGCCTGATGGCTGCGGCCGCTTTTGATCACCAGAATGGGTTTATTACGCGAGGCGCTGCGCGAGGCGGAGACAAAGCGCCGCGCGTCGCTCAGGTGTTCGAGATAGAGCAGAATGGCGCTGGTTTTACCGTCGCGCGCCAGAAAATCGAGCAGATCGTCAACGTCGGTATCCAGGCTGTCGCCCAGCGCGATAAACCAGGAGAAGCCCAGACTGCGCTGCTGCGCCCAGTCGAGAATCGTATTGGAGACCGCCGCCGACTGAGAGATAAAGGCGATGCGTCCTTTTTCAATCGGCACCGGCGAGAAGCTGGCGTTAAGCCCTTGCCAGGGCGCAAGCAGCCCGAGGCTGTTAGGGCCGAGCAGGCGAATCTGCCACTGCGCGGCGCAGCTTTTGAGCTCGTCCAGCTGGCTGGCGGGCGCGGAGAGGATAATACAGGCCTTGCACCCTTTTTCGCCCAGCTGCTGCAGCAGTTCGAGGTTACGTTTCGCATGGGTGCAGATCACCGCCAGGTCGGGCGCGAACGGCAGGCTGTCGATGGTGGGCCAGGCGAGCACGCCGCTGACAGCTTTATATTTGGGCGTCACCGGCAGCACCGGGCCGCTAAAACCGCCCGCCAGCAAATTGCGCATCATAAAGTGACCCGCGCGTCCCGGCCTGTCCGAGGCGCCGATCACCGCAATGGATTTAGGTCGTAACAGCGCTTCCAGTCCGCGTTGGCTCATCCCACTCTCCCGAAGTCGACTGGCATGATTGTAATCGCTTTTAACGCGGTTTGCCGGTCCAGCGATCGCAGGCTGAGAGCCGCACCGGTATTTCCGCCGCGCAGGCGCGCTACAGGCTTTCGGCGATGACGCTCTGATGGACGGGATGATGCGGTTTGCCCGCCAGGTAGGCGTGGCGGAAATGCTCGAAGTGCTGTCGCAACGCCTGCGCCGCCGCCAGATCGCCCGCCTGCTCCAGCAGCGCCGCGGCCACTTCGGCGGTACAGTGCTGGCCTTCGCCATGCGCTTCGCGCAGGGTATAGCGCGACGGCGCGGTGACGTTGAGCGACATCACCGGCAGCGCATCGAGCCAGGGGCTTTTGCGAAACATTTTACGCGCTTCGGTCCAGGTGCCGTCGAGCATAATAAACAGCGGCGGCTTGCCGCTCAGCGGCGGCGCGGTCAGCACCTCGCGGCCGGGATCGGCATAGGAGGCGGGAAATACCACCATCGGCTGATAGTCGGGATGCGCGACGGCGCTAAGCAGCGCCGGATCGGGCTCGGTGCGCGACCAGCCGAACGCGTCGGTCTGCGGCAGGATATCGGCAATCAGCCGCCCGGTGTTGCTGGGCTTCATCGGCTCGGTATCGAACATCACCAGGCAAAAGCGGCTGCGCGCGCTTTGCGGCTTAATAGTGACGCACAGGCAGTTTTTCTGCGGCAGCAAGCAGCGCTGACAGCGCACGACGCGGTTGCCTCGGGCGAGAAAAGGGCGAGTGGCGCGGGCAAGGCGTTGCGCACGCAGGCGAAGAACGGCGTTATCAGTCATGGCTTAGGGAGAAAAGTAAAACGCTAGTGTAATCGAAGCGCGTGCGAAATGAAAAAGGCCAGCGCGGCTGGCCTGAGAATGGGGAGAAAAGGTCCGGAGAGACTTACAGCGATTCATCCAGCCATTCGTTGAAAGGCGCCTTCGGCATCGCGCCGTTCAGCATGTCCACCATCTCGCCTTTTTTAAAGATCATAATGGTCGGAATGCTGCGGATGCGAAAACGCGCGCTCAGCGAAGGTTCCGCTTCGGTGTTCACCTTGATGAAACGCACCTGGCCGCTGCGCTCCTGCGCCACCTCTTTAAACACCGGCGCGAAGTTAACGCAGGGGCCGCACCAGGGCGCCCAGAAATCGACCACTACCGGCAGATCGTCCTGCAGATATTTATCCAGCGTATCGGCGGTCGCGTTAGCGACTTCGCCATTAAATAGATCGCTGCCGCAGCGGCCGCATTTCGCTCCATCGGCGACGCGCTCGGGCGGAACGCGATTGGTTGCCTGACAGGAAGCACATACCGTATTCATAATTACCTCAAAGGGTTTGCAGGTGCCATTCTTGTAAATATTGACCATTATGAGAAGGTTGCGAACCGCCCTCAAACTGGATTGTCCAATAGGTTCAATAGTTGATAGCTAAGCGCTAATACATCAGGTAATCTGCGCGCTCTCAATGCAGGAGGAACAGATGAACGACGAATTTAAAGGCAAAAGTGGCAAGGTAAAAGTGATGTACGTGCGAGATGAGGGCGAGTCAGGCTCACGCGCGCCGAATCCGCGTACCGGTAAAGGGGGTGGCCGCCCAGCCCGTCAGGAAGATTCTCGTCGTTCTTCTGGCCCAGGCCGCCGCAGCGAAGAGGGCGGCAGCCGCAAGCCGCGCAGCGATGAAGGTAGCCGGGGTTCTCGCCGTGATGAAAGCAGCCGTGGTCCGCGCAGCGATGAAGGCAACCGTCGTTCTCGCAGCGACGAAGGCAGCCGCAAACCACGCAGCGACGAAGCCTTCTCGCCCTGGCGCACCGTGTCGCGTCCGCCGAGCGAGCGCGCGTCGGTAGAAGAGAAACAGCCGGAGCAGGGCGGCAAAGTCGCTATCGATCCGGAAGTGATCCGTCGTCAGCGTCAGGAAGAGACGCGCGTCTACGGCGAAAACGCCTGTCAGGCGCTGTTCCAGAGCCGCCCCGAAGCGATCGTGCGCGCCTGGTTCGTGCAGAGTGTAACGCCGCGTTTCCGCGAAGCGCTGCGCTGGCTGGCGGCGAACCGCAAAGCCTACCACGTCGTTGAGGATGCCGAGCTGGCGAAAGCCTCCGGCACCGAACACCACGGCGGCGTCTGCTTCATTATCAAAAAACGCATGGGCATGGCGGTCAGCGAGTGGCTGAGCCAGGCCGGTGAGAAAGATTGCGTGCTGGCGCTGGAAGATGTCAGCAACCCGCATAACCTGGGCGGCATTATGCGCAGCTGCGCGCATTTCGGCGTGAAAGGTTTGCTGGTGAACGACGCCTCGCTGCTGGAGTCGGGCGCGGCGGTGCGTACCGCTGAAGGCGGCGCAGAACACGTTCAGGCGATCAGCGGCGAAAGCTTTGCCGCCGGTCTGGAAGCGTTCCGCAAAGCGGGCTATACCATTGTCACCACCTCTAGCCATGAAGGCACGCCGCTGGCGAAAGCGGAGCTGCCGGCGAAGATGGTGCTGGTGCTGGGCCAGGAGAGCGAAGGCCTGTCCGACAGCGCGTTCCAGCAGGGCGATATCAGCCTGTCGATCGGCGGCACCGGCAACGTCGAGAGCCTCAACGTCTCGGTGGCTACCGGCATACTGCTTGCCGAATGGTGGCGCCAGAACGCATAAAAAAACGGGCCGAAAGGCCCGTTTTTGTTTCTGTCCTTGTAAGGCTTTGCGCTTCTGCCTATACCACCCACTTGTTCATGTCAGCGCTGTTTACCAACGTCTTAAATCAGTGCGCGCCGCCGCCGCCGCTGCCGGAACCAAACGGCGGACGGGCAAACCAGATCAGCACCAGCAGAATCAAAAACACGCCGGCCGAGGCCCAGAAGATTTCGTTGGCGGAGATAATCAACCCCTGGTTGGTGATCTGCTGAGCGATATAGGCCGATGCCTGCTGATGGCTCATCCCCATGCCTTCCAGCTGCGTATACATCTGCTGCGCATTGGGGTTGTAGGGCGTAATCGACTCGGTAAAGGTGCTGTGGTGCATCGATTCCCGGTTAGTCCACATAGTGGTGGTAATCGAAGTGCCGATTGAGCCCGCCAGCGTACGCACGAAGTTCGACAGGCTCGACGCTGCCGCCAGCCGCTCAGGCGCCAGTCCCGAAAGGGTAATGGTAGTGAGCGGCATAAAGAAGCAGGCGACCGCAAAGCCCTGGATAAACTGCGGCCAGGCCGACGCGCCAAAGTCCATCGAGGGTTCGAAGGTATAGGCGCGCCAGTAGAAGCAGACGGCATACATGATAAAGCTGAAGGTCACCAGCCGACGCATATCCAGTTTGTGGGCGAAGCGGCCGATAATCGGCGACAGGATCACCGGAATAATCCCTACCGGCGCGGACGCCAGACCGGCCCAGGTCGCCGTGTAGCCGTATACCTCCTGCAGCAATTGCGGCAGCAGAACGATCGAGCCGAAGTAGAGCATATAGGCCAGGCTAATAGAGAGGCAGCCGATGGTGAAGTTGCGCGACTTAAATAGCGCCAGATCGACAATCGGGTGATCGTCGGTTAGCTCCCACACCAGCAGCACCGCCAGCGACACCACGGCGACCACCGTCAGCACCACAATCTCGGTGGAGTTAAACCAGTCAAGCTCCTTACCGCGGTCCAGCATCACCTGCAGACAGCCGATGCCCACCACCAGCAGTACCAGGCCCACCACGTCGATAGGGCGAACCTCGGTGCGGGTTTCGCGGCCGCGCAGCGTCTGCAGCGTCAGCATCACCACCACCGCGCCGATCGGCACGTTGATAAAGAAGATCCAGCCCCAGTGATAGTTATCGCTGATCCAGCCGCCGAGAATCGGCCCGCAGATGGGCGCAACGATCACCGTCATCGCCCACAGCGAGAGGGCGATGCTGCGCTTGGCAGGCGGATAGTTGCTGAGCAGCAGGCTCTGGGAGAGCGGAATCAGCGGACCGGCCACCACGCCCTGCAGGACGCGGAAGAAAATCAGCATCTCCAGGCTTTCCGACATGCCGCACGCCCAGGAGGCGATAGCGAACAGAATGGTCGCCCAGGTAAAGAGTTTCACCTCGCCGACGCGCTTCGCCAGCCAGCCCGTAATCGGAATGGAGATGGCGTTCGCCACCCCAAACGAGGTAATGACCCATGTGCCCTGCGAGTTGGAGGCGCCCAGATTGCCTGCGATGGTCGGAATCGCCACGTTAGCGATGGTCGAATCCAGCACCTGCATAAAGGTCGCCAACGACAGCGCGATGGTCATCAGGACCAGCGGCGCGCCTTCTAGCGGTTTTTGTGCCATGACAGCCTCCGCGTGATCATCCGGCGTTGGCGCGAACGATATCAGTGATCAGCTGGTTCACCGGCGCCAGATCGATCGCCAGCGCATTGCTGCTATAGGCGGCCTGCTGACGAACGCTGGTGGCGAGGGCGCTGCCGTCTTTACTGGTGGTGTCGACTTTCACCAGCGTCGACAGACCAATACGCAGCGGATGTTTCGCGATATCGTCCTGATTAAGCTCGATACGCACCGGCAGACGCTGAACCACTTTGATCCAGTTGCCGGTGGCGTTCTGCGCAGGCAGCAGCGAGAAGGCGCTGCCGGTGCCCATATCCAGACCGACCACTTTGCCGTGATAGACCACGTCGTCGCCATAGATATCGGCCACCACCGTCGCGTCCTGTCCGATGCGTACGCCAGCCAGCTGCGTCTCTTTGAAGTTAGCGTCGATCCAGAGATTGGTGGCGGGCACCACCGCCATCAGCGGCGTGCTGGTGCTGATTTGCGAGCCGACCTGCACGCTGCGGCGCGACACGTAGCCATCCATCGGGCTGCGGATATCGGTACGCTGCAGCGCCAGCCAGGCGTCGCGCAGTTCCGCGGCGGCCTGTTTTACCGCCGGCTGCTCGTCCAGCGAGGTGTTGAGGATCATCGCCTGGTTGGCGTTGTACTGCTGCACCGCCACGTCGAGCTGCGCTTTCGCGGTCGCGACCGCGTCGCGCGAGTGCTGCAGCTCTTCACGGCCGATCAGGTTAGACGCTCCCAGCGGCTCGCGGCGTTTCAGATCCGCTTCCGCCTGCGCCAGCGCGGTTTGCTGTAGCGCGATGCTCGCCTGATACTGCTTCGCGTTGATCATCAGCTGATGGGTCTGACGCACGCTGGTGGCCAGCGCGGTCTGCGCTTTTTCAAACGCCTGCTCGGCGTCGGTTTTATCCAGCGAAACCAGCACGTCGCCTTTCTTCACGAAATCGGTATCGTCGAACCAGACCTTGTTAACGCTGCCCGACACCTGCGCCATGACCTGCACCTGATTTCCGGCCACGTAAGCGTCGTCTGTTTCCTGAAAATGCCGCAGCACCAGGAACCAGTAAACGCCCCAGGCGATGCCAGCCAGCACAAAAAGCAGCGCCAGCAGAATCAGCACTTTTTTACGCGTCTTCTTTTTTTGGGCTGGCTGTTGCGGGCTTTGCGCCTCCGCTGTTGCACTCATCTCTGTCTCCAACTGTTTCATATGCCGGGGCGCGATTGTCCCTTTTCACGGAGCCCGAGTCGAAAAAAGCCAGCGACAAGGCGCTGGCCGGATAAAAGGGGATTAAAATAACGGTTTCGACAGGTGATTGTGTCGCAGTTCTTGCTATTAGCGAGAGAGGGAGGCGATGACCTGGTCTTCGTCCATTTTGTCGAGACGATTGAGCAATTTACGCGTGATGCCTTCCAGCTGCGATTTCTCGTCGTTCGACAGCGAAGACCAGAGATATTGCAGGCTCTGATGCTGAGGCGGCAGCAGCTGACGCAGGAACTCATTCCCTTTTTCGGTGAGATGCAGATGGAGGCAGCGACGATCGTTATCGCTCTCGCGACGCTCGATCCAGCCGCGCTTCTCCAGCTCATCGGCGATACGCGTGGCGTTGGTGCGCGAAGAACCCAGCGCGGCGCTCAGCTCGGAGGGCTGAATGCTCTGGTTTTCCTGCGCATCCAGCGTAATCAACGCCATGAATAAGGTTTCGTTAATTCCCTGCGCCTTTAACATCTTATTGCGATTTTCCAGCAGCTTTCCCTGCATGTGCATGCACAGACGCGTCAGAATGATTTCGTGCAGCGGGAAATCTTTGTGGCGATTTGCGCGGATGTTAAGCATCTGTTCAATGGGAGTAAACGAACTTTCCATTATAAAAAAACCTCACTAGTTGCAACTAATATAGTAACGATGGTGACAGATTAAGCGTAGTCATTTTTACTCCGCGCAATTGTTCAGAAGATCACACTGTCGTCATCAGGTGGTTCCAGGCCGCTCCCTGACCCTGGGCACGAAACCCTCGTCCACTGCTGCTTATCGCCGCAGGGCACGATATCTAAACGGGAAGAAACTTTTTGTTTGCTAAATAATTTCGCAAGAAAAAATAACTTGTGTGAATAGGTTTGTTGCTAACCATAACAAAACTAACCATTCGTGACCAGACTCAATCACATGTTTGGTATTTTATTTACTTACTAAAGTAGGTTTCGAAGCGGTAACCGCGCCACCAAATCAGCAGGTTGAGCAGCGTCATCACCACGCCAGCGGCGCATACGCCGTACCAGCCGGCGAAGTGAAAGGCGTTGGCGGAGAGCACCGAACCAAACGCGCCGCCGATAAAATAGCTGGTCATATAGCCAGCGGTAAGGCGATTGCGCGCCTCGGGCATCTGACTGTAGATCACGCTCTGATTGGTGATATGCACCCCCTGAACCGCCAGATCGAGCAGCAGAATGCCGACAATTAGCGCGGCCAGAGAGTGCGCGCCCAGCGCGGTCATCCCCCAGGAGGCGAGCATAATCAGCAGGCCCAGCGTGGTGGTTAGCCTGGCTTTGCCCTTATCCGCCAGCGATCCGGCCTGACGCGCCGCCAGCGCGCCCGCCGCGCCGACCAGCCCCAGCAGGCCGATTTCCCCTTCAGAGTAACCGTAAGGCGGCGAGGCGAGCAGAAACGCCATCGACGTCCAGAGCACGCTAAAGTTGGCGAAAGAGAGACAGCCGGTCCAGGCGCGGGTACGAATCACGCGATTGGCCCGATAGAGCTGGAAAATCGATTTCAGCAGCTGCGGATAGTTCAGCGACACCGTGGGCTTAACCTGCGGCAGAAAGCGCCACAGTGCCAACGCCATCAGCACCATCAGGACGCTGGCGGTCCAGTAAACGGTGCGCCAGCCGCCCAGCTGCGCCAGCGCGCCCGCGACGGTACGCGCCAGCAGAATGCCGAGCAGCAGCCCGCTCATTACCGTGCCGACGATTTTGCCGCGCTTCTCCGGCGGCGCCAGCGTCGCGGCGAGCGGCACCAGGATCTGCGCCACCACCGAGAACAGGCCGGTCAGCACCGTGCCCAGCAGCAGCAGCGTAAAAGAGGAGGAGGTGGCGGTCATCACCATGCCGCCCGCCGCCAGCAGGCTCATGCCGACGATCAGGGCGCGGCGCTCAAGCATATCGCCAAGCGGCACCAGCAGCAGCAGACCGCAGGCGTAGCCAAGCTGCGCCGTGGTGACGATAAAGCCCGCCATGCTGACGGAGAGGTTAAAGTTCTGGGCGACGGTATTGAGCAGCGGCTGCACATAGTAGTTGCTGGCTACAGAGAGACCTGTGGCGACAGACATCAGCAACACCAGCGCAGGCGTCAGCGTATGGCGATGAGCATTCATTTATCAGGAGCGCAGAGAGTAATAATCATAATCGGGTAATAGTAACCCAAAAAACTATTTCGCTGATGTGTAATTTGACAGGACGTACCAGTCGGTTCGGCAGAAAGAGAGGGCAGGGAAGGCAGAGGGGCAGCGCATACTGCCCCTGGAGTGAGTCGTGATTTATTTGGCAGCCGCGAGCGCGTCCTGAATCCAGCGATCGAACTGCTGCTGGTGGGCGTGGATCCAGCCGTCGACATGGCGGTTGATATCCGCTTCAGACGCCTGACCGGCATGCATCGCCGCATTTTCCGCATTGATATCGGTAATCGGCAGCTTCATCTCGGCAAACAGCGTCGCCGCCGCCGGGTTCTTCTCCGCCCAGGCTTTATTGGCCACGATATGCATAGTATTGACCGGGAAACCGTAGTTGGCGCCGTTCGGCAGTTTGGTGTCGACCTTGCTCTGCGCGCCCGGCAGCGACGAGAACGGCACCTGCAGCCACACCACGTCGCGGCCCGGCTTCAGCACGTCGCTTAGCCAGTAGGGCGTCCAGGTATAGTAAAGGATCGGCTTGCCCTGCTTAAAGCGCGCCAGGGTATCGGCGACCATCGCCGAGTAGTTGCCCATATTGGCGGTCACGGTGTCGCTCAGGCCGAACGCGGCGTTCTGATGATTGATGACCGCTTCGCAGCCCCAGCCGGGCGTACAGCCGGTCATATCTGCTTTGCCGTCGCCGTTGCTGTCGAACAGCTGCGCGATTTTCGGGTCTTTCAGCTGCGCGATATTGGTGATGTGATACTGCTCGGCGGTCTTCTTGTCGATCAAATAACCCTGCGCCGCGCCGGAGACGTAGGTGCCTGCGCGGTAGAACTTCTTGTCGCCGCCTGCGGCGTTGTACATATCGTCATGCAGCGGCTGCCAGTTGGTGGCGACAAAGGTGAGGTCGCCGGCGGCGATAGAGGTGTAGGCGACGTTATAGTCAATTTCGCTCGGCTTTTCGACGGTATAGCCCAGCTTTTCCAGCGCGCGGCTCACCAGCAGCGTCTGGAAGCCCTCTTCGGCGATGGTGCTCTGCGCGGGCTTAACGGTGATGCCTTTGCCCGGCAGATCGGCGGCAAAAGCCTGGGAAAAGGCGAACGTGGTCAGCACGGCGGCGAGGAGAGGTGCGGTCTTGCGCATAGTTATTCCTTATTGTCGGCGTTGCGAGGCGAGCGGCCGCGACGGGCCGCCCGAAAAAATCAGGATTTGCGGAAAGGGCGCGTCAGCAGCCCAACCGGGCCGGTATGGCTCCAGTGGCGGCTGCCGCGGCTGCGGCCGTCGCGACCCATGGACTGGGTAAGACGGTCAAGGATAATGGCGAGGATTACGATGCCGACGCCGCCTACGGTGGCCAGTCCCATATCGAGACGGCCGATACCGCGCAGCACCATCTGGCCGAGCCCGCCGACGGCGATCATCGAGGCGATCACCACCATCGACAGCGCCAGCATCAGCGTCTGGTTGACGCCCGCCATAATGGTCGGCATCGCCAGCGGCAGCTGCACTTTAAACAGCATCTGACGCGGGCTGGCGCCGAAGGACTCGCTGGCCTCGATCAGATCGGCAGGCACCTGCTTGATGCCGAGGATCGTCAGGCGCACCATCGGCGGCAGGGCGAAAATAATGGTCACCACAACGCCGGGCACGTTGCCGATGCCGAACAGCATGACGATCGGCACCAGATAAACAAACGCCGGCGTGGTTTGCATCGCGTCCAGCAGCGGCCGGATGATACGGCTCGCACGCTCGCTGCGCGCCAGCCAGATGCCGAGCGGCAGCCCGATGACGATGCAGAACAGCAGCGCGGTCAGCACCAGCGCCAGCGTCACCATCGCCTGCGACCAGGCGCCGATCGCACCGATCAGCACCAGCGAGATCAGCGTCGCGACGCCCATCGCCGGGCTGGCGATCTGCCAGGCGATCAGGGCGAACACCACAATCGCCACCGGCGCGGGCAGGCTCTGCAGCAGTTGCTGAAAGGCGCTCAGGATATAGTCCACCGGCACGCGCACGCCCTGAAACAGCGGACGGAAGTGATTCACCACCCAGTCGATGCCTTCGGTCACCCAGCGATCGAGCGGGATCAGCGTTTTATGAAAGGGATCGAGCAGATTAAAATGCTCCGGCTGCGGCGCAGGCGCGCTGCTCAGCCAGTCGCTGCCGCTGGCGGCAGCATCATGCGTGCCGCCGCCGTCAGGCGTGCCCCAGGCGTCAGCGCCCTGGCTGACTGGCGCGGCGTGCTGCGTGGCGGCATCTCCCGCGCCGGCCCAGGGATCGCTGCTCGCCTGCGCGGCGGCGTCGGTCTGAGACGCGGCGCTCGCGTCCTCCCACGGATTACTGTTCTGTTCACTCATGACGAAGCTCCCTCACGATCTAAAGCGCGTAACAACATGCCTTTGGAAATGATGCCGACGTACTGATCCTCTTCGCCCACTACCGGCACGGCGCAGGGCGCGTGCGCGACGTGGCCGAGCAGATCGTTCAGCGAGGTATCGGAGGGAACGGCGGCCGGTGCGTCGAGCAGGGCGCTATCCAGCCCTTCGCCCGCCGCCAGCGCCGCTTTCAGCGAGTCGGTCGAGACCACGCCGATAAATTTCTGCTTCTCCAGCACATAGCCGAATTCGCGATCTTCATCCTGCAGCAGCTTGATGGCAGAGCGCGGGCCGAAGCCGGGTGCTTTGCGGATCAGCGATCCCGCGCTACGACGGGCGATATCTTTCGCGCTGAAGACGTGGCTGATATCGACGCCGCGGAAGAAGGTGCGCACATAGTCGTTAGCGGGGTTATTCAGAATTTCGTCCGGCGTGCCGACCTGCACCACTTCGCCGCCCTGCATAATGGCGATGCGGTCGCCGATGCGCATCGCTTCGTCGAGATCGTGGGAAATAAAAATAATGGTGCGCTGGTGTTTTGCCTGCAGCTTCACCAGCTCATCCTGCATTTCGGTGCGGATCAGCGGATCGAGCGCGGAAAAAGCTTCGTCCATCAGCAAAATATCGGGATTGATCGCCAGCGCACGCGCTAATCCCACGCGCTGACGCATACCACCGGAAAGTTCGTCGGGATAAGCGTGGGCATAATTTTCCAGCCCGACCTGACGCAGCGCATCCAGCGCTTTTCCCTGACGTTCTGCCAGCGGCACGCCGGCTAATTCCATGCCGAAGGCGGTATTATTTAGCACATTCATATGCGGCATCAGCGCAAATGACTGAAATACCATACTGATCTTATTTCTGCGCACTTCGCGCAGTTCGCTGTCGGATATTTTGGCAATATCGACGCCGTCAATAATTACCTGGCCACGTGTGGGCTCGATCAGACGATTGAGAAGGCGAACCATGGTCGATTTTCCAGAGCCGGAAAGTCCCATGATGACGAATATCTCGCCTTCTTCAATGGCCAGACTGGCGTTTTTGACGCCCAGCGACAAACCGGTTTTCGCCAGTATTGTCTCTTTGCTTTCCCCTTTCTCAATATATTTAAACGCGCGGTCGGGATTATCCCCAAATATTTTATAAAGATTTTTTACTTCAAGTTTAATTGCCATGCAGTGATAAAATCCTGGTTAAATTATTTTGAAGTTCAGTTTTCCTGGTGAAATTTAAGCGGGTCATACCGTAACATACTGACACTATCTGACAACCCTGGATGACAATATTCATAGCGAGATAAACGGCGCGATCGGCAGAATTTCCAGTGCTCACAAGGGATGAGGGCAGAATAATTTTTTATCGGCGCGATCCCGATTTATGGCGATTTGGCGTCGTTAGCGGCAAAATTGTCAGAAAAGAACATGCCTGAAAAAGGCAATTAACGTCTCTTTAAAGAGAAATGATGGCGAAATAAAAACGGCGCTTTTGCGAAATAATCGGCTGCCAGCGGGGCGGGAAAAAATAATATTGTCGGGCCGCGACGGGCCCGACGCGGGTCGATTAAAAGTCCCAGTCTTCGTCTTCGGTTTCTACCGCTTTGCCCATCACATAGGAGGAGCCGGAGCCGGAGAAGAAATCGTGGTTTTCGTCGGCGTTGGGCGAAAGGGCGGCGAGAATCGCCGGATTCACCGCGGTGAGTTCCGCCGGGAAGAGCGCCTCATAGCCCAGGTTCATCAGCGCCTTGTTGGCGTTGTAGTGCAGAAAGGTCTTCACCTCTTCCGCCCAGCCGACGTCGGCGTAGAGCGCCTCGGTATAGGCGACCTCGTTGTCATACAGCGCCAGCAGCAGATCGTAGGCGAACTGCTGCAGCGCCTCTTTGCGCGCGTCATCAACCTGCTCCAGCGCTTGCTGATATTTATAGCCGATGTAGTAGCCGTGCACCGCTTCATCGCGGATGATTAGCCGAATGAGATCGGCGGTATTGGTCAGCTTGCCGCGGCTTGACCAGTACATCGGCAGCCAGAAGCCGGAGTAGAAGAGAAATGACTCGAGAAACACGCTGGCGATCTTTTTCTTCAGCGGATCGTCGGCGCGGTAGTGCTGCAGAATAATGCGCGCCTTGTTCTGCAGCGCCTCGTTCTCCTCGCTCCACTGATAGGCGGCGTCGACGTCGCTGGTGTTGCAGAGCGTGGAGAAGATGGAGCTGTAGGAGCGCGCGTGTACCGCCTCCATAAAGCTGATATTAGAGAGCACCGCCTCTTCGTGCGGCGTCAGCGCGTCCGGCATCAGGCCCGGCGCGCCGATCACGTTTTGAATGGTGTCGAGCAGCGTCAGGCCGGTAAACACTCGAATCGTGAGCTGCTGCTGCTGGCTGTCCAGCGTCTGCCAGGCGGGCAGATCGTTCGACAGCGGCACCTTTTCCGGCAGCCAGAAGTTGCTGGTGAGACGGTTCCACACCTCAAGATCTTTCTCGTCCTGAAGACGGTTCCAGTTAATCGCCTGAATCTGTTGTAGTCGCATAGTTTTCATCACAGGGCGCAGGAAACGCAGCCCTGCACCTCCGTGCCCTGTAGCGCCATCTGGCGCAGTCGAATGTAGTAAAGCGTTTTGATGCCTTTCTTCCAGGCGTAAATCTGCGCTTTGTTGATGTCGCGGGTGGTGACGTCGTCGCGGAAAAAGAGCGTCAGCGACAGGCCCTGATCGACATGCTGCGTCGCTTCGGCATAGGTGTCGATGATCGCTTCCGGCCCGATCTGGTACGCATCCTGATAGAGCGCAAGGTTCTCGTTGGTAAGGAAGGGCGCGGGATAGTAAACGCGTCCGGTTTTGCCCTCTTTACGAATCTCAATGCGCGACACGATCGGGTGGATGCTCGAGGTGGCGTGGTTGATATAGGAGATAGAGCCGGTCGGCGGAATCGCCTGCAGGTTCTGGTTATATAACCCGTGCGCCATCACCGCTTCGCGCAGCGCCTGCCAGTCGGCGCGCGTCGGCAGGGCAATTCCCGCCTCGGCGAACAGCCGCGCCACGCGCTCGGTGCGCGGCAGCCAGTCGCGCTCGACATATTTGTCGAAGTACGTGCCGCTGGCATAGGTCGATTGCTCGAAGCCGTCGAAGCGCTGCCCGCGCTCGCGTGCCAGCTGGTTTGAGGTGCGCAGCGCGTAAAAGGTGACGCAGTAGAAATAGAGGTTAGTAAAGTCGAGCGCTTCTGGCGATCCGTAGGGGATGCCTTCGCGCGCCAGATAACCGTGCAGGTTCATCTGGCCAAGGCCAATCGCGTGCGAACGCTGGTTGCCTTCCGCTACCGACGGCACCGAGCCGATAAAACTCATATCAGAAACGGCGGTCAGCGCGCGCACGGCTACGTCCACGGTACGCGCCAGGTCGCGCGAGTCCATGGCGTGCGCAATATTCAGCGAGCCGAGGTTGCAGGAGATATCCTTGCCGACGCGGCGATAGCTGAGATCCTCGTTGAACTCGCTGGCGCTGTTGACCTGCAAAATCTCCGAGCAGAGGTTGCTCATATTGATGCGGCCGGCGATCGGGTTGCTGCGGTTTACGCTGTCCTCATACATGATGTAGGGATAGCCGGACTCGAACTGGATCTCCGCCAGCGTCTGGAAGAAATCGCGCGGCTGGATCCAGCGCTTACGGATGCGGTCGTCCGCCACCATCTCCTCATACTTTTCGCTGATGCTGATGTCGCCGAACGCCTGGCCGTAAATGCGCTCAACGTCGTAGGGAGAAAAGAGCGCCATCTGGCGGTTCTCTTTCGCCAGCTGGAAGGTGATATCGGGGATCACCACGCCGAGCGACAGCGTCTTGATACGGATCTTCTCGTCGGCGTTTTCCCGCTTGGTGTCGAGAAAGCGCAGAATATCGGGATGGTGCGCGTTGAGCCATACCGCGCCCGCGCCCTGACGCGCGCCAAGCTGATTGGCGTAGGAGAAGGCGTCCTCCAGCATCTTCATCACCGGAATCACGCCCGAAGACTGGTTCTCGATGCGTTTGATCGGCGCGCCGTTTTCGCGCAGGTTCGAGAGCAGAAGCGCCACGCCGCCGCCGCGCCTGGAGAGCTGCAGCGCGGAATTTACCGCGCGGCCAATCGACTCCATATTGTCTTCGATGCGCAGCAGGAAGCAGGAGACCAGCTCGCCGCGCTGCTGTTTGCCGCAGTTAAGGAAGGTCGGCGTCGCAGGCTGGAAACGGCCGCTCAGCATCTCCTCCAGCAGCGATCGCGCCAGCGTCTCGCTGCCCTGCGCCAGCGTCAGCGCCACCATGCAGGCGCGCTGTTCGAAGCTCTCCAGATAGCGTTTGCCGTCGAAGCTCTTTAGCGTATAGCTGGTGTAGAACTTCCACGCGCCGAGAAAGGTTTTAAACTCAAAGCCCCAGGCCGCCGCCTCGTCATGAAAACGGCACAGAAAGTCGAAGTCGTACTGGTTCAGCACCGCCGCTTCGTAATAGCCTTCTTCGACCAGATAGCGCAGGCGCTCCGCCGCGCTGGCGAAAGCGAGCGTATTCGGCGCGACGTGCTGCAGAATGAACTGGCGCGTCGCTTCGCGATCTTTGTCGAACTGGATGCGGCCATCGGCATCATAAAGGTTCAGCATGGCGTTCAGCGCGTGATAGTCGAGCGTTACGCCATTGAGGGTGTCTGTTGTTGCCAAAATTGGGTTACTCCCGCTTTAACCGTGGCGATGTCGTCCGGCGTTCCCATCAGCTCAAAGCGGTAGAGCACGGGAACCTGGCATTTTTGCGCGATGATGTCGCCCGCCAGGCAGTAAGCCTCGCCGAAATTGCGGTTGCCCGCGGCGATCACGCCGCGAATGCCGCGCCGGTTCGATTCATCATTAAGAAAGTGAATAACCTGTCTGGGCACCGCGCCGCGACTGCCGCCGCCGCCATAGCTGGGCACCACCAGAATATAGGGCTGCTGCTGCTGCAGGCGCGCGGCCAGATCGAGCGGAATGCGCCGCGCTGGCAAGCCCAGACGGGTAATAAACCGATGGGTGTTTTCCGACTGGCTGGAGAAGTAGACCAGTGGAAACATGGCGCTACTCTCCCGCCGCCGCAAGCTGACGCAGACCGGCGATCTTATCCGGACGGAAACCGCTCCAGTGGTCGTTATCCGCCATCACCACCGGCACCTGACGGTAGCCGAGCGCTTTCAGGCTGTCGGCGGCTTCAGGCTGCGCGTCGAGATTGATCAGCTGATAGGCGATGCCGTGACGATCCATGGCCTGCTTCGTCGCGTTGCACTGGACACAGTTATCTTTAGTGTAAATAATAATGCGCATGATTCGTATTTCCCTTAAGTCATGGGCCACGTGGTGTGATCCGCAGGCGAAGGCCTTTATTCTGGACGGCGTCGCGGCTCGCATCTTGTGTCTGGATGATAGAGAAGATACTAGATATAGCGGTGTAAAAATTCAAGCGCACTATATATAGGGTTTCCGGCAAACCATCGGCAAAAAACGGCTAACGCCAGGCGGCATGGGGATCGGGGCAGGGGAAAGAATTTTGTAAAGACGTCGAGGCAGGAAAAGGGCGAAAAAAAGCCCCGCTTGCGCGAGGCCTTGAGGGTTCTGACGAGATTAGCGGCGACCGACCAGCAGCGCGCCTAATACCAGGCCGACCGCAGCGCCGATGCCCACGCCGTGCCAGGGTTTATCGTGCACGTAGGCGTCAACCTGATAGCTCGCATCGCGTGCCGCCTGAGAAACGCGTCCATGACCGCCGTTCAGTTTCGCACGCGTCTGCTTCAGCAGCGCCTGCGCCTGACTGCGCGCAGAGTCCACCTCATCTTTCGCTTCGCTGCCGTAAGATTTCAGCAGCGCTTCCAGCGAATCAGCGAGATCGTTCACATCCTGGTTAACATCAATGTCATCGTTTTTAGTGGTTCGATTAAACATTTTTTCGCTCCCTTTGATTTTAAACGTAATACTGAGTGTAGACGATGCACAGATAAACGCATCGGCACATCCGGGGTTTAGGGAAATTCCGAAAGCCGCACGGCGGCGTGCTGTTGTAAGGTTGCGAGGCTTGAAAGAAGAGAGGAGAGAGCATGTATTTACGACCCGATGAGGTAGCGCGCGTTCTGGAGAAGGCGGGATTCGAAGTAGACGAGGTCACGCCCAAAGCTTACGGCTATCGCCGTGGCGACAGCTATGTCTATGTTAACCGCGAAGCCCGTATGGGACGCACGGCGCTGGTGATCCACCCCACGCTAAAAGAGAAGAGTCAGCCGTTCGCCGAACCGGCGTCAGAGATGAAGACCTGCGATCACTACACGCGGTTTCCGCTCTATCTGGCGGGCGAGTCGCAGGAGCACTACGGCATTCCCCACGGATTCAGTTCGCGCATCGCGCTGGAGCGCTATCTGCAAAGCGTCTTCGGCTGACGGCGGCCAGCCCCGTCAGCGCGGGGCACGGCGTCTTTTTTAGCAAAACCTTATCTTTTATCACGTTGCAATTCCCGGCGGCGACGCGTATAACCCTGCCATATAGATGTTTAGACGTCCATATGGATGAAAAGATGAGCGAGCAGGAAAACCCGTCACGGGATCAATTCAAACGTACGATGAAAACGCGCCATCTGGTGATGCTATCGCTGGGCGGCGTGATCGGCACCGGCCTGTTTTTTAATACCGGCTATATCATTTCTACTACCGGCGCGGCGGGCACGCTGCTCGCCTACCTGATCGGCGCGCTGGTGGTCTGGCTGGTGATGGTCTGCCTCGGCGAGCTGTCGGTGGCGATGCCGGAAACCGGCGCCTTTCACGTCTACGCGGCGCGCTACCTTAGTCCAGCTACCGGCTACACCGTCGCCTGGCTCTACTGGCTCACCTGGACCGTGGCGCTCGGCTCCAGCTTTACCGCCGCGGGCTTCTGCATGCAGTACTGGTTTCCGCAGGTGCCGATATGGATCTGGTGTCTGCTGTTCTGCGTCGCTATCTATCTGCTGAATATCATCTCCACACGCTTCTTCGCCGAAGGGGAATTCTGGTTCTCGCTGATCAAGGTGGTCACCATCATCGCCTTTATCGTGCTGGGCGCGGCGGCGATGTTCGGCTTTATCCCGCTGAAAGACGGCAGCGCCGCGCCGGGACTGGGCAATCTCACCCAGCACGGCTGGCTGCCGCACGGCGTGCTGCCGATTATCATGACCATGGTGGCGGTCAACTTCGCCTTTTCCGGCACCGAGCTGATCGGCATCGCCGCAGGTGAAACTGAAAATCCGCAGAAGGTGCTGCCGCTGGCGATCCGCACCACGGTGGCGCGCCTGATTATCTTCTTCGTCGGCACGGTGCTGGTGCTGGCGGCGCTTATCCCGATGGATCAGGCGGGCATCGTCAAAAGCCCTTTTGTCGTGGTGTTTGAGAAGATCGGTATTCCTTACGCGGCCGATATCGTCAACTTCGTTATTCTTACGGCGATTCTCTCGGCGGCGAACTCCGGGCTCTACGCTTCGGGACGCATGCTCTGGTCGCTGGCGAATGAAAAGACGCTGCCGCGCTGCTTCGCCCGTGTCAATAAACGCGGCGTACCGCAGCTGGCGATTACCGTCAGCATGCTGGGCGGCGTGCTGGCGCTGCTCTCCAGCGTTATCGCGCCGGACACGGTGTTCGTCGCGCTGTCGGCCATCTCCGGCTTCGCGGTGGTCGCCGTCTGGCTCAGCATCTGCGCCTCGCACTACATGTTCCGCCGCCGTCATCTGGCGCAGGGCAGGGCGCTGGGCGAGCTGCTCTACCGCGCGCCGTTCTATCCGCTGACGCCGATACTGGGCTTCGCCCTCTGTCTGCTGGCGTGCGTCGGACTGGCGTTCGACCCTTCGCAGCGCATTGCGCTCTGGTGCGGCATTCCCTTTGTGCTGCTCTGCTATGCGGTTTACGCTGTTACCCATAAAAAATCGCAGGCTGAGGAGGCCAAAGATGCAGCATAATTCTGTGGCGCAGGCGCTGGCTGAAAGCGACATGCTGATTCTGGACGGCGCGCTGGCGACCGAACTTGAGGCGCGCGGCTGCAACCTGGCGGACGCGCTCTGGTCCGCGAAGGTGCTGATGGAAAATCCCGAGCTGATCTATCAGGTGCACTACGACTATTTCGCCGCCGGGGCGCGCGTCGCCATTACCGCCAGCTATCAGGCGACGCCGCAGGGCTTCGCCGCGCGCGGGCTGGACGAGGCGCAGTCGCTGCAGCTCATTGCCCGCAGCGTTGAGCTGGCGCGGCGCGCGCGCGATGACTATCGCGCAGCCAGCGGCAGTCAGGCCGCGCTGCTGGTGGCGGGATCGGTCGGGCCGTACGGCGCCTTTCTCGCCAACGGGGCGGAATATCGCGGCGACTACGCGCTGCCGGAGGAAGAGATGAAGGCGTTTCACCGTCCGCGCGTGCAGGCGCTGCTGGCGGCGGGCGCCGACCTGCTGGCGTGCGAAACGCTGCCCTCGTTTGCCGAAGCGCGGGCGCTGACCGCGCTGCTGGCGGAGTTCCCTGCGGCGCAGGCCTGGTTCTCCTTTACGCTGCGCGACGCGGCGCACATCAGCGACGGCACGCCGCTGCGCGAGGTGGCGGCTTTCCTGCAGGCGCAGCCGCAGATCGTCGCGCTGGGCATCAACTGCGTCGCGCTGGAGCAGGCGACGCCGGCGCTCCAGCAGCTGCAGACGCTGACCAGCAAGCCGCTGGTGGTCTATCCCAACTCCGGCGAGCAGTACGACGCCGCCAGCAAAACCTGGCACTCCGCGCCGTCGGGCTGCACGCTGCGCGACAAGCTGCCCGAGTGGCGCGCCGCCGGCGCACGGCTTATCGGCGGCTGCTGCCGCACCACGCCGCAGGATATCGCGGCGATTGCGCACGGCTGTCAACCGCAATAAAGCGCAGAAAACAGGCGATGATAGGGCGATTAACTACGCAAGGGCGGTTTACACTGCCTTTTCTGACTCTTAAGCGGATCCCTTCATGAAACAGCGACTTCTTATCCTTGCCGCCGCGCTGCTGCTTAGCGGCTGCGCCTCGATTGTCGGCTCGTCGACCCAGGCGGTGCGCATCGACTCGCTGCCGCAGGGCGCGCGCTTTACCGTACAGGATGAGGATGGACGTTCCGTGGCGGAAGGCTATACGCCGCAAACCGTGGAGCTGGCGAAGTCGACCGGCCGCTATTTCGGCAAGAAGCACTATCAGGTGATGCTGGAGAGTCCGGGCTACGTGCCGGTGACGCTGCCGATCGAAGGCAAAGCGAATCTCTGGTATCTGCTGGGCAATATTCCGCTGGGCGGTTTTCCCGGCTGGCTGCTGGTCGACCCCTTTAACGGCGGAATGTACAACCTCCAGCCGGACCATCCGCGGCCCTTCCTTAATCCGGTCGGCGCGCGCGGCTAGCGGCGACTACTGCGCGGTGGGCTTCACCATCGCGCCGCCTGAGCGGAACCTTTCCAGAAACTGATGCTGGAAAATACACATGCGGATGGTGTTGCGATATTCGCCGTTGATAAAGAACTCGTGCTTCAGCACCCCTTCCGTCTCAAATCCCAGCTTGCTGTAGATGTGAATCGCCTTCTCGTTCTCCTGATCGACAATCAGATAGAGCTTGTAGAGATTCAGCACTGAAAAACCGTACTCCATCGCCAGCTTTGCCGCCTGGCTCGCCAGCCCTTTGCCCTGATGTGCCGGATCGATAATGATCTGAAACTCGGCGCGGCGATGCACGTGGTTGATCTCCACCAGCTCTACCAGCCCGGTTTTCTGGCCGTCGTGCTCCACGACGAAGCGGCGCTCGCTCTGATCGTGAATGTGCTTGTTATAGAGATCGGAGAGTTCGACAAAGGCCTCATAAGGCTCTTCGAACCAGTAGCGCATGACGCTGGCGTTGTTATCCAGCTGATGAACGAAGTGCAGATCTTCCCGCTCCAGCGGGCGTAGCTTAACCGTCATGGTCACCTCTTTGCAGATAGATTACGCGCGAGTATAGCGTGCTGGCTCGCGCGCGATCCATCATGCGCCGATCTGCTCGACGATGCGCCCCTGCGCCATGCGCGCGGCGCGGTCGCACATATGGTCGATCACGTCGGGATCGTGGCTGACCAGCACCATGGTCAAACCGTCGTCGCGCTTGAGATCGTTCAGCAGGTTAAGGATCTCCGCCTGCACCGACATATCGAGCGCTGAGGTCGGCTCGTCCAGCAGCAGGATCTTCGGCTCCAGCAGCAGCGCGCGCACGATCGCCACGCGCTGGCGCTGGCCGCCGGAGAGCTGATGCGGATAGCGCTCCGCCAGCGCCGGATCGAGGCCGACGTGGCGAAAGCCCTGATCGATGCGGTCGTCGATGTTGTCGCGGCGCAGCAGCTTCAGCGGCTCCGCCAGGGTGCGGCGCAGGCGGTGGCGCGGATGCAGCGAGGCGTAGGGATCCTGAAACACCATCTGCACGTCGCGGCGCAGCTGGCCGGTAAAGGGCTTGCCCGGCGCGACGTCGCTGCCCGCCAGCGCCATTTTTCCCTGCCAGTGCGGATTTAGCCCGGCCATCACCCACAGCAGCGACGACTTGCCGCAGCCGGAAGGGCCCACCAGGCCGAAGCACTCGCCGGCGTTAACCTGCAGGTCGACCTCGTGCACCACGGTGCGCAGCTCATAGCCCTGCTTGTGCGCGACGCTCAGCCGTTGAAGATTAATCATGATTCGTCTCCAGCGCGGCGCGATCCAGCACCGGCAGCGGCTGGCCGTGGGTCGCTTTGCTCGGACGGCACGACCAGAGCGTGCGCGTATAGGGATGGGTAGCGCGCGGCAGATCGGCGGCGGGCAGCGTATCGAGCACGCGGCCTTTGTACATCACCATCACGCGCTCGCAGTGTTCAGAGACCTGCTGCAGATCGTGGCTGATCAGCAGCAGACCCATATTGCGCGCTTCGACCAGGCGACGGATCAGCGCCAGCACCTGATCGCGCATGGCGTGATCGAGCGCCGAGGTCGGCTCGTCGGCGATCAAAAAGGCGGGATCGGTAATCAGCGCGATCGCCAGCATCACCCGCTGGCCCATGCCGCCGGAGAGCTGATGCGGATAGCGCTGCATCAGCTGGCGCGGCTGCGGCAGGCCCACGGCGTCGAGCATCTCGCACACTTTCTCTTTGCGCTCGCTGCGGCTCAGGCGGCGGTGCAGCAGCAGCGGCTCCTCTACCTGCCAGCCGATGGTGCGCGTCGGGTTAAGCGCATATTTCGGGTCCTGCATCACCATCGCCACCGTATCGCCGCGCAGCGCGCTCCAGGCTTTTTCGCTCAGGCGCAGCGCGTCGTGCCCGGCCACTTCCAGTTTCTGCGCGTGCAGGTGCAGCGCAGGAGAGAGCAGCCCCATCAGCGAGCGCGCGGTCAGCGATTTGCCGGAGCCCGATTCGCCCACCAGCGCCACGCGCTCGCGGCCGATGCAAAAGCTGATGTCGTCCACCAGCAGCGCGTCGTCGCTGCGGATGCTCAGCGACTCGGCGTGAAGTAACAGATCATTTGGCATGGCGGGTATCCAGACGGTCGCGCAGGCCGTCGCCTGTCAGGTTAAAGGCCAGGCTGGCGAACAGAATCGCCGCGCCGGGGGCGGCGGCGACCCACCACTGGTCGAAAATCACTTTGCTGCCTTCCGCCACCATCGAACCCCATTCGGCGGTCGGCGGCTGTACGCCCATGCCGAGGAAGCCCAGGCCGGCGGCGGAAAGAATAATGCCGCCGAGGCTGAGCGCGGCGCGCACCACGGCGGTGGGCAGGCAGAGCGGCAGAATATGGCCGAACATCAGGCGCAGTCCGGTGATGCCCTGCATCCGCGCGGCGGCCAGATAGTCGCTGCGGCGCAGCGCCAGGGTTTCGGCGCGCGCCTGGCGGGCGAAGGGCGGCCAGCTGGTGAGCGCCAGCGCCAGCGCGCCGTTCATCAGGCCGGGACCGAGCATCGCCACCAGCGCCAGCGCGATCACCAGATTTGGCAGCGAAAGAAAGATATCGGTAATGCGCATCAGCACGCGCTCCGTCCAGCCGCCAACATAGCCGGCGGTAATGCCGACCAGCAGGCCGACCGGAATGGTCAGCACCAGGATCAGCGACACCAGCAGCAGCGTCGGGCGCGCGCCGTAGATCACGCGCGACAGCAGATCGCGGCCGAAGCCGTCGGTGCCGAACCAGTGCTGCGCCGACGGCGGCAGCAGGCGCGCCGATATGGTCTGCAGATTGGGATCGACAGGCGCCAGCAGCGGCGCGAACAGGGCGGTCAGCACCAGGATCGCCACCAGGGTCAGGCCGATGGTGAGCGAGGTAACGCGGCGGCGGCGACGGCGCGGCCGCACGGTTTCGAGTTCAGAGAGTTGTTGCGTCATCGGGTTCTCGGATCGGTTAACCAGGTTAGGGCGTCCGCCACGGCGTTAAGCAGTATGAAGCAGGCGCCGATCAGCAGCGTAGAGCCGAGGATGGCCGGTACGTCGGCCGAGAAGAGCGCGTTGGTCATGTAGCGTCCGACGCCTGGCCAGGCGAAAACGGTCTCGGTCAGCACCGAGCCCTCCAGCAGCGTGGCGTAGGAGAGGGCGATCACCGTCACCAGCGTGCCCAGCACGTTAGGGAAAATATGGCGCAGCAGAATGCGGCCGCGACCGGCGCCCTTGGCGCGCGCCAGCGTCACATACTCTTTGCTGCTCTCTTCCAGCAGCGCGGCACGCAGCAGACGGGTAATGCCCGCCATCGCCAGCAGGCCGAGGATCACCACCGGCAGCCAGAGGTGGGCGATGGCGTTGCGGAACATCTCCGGATCGCCGGAGAGCCAGCTGTCGATCAGCACGAAGCCGGTTTTCGGCTCCAGCGTATAGACGTAGAGATCGTCAAGCCGTCCCGGACCGGCCGACCAGTGCAGCACGGCGTAAAACAGCAGCAGCCCGAGCAGGCCGAGCCAGAACACCGGCACCGAGTAGCCGAGCAGAGAGACGAAGCGCGCCACGTTGTCGATCACGCTGCCGGGCTTCCAGGCGGCGAGCAGCGCCAGGCTAACGCCGAACAGGGCAGCGAAGATCATCGAGCAGGTCGCCAGCTCGATGGTGGCGGGAAAGGTCTGCATCAGATCGTTCGCCACCGGCTGATTCGTCAGGTGGGAAAGACCGAGATCGCCACGCGCCAGATGTTCGAGGTAGCGCCAGAACTGCACCAGCACCGGCTGATCCAGTCCCAGCTCGTGGCGTACCTGCGCGTAGGTCGCTTCGCTGGCGTGATCGCCGGCGATCTGCTGCACCGGATCCACCGGCGACAGGTGGGAGAGCATAAAGGTAAAGGCCAGCAGCCCAAGCAGCGTCACCAGCAGCGACAGCAGGCTGGTGACCAGCCGCGACAGGCGCGGCCAGAGCTGCCGGGCGAACCCGGCCTCCGAGGCTGACTGCGCCATTATTTGCTGACCTGCGAGTAGTAGACCATGTCAGGGTTGATGCCCTGCACGTAACCTTTCAGGTTGTCGCGCAGCGCGACCAGGTTGCGCGCCTGCAGACCGATGACGTACGGCGAGTTTTTCAGCACCGATTCCTGCATCGCTTTGTAGAGCGCCACGCGCTTCTGCGGATCGCTCTCCGCGGTCGCCGCCAGCACCTGCTTGTTCAGCTCGGGAATATGCCAGTCGGAGCGGTAAGCGATGGTTTTGCTACCGTCTTCCGGGTTATAGGCGAAAGAGGCGGCGTTGGTGTTGGGATCGAAGTAGTCCGCGCCCCAGGCGTTCAGCGTCGCCTGATACTTATGCGCCTTCACGCTGGTGGAGACTTCCGAGCTCAGGCCCGGCTGCACGTTGATCTTCACGCCGCCTTTGGCGAAGCTGCCCTGCAGCGCCTGCGCGATATCGAGGTAGGGCGGCTGATTGCTGGTGGAGAGATCGAAGCTGACGTTGGTCAGGCCCGCTTTCTGCAGAATCGCTTTTGCTTTTTCAGGATCGTAGCTGTAAGGGGTGTCGTTGACCGCGCCGAGGAAGCCTTTCGGCAGGAAGGTCTGATGCACGTCGAACTGGCCTTTCAGCAGGTCGTTGGCGATGCCCTTATAGTCGAACAGGTAGCGCGCCGCTTCCCACAGCGCCGGATTCTTCAGGGTCTCATTGCCGCCGACGTTGAACTGAATGTAGTAGAGCGACGCCATCGGGTAGGCTTCCGTCTTCACGCCCGCCTTGCCTTTCAGCGCGGCGATCTGATCGGCGCCGAGGTTACGCGCGATATCCGCGTCGCCCTGCTCCAGCAGCAGACGGCGCGCCGCCGGCTCCGGCACGTTTTTAATTAGCACGTTTTTCAGCTTCGGCGCGCCGGCCGGCGAGGTCGGGTTAGCGCTCAGCAGCACCACCTGATGCAGCACCACTTTGCGGATCTGATAGGGGCCGCTGCCCGCCGAGTTTGTTGCCAGCCAGCCGTTGCCCAGATCGCCGTTCTTCGCGTTCGCCATCACGGTTTTTTCATCGACGATAGAGGAGACCGGCGCGGAGAGCAGGCTCAGCACGTAGGTCGGGCTGACGTTGGCGGTCCAGCTGATCTGCACGTGGTTGTCGTCGACTTTCTTCAGGAAGGTGTCGACGTTCTCTTTGGTCCAGCCGAGCTGCGTCAGAATAAAAGAGGGATCGAGGTTGAGCTTCACCACGCGGCCCAGCGAGAAGATGACATCTTCCGGGCGCAGCGGATTGCCGCTGGAGAATTTAGCGTCTTTGCGCAGTTCGAAGGTCAGGCTGCGGTTATCGCTGCCCGGCTGCCAGCTGCTGGCGAGCGTCGGTTTCAGATCCGTCGGGTTTTGCGGATCGGACTGGACCAGGCGCTGATAAAGATTGGTAAAGGCCTGCACGCTGGTCAGTTCAAACCCTTTAGCGGGATCGAAGCTGTCGGCGTCATCGATAGACTGAGCGATAACCAGGGTATCTTTCGGCGTGGCGGCCTGCGCGGCAAAGGCGGCGGTCAGCGAAAGCGCCAACAGGGAAGCAGCGGTTTTTTTCATGGTAATTCCTTGCCTTATAAAGTAGTCACGCGAGTGTACGAGAGGGCTTAAAGGAAGAATAGTCTATTATTGGCTAACCTTATGCAGAAAGGTTATAAGAGTAGCGCTCTGGTTATAAGAGACGCAAAGCGGTGTTAAGTCAGTATAGAGAAACAGAACCTCAACGAAGCCTATTTAGCCTTAATTTATTCTTTATCCTTTTTTCGCCGCGCTTATAATAGCGGCAACTTTCTACTGGAGAATTCACTTGGACAGTCATTCGATTTGGTTACTGACACTGGCAAGCTGAATTTCCATGCTGCTTGCCATCCGGCGGGCAGCGATCCTCTTTAATAACGATTGCTCCCTGAAAACGCTATTTATTACAGGGCGATGGTTATGCTGTTTTTCACTCACGCACTTTTTCCTCCACCTCGCTCGCGTAGCTGACCGGCTGCGCCCTGCGCCTGCATCTTCTCACCGCGTCGATAGATAATTGCGGCGAGCGGTTCGCGCCTGCGGCTTATTCGCCCGTCACGCTACGCACTCCCTTAAATATTTTCTTTGATGACGCACGCCTTACTTCGCGTGCCGGGATTGCTTTGCCTGTTACAGGGAGAACTCACCATGTCTGAATTAAAACTGGAAAGCCAGACGCTGGCGAAAAATAGCCGCCGCGCCGCGCGAAGCGGCGCAAAACATTATTTAATCGAGCAGGAAGCGGATCGCACGATCGAGGCGACGCTGGCCCACTTGCACAGTCAGGCGGACGGGCTGAGCCAGCAGGAAGCGGAACGCCGTCTGGCGCAGTTCGGCCCTAACGAGGTGGCGCAGGAGAAAGCGCCGCCTGCGCTGCTGCAGCTGCTGATGGCCTTTCATAACCCCTTTATCTACGTGCTGCTGGCGCTGGCGGCGGTGAGCTTTTTCACCGACTACTGGCTGCCGCTGCGCGCCGGAGACGAGGGCGATCTTACCGGCGTCATCATCATCTGCACCATGGTGACGCTGAGCGCGCTGCTGCGTTTCTGGCAGGAGTTTCGCACCAATCGCGCCGCCCAGGCGCTGAAGTCGCTGGTGTGCACCACGGCGACCGTAATGCGTGACGGCGCGCCGCAGGAGGTCGCCATGCGCGAGCTGGTGCCCGGCGATATCGTACTGCTCAGCGCGGGGGATCTGGTGCCTGCCGACGTGCGTCTGATGCGTTCACGCGATCTCTGCGTAAGTCAGGCTGTGCTGACCGGCGAGTCGCTGCCGGTCGAGAAGGTCGATCTCAGCGCCGAGGTGGCGGCGAAAAGCAGCAGCGGTCGGTCGGCGGGCAAAAGCCTGCTGGAACAGGACAACATCTGCCTGATGGGCGCCAGCGTTTCGGGCGGCAGCGCCTGCGCCGTGGTGGTGGCGACCGGCAGTCAGACCTATTTCGGCTCGCTGGCGAAATCGCTGGTCGGCAGCCGCGCTCAGACCGCGTTTGACCGCGGCGTCAACAGCGTCAGCATGCTGCTGATCCGTTTTATGCTGATTATGGTGCCGGTGGTGCTGTTGATTAACGGCTTCAGCAAAGGCGACTGGACCGACGCCGCGCTGTTCGCGCTGGCCGTCGCCGTGGGGCTAACGCCGGAGATGCTGCCGATGATCGTCAGCTCGAACCTGGCGAAAGGGGCGATGGCGATGGCGCGCCGCAAGGTGATCGTCAAACGCCTTAACGCCATCCAGAACCTCGGCGCGATGGATCTGCTCTGCACCGATAAAACCGGCACGCTGACGCAGGATGAGATCCAGCTGTCGCACGTCCTCAACTGCGACGGCGAAGAGGATGAACGCGTGCTGCTGCTCGGCTGGCTGAACAGCAGCAGCCAGACGGGCGGCAAAAACCCGATGGATCGGGCGGTGGTGCGCGCGGGCGTGCGACGCATCAGCGAGGCGCAGCGCAGCCGCTATCACAAACAGGATGAGCTGCCTTTCGATTTTGCGCGGCGTCGCCTGTCGGTGCTGCTGGAAGATCTGCTGCAGGGCGAATCGCTGCTGGTATGCAAAGGCGCCGTTGAGGAGATGCTCGCCGTATCAACCCGCGTGCGCGTCAACGGCGAATGCGTGCCGCTCTGCGCCGCACGCCGCACGGCGCTGCAAAAGCTGGCTGAAACCTATAACCAGCAGGGCTTCCGCGTGCTGCTGGTGGCGACGCGCGCGGGCGAGATTGCGCTGCCGCTGACGCAGGCGGAGGAGCGCGAGCTGACGCTGGAAGGGATGCTGACCTTCCTCGATCCGCCGAAAGCGAGCGCAGGCGAAGCGATTAAGGCGCTGCGTGCCAGCGGCGTGGCGGTCAAGGTGCTGACCGGCGACAACCCGACGATCACGGCGCGCATCTGCCGCGAAGTGGGGCTGGACGCCAGCGGCATGCTGACCGGCGATGAGATCGAGGCGATGAGCGACATCGAGCTGGCGCAGGCCGCCGAGCGCAGCAGCCTGTTCGCCAGGCTGACGCCGCCGCAGAAAGCGCGTCTGGTGCGGCTGTTCCAGCAGAGCGGCCATACGGTCGGCTTCCTCGGCGACGGCATCAACGACGCCCCGGCGCTGCGCGACGCCGACGTGGGTATTTCGGTCGACAGCGCGGCGGATATCGCCAAAGAGTCCTCCGACATTATTCTGCTGGAGAAAGATCTGCGCGTGCTGGAAGCGGGCGTGCTGAAAGGGCGCGAAACCTTCGGCAATATCATCAAGTACCTGAACATGACCGCCAGCTCTAACTACGGCAACGTCTTTTCCGTGTTGATCGCCAGCGCCTTTATTCCGTTTCTGCCGATGCTGTCGATTCACCTGCTGCTGCAGAACCTGATGTACGACATCTCTCAGCTGGCGCTGCCCTGGGACAAAATGGATCCGGAGTTCCTGCGCAAGCCGCGCAAATGGGACGCCGGCAATATCCGACGCTTTATGCTGTGGATGGGGCCGACCTCGTCGCTGTTCGATATCACCACCTTCGCGCTGATGTGGTACGTCTTCGGCGCGAATCATGCGGGCGCGCAGTCGCTGTTTCAGTCCGGCTGGTTCGTTGAAGGATTGCTGTCGCAGACGCTGGTGGTGCATATGCTGCGCACGCAGAAGATCCCCTTTATTCAGAGCCGCGCGGCGCTGCCGGTGCTGCTGACCACCTTCGCCATTATGGCGCTCGGCATCGCCATTCCCTTTTCGCCGCTCGGCGCGATGGTCGGCCTGGTGCCGCTGCCGCTCGCCTATTTCCCCTGGCTGGCGGCAACGCTGTTCGGCTACTGCCTGGTGGCGCAGGGCATGAAGCGGATCTATATCCGCCGTTTCGGTCAGTGGTTCTAGGAGGGCGAACATGAAAAGAAGAGGACTCGACCGGGCATTTATCGGCGTCGCGCTTATCGCCATCGCGCTGATCCTGCTGACGGTGATAGTGCGCTAACTCGCGGGCGGCGAGGCGACTCGCCGCCGTTTTTCTGCTATTTCAGCTGGGCTGTAGATATTTTTGGTATTGATTTTTCCGCCTGCTCTTCTCTTCCAGCGATGCCGCTCTGGCCGCCCATCTCTATACAAAATTGTAAAATCCATTAAACAATCCGCCTGAAAATTCATCAGAAGAGAGTTGTCGCTAACCCGAATTTATGGATAATACGCAGCCAGTTTTACTTAAATTAACATAATTTACGATTACTTTACGCGACAGGGACTGTCTGATGCATCTTCGGCACAAATCTATTCCGCTCTCTTTCTCTCTGCTGGCTGGCGCTTTTTTAACCACGCAGGCCGCTGCCGCCGACGCGCTTCCTGACGCTAACGAACAGATCCGACAGCAACAACAGCGCCAGCAGGCGCTGGAGCAGCAAATTGAACCGAAGGCACCCGACGTGCGGCTTTCGCCGCCCGCTTCCAGCTTCGGACGCATCGACTTTCCCGCTGAAAAACCCTGTTTTCCCATCGCGCGCGTCGAGCTGCAGGGACAGCAGGCGCTGCCGCACTGGCTGCCGCTGCGCCGCATCGCCAGCCAGGCGCAGGGAAAATGTCTGGGCGCGCAGGGCATTAACCTGCTGATGAGCGCCCTGCAAAACCGGCTGGTGGATCACGGCTATGTCACTACGCGCGTGCTGGCGCCTTCGCAGGATCTCAACAGCGGCGCGCTGCGGCTGGTGATCCTGCCCGGCTACGTGCGGGAGGCGAAGCTGACGCCGGAGAGCGATCGTCATCTCTGGCTCTACAGCGCTTTTCCCGCGCACGCCGGCAACCTGCTTGATTTACGCGATATCGAGCAGGGGCTGGAAAACCTGCAGCGGCTGCCGACCGTGGAGGCCGATATGTCGGTGGTGCCCGGCGAACAGCCAGGCGAAAGCGATATCCAGGTGCGCTGGAAGCAGCAAAAAATGTGGCGTGTCGGCCTGTCGCTGGACGACTCCGGCACCCGCAGCACCGGCCGCTACCTGGGCGGCGTCACGCTGTCGCTCGACAATCCCTTTGCGCTGAGCGATCTCTTTTATCTGTCGGCCACGCACGATCTGCAAGGCCAGGGCGGCAAGGGCAGCAAAAACTTCACCGGCCACTACTCGGTGCCGTTCGGCTACTGGATGTTCTCCGTAACGGGCAGCGATTACGACTATCACCAGACGGTCGCCGGCACGAATCAGGATTACCGCTACAGCGGAAAAAGCAAAAGCCTCGATCTGCAGCTCAGCCGCGTGCTGCACCGCAGCGGCTCGCAGAAAACGTCGCTGACCTATGACGTGCTGACGCGCGAAACCCGCAACTATATCAACGACACCGAGGTGCAGGTGCAGCGGCGACAGACCGCCGCCTGGCGTATCGGCCTGCAGCACCGCCACTATATCCGCCAGGCGACGCTGGACGCGGGCGTCAGCTATCAGCGCGGCACGCGCTGGTTCGGCGCTCAGCCTGCGCCGGAGGAGTATTTCGGCGAGGCGACGGCGCTGAGCAAAATCGTGCAGCTTAACGCGCAGTTCAACCTGCCGTTCCGCATCGGCGATCAGCGTTTTCGTTACAACATGCAGTATCTACGCCAGATGAGCAGCACGCCGCTCACGCCACAGGAGCAGTTCTCCATCGGCAACCGCTGGACGGTGCGCGGCTTCGACGGCGAGCGCACGCTCAACGCCAGCCGCGGCTGGTATCTGCGCAACGACATCGCCTGGAGCACGCCGCTGCCCGCGCAAGAGCTTTATCTCGGCGTGGACTATGGCGAGGTGAGCGGGGCAGGCAGCGAACTGCTCACCGGCCAGCACCTGGCGGGCGGAGTGGCAGGGCTGCGCGGGCAGGCCTTTAACACCGGCTATGACCTGTTTATCGGCACGCCGCTCTCTAAACCGGACGGCCTGCGCACCAGCGACGTCACGCTCGGCTTCAACCTCAACTGGAGCTACTGAGCATGCGCGCGGGAAACTATGAGATTAAATCGCCGCTGATCCTCGGCGGCGAAGAGAGCGAAGCGGAAGTGCTGGGCGCCGCGGTCTGGCTCTGGATGCACTCGCCGCTGCATCGCGACGCGCCGCTGCACGCGCTGCCGACGCTGCTGCTGCCGATCGTCAAAAGGCAGCAGTACGTGCTGGTCGCCGAAGCGGGCGAGCCAGTTTTTTTCTTTAGCTGGGCCTGGCTGAACGAAGAGGCCGAGGCGCGCTATCTCACGCTGCCTGCGATCCATTTCCCGCCCGAGGACTGGAACAGCGGCGAGCGCATGTGGTGCTGCGACTGGATCGCGCCGTTTGGTCATACCGCGGCGATGAGCCGTCTGGTGCGCCGCGACCTCTTTCCTCACGCCTGCTGGCGGGCGTTAGACCATCGCGGCGAACAGCGCGGCAAGCGCGTGTTGAATTTTCATGGCGCCAGCGTTAACCGCGAGGCGGCAAAAAAGTGGCGACAGGAGCATCCGCTCGCCGTGGCGTTACCGCAAATCTGATAGGGACATTAGATGAACAGAAACCTCTACCGCATTATTTTCAACAAAGCGCGCGGCATGCTGATGGTGGTGGCCGATATTGCCGGTTCAGGCCGCGCAGGCGGCGCACGCGCATCGGGCCTGGGCCGCACGCTCAGCCGACTCATCGGCCGGGTTGGCGCGCTGAGCTTCAGCCTCTGGCTGGCGATGGGCGTCATCCAGCCCGCCAGCGCCGCCATCGTCGCCGATCCGCAGGCGCCGGGCGGTCAGCAGCCGACCATTATCAACAGCGCCAACGGCACGCCGCAGATCAATATTCAGACCCCTTCCGCTGGCGGCGTGTCGCGCAACAGCTATAGCCAGTTCGACGTCGGGCAGCAGGGCGCCATTCTCAATAACTCCCACAAAAACGTGCAGACCGAACTGGGCGGCATGGTGAGCGGCAACCCCTGGCTCGCCCGCGGCGAGGCCAAAGTGATCCTCAACGAGGTTAACTCGCGCGATCCCAGCCGCCTGAACGGCTTTGTCGAAGTGGCGGGACAAAAAGCGCAGGTAGTGATCGCTAACCCGTCCGGCATCACCTGCAACGGCTGCGGATTTATCAATGCCAACCGCGCCACGCTCACCACCGGTCAGGCGCAGATGAATAACGGCAACCTCACCGGTTTTAACGTCGAGCGCGGCGAGGTGGCGGTCGAAGGCGCGGGCATGGACAGCTCACGCCAGGACTACACCGACATTATCGCTCGCTCGGTGAAAATTAACGCCAGCGTCTGGGCTAAGGATCTGAACGTCACCACCGGACGCAACCAGGTGGATGCGGCGCATCAGCAGGTCGCGAAACAGGGCGACGATGCCGCTTCGCGTCCGCAGGTGGCGCTGGATGTCTCCAGCCTCGGCGGCATGTATGCCGGGAAAATCCGCCTGATCGGCACCGAAGCGGGCGTCGGCGTGCGCAACGCGGGCAACATCGGCGCCCAGGCCGGCGCGGTAACCATCACCGCCGACGGCCGCATCGAAAACAGCGGCAGCATACGCAGCAGCGGCGAGTTGCAGGTCGCCACCAGAGAGGGCCTGAACAACAGCGGCGCGCTCTTCGCCGGCGGCAGCGCCACGGTCGCCAGCGCGGCAGAGCTGCAAAATAGCGGCTCCGTCGCCGCGCGCAATAACGTTACGCTGCAGGCCGCTCGTCTCAACAGCGCGACGTCGGGCATCCTTGCCGCAGGCGTGCAGGATGACGGCAGGCTCGGCGAGTCAGGGGATCTGACGCTCGCGGCCGATGGCGCGCTGAGCGCCCAGGGTGAGAACCTGGCGGGCGGCAGCCTGACCGCGCGCGGACAGCGTCTGGATCTCAGCGGCAGCCGTACGCAGGGAAAAAACATCACCCTCGAGGCGCGCGACGGCGACATCGCTACGCGCGGCGGCACGCTGGTGGCGCAGCAGCAGCTCGCTGCCCGCACCGGCAAAATGCTGGATAACGACGGCGGCGCGCTGACCGCCAGCAAGCTCGATCTGCAGGCGCACGATCTCTCCAGCCAGCAGGGCCAGATTACGCAAACCGGCGGCGACGACCTCGCTATCGCGCTGCCGGGCAGCCTGAATAACCGCGGCGGACGCATTGCCAGCAACAGCGGCAGCCTGACCCTGAACGCCGATACGCTCGATAACCAGTCCGGCGAGATCGCCCATGCCGGCAGCGGCGCGCTGGCCATCGACGCGCGTAGTCTGCAGGGCGAAGGCGGCAAGCTGCTTTCCAACGGTCAGCTCAGCCTGCGCGGCGGCGAGTTTAACCTCGACAAGGGAACGACCTCCGCGCAGCAGATCGACGCCGATGTCGACAGCCTGTCGAATCAGCAGGGCCAACTGGTGCAGAGCGGCAGCGGCGAGATGCGGCTGCATACGCGCGGCACCCTGAATAACCAGGGCGGCCAGCTGGCGGGCAACGGCAATATCGACCTCAAAGCTGCGGCGCTGGATAACCGCTCCGGCGCCATCGTCGCCGCACAGCAGGGCAGCCTGACGGCGCAGGTCAGCGGCGCGGTCGACAACCGCCAGGGCGAACTGGCGGCCAGCCGCGATCTCAGGCTGAACGCCGATCGGCTGGACAACCGCCAGGGCCGCGCGTCGGCGGCAACCGGCGCCGCCAGCCTCGCCACGCAGCAGGCGCTGGCGAATCAGGCGGGCCGTATTGAGGCGAAGGGCGATCTGACCCTCAGCGCCGCCGGTCTGGACAATCAGGAGGGTACGCTGCTGGGCGATAACCTTCAGCTGGGGCTGGGCCAGCGCGCGCTGGATAACCAGCGCGGCGTCATCGCCGCGTCAGGCGCGCTGCGCAGCGACAGCGGCGCGCTCAACAACGACGGCGGGCTGCTGCAGGCGGGCGGCGATCTGCTGCTCGACACGCACGGCGCGCGCCTGAGCAATCAGCTGAGCGGCGACATCCTGAGTGCCGGCGCGCTGACGCTGCGCAGCGGCGAGCTGGATAACCGCCAGGGGATGCTGGCGGGCGGCGGCGCTACCCAGCTAACCACGCAGGCGCTGAACAACAGCGGCGGCACGCTGGTGGGCAAACAGCAGCTGCGGATTGAGAGCGACGGCGCGCTGACCAACGACGCGGGCCTGTTGCAGTCGGGCGGTGACGCCCGTATCGACACGCACGGCTATGCGCTGAGCAACCGCGACAGCGGCAGCAAAGGCGGCATCAGCAGCCTGGGCGCGCTTACGCTTAACGCCGGGGCGATCGACAACAAGCAGGGCTTTATCGCCAGCCAGGGCGATCTCCAGCTAGACGGCGCACAGCTGGATAACCAGCGCGGCACGCTCGCCTCGCAGGCGGCGCTTTCCGCCGCTGCGGCGAGCGTCAGCAACCAGAGCGGCGCCATCAAGGCGGGCCAGGGGCTAACGCTGGAGGCGGCGCAGCGGCTCGATAACCAGGGCGGCACGATCGGCGCGGGTAAGGCGCTGCGCGTCACGGCCGGCGAGCTGCTTAACGGCCAGGGCGTGCTGGCGAGCGGCGACACAGGTAGCCTGAGCGTCGACGCGCTGGATAACCGCGGCGGGCAGCTGGCGGCGCAGCAGGCGCTGACGCTGCGCGGCGGCACGCTCGACAACAGCGATGGCGGTCTTGTCCAGAGCGGTGATGGTCTCGATATCGGCGTAGATACGCTGCTCAACCAGAACAGCGGCGAGAAAGGCGGGCTGACCAGCCAGGGCGAGATGCTGATCCGGGCCGGGCGGATGGAGAACGCGCAAGGGCTGGCCCTGAGCGGAAAAGCCTTGCAGCTGGCGGCGGGCAGCCTGAACAATGCAGCTGGCACGCTGGTAGCGCAGGATCAGCTTCGCCTGGACATCGCATCGCCGCAGAACGCGCTGCGCCTCAACACCACATCGATGCTAAACGCGCTGCGCCTCAATACCGCATCGGCGCTGAATAACCGGGCAGGCCTGCTGCAGGGCGGTAGCGTGCTCGTCGACAGCCACGGCCAGGGCGTCGACAACCAGAACGGCACCCTCTACAGCCTGGGCGATCTCAGCCTGCAAGGCGGCGATATCGACAATCAGGGCGGCACGCTGGGCGCGAAAGGCGACCTCAGCCTGCAAAGCGGCGAGCTGGATAACCGCAATGGCGGACGCGTGGTGAGCGAGCAGGCGGCCAGCCTCACCACCGCGCATCTGGATAACCGCGGCGGGCAGATCCAGAGCGTCGGCGATCTGCTGCTGTCGAGCGCGCAGGGCGTTATTGATAACGCCGCTGGCCTTATCCGCAGCGGCGCGACCGCCGTGATCAACGCGCTGCAGCTCAATAATCAGGATACCCAGGGCGCGCAGCAGGGCATCGAAGCGGCAAACCTCAACGTCACCAGCGACAGCATCGCCAACCAGCGCGGCACGCTGCTGGCCGACCGGCAGCTGGCCATCAACAGCCGGGGCAGCGTCGACAACAGCCAGGGCGAACTCTCTGCCGGAGAGGATCTTTTGCTGCAGGGCGACGGCCTGGCGCTGACCAACAGCGCGGGCGGCGTCAAGGCGGGCCGATCGCTGACGATCCGTGCCGATCGCATCGGGGGCGATGGCCAGATCCTCTCCCGCGGCGATATCACGCTGGCCAGCCAGCAGAGCCTGAACAACAGCGGCGAGATGATCGCCAACGGCAGCTTCAACTTCACCACGCCGGGCGACGTCGTCAACAGCGGCAAATTGCTGGCGGGCGGCAAGCTGGATCTGCGCGCCAGCAATCTGCTGAACGCCGCCAGCGGCGAGATCAATGCCGGGCAGAACTGGCTGACCCTCAACGGGCAGCTCACCAACTACGGCCTGATCGACGGCAAGCAGACGCTGCTCAAAGCCGGCACCTTAACCAACATCGGCAGCGGCCGGATTTACGGCGATACGGTCGGCGTGCAGGCCGGCACCTTCAATAACCTGGCGGAAAACGGCACCGCTGCCACGCTGGCGGGGCGCGAGCGGGTCGATATCGGCGTTCAGACGCTGAACAACCGCGATCACGGCCTGATCTACAGCGCGGGGGATATGGCGCTGGGCGGGCAGCTGGACGCCAGCGGGCTGGCGACCGGCAGGGCCGACACCCTTAACAACCACAGCGCCACCATCGAGTCGGCGGGCGATATGCAGATCGACGCCGGGCAGATCAATAACGTCAACGACCATTTCAGCACCGAGCTGGCGACCGTTTCCACTGAGGCGATCACCGAGTATCAGCAGTCGGGCGACACCGTGCGCTGGAAAGCGGGCGAGCCGGGCGTGTTTGTCGATCGCAACTCCGCCGACTCGCTGCGGAACCTTAACACGCCGGGCAAAACCGGCAGCAACCACGACCGCTTCACCCAGTATGACTACACCCGCACGGTGCAGGAGACGCAGATCGCCGAAAGCGATCCGGCGAAGATCATCGCAGGCGGCAATATGACGGTGAACGCCGATAAGGTGTTCAACGATAAGAGCCAAATCATAGCGGGCAACACGCTGACGATGAACGCGGGCGAGCTCGACAACGTCGAGGTGGCAGGCCAGCGCATCACCACCGACGACGGTAAAGTCACCAGCTACTACCGCATCCGCCATAAAGGTGGCGACAGCCAGGGCAAAAAACAGTCAGCCTATGCGCCGCCGGAGGTGATTGAGACGATTGCGCTGAAGCCGAGCCAGCTGGTCGATCACGGCGACATTAGCGGCACGCCAGTCTCGCTGACGCCGCAGAGCGCGCAGGGCACCGACGCGGCGATCGGCCATACCGGCGGCGTCAGCGCCGCCGTGGCGGGCAGCGCGCTTGCGCCTGACTGGCAGGCGGTCGATAGCGGCGCGCTGCCCGCTATCGCCGCCGCCGCCCTGAAGCCGGGGCAGCGTTTTGAAGTCCCCAGCAGCGTCGCGCCGCAGCAGGGCGAAGCGGCGCGCGTGGTGCGCATCGTCGGGCCGGATACGCGCCTGCCGGACAATAGCCTGTTCAAAACCAATCCGTCGCCCGGCGGCAAATACCTGGTGGAGACCGATCCGCGCTTTACCCAGGAGAAGCAGTGGCTGAGCAGCGACTATATGCAGGAGAGGCTGACGCAGAACAGCGACAACGTCCTGAAACGCCTGGGCGACGGCTACTATGAGCAGCGTCTGATCCGGGAACAGGTGATTAACCTGACGGGGCAGCGCTATCTGGACGGCTACAGCAACGACGAAGATCAGTACAAGGCGCTGATGAACAACGCCATCGACTTCAGTCAGGAATACCACCTGACGCTCGGCGTGGCGCTGACGCCGCAGCAGATGGCGCTGCTGACCAAAGATATCGTCTGGCTGGTGAACGCGCAGGTCAGGCTGCCGGATGGTTCCACCCAGACGGTGCTGGTGCCGCAGGTTTACGCGCGCGTTCAGCCAGGCGATGTCGACGGCAGCGGCGCGCTGATTGCGGGCCGCAACCTCAACCTGAACCTGGGCGGCGGCCTGTTCAACAGCGGCACGCTGGCCGGACGCGAAGTGGTGAAGCTGAGCGCCGACAACATCACTAACCTGGCGGGCACCATCAAGGGCGCCAGCGTCGATCTCGCCGCCCGTACCGATATCAACAACATCGGCGGCGTGATCCAGGGCACCGACTCGCTGCTGGCCAGCGCCGGACGGGATATCAACGCCATCAGCACCACGCGCAGCGTTGAGAGCCGCAGCGGCGACAACAGCTTTGCGCGCACCGCCGTCGACAGCGTGGCGGGCATGTACGTGCAGGGCGACGACGGCAGGCTGATCCTGCAGGCGGGACGCGATATCAACCTGACGGCGGCGCAGGTGGTCAACAGCGGCAAGTCGAGCCAGACGGTGCTTCATGCGGGCCGCGACCTCAGCCTTAATACCGTCACCACCGCAAGCCGCGACGATATCGTCTGGGACGGCGACAACAGCCTGAAGCAGGGCAATACGCAGGAGATCGGCAGCGAAGTGGTGGGCAAAGGCGACGTTTCGCTGCTGGCAGGCAACGATCTTAAGGCGCGCGCCGCCACCCTGTCGGCCGACCTCGCGCTGGCGCTGACCGCCGGGCAGGACGTTTCGCTGACGAATGGTGAGAACACCCAGGATCTGGACGAGCGGCATAAGGTGACCGGCAGCAGCGGCTGGCTGTCGAAGAGCACCACCACCACGCGCGATCAGATTGCGCGCCAGACGGCGCAGGGCAGCGCGCTGAGCGGCGACAGCGTCACGGTTGCGGCAGGCAACGACCTGCGCGTGCAGGGCAGCCAGATTGCGGGCACGCGCGACGTCGCGCTGCAGGCGGGCAACGATCTCAGCGTGGTGGGTGCGACGGAGCGCAACAGCGAACAGCACCTGGCGCAGGAGAAAAAGAGCGGGCTGTCGGGCACCGGCGGCATCGGCTTCAGTTACGGCACGCAGAGCCTGAAAACCACCGACACGGCGCAGGATGTGACGAACCAGGGCAGCACCGTCGGCAGCGTGAACGGCAACGTGACGCTGGAGGCGGGCAACCGTCTGGACGTTAACGGCTCCGAACTTATCGCCGGCAAAAACCTGACGCTGGACGGGCGCGACGTCAGCGTCACCGCGGCGCAGAACCAGAGCAGCCAGACCCATAAGGTGGAGCAGAAAACCTCCGGCCTGACGCTGGCGCTCTCCGGCACGGTGGGCAGCGCGCTCAATACGGCGGCGCAGACGGTGCAGGAGGCGAAGTCCGCCGACAGCGGACGGCTGGCGGCGCTACAGGGCACCAAAGCCGCGCTCAGCGGCGTGCAGGCAACGCAGGCCGCGCGCCTGGCGGCGGCGCAGGGCAACAGCCCGGAGAACAACAACGCCATCGGGGTCAGCCTCTCTTACGGCAGCCAGTCCTCTACCTCCACGCAGCGCAGCGAGCAGCGCACCGCCCAGGGCAGCAGCCTGACGGCGGGGGACAACCTGAGCGTGGTGGCGCGCGGCAGCGGCGTGAAAGGTGCCGACGGCGACCTGACGGTGCAGGGCAGCCAGCTGCAGGCCGGCAAGGATGTGCTGCTGTCGGCCAACCGGGATCTGAACCTGCTGTCGGCCGCGAATACCTCCTCGCTGGAGGGGAAAAACGAGAGCCACGGCGGCAGCCTGGGCGTGGGCATCGGCGCTGGCCAGGGCGGCATGGGCATCAGCGTCTCCGCCAGCGTTAACAAGGGCAAAGGCAGCGAGCAGGGCAGCGGCGTCACCCACACCGAGACCCAGGTGAGTGCGGGCAACCAGGTAACGATGGTGAGCGGGCGCGACACCACTCTTCAGGGCGCGCAGGTGAGCGGCGAGAAGGTGAAGGCGGAGGTGGGCCGCAACCTGACGCTGGCAAGCGAGCAGGACAGCGACCGCTACGACTCGAAGCAGCAGAGCGCCAGCGCGGGCGGCAGCTTTACCTTCGGCTCGATGACCGGATCGGCAAGCGTCAACGCCTCGCGCGACAAGATGCACAGCACCTGGCAGAGCGTGGAGGAGCAGACCGGCATCTTCGCGGGCAAAGGCGGCTTTGACGTGAGCGTCGGGAAGCACACGCAGCTGGACGGGGCGGTAATCGGCTCCACCGCGACGGCGGATAAAAACCGGCTGGAGACGGGCACGCTGGGGTTCAGCGATATCGGGAACCACGCGGACTATAAGGTGGAGCACCAGAGCGCGGGCATCAGCACGGGCGGCAGCATCGCCGGTCAGTTTGCCGGAAATATGGCGAACGGGCTGCTGGTGGGGGCGAACCACAGCGGCAGCGACAGCTCAACGACGAAGGCGGCGGTGAGCGAGGGGGCGATAGTTATCCGCGACCGGGATAACCAGGCGCAGGACGTGAGCGGGCTGAGCCGGGACGTGGAGCATGCGAACCAGACGCTCTCGCCGATATTCGACAAGGAGAAGGAGCAGAACCGGCTGCAGGAGGCGCAGCTGATAGGGGAGATTGGCAACCAGGCGGCGGATATCGCCCGGACGGAGGGGCAGATACGGGCCACCAATGCCGGTAAGGCGGAGCTGGCGAAGAACGGCATAACAGAGCCGGGAGAAGGCGCGTCGAAGGACGAGTGGGCGAAGTACAACGAGAAGCTGACGGCGACGGACAGCTATAAGGCGGCGCAGCTACAGTGGGGAACGGGCAGCGCCATCCAGCAGGGCATTCAGGCGGCGACGGCAGCGGTGCAGGGGCTGGCGGGCGGCAACCTGGCGCAGGCGGCCAGCGGTGCGGCGGCACCTTACCTGGCGGAGGTCATCCACGACATGACCACCACGAAGGATGCGAACGGCAAAGAGGTGGTGAACGTCGAGGCGAACCTGATGGCCCACGCGGTGGTGGGCGCGGTAACGGCTTACGCGGCGGGCAACAGCGCGCTGGCGGGCGTCTCGGGCGCGGCGATGGGCGAGTATATCGCGCAGCAGATGTATCCGGGGGTTAAGCGTGAGGACCTGACGGAAGAGCAGCGCCAGACGATAAGCGCGCTGGGCACGCTGGCGGCCGGACTGGCGGGCGGCGTGACGGGTGACAGCACGGCGGGTGCGGTGGCCGGGGCGCAGGCGGGAAGGAATGCGGTTGAGAATAACTCCTTGGGTGATATTGCGCAGGCCCAGTCTGAAGGCAAGACGCTGGATCAGAAGGCGGGTGAGTACGTTGAGGCAGAAAACGAGCGCTATAAGAAAGCAAACTGCGGCGGCATGAGTGCCGAAGCCTGCTCGGTGAAGATGTACATGGAACGGCGCGAAGCGCTGAAAGATACGGTATCACAGGGTGCTGACTTCGTGCCGGTCGTGGGAACCCTGAAAAGTGTTGCGGAAGCTAAGAGTGTGCTGGATTATCTGTTGGCCGCCGCATCCATGATACCGGGAGAGCGTGTTGCTACAGGGGTGCTGAAAACAGCAGAAAAAGCGCTGGCTAAAGGTGATGTGGCTGAAGCATCGAAACTGATTAATAGGGCCAGTGATGAGATATCAGGCTATTTACCGAGTCCCGGACATACATCTTTACCCAGTTCTGGTATCGGATCTAATGCTGCATTTTCAGTTACCAATGCACAATTAGGTAAAAAACTTGGAAAGCATGTTGAAGATTTCGGTGGTAATGCATCGAATGCGGCAGACAGGCAACGTGTATTAGATATAATAAATGATATCGGTTCTAATCCTGATAAGGTCGTCGCCGGTAAATTTGCAGGTCAAGGCGTATCACAAGGCGCTAACCGCGGAGATGTATTCTTCAGAATTAAAGGGAATGATGTTGTTGTTACTAAGCCAGATGGCAGTTTTGTCACTATCCTTAAGGATGGGGTTAATAATACATCGGTGAAAAATGCACTTAAGGGCGATCCGAAATGATAAATCCTTTAGGGCAATATCAAGAATGGGTTAGCCATGTTATTGGTAAGAGACTCTCAGGAGTGAGAGGGTTAATCTATGTTTTTGAAACGCCTGACTTCGAACATCCACAGCAATTACAGTTTATTTTTTCCAATACTGAGAACATAGCCAGTTTCAGGTGTGGTAAAGATGGTTCAACTCTGGAAGTAACAGACTTTCCTGTTCAGGGAGTTGATCTTGGAGAATATGGCAAGGAAGTGATTATGGATCTTTCAAATTTACCGTTATTTGTTGATTGTATCGGAAAATCCTTATTGAAAGTTTATTCGATATTTTCTTCGGTAGAGAATGCCTATATAGGCATCAAGTTGGTTTTTGAAAGTGGTTTGTGTTTGATTGCCATAAATGTTGGTGATGAACTAAATATTAGTGACTTTTTATCATCATCATACGAACATGATGAAGGTATCAAATATCGAGAGTTATAAATAGTTAATCTCGGCCACCGCGCCGGGATTTTAATTTATCAGTCAGTTACCCTTCAGTCGCCAGCCGGATGATCAGCTGTCCCGGCCCGCTGATTACCTCTATCTTCTGCCCGGTCGTAAAACCCAGCGCTTCCAGCCAGCGGCCTTTGATCATGAGCTGTGGTAGCGGATTCGGCTGGCCTCTGTTAGGCCGGTATCCCACTTTGTAATAATGCGCCCGCGATCCGATGGCGGCGGTTGTGGGGCTGAGTGTCTCTGGCTTTTCCGGCGTGCAACCTGACGCTGGCGAGCGAGCAGGACAGCGACCGCTACGACTCGAAGCAGCAGAGCGCCAGCGCGGGCGGCAGCTTTACCTTTGGCTCAATGACCGGCTCGGCCAGCATCAACGCCTCACGCGACAGGATGCACAGCACCTGGCAGAGCGTGGAGGAGCAGACCGGCATCTTCGCGGGCAAAGGCGGCTTTGACGTGAGCGTCGGGGCGCACACGCAGCTGGACGGGGCGGTAATCGGCTCCACCGCGGCGGCGGATAAAAACCGGCTGGAGACGGGGACGCTGGGCTGGGATGACATTGAGAACCACGCGGACTATAAGGTAGAGCACCAGAGCGCGGGCATCAGCACGGGCGGCAGCATCGCCGGTCAGTTTGCCGGAAACATGGCGAACGGGCTGCTGGTGGGGGCGAACCACAGCGGCAGCGACAGCTCAACGACGAAGGCGGCGATGAGCGAGGGCGCGATAGTTATCCGCGACCGGGATAACCAGACGCAGGACGTGAGCGGGCTGAGCCGGGACGTGGAGCACGCCAACCAGACGCTCTCGCCGATATTCGACAAGGAGAAGGAGCAGAACCGGCTGCAGGAGGCGCAGCTGATTGGTGAGATTGGCAACCAGGCGGCGGATATCGCGCGGACGGAGGGGCAGATAGCGGCGACGAAAGCCGCGAATGAGCGGATGAAGGGGGTCACGCCGGGACAGCTGAAGGCGGCGGAAGCGGAATGGCGGAAGGCGAACCCGGGGAAAGAGCCGACGGCCAGCGACATCAGCGGGCAGGCTTACCAGACCTTCTATAACCAGGCATTCAGTGAGAGCGGGTTTGGCACCGGCGGGAAGCTCCAGCAGGCAATTCAGGCGGCGACGGCGGCGGTGCAGGGTCTGGCGGGGGGTAACCTGACGCAGGCAATAACTGGCGGGTCTGCACCTTATCTGGCAGAAATTATTCATAACCAGACGCTGAATCCGGATGGCTCGGTCAACGTACAGGCGAACCTGATGGTGCACGCGGTGGTAGGTGCGGTAACGGCTTACGCGGCGGGCAACAGCGCGCTGGCGGGCGCCTCGGGCGCGGCGATGGGCGAGTATATCGCGCAGCAGATGTATCCGGGGGTTAAGCGTGAGGACCTGACGGAGGAGCAGCGCCAGACGATAAGCGCGCTGGGGACGCTGGCGGCCGGGCTGGCGGGCGGCGTGGCCGGAGACGGAACGGCAGGTGCGGTGGCGGGAGCGCAGGCGGGAAGGAATGCGGTTGAAAATAACTGGCTACACGAAGATGAATCACGCCAGCTTGATAAGGAAATGCAGGAGTGCAAGAAATCCGGTGGCGACTGTAATAAGGTTGTTGAGAAATACATCAATATCAGTAATAAAAACAGTAAAGAGCTTAAGGAAGCCTGTACCGGCGGCGGTGTTGCCTGTGTGACATGGGAAGAGCTGATACAGGCCGATACCAACGTTGCCCGTGATGCCAGTCACAGCCAGTTTCGGCTGAGTGAGAAACTGAAAGATCCGTCTGCGGCGGCATTGGTGAATTATCTGAACGGAACGGATCTGAAATTCCTGAAGGAAAATATCACCACAGGCGACCGTGTGATGTCCGTAGTTATAGATCCGACTTCATGGCCTGTTCTGGTTATGGGAGGGAAAGCGATAATGACCAACGCTGTCAATAACACCAAAGAGCAGCTTATTGCGGTAGGTATGGGGGCCGGTTTAGGCGCAGGTATTCAGTACGGAACCACAGGCGAAGTGAAATTATCAGACGTGATTGGTTCAGGCGTTATTGGTGCGATTACAGCCAGTAAGGGCTACAACCCGACGATGGTATGGAATGCGGCAGGCGGTTATTACCAAGCTGAAATCAGCGGTGATGATCCCTTCATGGCGGCATTGCTGAGTAAAACAGGGGCATCGGTTGGATATGCGGCGGGTAATGTGATCAAGGTTCCTTTTGATAAAAAGCTCAACCCAATTTCTAAGCAATACGAATGGGTGTCGACAGGTGTCTGGACGATAACAAAACCAGCTCCGCAAAATCCATTGCCATCAATAGTAGGTAACTTCGGTGATTCTGTTGCATCTGGGATGGTTCAAGATAAGCTGAAAGATGTCGGAGGTAAGCAATGAAAAATAGCACCAAGTCATTAGTTAACCTTTTGTATCTATGTTGCTCAATGGCCATTGTGATTTTTATTTTGACAATTTTGGGTCGCTTACTCGGAGCATGGTTGGCTTGGGATATGAATGATAAATTTTCATTTTCATCAGAGGATTTATTTATTTGCCTCAAGCTAACCTGGATGGGGCCCCCGACTGGATTTATTTTTTGGTATTTTTATTACCGATAAATTTTTGTGAATCCCAGCCCTCAGCGGCCGGGATCTTCTTATATACCCTTCTTCAGCCGCCGGATCTTACCGGCGACTAACCGATCACTGCGATCAGATCCGTTACCTGCCTTTGTTCACGGGCAGAGAACTTACAGACCTTCCACAGCGTTTGCATAATCTTTGTGATTTATAAAGGCCTGTATCCGCGGGATGCGCCAACCTTGAAGGTATACTTCAGGGGCTGGATGCAGGAAGTATCAGCCGGGATCAGACTATAACGGCGATAGCGAAGCAGTCGGTAGTAAGCTGGGATACTGCCGCTAGTCGCTATGACCGGGCTATACAGGCACAGGCTATCGTTGGAGCTCTGGCTGGTGCGTCAGGGCTGAAGAGTATGGTAGAGAAACCTACGCGAAACGTTGCGGTAAAACAGCTTTCATCATTAGGAAGAACTGCCGAGCCAATTAAGCTAGGCCCTGACGAAGAAGCAAGCGGCTGGTCGCAGTACGATAAATACCGCTGTGATCCTCACAACTGGAACTGGCCGGAGAAATTGGGTTTTGCTGAAGAACCGATTAAAACAACCCTGCAAATCGGTAAAAACTAGACAGAAACGAAAAACCTAACGGGTCATTTTTAGCACCTAAAGGAACACCTTATGGTGAAAGATCTCTAACCCCAGGCGCAAAAGCTGAGCAATACCATGAATATGAGTTCATCAAACCATCACCGGTTATGCAAGGTAAAATAGTGCCTGCTTTTGATGAGCTTGGTGGAAGTGTTCAGATATTGCCTAATATGCAAGAAAGAGTGAATATTGATTGGCTTATAAAAATGAATGCATTCGGGAGGCTCGTTAATATGCTGTTTAGTATTGAAGAAATTCAGAACGAAATTGATAAGCTGGTTTCGAAAATTGGTTACCCACCTCATTCTGTAACTGTTTTTTCTGTACCCACTAATGATGGAACTCCTTACGTTTCATTTGAAAACGAAATGTATAATTATATTTCATCAGAAAGAGGGTGCGAATTTTCAAGAAAGACCACGAAATCAATTGATGAACTACTTTATTGGATTGCTTCAGATTTCGTATCAAATATATCTTTCCAATACGAATTTGAACACCGCATGCCCGGGCGAGATGGCCGTCGTATGGCATTTCCTATGATTATTGCATTTATGGCAAGTATGAATAAAGAATGGGAAATTAAAGCACAAAAGGAGATTGATCAGACCCTTTCAAATGCGCCCTATGATGACAGTCTTTATTTGTAAGTTTAGCTGCTCAAATCCCGGCCATCCAGGCCGGGATTACCCTTCCCTGCAGCCGCACTTACTACCTTATGATAACCGGCATCTCCCACGCCTGGTTCAGCGCGCTCGGAAAAAACTCTAGCCACTCGCTGACCTTCTTACGGTTCATCAACGTCTCCGCCAGCGTCAACAAGGGCAAAGGCAGCGAGCAGGGCAGCGGCGTCACCCACACCGAGACCCAGGTGAGCGCGGGCAACCAGGTAACGATGGTGAGCGGGCGCGACACCCTGCTGCAGGGCGCGCAGGTGAGCGGCGAGAAGGTGAAGGCGGAGGTGGGCCGCAACCTGACGCTGGCGAGCGAGCAGGACAGCGACCGCTACGATTCGAAGCAGCAGAGCGCCAGCGCGGGCGGAGCTTTACCTTCGGCTCGATGACCGGCTTGGCCAGCGTCAACGCCTCGCGCGACAAGATGCACAGCACCTGGCAGAGCGTGGAGGAGCAGACCGGCATCTTCGCGGGCAAAGGCGGCTTTGACGTGAGCGTCGGAGAGCACACGCAGCTGGACGGAGCGGTAATCGGCTCGACCGCGGCGGCGGATAAAAACCGGCTGGAGACGGGCACGCTCGGGTTCAGCGACATCGAGAACCACGCGGACTATAAGGTGGAGCACCAGAGCGCGGGCATCAGCACGGGCGGCAGCATCGTCGGTCAGTTTGCCGGAAACATGGCGAACGGGCTGCTGGTGGGAGCGAACCACAGCGGCAGCGACAGCTCAACGACGAAGGCGGCGGTGAGCGAGGGCGCGATAGTTATCCGCGACGGGGAGAAGCAGATGCAGGACGTGAGCGGGCTGAGCCGGGACGTGGAGCATGCGAACCAGACGCTGTCGCCGATATTCGACAAGGAGAAGGAGCAGAACCGGCTGCAGGAGGCGCAGCTGATTGGTGAGATTGGCAATCAGGCGGCGGATATCGCCCGGACGGAGGGGCAGATACGGGCCACGAATGCTGGTAAGACGGAGCTGGCGGCGAAAAAGATTAAAGAGCCGGGCGAGGGCGTGTCAAAGGAAAAGTCGGACAATCACAGCGCAATGCTGACTGCGGTTCAAAGCGATAAGGCTGCTCAGCAGCAGTAAGAAACCCGCAGCGCCCTCCACCAGAGTTTCCCGGATGAAACCAGCCTAACTATCCTTTCCAGTCTTTAAATCCTGCGATTCTGTTTCTCTTATAGTAATCCTCATCGTCTTCTCCGTTATCACATTACTATTATCAGGCAGGTCTTTATTAATAAATGACATGGCCCCAATCACCACGTTATCGCCAATAACAATCTGGTCGGCGATAATGCAGCTATTAGCACCAATGCTAACGTTATTGCCTATCTTGATTGAAATTGGCAGCTTAGAAGGATTACTGCCTGTTATGCCAATCGTGGTGTTCTGCCTGATACGGAATGAATGCCCAATAACGGCAGACCCGTTGATAACGATCCCTTGATGATGAGTGATGACAAGTCCGGGTAATATCCTCGCGCCTAACTCAATCTCTGTACCGTATTTCAACGTCAGCCTCCGGTTGATTCGAAGCGCGGCCTGCTTCAAAACGCCTGTTTTGTTCTGATACCAGTAGGAGGCGATACGCCACCAGAAGTAGTAGCGTCGCCTGGGGCATTTGATGGCTTTGTGAATGACTCCTGGCCAGGAGAACGACTTAGCGTTCATCATCACTTCTTTCTGCAAACATTCTTTAAGTAGCAGAAGGTTTTTGTCGTTTTGAGCTTTCATCAGCATTCCATTCTAAAGTCTTATTATTTTGTTAAGAGCGCAAGGGTTTTGAGCATTATACGTTAGCTGCTTGTCTGAAGACGACGTTTAACGAGGTGTTGATTGTCATTGTGGAAGCGCTATGGATAAAGACTTGAGTTCACTCCCCTAGGAGGCTGCTTCACTCTGTATGGCGATGAAAAATGCTCTTGTGAAGTGATGAGAGACAAAATCTGGGGCATGGTAAGAAGCTATGCATGAAGAGCTACAGACACAAAAAAGCCCGCCAGGCTTGCGCCGTGCGGGCTTTCAGGACTTCTACGGATGGCTCTGGAACCATCTTTGAAGAATTTTGGTGGAGCTGGCGGGAGTTGAACCCGCGTCCGAAATTCCTACATCCTCAGTACTACATGCTTAGTCAGTCTTTACATTCGCCTGGCAGCTGCGGACAGACACGCCACTGACAGACTAGCCTGATTAGATTTAACGCTTCAACCCCAGGCAAGGCATCCACGCGATCTCTTTTGGGTTTGACCTCTCTTGATCCCCGTCCTAAGAGCGGAGGCTAGGGAGAGAGGGCTCTTAGCAGGTTATTAAGCTGCTAAAGCGTAGTTTTCGTCGTTTGCGACTATTTTTTTGCGGTTTTTTAGCGAGGCCTACCGCACCTCGGCATGCACCTTGGGTTTCGCAAATCCCGTCGAATCCAGAATCAGCCCCAGGAACCAACTATTCTAGCAAAAAACTTTAAAACTATCCAGCGATTAGCGGTTACGATTTTTCATGATGCGCGCTTTATCGAGCTTCCACTCGCGCTCTTTGATGTCGTCGCGCTTGTCATGCTCTTTCTTACCACGCGCAACGCCAATCTTCAGCTTGCACCAGGCGTTCTTCCAGTAAAGCGACAGCGCGACTACGGTATAGCCTTCGCGGTTAACGCGGCCATAGAGCGAATCGAGTTCGCGCTGATTAAGCAGCAGCTTACGGTTGCGCGTTGGATCGCAGACAACGTGCGTTGAGGCGACGGCCAGCGGCTGGAAGGTTGAGCCGAACAGATAAGCTTCGCCATCGCGCAGCAGAATGTAGCTGTCGCTGATGTTGGCTTTACCCGCGCGGAGCGATTTGACTTCCCATCCTTGTAGCGACAATCCCGCTTCGAATTCCTCTTCAATGAAGTATTCATGACGGGCGCGTTTGTTAAGGGCAATAGTGGCAGAACCGGGTTTATGTACTTTTTTCTTTGTCATAGTGCGGCGTATTTTACATCACTTAGGCGGCCATCGCACCCCTTGTCCAGCGGGGCACCGGGAAACGGGATATTCTAGCACACCTCTCAATGCGGGGAATTTTTGTTTGATCGCTGGAAATGCTACAATTCAGCGGTTTTGTGATGAACAGGAACCATTATGGCTCAGATTAGTCGTTCAGCGCTGGTGCCCTTCAGCGCTGAGCAAATGTACCAACTGGTCAACGATGTGGATGCCTATCCACAGTTTTTGCCGGGCTGTACCGGCAGTCGCGTGCTGGAATCCTCTGAAAATCAGATGACGGCTTCGGTAGACGTCTCAAAAGCGGGCATCAGTAAGACCTTCACCACGCGCAACACGCTTACCGACAATCAGCGCATCCATATGCAGCTGGTCGACGGGCCGTTCCGCAAGCTTACCGGCGGATGGCAGTTTATCTCGCTGGGCGATGACGCCTGCAAGGTTGAGCTGAGCCTCGATTTTGAATTCACCAACATGCTGGTGGAGATGGCGTTCGGCCGCATCTTCAAAGAGCTGGCCAACAGCATGGTGCAGGCGTTCACTCAGCGCGCCAAAGAGGTCTACAGTGCCTGAGATTTCCGTTGAGGTGGTTTACGCGCTGCCGGAGAAGCAATATCAGCGCGTTGTCACGCTGGAAGAGGGAAGCACGGTCGAGCAGGCGATAGTCGCATCCGGGCTGCTTGAGCTGCGCCGCGATATCGACCTCAGCCAAAACAAGGTGGGCGTCTTTAGCCGCCCGGTCAAGCTGGGCGATACGCTGCAGGAAGGCGACAGGGTAGAGATCTACCGTCCGCTGATCGCCGATCCCAAAGAGCTGCGTCGTCAGCGCGCTGAGCGTTCAGCCGGCGGCAAAAAATAGACAGACCAGCCAGAAAAGCAAAAGGCGCCAGCGGCGCCTTTTTTGTTGCGTGTTCGATCAGTCCTTCGATGTAGTCAGATTCGGCTTGTTGTCGATATTGGTCAGTATGCCGTTGCTGTCGAAGGTCAGAGTCAGCGTCTGCTGCTTCACGTTTTCATGGCCTGGCTCCTGACGGAACACGTAATACCAGACGTTGCTGCCGAAAGGATCGCGCATCATCGGCGTACCGAGCGTATAGGCGACCTGCTGCTGCGTCATGCCGTTGTGGATTTTCGCCACATCGTTGGCGACCAGGTAGTTGCCCTGGTTGATATCTGGGCGGTAAACCACGCGCTCAAGGGTGGAGCATCCGGCGGTCATCATCAACATTACCACTGCCGCGGCAGTCAGCGTTTTACAGCGCATCTCTACATTCCTTTTCTGGGGCCAAACGCCTTTTTCTCAGGCTGTTTTTTTGCCATCAAATTCTGAACTCTGCCTGCGGCAGGCTTTATTATTCAGGCGACATAAGTAGCCGATGATAATAAACCTTTTCGCTATTGGAAACCTCTACATCGACAGAGCAAGCATATGACCACGCAGCGGGAAGAAAGTGCGGCCGTTACGCCGCTAAAAGTTCTTTCGCGTTAGCAAGGGTATTACGCGTGACCTCGCTGCCGCCCAGCAGACGCGCCAGCTCCTGCAGGCGCGCGCGCTTGTCCAGCGCCTGCATATGGGTTTCGGTCATGGCGCCGTCGGTCTCTTTGCTGACAAAGAAGTGCTGATGGCCGCAGCCCGCCACCTGCGGCAGGTGGGTAACGCACATCACCTGGGTCGATTCGCCCAGCTGGCGCAGCAGGCGTCCGACGACGGCTGCGGTCGGGCCGCTGATGCCGACGTCTACTTCGTCGAAGATCATCGCTGGCGTTTCCATCTTCTTCGCGGTAATCACCTGAATTGCCAGCGCAATACGCGACAGTTCGCCGCCGGACGCCACTTTACCCAGCGGCTGCAGAGGCTGGCCTGGGTTGGTGGTTACCTGAAAGTCGATGCGCGTCGCGCCGTCCGCCGTGAGATGGTCGGGATTAAACGACAGCGCAATAGTAAAACGGCCGTGCGGCATAGAGAGCTGATGCATACTTTGCGTGATTAGCTGCTCAAGTTCGGTGCCGTACTGCTGACGCTGCTGATGCAGATGCTCAGCGCTGCGCAGAGCAGATTGATAGTGTTCGCTTACTAACTCTTGCAGGCTCTCCTGATCGCTCTCCTGCTGCGAAAGCAGCTCAGCTTCCGTGAGCAACTGCTGATGCAGCTCCGCCAGACCTTCCGGCGCGACGTGATGCTTACGCGCCAGCGCAATATAGCGCGAGATGCGCTGCTCCAGCTCATACAGGCGGTTGGGATCGAGATCGAGCCGGTCAACGTAGTGGCGTAGCTCGTCGCTCGCCTCGCTGAGCTGAATCGCCGCTTCTTCCAGCATGTTGAGCACGCCGCTCAGCTTGTCGTCCAGCGTCACCACCTCGGTCACCATCTGACGCGCAGCGTAGAGCAGGCTATTGAGGTTGCTGTCGTCGCCATCGGCGAGCAGCTGCAGCGCCTGCTGGCTGGTAGAGAGCAGCTGACCGCTGTTGGCGAGGCGCTTGTACTCCTCATCAATTTGCTCGTACTCGTTCGCCTGCGGCGCGAAATCGTTAAGTTCTTTCAGCTGATACTGCAGCAGTTCGCGACGCGCCTCGCGCTCCTGCGACAGCTGCTGATGCTGCGCCAGATTGCGACAGCTCTGATGCCAGGCCTGATAGTCGCTGCGCATCTGGCGCAGCAGATCGTCATGGCCGGCGTAGGCGTCAAGCAGGTGTTTCTGATGGTCGGATTTAAGCAGTAGCTGGTGAGCGTGCTGGCCGTGGATCTGAATCAGCAGCTGACCCAGATCGCGCAGCTGCGACAGCGGCACCGCAGTACCGTTGATAAAGCCGCGTGAGCGGCCGTCGGCGCTGATGACGCGGCGCAGCAGACACTCGTTGCCGTCATCCAGCTGATTCTCCTCCAGCCAGCGCTGCGCAGAGGGTGAGGACTTGAGGTTGAAGCGGGCGCAGAGGTCGGCACGCGCGGCGCCCTGACGCACCATGTCCGCTTCGGCGCGACCGCCGAGGCACAGACCGAGGGCGTCGATGGCAATAGACTTACCCGCGCCGGTTTCACCGGTAATCGCCGTCATACCGCGTTGGAAATCAATGTCGAGCTCACGAACGATAGCGAAATTACTGATGGTCAGCTGTGCCAGCATAGAATCACCTGTATGGAAAAACAGATATGGTTTTTCGTACAGTATAAACTGGTTTTTTATCCAGTAAAGAGGGCGCGCTGAAATTAGAACAATTTTTTCGACCAGCCTAGTTTTGAGCTTAGCGTATTGAAATAGCTGTAGTTTTTAGGGTGGATCAGGTTCAGATGGTTCTCGCTGCGGCGGATCAACACATCTTCTCCTTCCTGAATCGGCAGGGCGATCTGGCTGTCGCAGCTAATCTCGAGATCGCTGCGGCGCGACGAAAAGCGCAGCCGGATAGTGCTGCTGCTGTTGATCACCAGCGGCCGCGCCGACAGGGTATGCGGGAACATCGGCACGAGCGCGATGGCGTCGAGCGAAGGGGTTAAAATCGGGCCGCCCGCCGACAGCGAATAGGCGGTCGAGCCGGTCGGCGTAGAGATAATCAGGCCGTCAGAACGCTGAGAGAAGGCGAACACCTCGTCGATATAGACCTCGAATTCGATCATGTGCGCCACTTTGCCAGGGTGCAGCACCACCTCATTGATCGCCAGGCCGAGGCGCGGCGAACACTCATCTTTGCAGACGCGCGCCTCGAGCAGAAAGCGGCTTTCAACGAAATAATTCCCCTGCAGCACCTCGTCCAGCTGCTGCTGCGCGTTGTCGGGATCGAGGTCGGTGAGAAAGCCGAGGTTGCCGCGGTTAATGCCGATCACCTTGATGTCGTAGCGCGCCAGCACGCGCGCCGCGCCGAGCATATTGCCGTCGCCGCCGACCACCACGGCAAGGTCCGCCTGCTGTCCAATCTCCGCCAGCGTGCCGGTCTGGGCATCCTGAAGGTTGAGCTCCTGCGCGATCTGCTTCTCAATAATCACTTGATAACCTTTGGACGTCAGCCAGCGCCACAGCATCTCATGCGTGGTGAGAGCGGTAGGGTGACGCGGATGGCCTACAATACCAATGCAGTTAAAGTGTTTGTTCATTTGGTGGGTCTTTCCTCATAAGCCAAAACGGCAAGGCAATGTGATGGGTTCCCTTGAAACCGTCAAACCGATCCCCATAATAAGCGGACTGGCGAGATGAATGTGCAAAACGCGGAGAAATTCATGAGTAGTAAAGAACAGAACACCCCAAACGAGCAAGTCTCAGACGAAATTCAACAGGATCAGCAGCAACCTCAGGAAGCGGAGACGGCAGTAGAGGTGGATCCGCGTGATGAGCGTATTGCGCAGCTGGAAGCTGAACTGGCTCAGTTGCAGACCGGCGTACGCGACGCTCAGCTGCGCGCGCAGGCGGAAGTGGAAAATATCCGCCGTCGCACCGAAATTGACGTTGAGAAAGCGCATAAATTCGCGCTGGAAAAATTCGCCAACGAGCTGCTGCCGGTTATCGACAGCCTTGAGCGCGCGCTGGAAGTCGCAGACAAAGAGAACCCGGAGCTGGCATCGATGATTGAAGGGATCGAACTGACCCTGAAATCGCTGCTGGGCGCCGTGCGCAAATTCGGCGTTGAAGTGGTCGGCGACACCAACGTGCCGTTCAACCCGGAAATCCATCAGGCGATGTCGATGATGGAGTCAGATGACGTGGCGCCTAACCATGTGATGATGGTAATGCAGCGCGGCTATACTCTGAACGGTCGCCTGCTGCGTCCGGCGATGGTTGCGGTCGCGAAAGCGAAAAGCTAAGCAGTTAACGCACGTCAGACGGCCGCACGGTGATGCGGCCGTTTTTATTTGCGGCTCAGCTGGCGGGCAGCTGCGGCATCCAGTCGATGGGCTGCTCGCCCGCCTGCGTCAGCAGGTCGTTGGCCTGCGCGAAATGGCCGCAGCCAAAGAAGCCGCGATGGGCGGAAAGCGGCGACGGATGGGGCGCCTGTAACACATGATGGCGCTGCCGGTCGATAATGCTGCCTTTCTTCTGCGCGTGCGATCCCCAGAGCAAAAACACCACGCCTTCGCGATGTTCATTAATCGCGGCAATAACGTTATCGGTAAAGGTTTCCCAGCCGAAGCGCGCATGAGAATGCGCCTTGCCCGCTTCCACGGTCAACACCGTATTCAGCAGCATCACGCCCTGTTTCGCCCAGCTTTCGAGGAAGCCGTGCTGTGGACGCGTAAAGTCGGGAAACTCCTGCTCCAGCTCTTTATACATATTCTGTAAAGAGGGGGGCACCGGCACCCCGGGCAGCACCGAGAAGGCCAGACCGTGCGCCTGATTCGGGCCGTGATAGGGATCCTGGCCGAGAATCACCACTTTGACATCACTCAGCTCAGTGAGGCGAAACGCATTGAAGACATCTTTCTGCGGCGGATAAACCGTCACGCCAGCCGCCCGTTCGTTCGCCACCAGTTTCAGGGTTTCGGTAAAGTAGGGCTTCTCTTTCTCTTCGGCCAGCACGTCGTGCCAGGTCAGTTTGTCCGTCATGGTCTGCTCCCTTATAGAACGATGCCGTTAGCTTAACGGTTCGCCGCACCAGGTTGAAGGTAAAAAATATTTGAAATTTACAAAATATTTTTTAGGTAAAAATTTATCTGAATCAATTAATTGAAATTAGCAGTGAAAAGCGTGGCTGTGAAAATTGACAGAGGTCAAAACCTCTATAAGAGGCGAGTGTTATATCAGGGCGATAATTTGATTTACTCACCGCGCTGAGCAGGATAGCGCCATGTTCTGGAGAACTGATTATGATCACTGGCATTCAAATTACTCAAACCAATAACCCCGATTTGATGCACTCTTTCTGGCTGATCGACGACGAAAAAGCGGAAGCGCGCTGCCTGTGTGCGAAAGCGGGTTACGAAGAAGATCAGGTTGTCGCCGTGAGCGAACTGGGCGAATTCGCCTGGCGCGAAGTGCCAATGGAAATGAAACCGCAGGTACGCATCGAAGGCGGCCAGCACCTGAACGTTAACGTGCTGCGCCGTGAAACGCTGGAAGATGCGGTTAAACATCCGGAGAAATATCCGCAGCTGACGATTCGCGTTTCAGGCTACGCGGTGCGTTTTAACGCGCTGACGCCGGAACAGCAGCGTGACGTGATTACCCGCACTTTTACCGAAAGCTTGTAATCTGGCAACTTTGGGCGCGTGCGGAAAAAGCGTCCACCGTATTGTTAATGGCAGGTTATTGAAAATAGGTAATATTTAACTTTTTCAACGCTGGCGGCGCGATAACAACTCAGCGCTTTGGCTATTAGCCTTTATCCGAAGGGAGTAAGCGCCGTTTTACCCGCTTAACTAAAAAAAATCGCCTCAATCGAGGCGATTTTTTTATAGCGATGCTGATTTATTCCGCATCGCCGCTGGCTGGCGCGGCAGCGCTGGGCTTGCGGCGCTTGCCCACGTTTTTAGCGTCGCGATGACGTTTCTTCACGCGCGGTTTTTCCGCTTCGCTCTCTTTTTTCTCTTTGCGTTTCGCCAGCGCCTTTTTCGACGGCTTTCCGGTGGTTTTCGCGCTTGGCGCGCGCGTCACCGGACGCAGCTCGTCGATCACGCGCGGTTTCAGCGGCTCATTCAGATAGCGGCTGATTTTACCCAGCAGCAGATGATCGTGCGCTTCCACCAGCGACAGCGCGGTGCCTTTACGTCCGGCGCGCGCGGTACGGCCGATACGGTGGAGGTAGGTATCGGCGGTGCGCGGCATATCGTAGTTAATGACGTGGCTGACATCTTCGATATCGATGCCGCGCGCGGCGACGTCGGTCGCCACCAGCACGTTGACGCGACCGTCGGTAATGCGTTTGATCGCCTCGGTGCGTTTAGCCTGCACCATTTCCCCTTCCAGATAGCAGCAGCGGATACCCGCATTGTGCAGCCACTGCACCAGCTCATGCAGACGCTCGCGCTTGCGCACGAAGACGATAGAGCGCGTGGCGTCAGGCTGCTTCAGCAGGTGGATCAGCAGTTTGGTTTTATGCTCCAGATCGTCGGCGCGGTAGTACCACTGCTGGATCTTTTTACGCTCGCGACGGCTGGGATCGGCTTCGACTTCAACCGGATCGTTAAGCAGGCGCTCGGCAAAATCTTTAATCGCGTCGCCTTCCAGCGTCGCGGAGAAGAGCATGGTCTGCTTACGCCAGCGGGTTTCGCCCGCAATGGTTTCGATATCCTGCGCGAAGCCCAGATCCAGCATGCGGTCCGCCTCGTCGAGGATTAGCGTCTCGACGGCGCGGCAGTCGAAGTTCTCTTCTTTAATATACTGAAGCAGACGTCCGGTGGTCGCCACGACCACATCCTGGTTCTCGCTGAACACTTCCGCGTGGTTCATATACGCCACGCCGCCGGTAATGGTCGCGATATCGAGATGGGTATGTTTCGCCAGCTCGCGCGCGTGATCGGCGACCTGCATCGCCAGTTCCCGCGTAGGGGTCAGGATCAGGATGCGCGGCGGCCCCGATTTCTTGCGCGGAAAATCGAGCAGGTGCTGCAGTACCGGCAACAGGTACGCGGCGGTTTTCCCGGTGCCGGTAGGCGCCGAACCCAGAACGTCGCGGCCCTCCAGCGCGGGCGGGATCGCCTCGGCCTGAATGGCGGTGGGGCGCGTAAAGCCTTTATCCTGCAGGGCTTCCAGCAGGCTTTCGTCGAGTTCGAGTTCGGAGAATGTGGTTACTGTCATGGTCTACCTCAGTTTGGGGCGCTGATTATAGACAGATCGCACGCAATCTTCATCTGTTAATCCGCGCCGGCCAGCCCATTACGTGTATTCCTCACGCCGTCACGTTACACTGAAGCGCTGCCGCACGGCAGGAAAAAGGGTAATGGTTGCAGAGTATGACGCAGGAAAAGCCGCATGTGCGGCCGGTGTTAAAAAGAAACGGTTTCACCTTCAAACAATTTTTCGTGGCGCACGACCGCTGCGCCATGAAAGTCGGCACCGACGCCATTCTGCTGGGCGCCTGGGCGCCCATCGCCAACGCGCGCCGGGTGCTCGATATCGGCAGCGGCAGCGGGCTTATCGCCCTGATGCTGGCGCAGCGTACCTCTGATACGGTGCTTATCGACGCGGTTGAGCTGGATGTTGCCGCCGCGCAGCAGGCGCAGGAGAATGCGGCGCAGTCGCCGTGGGCGGCGCGCATTCGCGTCCATCAGCAGGATATCGCCGCTTTCGCCGACAGCTGCGGCCAGCGCTATTCGCTGATCGTCAGCAATCCGCCCTATTATCCGCCCGATGTCGCCTGTGCCACGCCGGCGCGCGACGCGGCCCGCTCGACGGCGACGCTGGATCACGCCAGCCTGCTGCGTTACGCGGCGCGTTTGATCGACGAAGAGGGCTTCTTCTGCGTCGTGCTGCCGGAAACGGTAGGGCAAACCATGATGACGCTGGCGCAAGAATCGGGCTGGCACCTGCGTTTTCGTATCGACGTGGCGGAATATGCGCATCGTCCGCCGCATCGCGTGCTGCTCGGTTTTTCTCCCAGCGCGGGCGAAACGCTGCTGGAGCGCATGGCGATCCGCAATCAGGATACGCACTATTCGGAAGCCTGGTGCAGCCTGACCCGCGACTTTTACCTCTTTATGTAACAGGGCGCAGGATCGTCGGCTTCGCTTCGGGCAACATATCGGGATAGTCGCGGGTAAAATGGAGTCCGCGGCTCTCTTTGCGCGCTAGCGCGCAGCGCACCATAAGTTCAGCTACCTGCGTCAGGTTGCGCAGCTCCAGCAGATCGCTGGAGAGGCGAAAATGCGCGTAGTACTCGTCGATCTCCTGCTGCAGCAGGTTAATGCGCCGCAGCGCGCGCTCCAGCCTGCGCGTGGTGCGCACAATCCCCATATAATCCCACATAAATAGCCGCAGCTCGTGCCAGTTATGCTGGATCACCACGCGCTCGTCCGCATCGTCTACGCGGCTTTCATCCCAGGGCGGCAGGCTGTCGGGCGCAACTTTTTGCGGCAGCGTCTGAATCAAATCCTCGGCAGCCGACCAGCCGTAGACCAGGCACTCCAGCAGGGAGTTAGAGGCCATGCGGTTTGCGCCGTGCAGCCCGGTATAGCTCACTTCGCCGATAGCGTAGAGCCCGTCGACGTCCGTGCGGCCGCGCGCGTCTACCATCACGCCGCCGCAGGTGTAGTGCGCGGCGGGCACGATGGGAATACGATCCCGCGTCAGGTCGAAGCCGAAGGTCAGCAGTTTTTCATAAATCGTCGGGAAATGGGCGCGGATGAATTCCGCCGGCTGGTGGCTGATATCCAGATAGACGCAGTCGACGCCGAGCCGCTTCATTTCGTGATCGATGGCGCGCGCCACGATATCGCGCGGCGCCAGTTCGGCGCGCGCGTCGAAGTCGGGCATAAAACGGCTGCCGTCGGGCCGCAGCAGCCAGGCGCCTTCGCCGCGCAGCGCTTCGGTCAGCAGAAAGCTGCGCGCGTCAGGATGAAATAGCGACGTTGGATGGAACTGGTTGAATTCCAGATTGGCGACGCGACAGCCGGCGCGCCACGCCATGGCGATACCGTCGCCGGACGCGACGTCGGGATTGGTGGTGTACTGATAGACCTTCGCCGCGCCGCCGGTCGCCAGCACCACCGCGCGAGCGCTGCAGGTTTCTACCCGCTCGCGGTTGCGGTTCCAGATCCAGGCGCCGACGGCGCGGCGCGGACCGGGCAGGCCCAGTTTGTCCGACAGGATCAGATCGACCGCGTTGCTGCGCTCAAGAATATGAATGCGGGGATGACTCAGCGCCTGGCTCACCAGCGTAGTTTCGACGGCGCGTCCGGTGGCATCGGCGCTGTGAAGGATGCGCCGATGACTGTGGCCGCCTTCGCGCGTCAGATGATAAGGCATATCGCCCGCTGCGTGCGGATCGCGATCGAAGGCGACGCCGTTGTCAATCAGCCACTGCACGCAGTGACGCGCGTTGCTGGCGACGAACGAGACCGCCTCGCGCTCGCACAGGCCGGCGCCGGCGATCAGCGTATCTTCCACATGCGACTCGATGCTGTCGGTCTCATCAAACACTGCGGCGATGCCGCCCTGGGCATAAAAGGTCGAGCCTTCGCTGACCTGCGCTTTGCTCAGTACCAGCACCTCGTAATGCGCCGCCAGCCGCAGCGCCAGCGATAAACCCGCCGCGCCGCTGCCGATAATCAAAACATCGCACTGATAATCTGGAGAGAATGAGTGTGCCATGGTGTTTAATTTACTAAACAAGGGTGGCTTGAGAATAGGCGTTTCGCGCAGGGTTGTGAAGTATTTTAAACGCACAGCTTGCCCTGTCAGATCAATTAACCGGCAGATAAGCGTAAAAACAACAGATTACATAAAAGTGAATCGGAGGCGCGTTTTTTATATAAAACCTGGCGCATAGACAGGATTTAAAGATGAAAAAGCCTCTGTCATAAGGTACTCTGCCTGCGATTCTGCGTTGATAGCCGCAGTCTGGATTACACTGTCTTGAGAATGAAAAACAAATGACAGCGCCTCCGGAAGAGTCATCATCAGCGCGTTAAGTGAACTTTTTGCCGCACCACCACTCTAAGCGCATGCTTGCTCAGAACCATGAAGATGTGCTGGCAGTTCCTTTACGCATTTAAAAGAATTTGGGGAGACATTACCTCGGATGAGCGAGCAGTTAACGGATCAGGTACTCGTAGAGCGGGTGCAGAAGGGAGATCAAAAGTCATTTAACCTCCTGGTTATTCGCTACCAGCATAAAGTGGCGAGCCTGGTTTCCCGCTACGTCCCGTCGGGAGACGTGCCTGATGTCGTGCAGGAGTCCTTTATCAAAGCGTATCGCGCGCTGGAATCCTTTCGCGGCGACAGCGCGTTCTATACCTGGCTTTATCGTATCGCGGTCAATACCGCAAAAAATTATCTGGTTGCTCAGGGGCGTCGCCCGCCATCCAGCGATGTGGATGCGATCGATGCGGAAAATTTCGAAAGTGCTGGCGCGTTAAAAGAAATTTCGAACCCTGAGAACTTAATGTTGTCAGATGAACTGAAACAAATCGTCTTTCGCACCATTGAGGCACTCCCTGAAGATTTGCGTATGGCAATCACGCTCAGGGAGCTGGACGGACTGAGCTACGAAGAGATCGCCGCCATCATGGATTGCCCGGTCGGTACGGTGCGTTCACGTATCTTCCGTGCGCGAGAGGCCATTGATAATAAAGTTCAACCGCTTATCCAACGTCAGTGATAACGGCTACTGGAAGGGTACTTAGGCATGCAGAAAGAACAACTTTCCGCTTTGATGGATGGCGAGGCGCTCGATAACGCGCTGCTGTCAGCACTATCTCAGGATGCAGAGCTGCAACAGCGCTGGACTAGCTATCATCTTATCCGCGACACCATGCGCGGTGATGTAGGCGATGTGCTGCACTTCGATATCTCCGCGCGCGTTGCGGCGGCCCTTGAACAAGAGCCGGCCCGTAAGGTGACGCCGCTGATCGTCGAATCTCAGCCTGAACCGGCCAGCGTTGCGACGATGCCTTTCTGGCGCAAAATGCGTCCCTGGGCGGCGCAGCTGACTCAGGTTGGCGTAGCGGCGTGCGTATCGCTGGCGGTTATCGTGGGCGTACAGCACTACAACCAGCCGAGCGGTACCACTGCAGAACCGTCTGATTCGCCGGTGTTTAACACGCTGCCGATGATGGGCAAGGCTTCGCCGGTCAGCCTGGGCGTGCCGTCTGATGCCTTCGACACCAGCGGCTCCAGCCAGCATGTTCAGGAGCAGCGCCGTCGCGTTAACGCGATGCTGCAGGATTACGAACTACAGCGTCGTCTGCATTCCGATCGTCTGCAGTTCGAAACCAACGCGCCGCAGCAGGCGCAGGCGAACGTTCCCGGCAACCAGTCCTTAGGTACGCAACAGCAGTAATGAAGCAGCTTTGGTGCGCCGTTAGCCTGCTGGCAGGCAGCCTGCTTTGGTCATCTACCGCCCCGGCGCAGACATCTGCGTCCGGGGCGTTGTTACAGCAGATGGAGCAGGCAAGCCAGAACCTCAACTACGAATTCGCTTATATCAACGTCTCGCGCATCGGCATCGAGTCGCTGCGTTATCGTCACGCGGTGATCGATAATCGCGTCTATGCGCAACTGCTGCAGATGGACGGCCCGCGCCGCGAGGTCATCCAGCGCGGCGGCGATATCAGCTATTTCGAACCCGGCCTCGATCCTTTCTCTCTGCCCGGTCAAAACATTATCGACGCCTTGCCGTCGCCTATCTTCGCTGATTTCACTCAGCTCGCCAGCGCATGGGATTTTATCCCGGTAGGGCGTTCGCGCATCGCCGATCAGCTGTGCGAGGTGATCCGTATCGTCTCGCGCGACGGCACGCGCTACAGCTATGTGGTGTGGCTCGATGTGGACACCAAGCTGCCGCTGCGCATCGATCTGCTGGATCGCGACGGCGAAACGCTGGAGCAGTTCCGCGTGATTAGCTTTGCGGTCGACGAAGGCGTGCGCAATCTAATGCAGGGGCTGCAAAAGGCCAATTTGCCGCCGTCGCTCTCGGTGCCGGAAGGCGAGAAGGTCAAGCTCAGCTGGCAGCCAGCCTGGGTGCCTGCGGGCATGAAGCTGGTGTCGCAGAGCCGACGCGATATTCCGGCGATGAATAAAACCGTTGAGTCGCGTCTATACAGCGATGGACTCTTCAGCTTCGCCATCAATATTACTCCGGCCGACAAAAGCAGCGTCACGCAGACATTGCGCACAGGACGTCGTACGGTGCAGACCGAAGTGCGCAATAATAGCGAAATCACTGTGGTGGGCGAACTACCGCCTGCCACGGCAAAACGCATAGCGGACAGTATTGATTTGGGGTCGCAACGATGATGAGAGAGTGGGCCACGGTGGTGGCATGGCGTGACGGCATCGCCACGCTGCATACGGAGGCGAAAACCTCCTGCAACAGCTGCTCGGCGCGTAAAGGCTGCGGCAGCCACATGCTGAACAAACTGGGGCCGAAAGACGCTCACGTGATGGAAATCGCCAGCGCGACGCCGCTTCAGCCCGGTCAGCGCATTGAACTCGGCATCAAAGAGAGCAGCCTGCTCGGTTCGGCGCTGCTGGTCTATATGACGCCGCTGTTTGGGCTGTTTCTGCTGGCGGGCCTGTTCCAGGCGCTGTTTCACAGCGATCTGGCGGCGGCCTGCGGCGCGCTGCTCGGCGGCATCGGCGGCTTTATCGTCGCCAAAGGCGTATCGCTGAAAGTGGGCGATCGCGCCGCTTTTCAGCCCGTGATTCTTACCGTGGCGCTTCCGCCTGACGCCCTGCGCGTGGAAAGCGAAGCCTAATCCTCTGCAGGCCGCGTATATCGCGGCCTTTTAGCGCCTGTTTCTCGCCAAAAAGTGTTGTGATTCCGCAACGTTCCATTCTTTTATGCGCGGCCTTAACAGTGTAATATGCGTCGTCATTAATGAGGCTGACAGGATTGTAGGTAAAGAGCGATCTTCCTGAATGTGTCTGTGCTCAGGTTCTCAACTGTTTTTCTACGTGAAGATATTCATATAAATGAAGCACATAAGAAACTTCTCCATCATCGCGCACATTGACCATGGTAAATCGACGCTCTCTGACCGCCTGATTCAAATCTGTGGTGGCCTGACCGATCGCGAGATGGCGGCGCAGGTTCTCGACTCGATGGACCTGGAGCGCGAGCGCGGCATTACCATTAAAGCGCAGAGCGTGACGCTCGATTACAAAGCGCTCGACGGCGAAACTTACCAGCTCAATTTCATCGATACCCCAGGGCATGTCGACTTCTCCTATGAAGTGTCGCGCTCGCTGGCGGCCTGCGAAGGCGCGCTGCTGGTGGTGGACGCAGGACAGGGCGTAGAAGCGCAGACCCTGGCGAACTGCTATACCGCGATTGAGATGGATCTGGAAGTTGTGCCGGTACTGAATAAAATCGATCTGCCTGCCGCCGATCCGGAACGCGCGGCGCAGGAGATCGAAGATATCGTCGGCATCGACGCCACCGATGCGGTGCGCTGTTCGGCGAAAACCGGCGTCGGCGTGCCGGAAGTGCTGGAGCGCCTGGTGCGCGATATTCCGCCGCCGGAAGGCGATCCGGAAGGCCCGCTGCAGGCGCTGATTATCGACTCCTGGTTCGATAACTACCTTGGCGTGGTCTCGCTGATCCGCGTGAAAAACGGCACGCTGCGCAAAGGCGACAAAGTCAAAGTGATGAGCACCGGCCAGGTGTACAACGCCGATCGCCTCGGCATCTTCACGCCGAAGCAGGTTGACCGCACCCAGCTGAACTGCGGCGAAGTGGGCTGGCTGGTCTGCGCCATCAAAGATATTCTTGGCGCGCCGGTGGGCGATACCCTGACGCTGTCGCGCAACCCGGCGGATAAAGCGCTGCCAGGCTTCAAAAAAGTGAAGCCGCAGGTCTATGCCGGCCTGTTCCCGGTCAGCTCTGACGACTACGAAGCCTTCCGCGACGCGCTCGGCAAGCTGAGCCTGAACGACGCCTCGCTGTTCTACGAGCCGGAAAGCTCTACCGCGCTCGGCTTCGGCTTCCGCTGCGGCTTCCTGGGTCTGCTGCATATGGAGATCATTCAGGAGCGCCTGGAGCGCGAATACGATCTCGATCTGATCACTACTGCGCCGACCGTGGTGTATGAAGTGGAGACCACCAGCGGCGAAATCATCTACGTCGACAGCCCCTCTAAGCTGCCGCCGCTGAACAATATCGAAGAGCTGCGCGAGCCGATCGCCGAGTGTCATATGCTGCTGCCGCAGGAGTATCTGGGCAACGTCATCACGCTCTGCATCGAGAAGCGCGGCGTGCAGACCAACATGGTCTACCACGGCAACCAGGTCGCGCTGACCTATGACATTCCGATGGCGGAAGTGGTGCTCGACTTCTTCGACCGTCTGAAGTCGACCTCGCGCGGTTACGCCTCGCTGGATTACAACTTTAAGCGTTTCCAGGCTTCCGATATGGTGCGCGTCGACGTGCTGATCAACGCCGAGCGCGTCGATGCGCTGGCGCTGATTACCCACCGCGACAATTCGCAGTATCGCGGCCGCGAGCTGGTTGAGAAGATGAAAGAGCTCATCCCGCGTCAGCAGTTCGACATTGCGATTCAGGCGGCGATCGGCACCCACATCATCGCTCGCTCAACCGTGAAGCAGCTGCGTAAAAACGTGCTGGCCAAATGCTACGGCGGCGACGTCAGCCGTAAGAAGAAACTGTTGCAGAAGCAGAAAGATGGCAAGAAGCGCATGAAGCAGGTCGGCAACGTTGAGCTGCCGCAGGAAGCCTTCCTCGCTATTCTGCATGTCGGCAAGGACAGCAAATAAGGATCCCTAATGGCTAATATGTTCGCCCTGGTTCTGGCGCTCGCGACGCTGATTACCGGCATTATCTGGTGTATCGATCGCGTTAAATGGGCGCCGGCGCGCCGGGCTAAACGAGCGGAAGCGCAGGCTGCGGCCGGTCATACCCTCGACGAGAAAACGCTGGCGAAAGTCAACGGGCAGCCTGGCTGGGTAGAGACCGCCGCGTCGGTCTTCCCGGTGCTGCTGGTGGTGTTCGTGGTGCGCTCGTTTATCTATGAGCCATTCCAGATCCCGTCCGGCTCCATGATGCCGACGCTGCTGATCGGCGATTTTATTCTGGTGGAGAAGTTTGCCTACGGTATCAAAGATCCGATCACCCAGACAACGCTGATCCCGACCGGTCATCCGCAGCGCGGCGATATCGCGGTATTTAAATACCCGAAAGATCCGAGCCTGGACTACATCAAGCGCGTGATCGGCCTGCCGGGCGACAAAGTGGTGTTCGATCCCTATAGCAAAACCCTGACCGTTAGCCCGAACTGCGCCGCCGGCCAGCGCTGCGCCAGCGCGCTGCCGATTACCTACACCAATATCGAGCCGAGCAACTTTATTCAGACCTTCAGCGGTTTTGACGGCAATGAAGCGGGCAACGGGTTCTATCAGGTGCCGCAGGGCGAAACCATGCGCGGCGGACTGCGTCTCGGTACCCGTAAAGAGACGCTGGGCAACGTCACGCACGATATTTTGCTGGTAAACGAAGCGCAGAGTCAGGCGAGCATGTATTATCAGCAGCCGGGCCAGCCGCAGGCGACCTGGATCGTGCCGCAGGGGCAATATTTCATGATGGGCGATAACCGCGACAACAGCGCCGACAGCCGCTACTGGGGCTTTGTCCCGGAACGCAATCTGGTCGGTAAAGCGGTCGCCATCTGGATGAGCTTCGATAAGCAGGAAGGTCAGTGGCCGACGGGCGTACGCCTGAGCCGTATCGGCGGCATTCACTGAGTAATCTGGCCCGGATAAACGGGCAAAACGGTTGGCCTCCTGAGGGGGGCCACTGCACACTAAACAGAATGCGTTGGAAAGCCAGCCCTGTTTCGTATGCAGAGTCACAGACGCACAAAAGAACTGGAATCGCATGAACCCCATCCTCATTAATAAGCTTCAGCGCAAACTGGGCTACACTTTTACTCATCCGGAACTCTTGCAACAGGCGCTAACGCACCGCAGCGCCAGCAGTAAGCACAACGAGCGTCTCGAATTTCTCGGCGATTCCATTCTCAGCTATGTGATCGCCAATGCGCTCTATCATCGCTTTCCTCGCGTCGACGAGGGCGATATGAGCCGCATGCGCGCGACGCTGGTGCGTGGCAACACGCTGGCGGAGATGGCGCGAGAGTTTGATCTCGGCGAATGTTTGCGCCTGGGGCCGGGTGAACTGAAAAGCGGCGGATTTCGCCGTGAATCCATCCTGGCGGATACGGTGGAGGCGCTGATCGGCGGCATCTTCCTCGACAGCAATATCCAGACGGTGGAAAAGCTGATCCTTGACTGGTATCAGTCGCGCCTCGAGCAGATTAGCCCGGGCGACAAACAAAAAGATCCGAAAACCCGCCTGCAAGAGTATCTGCAGGGGCGTCATCTGCCGCTGCCGTCCTATCTGGTGGTGCAGGTGCGTGGCGAAGCCCACGATCAGGAATTCACCATTCACTGTCAGGTGAGTGGCATGGCTGAACCGGTGGTGGGCGTAGGCTCCAGCCGCCGTAAAGCAGAACAGGCTGCTGCCGAACAGGCGCTAATTAAGCTTGGTCTCGAATAGCAACATCCCGGCGCCTGAACAGGCGCTGAAAAAGTCAGGACTCGAATGAGCGAACAGAATACCTATTGCGGCTTTGTCGCGATTGTCGGCCGACCCAACGTCGGCAAATCCACCTTACTGAACCAGCTGCTGGGGCAGAAGGTGTCGATCACCTCGCGTAAGCCGCAAACCACGCGTCACCGCATTATGGGCATTCACACCGAAGGCGAATATCAGGCCATCTATGTGGATACGCCCGGGCTGCACATGGAAGAGAAACGCGCCATCAACCGCCTGATGAACCGCGCGGCCAGCAGCTCCATCGGCGACGTCGAGCTGGTGATCTTCGTGGTCGAAGGCACGCGCTGGACGCCGGACGACGAGATGGTGCTCAACAAGCTGCGCGACAACAAAGTGCCGGTAGTGCTGGCCATTAACAAAGTGGACAACATTCAGGATAAAAGCATCCTGCTGCCGCATTTGCAGTTCCTCAGCCAGCAGATGAACTTCCTCGACATCGTGCCGATCTCCGCCGAAAGTGGAAAAAACGTCGATACGATTGCGGCGATCGTGCGCAAGCGTCTGCCGCATGCGGATCACCACTTCCCGGAAGATTACATCACCGACCGCTCGCAGCGCTTTATGGCGTCGGAAATTATCCGCGAAAAGCTGATGCGCTTCCTCGGCGCCGAGCTGCCGTACTCCGTAACCGTGGAAATCGAGCAGTTCGTGGCGAACGATCGCGGCGGCTACGATATCAACGGCCTGATCCTTGTCGAGCGCGAAGGGCAGAAGAAGATGGTGATCGGCAACAAAGGCGCCAAAATCAAAACCATCGGCATTGAAGCGCGTAAAGATATGGAAGAGATGTTCGAAGCCAAAGTGCATCTCGAACTCTGGGTCAAAGTGAAATCGGGCTGGGCCGACGACGAACGTGCGCTGCGCAGCCTGGGCTACGTAGACGACCTCTGATCCTATGGAAGGCTGGCAACGCGCCTTTGTGCTGCATAGTCGCCCTTACAGCGAAACCAGCCTGCTGCTCGATCTCTTCAGCGAAAGCCACGGGCGCGTCAGGGTGCTGGCGAAAGGCGCGCGCGCGCGCCGCTCGCAGCTGAAAGGCACGCTGCAGCCCTTTACGCCGCTGCTGGTGCGCTGGACCGGGCGCGGCGAGGTCAAAACCCTGACCAAAGCCGAAGCGGTGTCGCTGGCGCTGCCGCTCAGCGGCATTACGCTCTACTGCGGCCTCTACGTTAACGAACTGGTGTCGCGCGTGCTGGAGCAGGAATTTCCCTTCTCTGAACTCTTCTTCGACTATCTGAACTGTCTGCAAACGCTGGCGGCGGCCAACAGCTCGCCCGAACCGGCGCTGCGTCGTTTTGAGCTGGCGCTGCTCGGCCATCTCGGCTACGGCGTCGACTTTCTGCACTGCGCCGGCAGCGGCGAGCCGGTTGCCGACAACATGACCTACAGCTACCGCGAAGAGAAGGGCTTTATCGCCAGTCTGGTCGCTGGCCAGCGCAGCTTCACCGGCCGCCAGCTGCGCGCGCTGTGGGAACGCGATTTTCCCGATGCCGATACGCTGCGCGCCGCCAAGCGCTTTACCCGCATCGCGCTGAAACCCTACCTGGGCGGCAAGCCCTTAAAGAGCACCGAGCTGTTTCGCCAGTTCGTGCCGAAAAAGCGGCCCGATGCCGCCAGCCCGTAGCGCTGTGCCTGCGCCGCGCGCCGCGGTACACTCTGATTTTTCGACATAGTTAAGCTGAGGATTGTCATGGCTGAGTTGCTGTTAGGGGTCAACATCGATCATATCGCCACGGTACGTAACGCGCGCGGCACCCACTATCCCGATCCGGTTCAGGCGGCTTTCGTCGCCGAGCAGGCGGGCGCGGAAGGCATTACCGTGCATCTGCGCGAAGATCGCCGCCATATCACCGATCGCGACGTGCGTATTCTGCGCGACACCATCCAGACGCGCATGAACCTGGAGATGGCGGTTACCGACGAGATGGTGGGCATCGCCTGCGATATCCAGCCGCACTTCGTCTGCCTGGTGCCGGAGAAGCGCGAAGAGGTCACCACCGAAGGCGGCCTCGACGTGGCGGGGCAGCAGGAAAAAATCAACGCGGCGGTGAAGCAGCTGAGCGACGCGGGCATCCAGGTTTCGCTGTTTATCGACCCCGACCATCGCCAGATTGAGGCGGCGGTCGCCAGCGGCGCGCCCTATATCGAAATTCATACCGGCGCCTACGCCGAGGCGGCGGAAGGATTGCCGCGCGAGACTGAGCTGGCGCGCATCCGTCACGCCGCCACCTTTGCCGCCAGCCTGGGCCTCAAGGTCAACGCCGGCCACGGTCTGACCTACCATAACGTCCAGCCGATCGCCGCGCTGCCGGAGATGCACGAGCTGAATATAGGCCACGCCATTATCGGCCGCGCGCTGTTCAGCGGCCTGGCCGACGCGGTAAAAGAGATGAAGCTGCTGATGCGGGAAGCGCGTCGCTAATGGCTATTCTCGGACTGGGCACCGACATCGTCGAAATCGAGCGTATCGCCGGCGTGATTGAGCGCTCCGGCGACCGCCTGGCGCGGCGCGTGCTGAGCGAAGCCGAGTGGCAGCAATATCAGCATCATCAGCAGCCGGTGCGCTTTCTGGCTAAGCGCTTCGCCGTCAAGGAAGCGGCGGCCAAAGCCTTCGGCACCGGCATTCGCGGCGGTCTGGCATTCAATCAGTTTGAAGTTTACAACGATGAGCTGGGCAAGCCAGGACTGCGCTTTTTCAACCACGCCAGCGAAGTGGCGGAAAAGCTGGGCGTCAGGCAGGTTCACGTCACGCTGGCGGATGAGCGTCACTACGCCTGCGCAACGGTGATTATCGAAAACTAGTGGTGCAGCACCACAAACTTCTCCCACAGCGCATCGCGCGATTCGATGTGCTGTGGATCGATAATAATAGTGTTATCGATAGGGCAGACGCTCTGGCAGGTCGGCGCATCGTAGTGCCCGACGCACTCGGTGCAGCGGCTGGCGTCGATCTCGTAAATCGCCGCGCCGAGCGTAATCGCCTGGTTAGGGCATTCGGGTTCGCACATATCGCAATTAATGCATTTGGCGGTAATCAGCAGCGCCATGATTTCACCTGATCAGCTAAAAACGGCGCCATTATACTCATGTTCGCCGCCTAGTTCAGCTTTTTCACCAGCGCTTCGCTGTGACGGATATGGCTGGCGGCGCGCTCTGGATCGTTCTGCACCAGCGCCATAAACAGCAGATCGGTGAGCGCCAGCTGCGCCGTGGTCGACGAAATGGCGGCGCTGCGCGTGCTCTGTTCTTCCGCTACGGTATAGAGACAGTGCGTTGCGGTTTGCTGCAGGCTATTGGGCGTAAAGCCGGTAAACGCCAGCACGTACGCGCCAATTTGCGCGGCTTCCTGCGCTGCCAGGTTGATCTCTTTACGCTCGCCGGTATAGGAGATCGCCAGCAGCACGTCGCCGGGACGCATCGCCTGCACGCTGGAGAGCAGCGCGTGCATATCCTGCTCCGCCACCGCATTAATGCCGATCTTCATCAGCTTCCAGGAAAAGTCCTTCGCCACCAGCCCTGACGCGCCGATGCCTACCAGCACGATGCGCTGGGCATTTTTCAGCAGGTGTAGCGTCGCGTTCAGCTTCTCTTCGCTGTTGATATCGAGCGTGGCGCGAATCGCGGAGAGCTTCTCGGTAAGCAGCTTCTCGCCCACAGTTTTCAGCGAGTCGTCGCTGAGAATATGGTTATGCACGGTAATGGCGTCGCGATCCGCCAGCGATTCGCTCAGCGCCAGCTTGAGCGCCGGAAAGCCCTTATAGCCCAGCTTTTGCGCGAATTTCACCACGCTCGACTGGCTAACGCCCGACTCTTCAGCCAGCTTCTGCGAGCTGAGATGGCGCGCCCGATCCGGCTGTGACAACAGAAAGTCCGCCAGTCGACGCTCGTTTAGCGCCAGACGCGGATAGAGCTGACGAATGCGCAGCAATGAGCTCATGCCTGGTCCTCGTTTAAGTAGCCTGCCGTAAGATGCCTCTCTCTGCTGAAGAATAAACTATTCATCTGGCATTGTAGCCACTGGAATTAAAAATAGCCCTTTTCGCCGCTGCCGCGGTTGATGGCTACAATAAGGAACCATAGGGCGAACAAATCAGAAAGGAGCGTTTTTTGACCAAGGGTACACAACGTCGCGTGGTGTTTTTCGATCTGGACGGCACATTGCATCAGCAGGATATGTTCGGCACCTTTATGCGCTATTTGCTCTGGCGTCAGCCGCTCAATTTGCTGCTGGTGGTACCGCTGTTGCCGGTGGTTGGGCTGGGGCTGCTGATTAAAGGGCGCGCGGCGCGCTGGCCGATGAGCCTGCTGCTCTGGTCGATTACCTTTGGCCGCTCGGAGCGCACGCTGCTGCGGCGCGAAGCGGCCTTTGCGCAGTGGTTTCGCCAGCGGGTGACCGCGTTTCCGGTGGTGCAGCAGCGCCTGACCGACTATCTGGGTAGCGATGATGCCGACGTCTGGCTGATTACCGGTTCGCCGCAGCCGCTGGTGGAGCAGGTCTACTTCGACTCGGCGTTCCTGCCGCGCGTCAAACTGATCGCCAGCCAGATGCGGCGCGGCTTCGGCGGTCGCGTGCTGGCGATGCGCTGCCTCGGCCATGAGAAAGTGGTTCAGCTCGAAGAGCAGATCGGCACGCCGCTGCAGCTCTATAGCGGCTACAGCGACAGTAAGCAGGATAACCCGCTGCTCTTTTTCTGCCAGCACCGCTGGCGCGTCACGCCGCGCGGCGAACTTCAGCAGCTGGAGTAGGGTTGCATCTTCGATTCTGCGCGCGGGATCGCTATAATGCGCCGCTTTGCTGCTGCCGGGAGTGAGCCTGCGTGAATCAATCTCAAGACGAATACTGGATGCGCCATGCGCTGCGGCTGGCGCGCATCGCCTGGGAACAGGGCGAAGTGCCGGTCGGCGCGGTGCTGGTGCAGGGCGATCGCGTTATCGGCGAAGGGTGGAACCGGCCCATCGGCCAGCACGACCCGACCGCGCACGCCGAAATGATGGCGCTGCGTCAGGGCGGCAAGGTGCTGGAGAATTATCGCCTGCTGGATACCACGCTCTACGTGACGCTGGAGCCCTGCGTGATGTGCGCCGGCGCGATGGTGCACAGCCGCATCGCGCGGCTGGTCTACGGCGCCAGCGATGAGAAAACCGGCGCGGCGGGTTCGCTGATGGACGTGCTCGGCCATCCCGGCATGAATCACCAGGTGGTGCTGCAGAGCGGCGTGCTGGCGGAGGAGTGCGCGGCGATGCTGAGTGACTTTTTCCGCATGCGGCGCGAGCAAAAAAAAGCGCTGCGTCAGGCGCAGCGCGGAACGGACTAACGCCGCGTCGACGCCGCGCTTCACACGTTGCCTAGTTCATGGCGATTTCCGGTGCCACCGCCGGATAGCCGCTGCCCAGCTCCGCCTCTTGCGCCGCCTGCTGGGCCAGGCGTTTCTCCTGCTCCTGTAAATATCCCACCAGGCTCAGCTGATACTTACGGATGTTCTCGACGTAGTTATAGGCTTCGTGACCGCGCGCATAGCCGTAGGTGGTCTGCGCATAGTAGCGTTTCTGGCTCAGCATCGGCAGCCGCAGCTTGACGTCGGCCCAGCTGTCGGGGTTGCCGCCCTGTTTCGCCGTGAGCTTGCGCGCATCCAGCATATGGGCGTAGCCCATGTTGTAGGCCGCCAGCGCGAACCAGATGCGCTCATCTTCGGGAATGGTGGCGGGCACCTTTTCCATCATGCGCTGTAGATAGAGGCTGCCGCCGCGAATGCTCTGCTCGGTGTCGGTTCGATCCTCGACGTTCAGGCTGTCGGCGGTGTTGCGCGTCAGCATCATCATGCCGCGCACGCCGGTCGGGGAGGTCGCCAGCGGATTCCAGTGCGACTCCTGATAGGAGATCGCCGCCAGCAGCCGCCAGTCGATGCTGGCCGCATACTTCTCAAACAGCGGTTTAATCTCCGGCAGCGTCACGTCGATGGCGCGCAGGAAGGTGCGGGTATCGACATAGTCGAAGGTGCCGACGTGGCCGAGATACTTCTCCTCCAGGCGCGCCATCACGCCTTCTTCACCCATCGAGTTAAAGAAGTCGAGCATCGCGGCGTTCAGGCTGCTGTCGTCGCTGTGCGGCACATACCAGGTGACCGGCTCTTCATCCGTGACGTCGAACGCCACCGCCAGCTGCGGATGGATGCGCTGCAGCAGGGCGATGGTGACGGAATCGCCAATGGTGTAGTCGAGCTTGCCGTCGGCAACTGCCTCCAGCAGCGCTTTCGGCGCCTGATCGGTGGAGATGACCCAGTTAAGATCGGGATACTGCTTATCGCGCGCCGTTTTCAGCGACGACAGATAGGCGGAGCCGGAAGCGACCCTGAGCTCGCCTTTGAGATCGCCGAGATTTTTCGGGCGCGGCTTATCGACGCGATAGACCAGCTGCTGGGACACGGAGTAGTAGCTCGGCCCGGTTTTATAGCGCGCCAGCCTTTCATCGTTGTAAATCAGGCCCGCCGCCAGCAGGTCCGCCTTGCCGTCGTCGAGATCGTCAAACAGATCGCTGAGGTTCGGGCGCACCGTGACCTTGAGCTTAACGCCCAGATAGTCGGCAAAGCGCTTCGCCAGCTCGTAATCCATGCCGGCCGGGGCTTTATTGATGGTGTAGTAAGTCAGCGGGGAGTTGATGGTACTGATACGCAGCACTCCCCGTGATTTTATCTGCGAAATCGCATCCTGTCCGTTGCCGTACCACGGGATCGATGGCCATAACGCCATCGCCAGCAGCAGGGTGACGAGACCGATCAGCAGATAGTTTAATTTTAGGCGTTTCAAATAGTTGTCTCTCGCTGGCTCTAAGGCCTCTGTCTTTTAAAGGCAGTATTGATCTTTTTTGAACTCCCAGAGCGAGGGGCATTTTGCGCAACTCGGCAGCGTAGAGCAACTTATAAAGCAGGTTTTGCGCAAAATTCAGGCAATTCCGCAGGCAGAGAAATTATGCGCAAACGGTTTCGTCGAGCGGGGTGTTTCTCTATAATACCGCCCGTTTTCTGCTGTTGTGCCCCTTGAAGCGTCGCACGGCGCTCTGACGAGAGATTAAATGATGGAAATTCTGCGTGGTTCGCCCGCCCTGTCGGCATTTCGTGTAAACAAACTGCTGACCCGCTTTCAGGACGCTCACCTGCCGGTGAGTGACATTTACGCCGAGTACGTCCATTTTGCCGATGTCAGCGCACCGCTGAACGCTGATGAAAAAGCACGCCTGCAGCGCCTGCTGAAATACGGTCCTTCTCTCGCCGAACATGCGCCGCAAGGCCGTCTGCTGCTGGTGACGCCGCGTCCCGGCACCATCTCGCCCTGGTCTTCCAAAGCGACCGATATCGCGCACAACTGCGATCTGCCGCAGGTGCGCCGCCTGGAGCGCGGTCTGGCCTTTTATGTGCAGGCGCCGCAGCTCACCGACGCGCAATGGCAGACGCTTCAGGCGCTGCTGCACGATCGCATGATGGAGACGGTTTTCAGCGATCTGTCGCAGGCGGAAGCGCTGTTCGCGCACCACGAGCCGCAGCCGCTGAAAAGCGTTGACGTGCTGAATAATGGCCGTCAGGCACTGGAAGAGGCGAACCGCACGCTGGGGCTGGCACTGGCGGACGACGAAATCGACTATCTGCTGGCGGCTTTCCAGCGCCTGGGACGCAACCCCAACGACATCGAACTCTATATGTTCGCGCAGGCCAACTCTGAGCACTGCCGTCATAAAATTTTCAACGCCGACTGGATTATCGACGGCGAAAAACAGCCGAAATCGCTGTTTAAAATGATTAAAAACACCTTCGAGACCACACCGGACCACGTGCTGTCAGCCTATAAAGACAACGCGGCGGTAATGGAAGGCTCGGAAGTGGGACGCTTTTACGCCGACGCGCAAAAAGGCGAGTATGAGTACCATCAGGAGGCGGCGCATATCCTGATGAAGGTAGAAACCCATAACCATCCTACGGCGATCTCGCCGTGGCCCGGTGCCGCGACCGGCTCCGGCGGCGAGATCCGCGACGAAGGCGCTACCGGACGCGGCGCGAAGCCGAAAGCCGGCCTGGTGGGCTTCTCGGTGTCGAACCTGCGTATTCCCGGCTTTGAACAGCCCTGGGAAGAGGATTTCGGCAAGCCGGACCGCATCGTCAGCGCGCTGGACATCATGACCGAAGGCCCGCTGGGCGGCGCGGCGTTCAATAACGAATTCGGACGTCCGGCGCTGAACGGCTACTTCCGCACCTATGAAGAGCGGGTCAACAGCCATAACGGCGTCGAACTGCGCGGCTACCATAAGCCGATCATGCTGGCGGGCGGCATCGGCAACATCCGCGCCGATCACGTGCAGAAAGGCGAGATTACCCTGGGCGCGAAACTGATCGTGCTGGGCGGCCCGGCGATGAATATCGGTCTGGGCGGCGGGGCGGCCTCGTCCATGGCGTCAGGCCAGTCCGACGCCGATCTCGATTTCGCTTCCGTACAGCGCGACAACCCGGAAATGGAGCGCCGCTGTCAGGAGGTGATCGACCGCTGCTGGCAGATGGGCGAAGAGAACCCGATTCTGTTTATTCACGACGTGGGCGCGGGCGGCCTCTCCAACGCCATGCCGGAGCTGGTGAGCGACGGCGGCCGCGGCGGTCGTTTCAACCTGCGCGACATCCTGAACGATGAGCCGGGCATGAGCCCGCTGGAAGTGTGGTGCAACGAGTCGCAGGAGCGTTACGTGCTGGCGGTGGCGCCGGAGAAGCTGGCGCAGTTCGATGCGCTCTGCCAGCGCGAGCGCGCGCCTTACGCGGTGATCGGCGAAGCGACCGAAGAGCAACACCTGAGCCTGAGCGACAGCCACTTCGACAACACGCCTATCGATATGCCGCTAGACGTGCTGCTGGGCAAAACGCCGAAGATGACGCGCGACGTGGCCACGCAGCAGGCCAAAGGCGAGCCGCTGCTGCGCGACGGTATTACCCTTAGCGACGCGGTAAACCGCGTGCTGCACCTGCCGACCGTGGCGGAGAAAACCTTCCTCGTCACCATCGGCGACCGTACCGTCACCGGTATGGTGGCGCGCGACCAGATGGTCGGTCCGTGGCAGATTCCGGTGGCGAACTGCGCGGTCACCACCGCCAGCCTCGACAGCTATCACGGCGAGGCCTTCGCGCTGGGCGAGCGCGCGCCGGTTGCGCTGCTCGATTTCGCCGCCTCCGGCCGTCTGGCCGTGGGTGAAGCACTGACCAACCTGGCGGCGACGCAGATTGGCGATCTCAAGCGCGTGAAGCTCTCCGCTAACTGGATGGCGGCGGCAGGCCACCCTGGCGAAGATGCCGGCCTCTACGAAGCGGTCAAGGCGGTAGGCGAAGCGCTCTGTCCTGCGCTCGGCATCACAATTCCGGTGGGCAAAGACTCGATGTCGATGAAAACCCGCTGGCAGGAAGGCATCGAGCAGCGCGAAATGACTTCGCCGCTTTCGCTGGTGATCACCGCCTTCGCCCGCGTGGAAGATGTGCGCCGCACCGTCACGCCAGAGCTGCAGGCGGACGGCGAAAACCTGCTGCTGCTGATCGATCTCGGCAACGGCGCCAATACGCTGGGCGCTACCGCGCTCTCGCAGGTCTATCGTCAGCTGGGCGACAAGCCGGCCGACGTGCGCGACGCGCAGCAACTGGCTGGCTTCTTTAACGCGATTCAGGCGCTGGTGGCGCAGCAGAAGCTGCTGGCTTACCACGATCGTTCAGACGGCGGCCTGCTGGTCACGCTGGCGGAAATGGCCTTTACCGGCCACTGCGGCGTCGAGGTCGATATCGCCGCGCTGGGCAGCGACGCGCTGGCTGCGCTCTTTACCGAAGAGCTGGGCGCGGTGATTCAGATCAAGGCCGAAGATCGCGCGGCGGTGGAAAAGGTGCTGGCGGAGCAGGGACTCGCAGCGTGCAGTCATGTGATCGGCAGCGCGCAGCGCGGCGACCGCTTCGTGATTCGCTCCGGCGACAGCGCGGTCTACAGCGAAAGCCGCACCACGCTGCGTACCTGGTGGGGCGAAACCAGCTGGCAGATGCAGCGCCTGCGCGATAACCCGATCTGCGCCGATCAGGAGCATGAAGCGCGTAAAGACGATAACGATCCTGGCCTCAACGTCCATTTGACCTTTAATCCGGAAGAGGATGTCGCCGCGCCGATGATCGCCACCGGCGCGCGTCCGCGCGTCGCGGTGCTGCGCGAGCAGGGCGTCAACTCCCACGTCGAAATGGCGGCGGCGTTCCATCGCGCAGGCTTTACGGCGGTTGACGTACATATGAGCGATCTGCTGGCAGGACGTCGCGGTCTGGACGAATTCCAGGCGCTGGTGGCGTGCGGCGGTTTCTCCTACGGCGACGTGCTGGGCGCCGGCGAAGGCTGGGCGAAATCGATTCTGTTCAACAACCGCGTACGCGATACGTTCGAGAACTTCTTCCATCGTCCTCAGACGCTGGCGCTGGGCGTCTGCAACGGCTGTCAGATGATGTCGAACCTGCGCGAGCTGATCCCGGGTAGCGAACTCTGGCCGCGCTTCGTGCGCAACCAGTCTGAGCGTTTCGAAGCGCGCTTCAGCCTGGTGGAAGTGGCCGCTAGCCCGTCGCTGCTGCTGGACGGCATGGCTGGCTCGCATATGCCGATTGCGGTCTCTCACGGCGAAGGTTTTGTGGAAGTACGCGACGGCGCGCATCTGGCGGCCCTGGAGTCCAAAGGACTGGTTGCGCTGCGCTTTGTCGATAACTACGGCAAGGTGACCGAAACCTACCCGGCTAACCCGAACGGCTCGCCTAACGGCATTACGGCGGTGACCAACGAAAGCGGCCGCGTGACCATCATGATGCCGCACCCGGAGCGCGTTTTCCGTACGGTGAGCAACTCCTGGCATCCGGCCGAGTGGGGCGAGGATAGCCCATGGATGCGCATCTTCCGCAACGCGCGTAAACAGCTGGGCTAAACCCGCCCAGTGCGACAAGACAAAAGGAGACAGCGATGTCTCCTTTTTTATGTCTGTTGGCAAATAGCGACAGATGCCTCTCTCTGCTGTCTCTAAAAGGAGACATTTATCCTGATGATAAATCAGCGATTAATATCCAGGGTATTGAAGTGTTGGGTTTTAGCGACAGAAGGGCGCGCGCGGCGGCGCTTCAGGCAACAGACAGCGAGAAATAACCTGGCAACCCTCTGAAAAAGAATGTTATTTCTTTTTTGGCACGAAGTTTGCTAATATCACTGCGTGGCTCATTCTCCTGTTTATGAATGCCCCGCTACGGCGGCAGAGCTCATAAAAACTGAATGACGCACCAAACGGAGCCTGCCGTCCACCAACCGATAATCGTTTGCTCTGCAACGTTATCAAGCATCGGGCGCAACGTTGAGTTAGGCTCCACCTTCTTTTCAGGCGATGCTGCGGCGTCGCTATCACGGCAGGCCGAACGGCCTGCCGTTTTCATTTCCGCTCTATCTTCCACCGACGGACTTCGCTAGCATTCTCACAGCGTTTATTACAGGAAGCGACCGCGTGAGAAGATGGCGTTTATTTCCCCGATCGTTGCGCCAGCTGGTGCTGATGGCGTTTTTGCTGGTGCTGCTGCCGCTGCTGGTGCTGGCCTGGCAGGCCTGGGAAAGTTTATCGGCGTTGAGCGATCAGGCCGCCGACACCAACCGCAACACCTTCACCGACGTGCGCCGCAGCGAAGCGATGGCGCGCACCGCGCTGGAGCTGGAGCGCAGCTACCGACAATATTGCGTGCTAGGCGACGCCACCCTGGCGCGTCTCTATGAAACCCAGCGCGCGCGTTACAGCCAGATCCTCGACTCTCACGCCTCCAGCCTGCCCGCGCTGGCGGCGTTTCAGACGCTGCGCGCGACGCTGCCGCAGCTCGCTGAACTGAAGTGCGATAACGGCAACCCGGCCGCCGCCGCCTCGCAGGCGCTGGAGCACTTTTCCGCCATTAACGCGCAGCTGGTGCAGGAGACGCGCGAAGTGGTATTCGCGCGCGGGCTGCAGCTGCAGCGCGAAATTGCCGATCGCGGCCAGTTTTTCGGCTGGCAGGCGCTTATCCTGTTTATCGTCAGCCTGGCGCTGGTGCTGCTGTTCACCCGCATGATTATCGGGCCGGTAAAAAGCGTCGAACGCATGATTAACCGGCTCGGCGAAGGGCGCGAGCTGGGCGCGACCGTGGCGTTCCGCGGCCCGCGCGAGCTGCGCTCTTTAGGGCAGCGCATCGTCTGGCTCAGCGAGCGGCTGGCGTGGCTGGAGACGCAGCGCCATGAGTTCCTGCGCCATCTCTCCCACGAGCTGAAGACGCCGCTCGCCAGCCTGCGCGAGGGCACAGAACTGCTGGCGGACGAGGTAGTGGGCGCGCTGAACGGCGACCAGAAAGAGGTCGTGGCGATCCTGGATGCCAGCAGCCGCCATCTGCATCGCCTGATTGAGCAGCTGCTCGACTACAACCGCAAGCTGGTGGAGGGGCCGACGACGCTAGAGACGGTGGATATCGGCGAGCTGGTAGATATGGTGGTCAGCGCCCATGCGCTGCCGGCGCGCGCTAAGCTGATGCATGTGCACTACGATCTCCAGGTGAAAAGCTGTCTGGCGGAGCCTGTGCTGCTGATGCGCGTTATCGACAACTTATACTCTAACGCCGTGAACTATGGCGGCGAATCCGGTAGCATCTGGCTGCGCAGCCAGCTGCACGGCGACAAGGTGTGGATTGAGGTCGCCAACAGCGGCACGCCGATTCCCGCTAAAGAACGGGAAATGATCTTCGAACCCTTTTTCCAGGGGAGTCTGCAGCGTAAAGGGCCGGTTAAAGGCAGCGGGCTGGGACTGAGCATCGCCAAAGACTGTCTGCGCCGCATGCAGGGGGATCTGCTGCTGATCGACAGCAAAGATGCCGACGTTTGTTTTCGTATTGTACTGAATCACACAGCCGGGAATCACTGACAGATGAATATCGTCTTCGCCTCACTTTTTACCGCGCTGCTGAGCCTTTCGCTCAGCGGCTGCAGCGCCTCCCCGGCCGCTTCGTCCGCGCATCGCGACGCCGTCGTCGCCGAGCCGGAGGTCAGGCTTCCCGATTATCTGGCGACCGACTGCGCCAGCGTCTGGCGCAACGAAAGCGCGACAGCAACGGGGAATCCGCTCTACTGGCTGCGCGCCATCGACTGCGCCGAGCGCCTGTCGCCCGCAGAGGCGCGCGCCGAAGCGCATCGCTGGCCGGTGGAAGGCTGGGCGCGCGCCTTTAAAAACGGCATCCTGATGGCTAACGGTAACGTTACGCCGCTGGAACGCCGCGATTACGTCGACGCGCTGGATGCGTACAGCAGCCGCTTTCCCGGCGCGGTGCGTCCGCTGATTCAGCTGTGGCGCGGCAATCAGGTCGCGCAGCTCGATCTCAGCGAAACGCGCACGCGCTTCGCGCATTTGCAGCAGAGCAGCGATGCGCAGCTCGACGTGCTGCGTCAGCAGCAGACGCAGATGCGCCAGACTCTTAACGACACGCAGCATAAGCTGGAGCGCCTGACGGATATTGAACGTCAGCTCTCTTCGCGCAAAGCGCCAGACGTCACCGAAAGTGGCCATGCGCCGGAAACCTCGCCACATGAGGAGCCTTAATGGCCAGACAATCCGCACGTCTGCTGCTGGTGGATGACGATCCCAGCCTGTTAAAGCTGCTGGGGATGCGCCTCAGCAGCGAAGGTTACCAGGTCACTACCGCCGCCAGCGGGCCGGAAGCGCTGCGCCTGCTGCAAAAAGAGCAGATCGATCTCGTCATCAGCGATTTGCGCATGGATGAGATGGACGGGCTGGCGTTGTTCGGGGAAATTCAGAAGCGTAACCCCAGCCTGCCGGTGATTATCCTCACCGCGCACGGCTCGATCCCTGACGCCGTCTCCGCCACGCAGCAGGGGGTATTCAGCTTCCTCACCAAGCCGGTAGACCGCGACGCGCTCTATAAAGCGATCGACGATGCGCTGGCGCAGCGCGCGCCAGCCAGCGATGACCGCTGGCGAGAAGCGATCGTCACCCGCAGCCCGATTATGCTGCGGCTGCTGGAGCAGGCGCACATGGTGGCGCAGTCCGACGTTAGCGTCTTAATTAACGGCCAGAGCGGCAGCGGCAAAGAGGTGCTGGCGCAGGCGATCCACGCCGCCAGCCCGCGCGCGGGCAAACCTTTTGTCGCCATTAACTGCGGCGCGCTGCCGGAGCAGCTGCTGGAATCAGAGCTGTTCGGTCACGCCCGCGGCGCTTTTACCGGCGCGGTAAGCGCGCGCGAAGGACTGTTTCAGGCGGCGGAAGGAGGCACGCTGTTTCTGGACGAAATCGGCGATATGCCGCCGTCTCTGCAGGTGAAGCTGCTGCGCGTGCTGCAGGAGCGCAAAATCCGTCCGCTCGGCAGCAATCACGATATCGACATTAACGTGCGCATTATCTCCGCCACTCATCGCGACCTGCCGAAGGCGATGGAGAAGAAAGAGTTCCGCGAGGATCTCTTTTACCGCCTCAACGTGGTCAATCTTAAGCTGCCGGCGCTGCACGAGCGCACCGAAGATATTCCACTGCTCGCCGGCCATCTGCTGCGCCAGGCGGCGGATCGGCATAAACCCTTTGTGCGCAGCTTTTCCGTGGATGCGATGAAACGGCTGATGACGGCAAGCTGGCCGGGCAACGTTCGCCAGCTGGTAAACGTGATCGAGCAGTGCGTCGCGCTTACCTCGTCGCCGGTGATCGGCGATGCGCTGGTCGAGCAGGCGCTGAGCGGCGAGAACAGCGTATTGCCGACCTTTGTCGAGGCGCGAAACCAGTTTGAGCTGAACTATCTGCGTAAGCTGTTGCAGATGACCAAAGGCAATGTCACCAATGCCGCCCGGCTGGCCGGGCGCAATCGCACCGAGTTTTATAAGCTGCTGTCCCGACATGAACTGGACGCCAGCGATTTTAAAGAGTAGCTTTCTGGCGCGATGAAGCGCCTGAGAGCGTCGACGAATGCCCCTGCGGCCAGGATGCGTTGCGGGCAACGCGCCTGTAGCCTGCGGCTGCGGGTCTATACTTACAGCACCCCATCCGGCCACGGAGGGAGTGAGAAAAGGGTCTGACATGAAAAAGATTGATGCGATTATCAAACCATTCAAACTCGACGATGTGCGCGAAGCCTTAGCCGAAGTCGGCATCACCGGGATGACGGTCTCTGAAGTGAAAGGCTTTGGTCGTCAGAAAGGTCATACCGAGCTCTATCGCGGCGCGGAATATATGGTCGATTTTTTGCCGAAGGTGAAAATCGAAATGGTCGTAGGCGACGACATCGTCGACACCTGCGTGGAAACCATTATGAAAACCGCGCAGACCGGTAAAATCGGCGACGGTAAGATTTTTGTTTTCGACGTGTCGCGCGTGGTGCGTATTCGTACCGGCGAAGAGGACGAAGAGGCGATTTAATACAGGCTTTAACAGATAAAAGGCCGCTTTATAAGCGGCCTTTTACTCACTTTCTGCTACAGCCCCTTATGCGGGCCAAACACTTCATAGTGAATGCGTGAGGCGTCGACGCCCGCATCGCGCAGCTGACCGGCGATGAACTGCATAAAGCCGATCGGACCGCACAGCCAGAACTGCGTGCGCGCGTCCTGTAATCGCGCGGATTCGGCAGCCAAATCCATCACGCCCTCGGCATCGAAACCACCGGCGTCGGCCGCCTCCGGCACGCGATACCAGACGCGTTTCTCAAAGTCGCGCAGACGAGCGCCCGTCTCGGCCACTTCTTCCGCAAAGGCGTGCTGCGCGCCGTTTTCCGCCGCATGCAGCCAGGTCACCGGCGCGGCATGCTGCTGTTCGGCCAGCGCATGCAGCATCGCCAGCGTCGGCGTTACGCCGACGCCCGCAGAGATCAGCGCTACCGGCGTCTCCGTATCAACTTCCATAAATACGTCGCCGTGCGGCGCGGTCAGATCCAGCACATCGCCGACCTGTGCTTTTTCATGCAGCCAGCCGGAGACGGTGCCTTGCGCGTCGCGCTTCACTGCAATGCGGTAGCTTTTGCCGTTGCTGGTGTGGGTCAGCGAATACTGGCGATTCTGCTGAAACTCAAATTCGGCGGGATGCAGATGCACGGTGAGATACTGACCTGGTTTAAATGCCGCAACCGCGCCGCCGTCGACCGGGGTCAGTGTAAAACTTTTGATAACGGAACTTTGCGCTTCGATAGCGGCAATGCGGAAGGGGCGCGTGCCGCGCCAGCCGCCTGCCTGCTGCTCGGTTTCCTGATAAATCGCCTCTTCGCGCTGGATAAAGACATCGGCCAGCACGCCGTAAGCACGGCCCCATGCCGCCAGCACCTCATCGCCTGGATTTAGCAGCTCTTCAATGGTTGCCAGCAGGTTCTCGCCGACAATCGCGTACTGTTCCGGCTTGATCGCCAGGCTGGCGTGCTTCTGAGCGATTTTTTCGACGGCGGGCAGCAGCGCCGCCAGGTTATCGAGATTCGCGCCATAGGCGCAAATGGCGTTAAACAGCGCTTCGCGCTGGTTGCCGTTGCGCTGGTTATTCATATTGAAGACGTTTTTGAGTTCGGGATGCTGCGACAGCATGCGGTCGTAGAAGTGAGCCGTAAGCTTTGGTCCTACGGCGGCGACGGCGGGAAGCGTAGATTTCACGGTGGCGATGGTTTGTGCGTCAAGCATGGGAGTACCTCAGGCTGCGTAAAGTTGTATTTTAAATGCATGTTATAATCGCGCTCTTGAGGTTGTAAATAACCCACTGCGAAATTGGGCGATCTCGCTGGCAAGGTTTAGGTACAAATTGAAAAAATCTACGTCACAACCTGATGAAAAATCGTGAAGAGCCTGGCATAGAGAAAAGCGTAAAAAACCTTTGCCAGCGCCGAGCCAATCGTTTGCGTGCAAAGCGGAATTGGCGCTACCGTCACCTGGCAAAACGGTTTACACTGTTGGCCTTTGCTCCGTAAGGGAGCCTAAACCGCCGTTAAAAAGTTAGCTGAGTCAGGAGATGCGGATGTTAAAGCGTGAAATGAACATTGCCGATTATGATGCCGAGTTGTGGCAGGCGATGGAGCAAGAGAAAGTGCGTCAGGAAGAGCACATTGAACTGATTGCTTCTGAAAACTACACTAGCCCACGTGTAATGCAGGCGCAAGGTTCGCAGCTCACCAATAAATACGCGGAAGGGTATCCGGGAAAACGCTACTACGGCGGTTGTGAATATGTCGATATCGTTGAGCAGCTGGCCATCGATCGCGCGAAAGCGCTGTTCGGCGCCGACTTTGCCAACGTGCAGCCGCATTCCGGCTCTCAGGCTAACTTCGCCGTCTATACCGCGCTGCTGCAGCCGGGCGACACCATTCTGGGCATGAACCTGGCGCATGGCGGTCACCTGACTCACGGTTCGCCGGTCAACCTTTCCGGCAAACTCTACAACGTCGTGCCTTACGGCATCGATGAGAGCGGCAAAATCGACTACAACGAGCTGGCGGAACTGGCGAAAACTCATCAGCCGAAAATGATCGTCGGCGGCTTCTCCGCCTATTCCGGCGTCTGCGACTGGGCGAAAATGCGTGAAATCGCTGACAGCGTCGGCGCTTACCTGTTCGTTGATATGGCGCACGTGGCTGGCCTGATCGCCGCTGACGTCTATCCGAACCCGGTGCCGCATGCGCACATCGTCACCTCGACCACCCATAAAACCCTGGCGGGCCCGCGTGGCGGCCTGATCCTGGCGAAAGGCGGCGACGAAGATCTCTACAAGAAACTTAACTCTGCCGTCTTCCCGGGCGGGCAGGGCGGTCCGCTGATGCACGTTATCGCCGGTAAAGCGGTAGCGTTTAAAGAGGCGATGGAGCCGGAGTTCAAAGCGTACCAGCAGCAGGTCGCGAAAAATGCCAAAGCGATGGTGGAAGTGCTGATCGCGCGCGGCTACGACATCGTGTCCGGCGGCACCCATAACCACCTCTTCCTGATCGATCTGGTGAGCAAAAACATGACCGGCAAAGAGGCGGACGCCGCCCTGGGCCGCGCCAACATCACCGTTAACAAAAACAGCGTGCCGAACGATCCGAAAAGCCCGTTCGTTACCTCCGGCGTGCGTATCGGTACGCCTGCCGTGACCCGTCGCGGCTTTAAAGAAGCGGAAGTCCGCGAGCTGGCCGGCTGGATCGCCGACGTGCTGGATAACGTCAACGACGAAGCGACTATCGAACGCACCAAACAGAAAGTGCTGGAAGTCTGCTCGCGTCTGCCGGTTTACGCGTAAGCGTACGCCTGCGCGCTCGTGATTGAGGATGGCTTCGGCCATCCTTTTTTATTGCCGTTTTTAGGCTAAAATCGCGCGCACTTACTTATCATGGACGCTTTGCTGCGGGAGGCAGAATGACCATCGGCTCGGCGAAATGGCTCGGTCTTGGCTATTTCACTTACTTTTTTTGCTACGGCATCTATCTGCCTTTCTGGGGCGTCTGGTTAAAAGAGACCGGCCTCGACGCGGAAAAAATCGGCCTGCTGTTGGGCTGCGGCATGGTGGCGCGCTTCGTGGGCAGCCTGCTGATCGCTTCACAGGTCAAACATCCGGCGCAGCTGATTACCGCGCTGCGGCTGCTGGCACTGATGACCTGCCTGTTTGCCGCCGGCTACTGGATAGGGCAGCAGTGGCTGTGGCTGCTCTTCGTTATGGTGGGCTTCAACCTCTTTTTCTCGCCGCTGGTGCCGCTCAGCGATGCGCTGGCCGCCACCTGGACGCAGCAGATCGGACTCAAGTATGGGCCGGTGCGGCTGTGGGGATCGCTGGCGTTCGTGATCAGCTCCGCGCTCACCGGGCTGCTGGTGAACCACTGGTCATCGCAGGCGATTCTGGCGCTGCTCTCCGTCGGGGTGCTGGCGATGCTGGGCGGTATGCTGTTGCCGCCGCATACCCGACCGCAGGGCGAAGAGCGGCACAGCGCGGCGAGCGGCGGCTGGCAGGCGTGGCGCGATCTGCTGCGAGAAAACAGCGTATGGCGCTTTATGCTGTGCGTCACGCTGATGCAGGGGGCGCACGCCGCCTATTACGGCTTTAGCGCCATCTGGTGGCAGCAGAGCGGCTATTCCGCTTCGGTGGTCGGCTATCTGTGGTCGCTCGGCGTGGTAGCGGAGATTGTGGTTTTCGCCCTGAGCAATCGCCTGTTTCGCCGCTGGCGCGCGCGCGATCTGCTGCTGCTCTCCGGCCTCTGCGCGCTGGCGCGCTGGACGCTGCTGGGCGCGACCGTTGAGCTGCCGTGGCTTATTGTGGGGCAGATCCTGCACTGCGGCAGCTTTACCGTCTGCCATCTGGCGGCGATGCGTTTTATCGCCGCGCGCCGCGGCCCGGACGTGATTCGGCTGCAGTCGATCTATTCAGCGCTGGCGATGGGCGGCGGTATTGCGGTGATGACCATGATCTGCGGCGTGCTGTTCGCGCATCTGCAGGGCCATCTTTTCTGGGTGATGGCGCTGGTGGCGCTGCCGGCGCTCTTCTTGCGGCCGCGCGCGGTTTAAGCCTCCAGCAGCGCCCGGATGCGCTGCTGCTGATGTTCGCTCAGCGGCAGTTCGGCGTGGATTAGCGGCGGCGAATAGAGCGGCAGCGAGGTGGCATAAGGCGAGATCACCAGCGCGATTTCGCGCGGCGCGCCCTCGCGCTGAAAGTCGCTCATTTCCTGATATTTGATATTGATCGGCAGCAACGAGATTTCGCGGATCTGCTGCTCGATCTGCTGCTCAAGCCGGGCGTTATCGCCCGTCAGCAGCAATACCTGCTTCTCCTGCAGCGCGTTCTCCTGCATCAGCCAGGCGCCGAAGATCACCGCAATCAGGCTCACCTCCTCCTGACTAAAGCGCAAATCGTACGCAGTTTCGAAATCGCGCAGCGCCTGCTGCGTAGTGCGTAGCAGACGCGGATAGAGCCTGGTAACGTCCAGCGCCACGCTGTTATCGATACCGATGCCGAAATGAGCGCGATCCAGCGCCTGCGCCAGATGGGTATAGAGCTGCTCTGTCAGTTCCTCGGGCGCCTCGAAGCGCAGTTCGGCCAGCTGCTCGAAGGCGGCGACCAGCTGTCTGGTGGCCTGCATCAGCCGCTGGCTGCAGGGATGGTCGAGCGCGTCAGGCGCTGGCGCGTGGATTAGGCTAAACAGCAGCGTCCAGAATTCCGCTTCGCTGATATGCGGCGCCAAATGGCAGCGCTTTTGCCAGTGCAGAATGACGTCCATCGCCGCCTCGCGCTCATACTTTTGCTGCAGCCAGGCGAGCTGGCGCTCGTTGAACAGCGCGGGCTGACGCTGCATCAGGCCATATTTCATAAAGATTTGCAGAAACAGGCGATCGCGCGCGCTGAAGTCGCGGCAGAGCTTCAGGCTGCAGTGCTGGATCAGCGCCTGCAGATTGGTTTCGTCGTAGAGCGCTTTTTCTATTTTCATCGCTTTCAGCCGCTGGCGCAGCGGCGCGGCGAAGTGGTCGCGCACGAAGTTTTCCGACAAGCGCAGCCCGCGCCGCAGCCAGTGCAGCAGGCAAAGTCGCCGATCCAGCTCGGTGCCGTGAATGCGAAAGCTGCCGTCCACCATATGATGCAGTTCCAGCTGGTGATAACGCTGTATCTCATCCCTGACATCTTCGATATCCTGTCGGGCGACAGCGGCCTCGACCCCGTTCAGCTGACAGAGTTTTTCGAGCGTAAGCGCGGGAGTGGGCAGATACAGTAGCAGCAGCAGATGACAACGACGCTGTGAACGGGTGAAGAGTGGTGCTGAAGAGGGAGCAGAACTCATCAGTCTAGATTCCAGCGGTCCGGTATTGCGCTAAGAATAGCCAATGGCGAATAAGGCCGCGGCTTTCGGCTGGTTTTTTGTGCAATGCTTCAGGACGGGTCACAATTTTTTTGTCATTCACCGGAGCGTTTAACCTGGTATGTCTCTTTTTAACTTTAAAAGAAGCGCGCTTTTTACCTTACTAATGGCGCTGAGCGCCGGTAGCTATGCGCATCCGCACAGCTTTATCGACATGCAAACCGAGCTGCTCGCCGACGGCGATGCGTTGACCGGCCTGAAAATGCGCTGGACCATGGACGAGATTACCTCGGCCGATCTGCTTTACGACGCAGGCGATGCGAAGCCCGGCAGCGAAACCTGGAAAAAGCTGGCGGCGGAGGTGATGGCGAACGTGCTGGGCCAGCACTACTTTTCCGAAGTCTGGCATAACGGCCAGCGCGTGAAATTCCTTAACCTGCCGAAGTCCTACGCGCTGTCGCGCAGCGGCAATAAAGCGGTGCTGGAGTTTGTGTTGCCGCTGGCAGAGCCGCCGCAGCTAGCCGGACAGCGTTTCGACATCCTGACGTTCGATCCCACCTATTTCGTCGATATGACCTATCGCGACGCCCGCGCGCTTAGCCTGCCCGCCGCGCTGCAGGGCCGCTGTCAGGTGGCGCTGCAGACGCCGAAACCTGACAGCTCGCTGAAGCAGTACGCGCTGTCGCTCGATAAAGCCGACGCGCCGCCTGAACAGATGGACCTGGGGCGTCAGTTTGCGCAAAAGGTGACGCTGACATGTCATTGATGCTTTCTCAACGCCGCGCGCGTCGCGTCTGGCCGCTGTGGCTGCTGGCCCTTGCGCTGGCGGCGGGCGCGTTGACGCTGTGGCAATACTGGCCGCAAATTCTGCTGCAAAGCGCCATCTGGCAGAAAGGGCTTCATCAGCAGATGACCCAGCTGCTGCAGCAGGTTAAAACCGCGCCCGGACAGGCTGGCGGCTTGCTGGTGCTGTTCAGCCTGGCCTATGGCGTGCTGCATGCGCTGGGGCCAGGTCATGGCAAAGTGGTCATCACCACTTTCCTCGCGACTCATCCGGCGCGCCTCAATATCACCCTCAGGCTGACGCTGCTGGCGTCGCTGCTGCAGGGCAGCGTAGCCATTGTTCTGGTGACGCTGATGCTGGTAGTGCTGCAGACCTCTTCGCGCCAGCTGCATCTCAGCAGCTACTGGCTGGAGAAGGGCAGCTATCTGCTGGTGATCGGGTTAGGGATATGGATCGGCGTGCGTGCCCTGAAGACGCTGCTTCGTCAACTACGTCCGCGCTCGCCGATAACGATCCGCGCGCTGCGCGCCGCTCATCAGCACCACGCGCACTGCGGCTGCGGCCATGCGCATCTGCCGGACGCGCAGCAGGTCGCTGAGGCGGTCAGCGTGAAAACCCAGCTGCTGCTGATAGCGTCAATGGGGCTGCGTCCCTGTTCGGGCGCGATCATGATGCTGCTCTTTTCGCGCGTTATCGGCGTTTATCTCTGGGGCGTCCTGTCGGCCGTCGTGATGGCGCTGGGCACCGCGTTAACCATTTCCGCCATCGGCCTGCTGGTGCAGCGCGCTCGAACGCTGGCGCAGCGGCTGGGCGGTGAAAGCCGCGCGGCCTCGACGGCGGCGCTGGCGATGCCTTTGCTGGCGCTGATCGGCAGCGCGCTGCTGATCGCGGCGGGGCTGGCGCTGTGGCAAAGCGCCGCACCCGGCGTCGGCGGCGGTCTTCGTCCGTTCGGATAACAATCGCAACAGGGGACGCAAAAAAATATTATCTTGCGTCCTTGCTTTATTCCGCTTTGCTTATCTCAAATATTCACGCTTCGCTAACTGCAATATATTGCCGCTTACTCTGGTGAAAATAGTTTTCTCGTCTACGCTAAATAACAACAACCACATGTATTGTCCTTTTTTTAATATTGATTATTTAACGTTGTCTGTTGCGAGGAGAACCACCATGCACGAAACCCGGATTAATAATGGCACAACAGAAACCATTACTGAAACGCACGCGGGATTACCGTTAAAGCGTATTTCATGGAGCGCCGTATTCGCTGGCGTAATTGGCGCGCTGATTGTGCATATTTTACTGACGCTGCTCGGCACCGCGATTGGCGCCACCACCGTCGATCCGCAGCAGGAGCAAAATCCGCTGCAGCATCTTGGCACCGGCGCCCTGGTGTGGACCGGTCTGAGCATGCTGATCGCCATGGCGGTGGGTAGCTATCTGGCGGGCCGTCTGGCGCAGCGTGAAGGCGCGCTGCATGGTCTGCTGATGTTTGGCCTGAGCACTTTATTTACTATCTGGCTGGCTGTTTCTCTTGCCAGCAGCCTGATCGGCGGCGCATTTAATATTATTGGCGCAGGCTTCCAGGCGGCAGGTAATGGTATTTCCGCAGCGGCGCCGGCAGTGACCGACTTTGCCAAACAGAAGCTGCAGGAAAATAATATCAACCTCGATGATTTGCAGAATGAATTGACCACCACGCTGCGCCAGACCGGCAAGCCGGAATTGCAGCCGGAAAATTTACAGCAGGATGCGAATAGCGAAGCGAATAATGCCGAAAATCAAGCGAAAAATACCGCGCAAAATCCGCAGAACGCCGATACCGATATTACCAACTGGATTAGCGGCGTAATGAATCGTCATGCCGATACTCTGCAGGCGGCTGACCGCGACGCGCTGAAAAATATCATCAAGGCGCGCACCGGTAAGAGCGATCAGGAAGTTGAGCAGATTGTTAGCCAGACCGAACAGAGCTATCAGAAAGCGATGCAGCAGTATCAACAGCTGAAACAGCAGGCAGAACAGAAAGCGCGCGAGGCGGCTGAGCAGGCTGCTGCGGCAACCGCGAAAGCGAGCTGGTACGCCTTCTTTATGCTGCTGATTGAAGCGGTGCTGGCTGGCGTGATGGGACGCATTGGTCGTCGCACTCAACCGCGTCAGGTGCTGAGCCACGAACGTCGTTAAGATTGAGATTGAGTTAATAAAAAGGCGGCTGAAAAGCCGCCTTTTTCATATCAGCGTTTCAGCGCTTCGCTCAGCTCGTCGCGCATGCTGGAGAGCAGCGATTTCACCACGCGCGGGTTGCCCGCCACGATGTTGCCCGAGTGCATATAACCGTGACCGCCGGTAAAGTCCGTGACCAGACCGCCCGCTTCACGCACCAGCAGTTCGCCGGCAGCAAAATCCCACGGCTTCAGGCCGATTTCAAAATAGCCATCAACGCGGCCGGCGGCGACGTAGGCCAGGTCCAGCGCAGCGGAGCCGGTGCGGCGGAAGTCGGCGCACTGGGTAAACAGCTTCGTGACCACATTCATAAAGGCCGGAGCGTGCTGCTTGGTTTTGAACGGGAAGCCAGTGGCGAGAATCGTGCCGTCGAGATCGCGAGCGGTGCTGCCGCGCAGACGGTAACCGTTAAGCTGCGCGCCCTGACCGCGTACGGCGGTGAAGAGTTCGTTGCGCATCGGATCGTAAACCACTGCCACTTCGGTACGGCCTTTAATGCGTACGGCGATAGAAACAGAGAAGTGCGGCAGCCGTTTGATAAAGTTGGTGGTGCCATCCAGCGGATCGATAACCCATTGAATGTCCTGATCGTCGCCCGCCAGTTCGCCACTCTCTTCAGTAATGATGGAGTGCTGCGGGTAGGATTTGCGAATCACTTCGATAATCAGTCGTTCTGCATCACGGTCAACATTGGTAACAAAGTCGTTGCTGCCTTTCTGGCTCGCTTCGACCGCGTCCGGGGTTTCATAATTCTTGGCAATCAGGTTGCCGGCCTTGCGCGCAGCGCGCACGGCGATGTTGAGCATCGGATGCATCGGTATCTCTCACTGGATGTTAAAGAACGAGGAAAAACGGCGCGGAGTATAGCAGCGCATTCTTTAAATGTCTCGAGTTATGTTAGCATGCTGCCCATCATTTCCTCACTGACGCCAATCTAATGCTGCAAAATATCCGAATCGTACTGGTGGAAACCTCTCACACCGGCAACATGGGCTCCGTGGCCCGCGCCATGAAAACCATGGGCTTAAGCAATCTCTATCTGGTTAATCCGCTGGTGAAGCCTGACTCGCAGGCGATCTCGCTGGCGGCGGGCGCCAGCGACGTGATCGGCGACGCGCAGATCGTTGACACGCTCGACGACGCCATCGCCGGCTGTAGCCTGGTGGTCGGCACCAGCGCCCGCTCGCGCTCGCTGCCCTGGCCGATGCTCGACGCGCGCGAATGCGGCGTAAAAAGCGTGGAAGAGGGCCAGCAGGCGCCGGTGGCGCTGGTCTTCGGGCGCGAACGCGTCGGGCTGACCAACGAAGAGCTGCAGAAATGCCATTACCACGTCGCCATTCAGGCGAATCCGGAATACAGCTCGCTCAACCTGGCGATGGCAGTGCAGATCATCGCCTACGAGGTGCGTATGGCGTGGCTGGCGGCGCAGGAAAAAGCGCAGCCCGCGCCGGTATACGCTGAGTCGCCATACCCGCTGGTAGACGATCTGGAACGCTTCTATCAGCACATGGAACAGATGATGCTGACCAGCGGCTTTATCCGCGAAGGCAACCCGGGACAGGTCATGAGCAAGCTGCGCCGTCTCTACACGCGCGCCCGTCCAGAGCGCGACGAGCTGAATATTCTGCGTGGCATGCTGGCCTCGTTTGAGAAGCGCAAAGGCGAAAAAGAGTAGTTGAGTAAATTACTCGGTTAAATAGTTGACCAAAATACTCGGGAATGTCAGACTTCGGCTATCTTTTGCTAATCCTCCGATAACCGGACGCTATTGAGGTAGTACGCTATGAGACTGACATCCAAAGGACGTTACGCCGTTACCGCGATGCTGGACGTTGCCCTGCATTCCCATCAGGGGCCGGTTCCGCTGGCTGATATTTCCGAGCGTCAGGGCATTTCGCTCTCCTATCTGGAGCAGTTATTCTCGCGTCTGCGTAAACATGGTCTGGTCGCCAGCGTGCGCGGTCCGGGCGGCGGTTATCTGCTGGGCAAAGAGTCCAGCGCAATTGCGGTAGGCGAAGTCATTACCGCCGTGGATGAGTCCGTCGACGCCACCAAGTGTCAGGGCAAAGAGGGCTGCCAGGGCGGCGAACGCTGCCTGACCCATGTGCTGTGGCGCGATCTTAGCGTGCGCATCAGCGATTTCCTGAACAATATTACGCTGGCCGAGCTGGTGAACAATCAGGAGATCCTTGACGTGGCGGACCGTCAGAACTCACAGGACAATCGTCGTTTCCAGAACAACCGCGTTCAGGAAATTAACGTCAATCTGCGCGCCTCCTGATCCCCTTTCTCTGCGGCCCTTACTGCTAACGCGGTGAGGGCCGAATCTGCTATAAAGACGTATGATTTTTGATACGGAGCTTTAGCGCAATGAAATTACCGATTTACCTGGATTACGCCGCGACCACGCCGGCCGATCCGCGTGTGGCCAGCAAAATGATGCAGTTCCTGACGCTGGACGGCACTTTTGGTAATCCGGCTTCGCGCTCGCACCGTTTCGGCTGGCAGGCGGAAGAGGCGGTCGACGTGGCGCGCAATCAGGTGGCGGAGCTGGTCAACGCCGACCCGCGTGAAATCATCTTCACCTCCGGCGCGACCGAATCGGACAACCTCGCCCTGAAAGGCGCCGCGCATGCCCAGCGCGCGCGCGGTCAACATATCATCACCAGCCAGACCGAACATAAAGCGGTGCTCGACAGCTGCAAACAGCTGGAAAGCGAAGGCTTTACGGTGACTTATCTGACGCCGCCCGCCAACGGCATTATCACGCCTGACGCCGTGCGCGCCGCGCTGCGCGACGACACCGTGCTGGTGTCGCTGATGCATGTGAATAACGAAATCGGCGTGATTCAGGATATCGCCGCCATCGGCGAGCTGTGCCGCGCGCGCGATATTCTTTTCCACGTCGACGCCACCCAGAGCGTCGGCAAGCTGCCGATTGACCTGAGCGAGCTCAAGGTCGATCTGATGTCGTTCTCCGCCCATAAACTCTACGGCCCGAAAGGCATCGGCGCGCTTTACGTGCGACGCAAACCCAAAGTTACCATCGACGCGCAGATGCACGGCGGCGGACACGAGCGCGGCATGCGCTCCGGCACGCTGCCGGTGCATCAAATCGTCGGTATGGGCGAAGCTTTTCACCTCGCGCGCGAGGCGCAGGAAAGCGAGATGGCGCGCCTGGCGGCGCTGCGCGCGCGACTGTGGCAGGGGCTGAGCGCGCTGGACGGCGTGCAGCTTAACGGCGATCTGGCGCAGAGCGCGCCCAATATTCTCAATATCAGCTTTGCTGGCGTCGACGGCGAGTCGCTGATTATGGCGCTGAAAGATCTGGCGCTCTCGTCGGGTTCGGCCTGCACCTCCGCCAGCATGGAACCCTCCTACGTGCTGCGCGCCATCGGCCTTGATGAGGCGCTGGCGCACAGTTCGCTGCGCTTTTCGCTCGGCCGCTTCACCACCGAAGAAGAGATCGACTACGCCATTGCGCTGGTGCAAAAGGTTGTCTCTCGCCTGCGCGCGCCGGTGTCCGCCTCACGTTAACGGCTGCGCCCTGTTCCGGGGAAATCCGGAAACGGCGCGCCTCCAGTTAGATCCGCTGGCGTCACCCGGCAATATCTGTTATCTGGTCTGACGTTTAACGGCTAAAGCCTGCGCTTCTGGCTGGATGATACTTATAACGCATATGGAGTTTCGCGATGACAACACAACCGATGAACATTACGCTGAGCCACCAGCCCGCTGATGCGCGCTGGGGCGAAAAAGCGATTCTGACCAGCAACGACGACGGCATGACCATTCACCTGCACGGCGCGGATCAGCTAACTACTATCCAGCGCGCGGCGCGCAAGATCGACGGGCAGGGCATTCGCCACGTCGCCCTGAGCGGCGAAGGCTGGGATCTGGAGCCGTGCTGGGCGTTCTGGCAGGGCTATCGCAACCCGAAAGGGGAGCGCAACGTCGTCTGGCCGACCCTGAACGAACAGGATCAGGCGGAGTTTTCCCGTCGTCTGCGCATTATCGACTGGGTACGCGACACTATTAACCTGCCGGCGGAAGAGCTGGGTCCGGAAGATCTGGCGCACGGCGCTATCGATCTTATCAGAGAAGTCGGCGGCGACGCGGTCAGCTATCGCGTTACGCGCGGCGACGATCTGCGCACGCAGGGCTATCTCGGCCTGCATACCGTTGGACGCGGCTCCAGCCGTCCGCCGGTGCTGCTGGCGCTGGACTACAACCCGACCGGCGACGACAGCGCGCCGGTGTACGCCTGCCTGGTCGGCAAAGGCATCACCTTCGATACTGGCGGCTACAGCCTGAAGCAGAGCGCCTTTATGGACTCGATGAAGTCTGACATGGGCGGCGCGGCGACCCTGACCGGCGCGCTGGCGCTGGCGATTTCGCGTGGCCTGAAGCAGCGCGTCAAGCTGTTCCTCTGCTGCGCCGACAATATGGTCAGCGGCAACGCTTTCCGCCTCGGCGACATCATCCGCTACCGCAACGGCAAATCGGTCGAAGTGATGAATACCGATGCGGAAGGGCGCCTGGTACTGGCCGACGGTCTGATCGACGCCAGCGAACAGCAGCCGACGCTGCTGATTGACGCCGCGACGCTGACCGGCGCGGCGAAAACCGCGCTGGGCAACGACTATCATGCGCTTTTCACCTTCGATGACGTGCTGGCGCAGTCGCTGATGGGCAGCGCCACCAGCGAGAACGAGCCGTTCTGGCGTCTGCCGCTGGCGGAGTTCCACCGCAACCACCTGCCTTCGAATTTCGCCGATCTCAATAATATCGCCAGCGCGGCGCATTCGGCGGGCGCAAGCAGCGCGGCGGCGTTTCTGTCGCACTTCGTCACTCGCTATCAGGAAGGCTGGCTGCACATCGACTGTTCCGCGACCTACCGCAAAGGCGCGGTGGATCAGTGGTCGGCAGGGGCAACCGGCATTGGCGTGCGTACCCTGGCGAATCTGCTGCTCAAGTAAAGGATCCGGCGACGGCGTTGACCGTCGCCTTAGTGAGAAAGGCAAAACATGAACCGTCTTGAAGAGGTGCTGAAGCTGGCGGCAACCGAGCCGGCGCACCGTCCGGAGTTTTTTCAGCTGTTGCTGGCCGCCGACGTCTGGGTGCCGGGCGAAAGCACCGAGACGCAGTTCGCGGCGGATACGCCGGTCGATCTGCAGCACTGGGAAAAAGAGGATGGCCGCAGCGTCATTCCGTTTTTTACCTCGCAGGAGGCGATGAGCGAAGCGATCGCGGGCGAACAGGCTTATCTGCGCCTGCCGGTGCGCACGCTGTTTGAGATGACGCGCGGCGAAACGCTGTTCCTGAATCCCAAACTGCCCACCGGCAAAGAGTTTTCTCCAGCGGAGATCGCCCATCTGCTGGGCGAAGAGGGCGACGCGCTAAGCCAGCAAACCGTGCTGGAAGGCGGCCACGCGCTGCTGCTGTCGGAGGTGGCGACACCGCCCGCGCAGATGATCGACTCGCTGACCCAGCTGTTCAGCAAATACAAACAGGTGCGCCGCGCCTTTATCGCCAGCATTCGCGAAAGCGCAGACCAGCAGCCAAATCTGCTGATCGGCATCGAAGCGGAAAGCGATATTGAAGCGATTATTCAGGCGGCGGGCAGCGTTGCGACCGATACGCTGCCGGACGACGCGCCGATCGATATCTGCGAAGTGGTGGCGGACGAGAAGGGCATCAGCCACTTTTTCACCGCCCACATTACGCCTTTTTACGAGCGTCGCTGGGGCAGCTTTCTGCGCGACTTCAAAGGCAGTCCGCGCATTATCTAATCGGGTGCGGCGCGATGCCGCACCCCGATCATTTCTCGATCGGCAGATCGTCCCGACTGCCCCATTCGCCCCAGGAGCCGTCATAGAGCGTGACGTCGCGCGCGCCCAGCACGGTCAGCGCCAGGATCACCACCACGGCGGTCACGCCTGAACCGCAGCTCGCCACCACCGGCTCATCCAGCTTCACGCCCGCTCTGGCAAAAACCGCGCGCAGCTCGGCTTCTGGCTTCAGAGCGCCGTTCGCCACCAGATCGTTCCAGGGAACGTTCAGGCTGCGGGGAATATGGCCGCGATGCAGGCCCGGACGCGGCTCATCGACTTCAGCGTTGAAGCGGTTCGCCGCCCGCGCGTCGACGATCTGCGCGCCGCCCTCATGGCTGATCAGCAGCACATCGGTCAGACGTTTTACCTGCGCCTCGTCGAATGTCGCCTCGAACTCTCCTTCCGGCAGCGCGACCTGGCCGGTCGCCAGCGGCAGATCCGCCGCTTTCCAGCCCTGCAGGCCGCCCGCCAGGATCGACACCTGCGCTACGCCGAACGCGCGCAGCATCCACCAGGCGCGCGGCGCAGAGAAGAGGTTGCCCTCGTCGTAGACCACCAGATGTTTGTCGCTGTGGACGCCCATTTCGCGCATCGCCACGGCGAAACGCTCGGCGCGCGGCATCATATGCGGATAAGGACTGGTGTGGTCGGAAAGCGCTTCAATATCGAAGAACGGCGCGCCCGGCAGGTGGCCCGCCAGATACTCTGCCGTGATATTGCGCACGGCCTCCTGGCCCGGCGGCAGCATGCGGGCGTCCAGCACCTGCACGTTCTCGTCGGCGTAGTGTTCATTTAACCAGTCAGCGGAGACAAATATGGCTGTCATTGCAACCTCTTCTTATCGTCAGGAAAAGTCCAGTGTCGGGGAATGTGAAGGCTATCTCAAGGGCGGCATTGCTAAAATCGCGGGTTTGCGGTGAAATTGCGCAGCGAAATTAACCCATCTGGGACGGGCGAGGGATTTACCATGGAAAGAGTTATCAAACGTCTGCTCGCTGGCGTCGCGCTGGGCGCAGCGCTGCTGGGCAGCGGCACCTTTATGCTGGCCGCCGCAGAGCCTGCCGCGACGCAGCCGGCGGCGAAAGCGCTCTCGGTTATCGACTTCTCCGAGCTGCAGCTGGACGGCGCGGCCGCACTGGTGCTTACCTTTAATACGCCGCTCGACGACAAACAGGATTTTGCCGCGCGCGTCGCGCTCATCGACGACAAAAGCGGCAAGGTCGACGGCGGCTGGGAGCTGGCGCAGAACGGCAAGTCGCTGCGTTTTCGTCATCCCGAACCCTCGCGCAAGCTGACGGTCAGCGTAAAGGCCGGCCTGCGCGCCGCCAACGGCACCACCTTAGCCACGCCCTTTAGCCAGTCGCTGACCACGCGCGATATTCAGCCGATGGTGGGTTTCGCCAGCCGCGGCTCGCTGCTGCCGCTGCGTCTGACCCAGGGGCTGCCGATACTGGCGCTCAACGTTGCGCGCGTCGACGTCGATTTCTTTCGCGTTAAAGCCGCCTCGCTAAACGATTTTCTCGCCCAGTGGAACTACGGCAACAATCTCTCTTACTGGTCGTCGCGCGAACTGCTTAATCACGCCGACCTCGTCTACACCGGGCGCTTCGACCTGAATCCGGCGCGCAATACGCGAGAGAAACTGCAGCTGCCGCTGGCGGAGGTGGCGCCGCTGAAACAGCCGGGCGTTTATCTGGCGGTGATGAAACAGGCGGGTTCCTATAATTATACGCTGCCCGCCACGCTGTTTACCCTGAGCGATATCGGGCTGTCGCTGCATCGTTTCCCTGGTGAAATGGCGCTCTTTACCCAGAGTCTGGCGAGCGGCGCGCCGCTGGCTGGCGTCAGCGTGCAGCTGCTGGATGAAAAGGGAAAACAGCTTGCCAGCGGCGTCAGCGATGACAGCGGCTATCTGCGTCTGCCGACGCAGGCGAAAGGCAAGGTGTTAATCGCCACGCAAAAGGAAGAGACCTCGCTTATCGATCTCAACCTGCCGGCGCTGGATCTGGCGGAGTTTCCCGTCGGCGGCCCTCAGGGCTACGACAAGCAGCTGTTCGTTTTCGGCCCGCGCGATCTCTATCGTCCCGGCGAAACGGTCATCGTTAACGCGCTGCTGCGCGATGCCGACGGCAAGCCGCTGCCCGCGCAGCCGCTGAAGGCGGAAGTGGTGCAGCCCAACGGCGAAGTGGCGCAAACCTTTCTCTGGCAGCCGGAGAGCGGCTTTTATCAGCAGCGCTTTGCGCTGCCTTCCTCCGCGATGACCGGCGACTGGACGCTGCGCCTGAACAGCGGCGACAGCCAGCCGCGCAGCTGGACCTTTCACGTAGAAGATTTCCTGCCGGAGCGCATGGCGCTGACGTTGCAAAACAGCGACAGCCCGCTGTCGCCTGACGACGACGTCGTTTTCAATATCGAGGGCCGCTACCTCTACGGCGCGCCCGCGGCGGGCAACGAACTGCAGGCGCAGCTGATGCTGCGGCCGGCGCGCGAAGCGGTCGCCGCGCTGCCGGGCTACCAGTTCGGCGACGTGATGGAGCCGGAGAGTAAACGCAATCTTGACGATATCGACGACACGCTGGACGACGAGGGAAAACTGCAGCTGACGGTAGAGAGCGAATGGGCGCAAATCCACTCGCCGCTTAACCTTATCCTGCAGGCGAGCCTGCTGGAGACGGGCGGACGGCCGGTCACGCGCCGCGTCACGCAGGCGATCTGGCCTGCGCCCGCGCTGCCCGGCATCCGGCCGCTGTTCAACAGCGAATCGGTCTATGACTACCGCTACGATCGTTACACCCAGCAGCCGACGGTGCCGGAGAACAGCGTTGCCGACTTCGATATCGTCTATGCCAACAGCAAAGGGGAGAAGCTGGCGGCGAAGGATCTTGAGGTGCGCCTGATCCACGAGCGGCGCGACTACTACTGGAGCTTCTCCGACAGCGAAGGCTGGCAGATGCGCCATGACGAGAAGGATCTGCAGGAGGACGCGCAGCGTATTTCGCTGGCCGCCGGCAGCAGTCGAAAGGTAAGTTTCCCGGTAGAGTGGGGCGCCTATCGCCTCGAAGTGCAGGCTGGCGAGAAGATTATCTCCAGCGTGCAGTTCCGCGCCGGCTACTGGTGGGAGGACAACACCAACGGCACCGGCGCGCTGCGGCCCGATCAGGTGAAGCTCAAACTGGATAAAACCGCGCTGCGGCCCGGCGAGACCGCCCATGTTCAGGTGGAGTCGCCAGCAGCGGGCAAAGGTTATCTGATGGTGGAGTCGAGCAGCGGCACTCTGTGGCGGCAGCCGATAGTGGTGCCTGCGGGCGGCACGACTATCGATGTGCCGCTTGACGCCAGCTGGAAGCGCCACGATCTCTACCTCAGCGCCATTGTGGTGCGCGACGGCGATAAGGCCAGCGGCGCCACGCCCAAGCGCGCCGTCGGTCTGCTGCCGCTGCCGATGGCGACCGACGCGCGTCGCCTCGATCTGACGCTGGACGCGCCGCTGAAAATTCGCCCTGAACAGACGCTGAAGGTTAAGGTCAAAGCCAGCCGCGTCGGCGGCGAGCTGCCGCAGACTATCCAGGTGCTGCTGTCGGCGGTGGACAGCGGCGTACTGAATATCAACGACTACAAAACCCCCGATCCCTGGGAAGGCTTCTTTGGCCGCAAGCGCTACAACGCCGATCAGTATGACGTTTTCGGCCAGCTCATCGAGGGCGGTGGACGCCTGGCGACGCTGCGTTTCGGCGGCGACGGCGACGATGAAGCGTCGTCGCGCGGCGGCAAAAAGCCGCTCACCGAGGTCAATATCGTGGCGCAGCAGCTTCAGCCGGTCACGCTGGATAAAAACGGCGAGGGCACGCTGGAGCTGCCGATCCCGCAGTTCAACGGCGAGCTGCGTCTGATGGCGCAGGCGTGGAGCGCCGACAGCTTCGGTTCGACGGATCGAAAAGTAGTGGTGGCCGCGCCGCTGATCAGCGAGCTGGCGACGCCGCGCTTTATGGCGAGCGGCGATCAGGCGATGCTGGCGCTCGATCTCACCAACCTCACGGAGCAGCCTCAGGCGCTGAAAGTCGATGTGCAGACCCAGGGCCAGATCGCGCTGAGCGGCGGCGCCTCGCACCGCGTTCAGCTGGCGAAAGGGGCGCGTACCACGCTGCATATACCGGTGAAGGCGCAGGGCGGTTTCGGCGAAGGCGCGGTGCAGGTGCGGGTCTCCGGCCTGGCGATCGCGGGCGAAGCGCTGGGCGACAGCCAGCGCAGCTGGAAAATCGGCGTGCGTCCAGCTTATCCGGCGCAAACGCTGAGCTTCGACGGCATGATGCAGGCCGGGCAGAGCTGGCAGGTTCAGGCCGCCGCCCTTAGCGGACTGCAGCCTGAAACGCTAAGCGGACAGCTCTCGCTCAGCAATCAGCCGCCGCTGAATATCGGCCGCTATGTCAGCGCGCTTTACGCCTATCCGTACGGCTGCCTTGAGCAGACCGCCAGCGGTATCTGGCCGTCGATTTTCACCAGCCAGGCGCAGCTCGCCGCGATGGGCATCAAAACCAGCAGCGACGAGGCGCGGCGCGCCGCCGTCGATACCGGCATCGCGCGCCTGGCGGGCATGCAGCGCGGCAACGGCAGCTTCGGCCTCTGGAGCAAAGAGAGCGAAGAGGAGTTCTGGCTGACCGCCTACGTCACCGATTTCCTGCTGCGCGCCAGCGAGGCGGGCTACAGCGTGCCGACGGAGACGATCGCGCGCGCCGACGAGCGCCTGCTGCGCTATCTGCAGGATCCGGCGCAGATCGAAACCCACTGGAGCAGCAACGAGGAGGCGATGCGCTTTAGCGTGCAGGCCTACGCGGGCATGGTGCTGGCGCGTCAGCAGCAGGCGCCGCTCGGCGCGCTGCGCGCGCTCTATGAGAAGCGCGACAAGGCCAAATCGGGACTGGCGCTGGTGCAGCTCGGCGTGGCGCTGAAGCTGATGGGCGATCCGCAGCGCGCGCAGCTGGCGCTGGCGCAGGGCGTCGGCCTGACGCGCGAAGCAGACGGCTGGCTGGGCGATTACGGCAGCGCGCTGCGCGATCGCGCGTTGACGGTGGCGCTGCTGGCGGAAAACCAGCTGCTGCCGGAGATGCAGCCGGCGCTGCTGTCGGAGCTGGCGAAAGCGGCGTATGGCCAGGCCTGGTTCTCTACCCAGGAGAATAACGCCCTGTTCCTGGCGGCGCGCACGCTGCAGCAGCATAAAGGCGAAGCCTGGCAGGCGACGCTGGCGGGCGACGCCCAGCCGCTGGCAGGCAGCGGCCCGCTGACGCAGGGCATGAACCACAGTCAGCTGCAGCATGGCGTTACGTTGACCAACAGCGGCCAGGTGCCACTCTACGGCGCGCTCAACGTCACGGGTTATCCGCTTGCCGCGCCGAAGCCGATGCACAACGTGCTTAACCTGACGCGCGAATACTTCACGCTCGACGGCAAACCGGCGGACCTGGATAACCTCAGCAGCGGTCAGCTGCTGGTGGTGCGGCTCAAGGTCTCCTCCAGCAAGCGCGTCAGCGACGCGCTGGTGGTCGATCTGCTGCCTGCCGGTCTGGAGCTGGAAAACCAGAACCTCAGCGACAGCAGCGCCAGCCTCGGCGACGGCGCGGATGCGCTGAAAGAGAGCATGATGGATATGCAGCAGGCGGATATCCGCCATATCGAGTTCCGCGACGATCGCTTTGTCGCGGCGCTGGCGCTGAGCGGCTACAAAACCGAGACGCTGCTCTATCTGGCGCGCGCGGTGACGCCGGGCAGCTATCGCCTGCCGCCGCCGCAGGTCGAGTCGATGTACGTGCCGGAGTGGCGCGCCGTGGGCGCGACGCCGGAGAAAATCAGTGTGCGTTAAGGCATGAAGCTGAAAGGCGGACAAAAGCGGTGGCTCTGGCCGCCGCTTGTTCTTTTAGCGCTGGCGCTGGCGCTTTTCGGACTCGACCGGCTGTTTCCGCTGCCGCTGCGCGAGGTGCAGCCGGCGCGCGTGGTGGTCGCGGAAGATGGCACACCGCTCTGGCGCTTCGCTGATAAGCAGGGCGTCTGGCGCTATCCGGTCACGATAGAGAAGGTCGCGCCCGCCTACCTTGAGGCGCTGCTCAACTACGAAGATCGCTGGTTCTGGCGTCATCCCGGCATCAATCCCATCGCCGTCCTGCGCGCGGCCGGGCAGAATCTGCGCGCTGGCGCCATCGTTTCCGGCGGCAGCACGCTGACCATGCAGGTGGCGCGCCTGATCGATCCGCAGCCGCGCAGCTTCTCCGGCAAGGCGGTGCAGGCGTGGCGGGCGTTGCAGCTGGAGTGGCACCTGTCGAAGCGCGAGATTCTGACGCTCTATCTCAATCGTGCTCCTTTTGGCGGCACGGTGGAGGGCGTGGGCGCGGCAAGCTGGATCTGGCTTGGTAAGCCGCCCTCGCAGCTGACGAAAGGCGAGGCCGCGCTGCTGGCGGTGCTGCCGCAGGCGCCTGGCCGCCTGCGCCCGGATCGCTGGCCGCAGCGCGCCGAGGCGGCGCGCAATAAGGTGCTGCAGCGCCTGGCTGAACACCGTGTCTGGCCGCAGCGGGAGGTCGACGAGATCCTGCAGGAGCCGGTCTGGCTGCCGCCGCGTCAGATGCCGCAGACCGCGCCGCTGCTGGCGCGCCGTCTGCTGTCGCTCTCGGCCGACGCTAAAATCGTTTCGACGCTGGATCTCTCGCTGCAGCGCGAGCTGGAAAACCTTGCCGCCGCCCTTAAGCCGCAGCTGCCGCCGCGCACCTCGCTGGCGATCCTGGTGGCGGATCACACCGATATGAAAGTACGCGGTTACGTCGGCTCGGTAGATTTTCGCGACGACCGGCGCTTCGGACATGTGGATATGGTCGCCAGCGTGCGATCGCCCGGCTCGGTGCTGAAACCCTTTATCTACGGCATGGCGCTGGACGACGGGCTGATCCACGGCGAATCGCTGCTGCAGGACGTGCCGCGCCGCTTTGGCGACTACCGGCCCGGCAATTTTGACAGCGGCTTCCACGGGCCGGTCAGCGCCAGCGAAGCGCTGAAGCGCTCGCTCAATCTGCCGGCCGTCCAGCTGCTGGACGCACTTGGCCCAAAAAGCGTGACGGCGCGGCTGCGCAACGTGGGCCTGAATTTGCGCTTCCCGGCAGGCGCCGAGCCAAACCTGTCGCTGGCGTTAGGCGGAACCGGCGCGCGGCTGGATGAGCTGGTGGCGGCCTATAGCGCCTTTGCGCGCCAGGGCAACGCCGCGCAGCTGCGCTACCTCGCGGATCAGCCGCTGCGGCAGCGTCGCCTGCTGTCGCCGGGCGCGGCCTGGATCGTGCGGCGCATGCTGGCGGGCGATGCGCAGCCTGTCGCCAGCGGCGCGACAAGCAACATCGTGCCGCTGGCGTGGAAAACCGGCACCAGCTACGGCTACCGCGACGCCTGGAGCATCGGCGTCACGCCGCGCTATCTCATCGGCGTCTGGGTCGGCAGACCGGACGCTACGCCGGTCGCGGGGCAGGTCGGCTTCGCCTCGGCGGTGCCGGTGATGCATCAGGTGGCGAACCTGCTGGCTGGCCATATGCCGATCGGCGGCACGCCGCGCGATCCGCGTCCCGCCTCGGTCAGCGCGCAGAGCATCTGCTGGCCCGGCGGCCAGCCGCTGCCCACAGGGGATGAAAACTGTCGCCAGCGCCGACAGAGCTGGGTGCTGAATCAGACCCTGCCGCCGACGCTGCTGGCGCCGGGCCAGGAAGGCGTGAACGGACTGCGGCTGCGCTACTGGCAAAACGCGCAGGGAAGGCGGGTGGCGGCGGACTGTCCCGGCGCCCAGAGCCGCGAACGGCTGCTGTGGCCGCTGCCGCTGGAGCCCTGGCTGCCCAGCAGCGAGCAGCGCGCGCAGCGTTTGCCGCCGGTCGACGCCGCCTGTCCGCCGCTGCATCAGGGCAATGCGGCGCCGATGGTGATCACCGGCGTTATCAACGGCCAGCATCTGCAGCCGCTGCCCGGCAAAGCCGTGCTGATCGTGCCGGTGGCGGTGCAGGGCGGTCAGGGCGCGCGTCGCTGGTGGTTTTTAAACGGCGAGCCGGTAGAGCAGGGCGAGGAGAACAGCCGCGTACAGCTGGCGTTGCGCGATGCCGGCCCCTGTCAGCTGGTGGTGATGGATGAGGCGGGAGAGCTGGCGGCCGTTTCCTTTATCCGCGACTGAATGCGGCGCAATGCACATTATTTGCCTGCCTGCATCGACAAATATCAATAATTTTCAATAAATCATACGATAGCTAATAGGCAACGCCCGTTGATCTCCCTATAATCGGCGCGTTTTCTTACCGGGAGCGGGTTCCCGGTTTCTTCAGGATGCTAAAGACAGAGGTCAACATGGCAATCGAACGTACCTTCTCCATCATTAAACCAAACGCCGTTGCTAAAAACGTGATTGGCGCCATCTACAACCGTTTTGAAAGCGCTGGCTTCAAAATCGTTGGCGCTAAAATGCTGCAGCTGAGCAAAGAGCAGGCTGAAGGTTTCTACGCTGAGCACCAGGGCAAGCCGTTCTTCGACGGTCTGGTAGAGTTCATGACTTCTGGTCCGGTTGTGGTATCTGTGCTGGAAGGCGAAAACGCCGTTCAGCGTCACCGCGATCTGATGGGCGCGACCAACCCGGCGAACGCGCTGGCTGGCACGCTGCGCGCTGACTACGCCGACAGCTTCACCGAAAACGCCACCCACGGTTCTGACTCCGCTGAGTCTGCCGCGCGTGAAATCGCCTACTTCTTCGGCGAAAACGAGATCTGCCCGCGCACGCGTTAATCGCTTAGAGGCCAGCCGGAGCGCGCGCTTTACAAATTTCTCGCTAACGCGTCGCCCTCTACCCTGGCATCACACCGCAGATGTTGTACAATATCGCGCCCTTGTTGAGCTAGTCTCAGCAAGGGCGTCTTTTTTTCTATCCTTAACCAGAGCCATAACGTGTAATAACGAGGCCAGAGAATATTATGTCCGAACTGATTGTGACGCCGTCGTCCGCTTCCCCCGTTGCTGTTGCCCCCAAAAGCGAAAAAATTAACCTGCTCGATCTTAACCGCCAGCAGATGCGCGAGCTCTTTCTCTCGATGGGCGAAAAGCCGTTCCGCGCCGATCAGGTGATGAAGTGGATGTATCACTACTGCTGCGACGATTTCGAGCAGATGACCGACATCAACAAGGTGCTGCGCGGCAAACTGAGCCAGATCGCGGAAATCCGCGCGCCGGAAGTGGCGGAAGAGATGCGTTCCAGCGACGGCACCATTAAATGGGCGATACGCGTCGGCGATCAGCTGGTGGAAACCGTCTATATCCCGGAAGACGATCGCGCCACGCTCTGCGTCTCCTCGCAGGTGGGCTGCGCGCTGGAGTGCAAGTTCTGCTCGACGGCGCAGCAGGGCTTCAACCGCAACCTGCGCGTCTCCGAGATTATCGGCCAGGTATGGCGCGCGGCGAAAATTATCGGCGCCGCCAAAGTCACCGGCCAGCGTCCTATCACCAACGTGGTGATGATGGGCATGGGCGAGCCGCTGCTTAACCTCAACAACGTCGTGCCGGCGATGGAGATCATGCTGGACGACTTCGGTTTCGGCCTCTCAAAGCGTCGCGTTACCCTGTCGACCTCAGGCGTGGTGCCGGCGCTGGATAAGCTCGGCGATATGATTGACGTTGCGCTGGCGATTTCGCTGCATGCGCCGAACGATAAGCTGCGCGACGATATCGTGCCGATTAACAAAAAGTACAATATCGAGATGTTCCTCGGCGCGGTGAAGCGCTATCTGGCGAAGTCGAACGCCAATCAGGGGCGCGTGACCATCGAATATGTGATGCTGGACCACGTGAACGACAGCACCGACGATGCGCACGAGCTGGCGGCGCTGTTGAAAGATACGCCGAGCAAGATCAACCTGATCCCCTGGAACCCCTTCCCGGGCGCGCCTTACGGCCGTAGCTCCAACAGCCGCGTTGACCGCTTCGCTAAGGTATTGATGGAATACGGGTTTACCACTATCGTGCGTAAAACGCGCGGCGACGATATCGATGCGGCCTGCGGACAGCTGGCGGGCGACGTAATTGACCGCACCAAGCGTACCATGCGTAAAAAAATGGCGGGCGAAGCCATATCTGTGAAGGCGCTCTGAAACCGGGAACAGATCGTTTTGACCGGGTCGCGACGCGTGGCAGGCTGCTGCCACGCAATCTCTCTTGCGACCAGGAGAACGAAATGGGTAAAGGATTACCGGCCAGCCTGCTGGCCCTGATTGTTGTAACCGGGTGTGTCAGCCAGCAGCCGCATTCCGGCGCGGCGGAAACGCGTCTGGCGCTGGGAATGCACTATCTGGCGGCGGAGGATTACGCCAACGCGCGCCGCAACTTCCAGCGGGCACAGGCCGCCGCGCCCCGCGACTATCGAATGGCCCTGGCGCTGGCGCGACTGGCGGAGAAACAGGGCCGTCGCGATGAGGCGGCGCGCAGCTACCAGCAGGCGCAGCGGCTGGCGCCGGCAAATGGCTTTGTCGCTAACAATTACGGTGCGTTTCTCTGCGCTTTAGGGCAGTATGACGAAGCGCATCAACAGTTTAAGCAGGCGATGAGCGCATCGGAAAATGAAGCGCGCATCGATGCGTGGGAACTGTCGGGATATTGCTATCTTCAGGCAGACGAGACGCTGGCCGCGCGAGCGGCGCTGAGTCGGGCGCTGGAGGCGGATCGCGCGAAAGGCGACGCTCTGCTGGACGAGGCGGAAAAACAACGTCTCCTCTCTCCGGCACGTGCTCTACTGTTAATAGAGCTTTATCAGCAATATCTGCCTGCTACGGCGCGCAGCTTAGAGTTACAGATACGTTTCGCCGCGCAACAGGGAAACGCTGCTGACGTTACACGTTATGGCGACCGGTTGGCGCGAAGTTTTCCACAATCGATACAGTACCAGCGTTATTTAGCTAATGAATACTGAAGCCACTCAAGA
>Ga0209370_1000203_pt1 | contig 110476 bp, 90 predicted proteins | sample AgamicAtPrz_FD_187164 | JGI IMG/M metagenome (GOLD analysis project Ga0209370, IMG submission 187164) | Agave microbial communities from Guanajuato, Mexico - At.P.rz (SPAdes) (version 2) | ecosystem: Host-associated > Plants > Phyllosphere > Phylloplane/Leaf | place: Guanajuato, Mexico...
CCGCCGGCTCGCCGGAGATCGACACCGCCGGGTAGCCGTTGTAGCGGGTCAGTTGCACCGGGCCGGACTGCCAGTGGGCCGTGACGAAGGCGCCCAGGGGCACCATCTTGCCGCTGTTGTTGCGCACGTGGATCTTCAGCAGGTCCTCGACCTGGCTGCGCCGGTCGCCTTCGGCCTGCACCACCACCCGCTGCATGCGGCCCTGGTTGGGGAAGTCGTTGACGTAGTTGGAACCCACCGCGGTATCGAGCACAGCGCCGATGTCGGCAAACGACACGCCCAGGGCATTGGCCTGGCGCCGATCGATTTCCAGCTCCACCTGGGGGCTTTCGGCCAGCGAGGCTTCGCGCACGTTGACCAGCACCTTGCTCTTGCGCGCGGCCTCCAGCAGTTGGTCGCGGGCCTCCATGAGCGCGGTGTGGCCCATGCCGCCACGGTCCTGCAGGCGGAACTCGAAGCCGGTCGACTCGCCCAGGCCGTCCACCGGCGGCGGCAGCACCGCGTAGGCGATGGCGTCCTTGAGCTGGGTGAAGGCCACGGTGGCGCGGTCGGCGATGGACTGCGCGCTGTCGTCGCCACCGCGTTCGGACCAGTCCTTGAGCGTTGTGAAGGCCAGCGCCGCGTTCTGCCCGCTGCCGGAGAAGCTGAAACCGAGGATCAGCGTGGTGTTGGCCACGCCCGGCTCTTCGGCGTTGTGCGCCTCGATCTGCTGCGCCACCTCGATGGTACGGGCCTGGCTGGCACCGGGCGGCAGCTGGATATCGGTGATGGTGTAGCCTTGGTCCTCGGTGGGCAGGAAGGCGGTGGGCAACTGGCTGAAGCCGTAGCCGAGCACCGCCAGCAGCACGGCATACACCAGCAGGTAGCGACCGCTGCGGGCCAGGGCATGGGTCACCCAGCGCTGGTAGCCGTTGCTCATGCCCTCGAAGCGGCGGTTGAACCAGCCGAAGAAGCCCTTGCGCTCATGGTGCTCGCCCTTTTTCAGGGGCTTGAGCAGGGTGGCGCACAGCGCCGGGGTCAGGCTCAGGGCGAGGAACGCCGAGAACAGGATCGACACCGCCATCGACACCGAGAACTGCTGGTAGATCACGCCCACCGAGCCCTTCATGAAGGCCATCGGCAGGAACACCGCCACCAGCACCAGGGTGATGCCGACGATGGCGCCGCTGATCTGGCCCATGGCCTTGCGTGTGGCCTCTTTCGGTGGCAGGCCTTCCTCGGCCATGATCCGCTCGACGTTCTCCACCACGACGATGGCGTCGTCGACCAGGATGCCGATGGCCAACACCATGCCGAACAGGGTCAGCACGTTGATCGAGAAGCCCAGCGCGTTCATCACCGCGAAGGTGCCCATCAGCGCCACCGGCACCACCAGGGTCGGGATCAGGGTGTAACGGAAGTTCTGCAGGAACAGGAACATCACCGCGAACACCAGCACCATTGCCTCGACCAGGGTGTTGATCACCTGCTTGATCGAGACCTTGACGAACGGCGAGGTGTCATAGGGGATGTCGTACTTCACGCCGGCCGGGAAGTAGCGCGCCAGCTCGTCGAGCTTCTGCTTGACCAGGCCTGCGGTTTCCATGGCGTTGGCGCCGGGCGACAGCTTGACGCTGAAGGCGCTGGTGGCCTTGCCGTTCAGGCGCGTGCCGTACTGGTACTCCTGGGCGCCGATCTCGACCCGGGCGACATCGCCGACGGTGACGGTCGAGCCGTCGGTGTTGGCGCGCAGGACGATGGCGGCGAATTCCTCGGGGGTGCTCAACTGGCCCTTGACCACCACGTTGGCGGTGATCTCCTGGGTCGGCCGGCTGGGCAGGTCACCGATGCTGCCGGGGGCGACCTGGGCGTTCTGCGCGGCGATGGCCTCGGCCACGTCGTTGGGCGTGAGGTTGAAGCCGACCAGCTTGGCCGGGTCGATCCAGATGCGCATGGCCCGCTCCGAGCCGTACAGCTGCGCCTTGCCGACGCCCTTGATGCGGCGGATCTCGTTCATCACGTTGCGCGCGAGGATGTCCGACAGGGCGATCTCGTCGAGGCTGCCGTCCTCGGAGGTGAGGGTGGCCAGCAGCAGGAAGCCGGTGGACACCTTCTCCACCTGCAGGCCTTGCTGGGTCACCGGGCGCGGCAGGCGCGACTCGATCACCTTGAGGCGGTTCTGCACGTCGACCTGGGCCATGTCCGGGTTGGTGCCCGGCTGGAAGCTGGCGGTGATGGTGGCGCTGCCCAGGCTGCTCTGCGACTCGAAGTAGAGCAGGTTGTCGGCACCGTTGAGCTCCTGCTCGATGATGCTGACCACGCTCTCGTCCATGGTCGCCGCCGAGGCGCCCGGATAGACGGCGTAGATTTCCACCTGCGGCGGCGCCACGTCGGGGTACTGGGCCACCGGCAGCTGCGGGATGGCCAGGGCGCCGACCAGGAGGATGAACAGGGCGACCACCCAGGCGAATACCGGGCGGTCGATGAAGAACTGCGGCATGGATCAGGCCCTCATTGGCCGGTGTGTTGGGCGACCGCGGAGGCGCCCGGTTGCTCGTCGACCTGGACCTGGTCGCCGGCCTTGACGTGTTGCAGGCCCTCGACCACCACGCGATCGCCGGGGGCCAAGCCCTCGCTGACGATCCAGCGATCACCCTGGGCGCTGCCCAGCACCACCTGGCGTTCGCTGATGCGCGCCTGCTGGTCGACCAGCAGCACCTTGGGCACGCCGGCGCTGTCGCGCAGGATGGCGCGCTGCGGCACGCTGATGCCCTGGGGCTGCACCGCCTGGTCCAGGCGCACGCGCACGTAGCTGCCCGGCAGCAGGTCGAGGTCGGGGTTGGGGAACTCGCTGCGCAGGGTGATCTGGTTGGTGCTCGGGTCGACGCTGATGTCCGAGAACAGCAGCTTGCCGGCCAGCGGGTAGGCGCTGCCGTCGTCCTGGATCAGCGTGGCCTTGACCTGGTCCTGGCCGACCTGGCGCAGTTCGCCGGCGCGCAAGGCACGGCGCAGGGCATTGAGCTCGCGGGTCGACTGGGTGACGTCGGCATGGATCGGGTTCAGCTGCTGGATGGTGGCCAGCGGCGTGGTCTCGCTCTGCCCGACCAGCGCGCCCTCGGTCACCAGGGCGCGGCCGATGCGCCCGGAGATCGGCGCGGTGACGGTGGCGTAGCCCAGGTTCAGGCGTGCCCGTTCCAGCGCCGCCTTGGCTTCGCCGACCGCGGCATCGGCCTGGAGGAAGGCGGCGCGGGCGTTGTCATACTCCTGGCGGCTGACCGCCTTGTCGTCGACCAGCTCGCGGTAGCGCTGTTCCTGCAGGCGGGCCTGGTACAGGGTCGCCTCGGCCTTGGCCAGGGTGGCGCGGGCGCTGTCGAAGTCGGCCTTGAACGGCGCCGGGTCGATCAGGAACAAGACGTCGCCCTGTTTCACGTCGCTGCCTTCGCGGTACACCCGCTTGAGCACCACGCCGGCCACCCGGGCGCGTACCTCGGCGGTACGCGGCGCGAGGATGCGGCCGCTCAGTTCAGTGCTGATCGCCAATGGCTGCACGGCCAGGGTCTCGACCCGGACCTGGGAAGGCGGGGCCTGTTCTTCCTGTTCGGCGGCGTCGTTGCAACCGGCCAGGGAAAGGGTCATCAGCGCCAGCAGCGCCAAGGGGCGCAGGCGCGAAGGGCAGGGAATGGACATACGGATCTTCCAGGTTTGATCCAGCGTATGCTAAAGCAGCCGTTCGGGTGGCGGCTGTTAAGCTGTGTTGGGCGTATGTGAAAAAGTGTGAACAATCGGCGGTGGCCCGCGCGGGATTCTATATCCTGCCTTACTTCAATCTTTCGTCAAATCCCCTTATGCCGAACATTCTCCTGGTCGAAGACGACAGCGCGTTGTCCGAACTGATCGCCAGCTACCTGCAACGCAACGATTTCCATGTCCGGGTGATTGCCCGCGGCGACCATGTGCTGGACGAGTTCCGTCGGCAGAAGCCGGACCTGGTGATCCTCGACCTGATGCTGCCGGGCCTCGACGGCCTGCAGGTGTGCCGCCTGCTGCGCCAGGAAACCCAGGGCCTGCCGATCCTCATGCTGACTGCCCGTGACGACAGCCACGACCAAGTGCTGGGGCTTGAAATGGGCGCCGACGACTACGTCACCAAGCCTTGCGAGCCGCGGGTGCTGCTGGCCAGGGTACGCACCCTGCTGCGCCGCAGCAGCGTCAACGAGCCGCGCCTGGACAGCGACCTGATCCAGGTCGGCGGCCTGCGCATCGACCTGGCCGAGCGCACGGTCAGCTGGCGCGGCGAGGAGGTGGAACTGTCCAGCGGCGAGTACAACCTGCTGGTGGTGCTGGCGCGCAATGCCGGCGAGGTGATGAGCCGCGACCGCATCCTCCAGCAGTTGCGCGGCATCGAGTTCAACGGCACCGACCGCTCGGTGGACGTGGCCATCTCCAAGCTGCGCCGGCGCTTCGACGACAGCGCCGGCGAGGCGCGCAAGATCAAGACCGTGTGGGGCAAGGGGTATCTGTTCAGCCGGGTCGAGTGGGAGTACTGACAGCCCATGCTCAAGATCCTGGTGCGGCTGTACCTGGTGATCATCGTCGCCTATGCCGGGGCGATCGCGCTCATCCCCGACACCATCGTCGGGCTGTTCCATGAGCGCTTCATGGCCTACAACCTCGAGCAGGCCAAGGGCGTGCAGACCCTGATAGTGCGCCAGTTCCAGCAGGCGCCACGGGAACAGTGGCCGGCAGTGGAGAAAGACCTGGCCGGGGTGTTCAAGCCGCTGCAAGTGCGCCTGCTGCGCATGGACGAGGCCGACCTGAGCGCAGAGGAGAAAGCCCGGCTCGAGCACGGCCTGTACGCGGTGCGCATGGCCGACTGGGGCTACTACGAAACGGTGCTGGCGCCGCTGGATTCGCAATGGCTGGTGCGCCTGCACTCGCCGGACGACCCGCTGGACATCAACGTGCTGTCCTGGGGCGTGACCGTGCTGATCGGCGCGGCCATGCTCGGCTGCCTGCTGCTGTGGGTATGGCCGCATTGGCGCGACCTCGAACGGCTCAAGGAAACCGCCCGGCGCCTGGGGCGCGGCGAGATGTCCGAGCGTACCTGTATTTCACCACGTTCGAACATCGGTGAGCTGGCCGGAGTGTTCGACACCATGGCCAGCGACCTGGAGCGCCAGGTCAACCAGCAGCGCGAACTGCTCAACGCGGTCTCCCACGAGTTGCGCACACCGCTGACCCGTCTGGACTTCGGCCTGGTGCTGCTGTTCGACGAGGTGCCGCCGGCCAGCCGCAAGCGTCTGCTGGGGTTGGTGGGGCATGTGCGTGAGCTGGACGAGCTAGTACTCGAGTTGCTGTCCTACAGCCGCCTGGACAGCGTCGACCAGGCCCGCGAGCGGGTCGAGGTGTCGTTGCTGGAGCTGGTGGACAGCGTGCTCGGCAGCTTCGCCGAGGAGCTCGACAACCGTGGCATCCGCTGGGAGGTGCGCTGCGAAACCGACCTGCCGCGTTTCGTCCTCGACCCGCGGCTGACCGCCCGCGCCGTGCAGAACCTGGTGCGCAACGCCATGCGCTATTGCGATGAAAGCCTGCTGCTGCGCCTGCGCCGGGAAGAAGACGGCGCCTGCCTGGTGACCGTGGAGGACGACGGCATCGGTATTCCGGTCGAGGAGCGTGAGCGGATCTTCCAGCCGTTCTATCGCCTGGACCGCAGCCGTGATCGCAATACCGGTGGGTTCGGCTTGGGGTTGGCGATCAGCCGGCGGGCCATCGAAGGGCAGGGCGGCACGCTGACCGTGGCGCAGTCGGCGTTGGGTGGGGCGCAGTTCAGGATTCGCTTGCCCGCAAGGTGATGCAGCGCCTGGGCTGGCCTCATCGCGGGGCAAGCCCGCTCCCACGCTGGTGATGATGGCAGGTATTGGTGGCTGGCGTGGGAGCGGGCTAGCCCCGCGATGTTCATTGTCCTGACAGGCTTGCCGACCAGGTCACGAAGCGGTCCTTGCCGGTGTGCTTGGCCTCGTACAACGCTTGGTCCGCCCTGATCAGCGCCAGGCTCAGGGTATCGCCGCTGTCGATCCGGGCCAGGCCGATGCTGATGGTCACTGGATGCTCGCCGAGGTCCTCGCGTACCCGCCGGCACAGCGCGGCGACTTGCTGCTCGGCAGCGGCCTCGTCCAGCCCCTGGAAGAAGATCGCGAATTCCTCGCCACCCAGCCGGGCGAACTCGTAGCCGGTCATCGCCGCCTTGATATGCGCCGCCACGCGCTTGAGCACTTCGTCGCCGATGTCATGGCCGAAGCGGTCGTTGACCTGCTTGAAATTGTCGATGTCGATCATCGCCAGGAACTGCCCCGCACCCGTCTGGCGCAGCTGCTTTTCGGCCTTGGCCATGAACGAACGGCGGTTGGGGATTTCGGTCAGGGCGTCGATGTAGGCCTGCTCCAGCAGCACCTTGGTCAGGTAGAAGTTGTGCAGCTTGGCCTGGCGGATGCGCAGGTAGCTGTAGATCACCAGGCCGCTGAGGAACACCGCGTAGCTGAGCAGCATCGCGCCCTCGAGCTCCAGGGCCTCGATACGCGTGTGGTAGAAGGGGTTGAGCATGAGCCAGGTGATGGCCATGGCGCAGAAGAACGACCAGCGCCGCACCGGCAGCACCGACACGGTGTACAGCACGGTCGAGACGCCGAGCACCAGCCACACCGGGCGCAGGACGATCGGAATGCCCTCGATCACCAGGCGCATGGCCAGGGTGATCACCGCCACGAACAACAGGTTGAGCACGTCGAAATGCTGGCTCTTGCGGGTGAAGCCCAGCACCACGCAGAGGCTGCAAAGCAGGGCGATGAACATCCCGGACAGCCAGGTGAAGCCCTGGCCGCCGAGGTAGCTGACGATCAGGTCGAAGATCAGCCAGATGGCGATGCCGATGCAGAAGATCAGCAGGCAGAAGCGGCGCATCGCCTCGAATTCATGCTGGCGAAACTCGGCGCGCAAGGCGGCGGGGGCGACCTGTTGGCGGATATGGGCTTCGAGGGTTTTGTACATGGGGATGCTGTCTGTGGCCGTGTAGGAGCGGCCTTGTGCCGCGAAAGGGCCGCGCAGCGGCCCCAGGATTTCAGCGGTCATGCAAATATTGTCGGGGCCGCTTCGCGGCCCTTTCGCGGCACAAGGCCGCTCCTACAGCGAGTCCGGTTTCAGCACATCCGTGGCCCAGGGCCGATAGCGCAGGGCGAACACGGTTTCGGCGTGGCATCCCCCAATCAACCCCGGCTGCGCCGGTTCCGCGCGGAACGGTTGCCCAGGCTGGCTGACCTGGCGAAAGGCCTCGCGCACGATACCCACCCGACAGGGTAGGGCCTGTTCATAACCCTGGCGCACCAGCGGCGCCAGGCGACCGGTGCCGGCGCCGTCCTGCCACCACACGTTCAGGCCAAGGCTCGCCAGTTGGTCCAGCCACGCGCCATTGACCCGTGGCGACAGCTGGCCGGCGCTGAAGGCGCTGATGTGCAGGGGCTTGTCCAGTTGCCGGTTGAACGCCTGTAACTGCGTGTAGAGCGCATCGCGCCTGGCCGCATCGCGAAAGTGCAGGTCGTCCAGCTCCAGCGGCAGGTACCAGCCGGACACCGGCAGCGCCCAGTCGGCCTTGAGCTGCTGGTACTGGGTAAGGGAACGGCCCAGCTGTGCCTTGAAGTAGCTGTTCAGGCCTTCGCCATCGAGTTGTTCGAGCCGCTGGTAGTAAGCCGGGTCCATGTACAGCCCCAACACCAGCTCCAGCCCCTGGGCCTGCGCCTCGCGCAGACTGCCGGCAAGCCAGCCGTTGGCGCCGCCGAAGTCGCTGTCGCCGTAGGCGCTCCACTGCACGATCAGGGTCTTGCCACCCTGGGCCTTGGTGGCGCGCCACAGTTGTTGCCACTGGGCGGGGGTGACGTTGGCATCACGGTTGAGCGGCTGGTAGAACAGGCGCTGGTCGGCCTGGACGGGCAGGCACAGGGCGAGCAGGCAGATGGCCAGGAAGGTACGCATCAGAAGTTCATCTCCACACCCAGCAGCACGCCATTGGCGCGCTCGTAGAGGTTGCCGCCCAGTGCCTGCTGGTACTCGGCGCGCACTTTCAGCGAGCCACGGTAGGCGTTGTAGCGGTCTTCGTCGAACCACCACTGCCAGCGCACGCCGACCCCGGCGCGGGCATCCTGGCGCCAGTCGTTGCTCGGGTCCTGGCTTGAAAACTCGAGAAAACCGTAGGGCATGACCGTCTGCGGCGACTGGCCGGGCAGTTTCCAGGCATGGCCCTGCTGGAAGCGCGACAGCCAGGCATGATCGCCGGCCCGGGTCCACCAGGCGGCGTCCAGATAAAGGAAACGCTCGTCCCAGTCGTCCTCGTCGATGCGCCAGTCATTGCGGTACCGGCCCTGGTCGAGGAACGAGGCGGTGGCGCGCAGCAGCAGGTCGTTGCTCGATTCGGCGTTGTGCCGCAGGTCGCCCCAGTTGCCGCCGACCTTGGCTGGGCTGAGCAGCTCGCCCAGGCTCAGGCCGCTGTAGTGCGTGCTGTCGATCTGGCGCTGGTGGTAGAGCTCGGCGTACAGGTTGAGGTTGGCCTGGCCGAGCGGCTTGTAGCGCAGGCCGACGCCGGTGCCCATGCTCTGGGCGTAGTCGGTGCGGCTCTGGCCACCGAACAGCACGCGTCCATACACCGACAGGGTGCTGCCGTTGCGGCTGGGCTCCTCGCCCAGGGCGTGGTCCCACATCGCCAGTTGCACGTTCTGCGATTGCGCCCGGCGCGAACTGCTGGCGCGCGCGCCGTCGTCGAGGAACTTGTCGTTGGTCGAGGTGCCGGCTGGCGACCAGGTGCTGGCCAGGGTGATGCTGTCGCGGCGCGACAAGGTTTCATGGGCGCGGCGCTGGCGGTACTTGCGCGCCTCCAGGCTGCCGTACTCGTCGTCGCCGTCGACCAGGTTGCGCTCCACGTCCAGCACCCGGCGCAGTTCGCGGCGGGCCGAGGCGCTGTCCTCGGCTTCGTCGTAGCGCAGGGCCAGGGTCTCGCCCAGGCGGTAGTCCTCGGGGAAGTCGCGGGTGGCGCGTTCCAGGTAGGGAATGGACTGTCGCCGTTGCTGCTTGTCCGCCGAGCCGGCCAGGCGCATGCCATAGTCGGCGCGGTAGCGCGGCTGGTCCGGCGCCAGGCGCACGGCCTCGGCCAGCCAGGCAGTGCTCTGGGCGCTGTCGCCGGCCTGCTGGGCAGTGCCGGCGGCGGCGTAGTAATGATCGGCGCGCGGGGTATGGCGCAGGGCTTCGCGCTGGAACGCCAGTGCCTGCTGGGCGTCGCCCTGGCGCTGGGCAATGGCGGCGCCCAGCGCCCAGTCGTCGGCGTTGCGGTGCGCGGCCGCGTCCCAGAGGCGGCGGGCGGCGTTGGCGTCGCCGGCGTTCAAGGCACCACGCGCCGCGGTCAGGCGAGCATTGTCGGTCCAGGCGTCGGCCGGCAGGCTGTTCCAGATCGGCAGCGCCGCCTCGGAGTCGCCCGAGGCCTCCAGCGCGTAGGCCAGGGGCACGCGGCTTGCGGTGTCGCCCAGGCGTTCGGCGGCCTGGTAGTAGACCACGGCTTCGCCGGGCTGGTCGGGCATGGCGCAGCGGCCCAGGGCGCGATACTGCCCGGCTTCGCTCGGGGTGGCCGGGATGGCCTTGCGCACCGCGTCGCACTGGCCGGCCTCGGCCAGGCGGGCGAGCAGTTGGCCACGGGTGGCGGCATCCACGCGTGGTACCAAGGCGAGCATGCGCGGGGTGTCCAATGGGCCGTCATTGCGCGCATAGAGGTTGCCCAGGCGTTGTAGCAGCGAGGGCGTCAAACGCCCCTGGCGGCGGTCGTAGGCGTTTTCCAGCAACTGCCGGGCATGCTCGGTCTGGCCACGCTCGAGCAGCATGAATGTAGCTTGCTCCAGCGCCGCGAGGTCGCCGGTCTGGCGGTAGCGTTGTTCCCATTGCGCCGCCGTGCGCGGTTGTGGCGGCTGCGCGGGCTCGCCATACAGGCGCTGCTTGAGGATGGCGTAGCTGCGTGGATTGTCGCTTGCCTGGCACTGGCCGAGCTGCTCGCGGGCCAGCTTCAGGTCCTTGTGCGACAACCAGTCGACCGTCTCCAGGCACGGGCGCTGCAGTTCGTTGCTCAGCTGGCGCACCAGCGCCGCGTCGTCGCCTTCGCGGGCCAGCTCCCAGAGTTGCCGGCGTTGTTCGGGATGTTGCAGTTGCTCGGCGGGCAGGCTCTGTAGCCAACGCTCGGCCTGCTGGTTGTGGCCCATGGCGATGGCGCGGTTGGCCATGGCCAGGCGGGCGTGAGTCGCCGCTTCCTGGGAGGGCGCGCTGGCCAGCAGCTTGTTCAGGCCTTTTTCATCGACCTGCTGGATGTAGGCGTTGGCCAGGCGCTGCCAGTCCTGCGGCGGCAATTCGCCCTTGTCGGCCAGCGGTTGCAGCTGGTCGATGGTCTCGCCCCAGTTGCGCAGTTGCTCGGCAAAGTTGGCCCGGGTCATGCGCAGCACCATGCCGTCGTCGCGCACCGGCAACTGGTTGAGCCATTCCAGGGCCTTGCTCGCGCCACCGAACTTGGCCAGGCTGACGCTGTAGGCCTGCCACAGGCGTACCCGTTGCTGGCCCTGGCTGTCGGCGAGCCAGGCCTCCACCTGGCTCGCCGCGGGCGGGTCCTGCTCGATCCAGGTCAGGCGCAGTTCGAGCAGGGCGTCGGCGTGCTCGGGGTTGTCGTCGAGGTCCTCGGCGATGGCCTCGGCCTCCTTGTAGCGGCGTTGATGAGCCAAGGCCTCGGCCAGCAGGGCGCGGGCCTCGTTGTTGTTGGGCACGCGCCCCAGTACATGGCGGGTCAGGCGCTCGACTTCCGTCCAGTTGTCCTTCTGCGCCTCCCGGTAGCCACGCTCCATGAAGGGGTAGCTGGTGAAGCGCTGGAAGTCGGTCATCGGCTTGGTCGGCGCGGCCAGGGTGGTAGAACACAGCAGCAGGCTGGCGAGGGTCAGGGAAAGACGGGGCGTCATGCCACCTCCCGGGTCAGTTCATAGGCGGCCTGCTGTTCGCTGGCCTGCTCGGCGAGGGCTTGCTGCAGCACCTCTTCGGTGATGATGCCGCGGGCGATCAGGTGCTCGCCCAGGCTCTGCTGCTCGGGGTTGAAGTCGATCAGCGCCTGGTTGAACAGGGTCGCCGGCACCATGCCGCGCACCTGCAGCAGCGTGCCGAGCATCACCTGGTGGATGCCGACCTGCTCCAGCAGCGTGGCGTCATCCTGATGGCGTTCGAGCACCGCGAGCATTTCGCGGGTCTCGGGCTTCTGCCAGGGGCTTGGGTAGTGGTAGCGCAGGCCCAGGGTGACCCGGCCCTGCGGCGCCAGGCGGGCGCGCACCGGGCGCTTGAGCTGGCGGCTGATCACGCCGAGCGAGACCTGGCTGACCGGGCTCTCGCTGGCCAGCACCAGGGTGTCGCCGTCCTCGTCCACCGGCAGCACGCCGTAGTGGGTGGCGAGCTTGCGCGGCAGCTTGGCGATCAACGCTGGCTCAATCTTGAACGGGTTCAGCGGCGCCCAGGGCAGGTCCAGCTGTTCGGCCAGGGTCTCGACCAGTTGCTCGCTGTTCAGCCAGCCGCGCAGCAGCAGCTCGCGGCCCAGGCGCCGGCGCACCGGGCTGGTGATGGCCTGCTCAAGCTGAGTCTCGGTTATCAAGCCTTTCTCCACCAGGCGCTGGCCCAGCGGGGTGCGCGCAGGCGCGGCGAGGGCGGGGAACTCGTGGGTGGTCTTGTCCCAGGCCACCCGCCGCGAGTCGCCCATTTCCATCACCTGGCGCAGGGCGCGCAGGTTGGCGAAGAAGTTGACGAAGTTGCTCCACATCATCCGCGGCGCCGACAGCAGGCCCTCGAAGATGCCGTAGTAGCGGGTCACGAACCAGAAGCGCTGGAACAGGCGGTTGAACAGCAGCAGGCCGTTGAGCCACAGCAACGTGGTCAGCAGCTTGCTGTCGCTGAGGATCGACATGAAGCGCCACGACTCCGGCGCGATCACCGTCACCAGCCACATCGCCAGCAGCACCAGCAGCAACAGGTTGACCAAAAAGCTCAGCAGGTAGGCGAACAGGCCGCGGCGGTCGCGCCAGAGGAAGTAGTTGAGCGCGCCCTTGCGGCTCCAGCCGAGGTTGCTGGTGCCCTGGAACACGATGCCGACGATCCACCGCGACTTCTGCCGGATGGCGTGCTGCCAGTCCCGCGGGAAGTGCTCGCGCACGCAGATCACCTGGGCGAACTCGCGGCTCATGCCGGGGCGCCAGTCCTGCTTGAGGGCCAGCGCCGGGTCGGTGATGGAGTAGCGGGCGAAGATGCACTTCATGCCTTTCTGTTTCAGGCGAAAACCGATGTCGTAGTCCTCGGTCAGGCTCTGCACATCGAAGGCGATGCCGTCGCCGTCCTCGAGCAGGGCAGTGATCGCCCGGCGGCTGAAGCAGGTGCCGACCCCGGCGCTGGGCACCTGGCCGGTGAGCGCTTCGCGCACGATCACGTCCTTGCCGTGGTTCTCGGCAAACTCGTCGACATAGTGGCCGGCGGTGAAGCCTTTCCATTCCGGGGCGTAGGGGTACACCGGGATCTGGATCATGTCCTTGTTCGGCAGCAGGTAGTTGAACAGGCGCAGTTCCATGGGCGAGATGACGTCCTCGGCGTCATGCAGGATGAAACCGGCGAACTCGATGCGCGCGTCCTGCTGGAAGCGCAGGATGGCGTCGATGATGTTGTTCAGGCAGTCGGCCTTGCTGGTCGGTCCGGGGCGGGCGCAGACCACCTTGTGCACGTTGGGGTAGTGCAGGCACACGGCATCGACGTCGGCCTGGGTCTGCGGATCGTTGGGGTAGGTGCCGACGAAGATCTGGTAGTTCTCGTAGTCGATGGTCGAGGCCGCCAGGCGCGCCATCTCGCCGACCACGCCGACCTCGTTCCAGGCCGGCACCATGATCGCCAGGGGCTTTTCCGGCACCTCGAACAGGCGCTTCTCGTCGGCCTTCTCGAACTTGTCGTAGATCCGGAAGCGCCGGATCAGCTTGCGGCCCCAGTAGCACAGGTCGATGAACAGGTCGTCCAGGCCGAGCACGAACATCAGTGTCGCCAGGATGATGGCAAGGATCTTCAGGCCGAACAGGACATAGGTGAGGAAATCGATGAAGGCCAGGCTCATGCGTTGTCCCGTGCGGCGGATTGCTCGGCGAACCAGCGGCTCAGGCGTTCGGCGATGCGTTCGCTGGCGTGGCCGTCACCGAAGGGGGTGAACACCTGTGCCATGCGCGCGTAGGCGACCGGGTCGTCGAGCAGTTGGCTGGTCTCGTGGACGATGCGCTCGGTCAGGGTGCCGACCAGCTTGACCGTGCCGCCCTTGAGCACGGCGGGACGCTCGGTGACCTTGCGCAGCACCAGCACCGGCTTGCCCAGGGCGGGCGCCTCTTCCTGCACGCCGCCGGAGTCGGTGAGGATGATGTGGGCGCGGTTCATCAGCCAGACGAAATGCGGGTAGTCCTGGGGCGCGACCAGGTGGATGTTGTCGCGGCCGGACAGCACGCTGTACACCGCGTGCTGCACCTGCGGGTTGAGGTGCACGGGGTAGAGGAACTGCACGTCAGGGTAACGCAGGGCCAGCTCGGCCAGGGCCAGGCAGATGCGTTCGAAGCCGCTGCCGAAGTTCTCCCGGCGGTGGCCGGTGACCAGCACCATGCGCTGGTCGTCGCGCAGCACCTTGAGCGGGGACTCGGGCGCGGGGCGCCAGTTGTCACGGTGCAGCTTGTCGCGCATCCACAGCAGGGCGTCGATTACCGTGTTGCCGGTGACCTCGATATGCTCGGGCGGCACGCCTTCGCGGATCAGGTTGGCGTCGGAGTCGCGGGTGGGGGTGAAGTGCAGGTCGGCGAGCACGCCGGTCAAGCGCCGGTTGGCTTCCTCGGGCCAGGGCTGCTGCAGGTTGCCGGTGCGCAGGCCAGCCTCGACATGGCCGATGGGGATATGCCGGTGGAAGGCCGCCAGCGAGGCGATGAAGCTGGTGGTGGTGTCGCCGTGGACCAGGACGATATCGGGCTTGACCTGCTCGTAGGCGCGGTCGAGCTTGTCCAGCAGGTCGCGGGACAGGCCATTGAGGGTCTGGTTCTGGGTCATCACCTGCAGGTCCTGGTCGACCGCGAGGCCGAAGGCGGTGAGGACCTGTTCGAGCATTTCGCGGTGCTGGCCGGTGGAGCAGATATGCAAGTCGACCTCGGGCCAGTCGCGCAGGACGCGGGCCAGCGGGGCCATCTTGATCGCTTCAGGGCGGGTACCGAATACCATCATCACGGTGTAAGCCATCGTGTAGTTCCTCGTTCGATTCCCTGGACGAAGTTGTACGACGTGTCGCCGCTTGCCAGTCATAGATACAAGCAGTCGATCACGGGGTTGTCCAATGCGTGGTCTGCGCCGGACGGTACGGTGCAGGCGCTTGCGCAAGTGCCGCGCAGGCGAGGGTCGTGTCGGCACGGTCGGGGCCGAACGCCAGGGAAGGGGTGGTGCGGAAACGTTTATGCTAGCTTTTCTTGATTGAACGGTCAGTCAATAAAGTATTACCGGCTTTTTCTTACAGTCTTCTTCTTGTAGCTTTGTAGGTCTTTTCTTCAGGGAGCTGAACATGCAAGGCAAGGCGCGCAAGGTTGTCCAGGCCATCCTTTACGAGGCCATCGCCGTGGCCTGCGTGGCGCCGGCGCTGGAGCTGGCATTCGGCGCCGGCATGGCCCAGTCGACGGTGCTGTCGATCCTCATGTCGGGCATCGCCATGAGCTGGAACATGGCCTACAACTGGGCGTTCGAGCGCTGGGAGGCACGCCAAAGTCAGCGCAGCCGCACCTTCCTGCGGCGCCTGCTGCATGCGCTGGGCTTCGAGGGTGGGCTGGTGCTGATCCTGCTGCCGCTGGTGGCCTACTGGCTGGACATCGGGCTGTGGGCGGCGCTGGTGACCAACCTGGCGTTGTTCGTGTTCTTCTTCGTCTATGCGTTCGTGTTCCAGTGGGGGTTCGACAAGGTCTTCGATGTGCCGGTGTCGGCGCAGGGAGTGGCCAAGGGGTGCTGATGGCGGGGATCGTGCAGTGGCGGACAGGTGCTTGGCGACAGGTTTGCAGCGCCTATGAGATCGAGCGCCGCCCGCGCGGCGCTCGATCTCATAGGCGCTGCAAACCTGTCGCCGAACACCTCGAAACACCCCACCATCCGCAATTCCCCCTATTTCCCCTCCACCCCCCCACATCGCCATAATCCCCCTCCACCCTAGCCAGGCCCGCACCAATGCCGCGCCCGATCATCCTGCCGCTCGCCGAGAACTATCGCCATGGCGAGCACATCGCCCCGCACTGCCATGACCGTGCCCAACTGATCCACGCCATCAGCGGCGTGGTCACGGTCAGTGCCCGCGAAGGCAGCTGGGTGGTCCCCCCGGGGCGCGGGGTGTGGGTGCCGGCGGCGGTCGAGCACGAGCTGCGCATGGCCGGCGTGGTGCGCATGCGCACCTTGTTCGTCGAACCCGGCGCGCGCCCGGACCTGCCGCGTCAGTGCCAGGTGATCGAGATCTCGCCGCTGTTGCGCGAGCTGATCATCCGCGCCATGGACATCGCCCCCGACCACCCGGCCCAGGGGCGCGAGGCGCGGATCATGCAGCTGATCCTCGACGAGCTGCGCGTGCTGCCGGTGTTCGCCTTGCATGTGCCCAGCCCGCACTCGACGCATCTGCAGGGCCTGTGCGACGCCCTGCGCCAGGCACCGTCCGAGGACTGGAGCCTGGCCCGCGCCGCCGCCCACAGCGGCCTCAACCCGCGCACACTGACCCGCGCCTTCCAGCGCGAGACCGGCCTGAGCCTGGTGCAGTGGTTGCGGCGCATGCGCCTGCTGGCCAGCCTCGATGCCCTGGCCGCCGGACAATCGGTGCTGGAGGTGGCGCTGGACCTGGGCTACGACAGCCCCAGTGCCTTCAGCGCCATGTTCCGTCGCACCCTCGGGGTGTCGCCGTCGGTCTACTTCGGCAGGGCCGCGGAGCGCTGGTAGGCCAGCCCCGGCGACGTCTCCCAGCCGCCACCCAGCGCGGTGAACAGGTTCACCTCGGCCAGCAGCTGCGCCAGGCGGTCGCTGATCAGGCCCTGCTGGGCGCTGAACAGCGAGCGCTGGGCGTCGAGGAAGGTCAGGCTGCTGTCGATGCCGGTGCGGTAGCGGTTCTCGGCCAGGTCGTGGTAGCGCTGGCTGGCCTCCACCAGGTCGCGTTGGGCCTGCAACTGCTGCTGGTAGGTGCTGCGCGCCGCCAGGCCGTCGGCCACTTCCTGGAAGGCGGTCTGGATCGACTTCTCGTAGCGCGCCACTTGCATGTCCTTCTGCAACTTGGCGTAGTCGAGGCTGGCGCGCAGGCTGCCGGCGTTGAACAGCGGCAGGTTGACCTGCGGCTGGAACAGCCAGGTGCCGCTGCCGGCGTCGAACAGGTCGGCCAGTTCGCGGCTGCTGCTGCCGGCGTTGGCGGTCAGGCTGATGCTCGGGAAGAACGCCGCCCGCGCCGCGCCGATATTGGCGTTGGCGGCCTGCAGCTGGTACTCGGCCTGGCGGATGTCCGGGCGGCGTTGCAGCAGGTCGGCGGGCAGGCCGGCGGGCACCCGGGCGATCTGCTCGTCGGCCAGCGGCAACGCCGGCAGGTGTTCGTCGACCTGCGCGCCGACCAGGCGCTGCAACTGGTTGAGGTCCTGGGCGGCCAGGCGGGTGTAGCGCGCCACGGCAGCGCGGGTGCTGTCGACGCGGGTGGTGGCCTGGATCTGGTCGAGCGCCGACAGGGTGCCGGTGCGGCGCTGGCGCTGGGTCAGGCGCAGGCTCTTCTCGTCGGCCAGCAGGGTCTGGCGTGACAGGGCCAGCAGCTCCTGGTCGGCGCGCCAGGTCAGGTAGGCGCCGGCGACACTGCTGAGCAGGCTGAGCTCGGCGCCACGTCGGGCCTCGTCGGTGGCCAGGTAGTTGAGCAGGGCCTGGTCGCTGAGGCTGCGCAATCGACCGAACAGGTCCAGTTCGTAGGCGCTGATGCCGACGGTCGCTGATTGCTGGCTGCTGATCATGCCTTCGCCACCGGTGCGCCGCCGTGGCAGGTACTGACGCGTGCCCTGGGCGTTGGCGGCGATCTTCGGCAGCAGTTCGGCGCGCTGGATGCGGTACTGGGCGCGGTAGGCCTCGGCGTTGAGCACGGCCACGCGCAGGTCGCGGTTGTTGACCAGCGCGCTGTCGAGCAACTGGCGCAGCACCGGGTCGCGGAACACCCCGCGCCAGTCGCCGGTCACGTCCGTGGCGGGTGGCCCGCCCCGGTAGGCGATGCCCGTGGGGTACTGCTCGGCGCTGGGCGAGGGCGGGCGCTGGTAGTCGGGGGCGAGGCTGCAACCGGTCAAAACGAGAGCAAGCAAGGGCAGGGTGATTCGCGGCATGACAGGGTCTCTGGGATCAGGTGCCGGCCATCCAGCGGGCCAGGCCATGGCGTCCGCTGACGCCGAGCTTGGCGGTGGCGCGTTTCAGGTAGGTCTCGATCGAGCTGTTCTTTACATTCAGGCGCTGGGCCATCTGCGGCACGGTGCCTCCGGTGAGCAGGCCGATGCACACTTCCTGTTCGCGGGTGGACAGGCGGATCGCCTCCTGCTCCAGACGCTCGGTGAAGACCTGGCGCAGCGAGCCGGCCTCATCCGCCTGCAGGCTTCCCGGTCGGCGCTGGGCTGCCTGCAGGAACAGCTGGGCGTGGTGCTCGACCAGTGGCAACAGGGTGTCGGACAGGCGCTTGAGCAGCGACAGTTCGGCCAGGGAGAACATTCGCTCGCTGCGCTGGCGATGACAGCAGATGACCCAGCGCCGGTCGCCGCTGCGCGACACCAGGTTGCACTGGTGGACGGGGGCGTTTATCTGGATCAGCAAGGGGTCTTCCATGCGCATGATGCTTTGCAGCAGGGGATGGCGCAGCTGCGCCTGCGCGGGCGTCGCCTCGGGCAGGCCGGCGCTGCCCAGCACCTTGACCTGGCGGATACTGGCCTGGTCGCTGTCGAGGGTCCATTCGCTGAGGTCGAGTCGATGGATCGGCACCTGGTCGTCGATCAGCTGGAACATCTGTTCGGCGAAGGTGGCATCGCCGGTGCTGGCAACCAGTGCGCCCAACTGCAGGTACAGGTGCGGGTCGTGGCGGTGTTCGAGGCTGTCGATCAGCTTCATGTCGTTGTCTTCCTTGATCCGGTAACGCGGTGGGTCTCGCGGTCGAGTCCTCTCTGTGCTGGGGCTTGGCGCTATTGAATAGCAGGCTCCGAGCCTGCGTCTGTAGCGGAAAGCGGGGACAGGAAATGCCAAATTATCCGACAGGAAAAGTCGGTATTTCCTCGGGCTCATGCAGCCTGAATCGATGGATTGTCGGACAATTGGCGTCAGAAACCGGCCAGATCGCCGGCGATTGCCACGCCGGCTGACAGGGGTAGGCAGGTACCGGCTGCCGACTATCGTCAATTTCCTACAAAAGATTCAGCAGGTTCAGGCGGAGCGAAAAGGTACTGGCCAATGTCCGGGTTTGGGGGGCCATACAGGGCGTGGGGTGGGTGCTTGAATCCGCGGACGATCCCGTTTCAAGGAAGACCCGCCCATGTCCGTCGCCGATAGCTTTCCCCTGACCTGCGCCCAGCGCGACATCTGGCTGGACCAGATCAGCCACGGCGACTCGCCGCTCTACAACGTCGGCGGCTATCTCGAATTCGACGGCGCCGTGGACAGTGGTCTGCTGCGGCGCGCGCTGGCGCATCTGGTCGCGCTTCACGACGGGTTGCGCACGGTGCTGGTGCGCGAGGCGGGGGACGATGGCGTGGCCCGCCAGCGCTTTGTGGCCGGTTTGCAGGTGCCGCTGGACGAGCACGACCTGCGTGGGCAGGCTGAACCCTTCGCCGCTGCGCAGCGCCTGGCCAAGACCTTGCTACAGCAGCCCTTCGCCCTTGAAACCGGACCGTTGCTGCGCATGGCATTGCTGCATGTGGGTGCCGGGCGCAGCCTGCTGATGTTGCAGGCCCATCACCTGATCCTCGATGGCTGGGGCCTGGAGCAGTTGCTCCATCAACTGGGCCAGTACTACGGTCTGCTCGAGCAGGGCTTGGCACTGCCGGACACGGCCCCGTCCTACCGGACGTTCATCGAGGATGACCTGGCCTACCAGGGATCGGCCCGCCAGCAGCGCGATCTTGCCTATTGGCAAGGCCGTTACCCGCAACTGCCCGATGCGCTGCTGCGCCCTAGGGAACAGGGCCTGCCGCCAGGTGCCACGCCCAGCCAGGCGCTGGAGCGCAGTTTCGACGGTGACCTGCTGGCGCGCATGCGGCAACTGGCCGACGAGCTGCAGGGATCGGTCGCCCATGTGCTGCTGGCGGCCTTGCACGTGTGCTGTGCCCGGGCCTGGCAGCGGAACGACTGGGTGGTCGGCCTGCCGGTGCGTAACCGTGGCAATGCGCGGGCCAAGGCGACCCTGGGCATGTTCGTGCAGGTCAATGCCTTGCGCATGGACTTCGGCCGGCATTTGAGCTTCGCAGAGCTGGTGCGCGGTATCGGCGATGCCCTGCGGCGCGACCTGCGCCACCAGCGCCTGCCGCTCAGTGATCTCAACCGGGCGCTGGGGGTGTCTCGGGAGGCGCGGGGGCAATTGTTCGAGATCACCGTGTCCTACGAGGAAGAGGGCCACGACCTGCGCTACGGCAGCCTCGGCGCCCACAGCGTCAAGGTATGCAACGATCACGAGCCGACGCCGCTGTCGATCTACCTGCGCAGCAACCCGCACAATGGCAAGGCCTGGCTGCACCTGGTGTACAACCAGGCCTGGCTGGCCCCCGAAGAGGTCGAGGTGTTCACTGCGCGCCTGCTGCATGTGCTGACCCAGGGGTTGGAGCGGCCGCAAGCGGGTATCGATGACTACGACCTGCTGTTGCCCGACGAGCACCAGCGCCTGCGGCTGTGGAATGCCACGGCCTGCGCCGCCCAAGGCCCGGCCCTGATCCATCGGCGCATCGAGGCCCAGGCCGCGCTGCGCGCCGAGGCGACGGCCGCCGTGCACGAGGGGCGCCACCTGAGTTATGCCGAGCTGAACAACCGCGCCAACCAGCTGGCCACGCAACTGCTCGCCCTGGGCGTGGTGCCGGAGCAACGGGTGGCCGTGGTCGCCCGGCGCGGTCTGGACACCCTGGTCGGCCTGCTGGCGGTGCTCAAAGCAGGTGCGGCCTATGTGCCGATCGATCCGGCGCATCCGGGCGAGCGCTTGCGCTACCTGCTGGAAGATTGCGCGCCGAAGGTGGTGCTGACCCAGTCCAGCCTGCGCGAGCGCCTGCCGGCCATCGATGTGCCGGTGATCGAGCTGGACCGCCTGCCATTGCCTACGGCAGTGCTCGACGACCTCGAGGTGCCGGGGCTGTCGGGTTCAAGCCTGGTCTATGTGATCTACACCTCCGGCTCCACCGGCCAGCCCAAGGGCGTTATGATCGAGCATCGCATGCTCGCCAACCTGGTCGACTGGCATTGCGATGCCTTCGAGCTGCACCCTGGCAGCGCCACCTCCAGCCTGGCAGGCTTCGGCTTCGACGCCATGGCCTGGGAGATCTGGCCGACCCTGTGCGCCGGCGCCACCCTGCACCTGGCGCCGGTGGGCGAGGGCGGCGAGGACATCGACGCGCTGCTGCGCTGGTGGCGCGCCCAGCCGCTGCAGGTCAGCTTCCTGCCCACGCCGGTGGCCGAGCACGCCTTCGCCCAGGGCGAGGCGCATCCCACCTTGCGCACCTTGCTGGTCGGCGGTGATCGCCTGCGTCGGCTGGCCCGCGAGCGTGGCTGGCGGATCATCAACAACTACGGGCCGACCGAGGCCACGGTGGTGGCCAGCGCGGGCGAGGTGCGTCCGGGCCAGGTGCTGCATATCGGCGCGCCGGTGGCCAATACCCGCCTGCATGTGCTCGATGCCCAGGGCCGGCAACTGCCGATAGGCGCCGTCGGTGAGCTGTACATCGGCGGTGCGGGTGTCGCCCGCGGCTATCTGAATCGCCCCGACCTGACAGCCGAGCGCTTCCTCGATGACCCGTTCACCCAGCAGGACGGCGCCCGGATGTACCGCACGGGGGACCTGGTGCGTTGGTTGCCCGACGGCACCCTGGAGTACCTGGGACGTAGCGACGACCAGGTGAAGATCCGTGGCGTGCGGGTCGAGCTGGGCGAGATCGAGAGCGCGCTGGCCAGCCACCCGGCCGTGCGCGAGGCGCTGGTGCTGCTGCGCGATGGCCAGCTGGTGGCCTGGTATCTCGGCGAGCAGGCGTCGACCCCGTTGCAGTTGCACGAGCACCTGCGCAGCCGACTGCCGGCCGTGTTGCTGCCGAGCGCCTATGTGGCGATGGCGGCCTGGCCGTTGACCACCAATGGCAAGCTCGACCGCCGCGCATTGCCCGCCCCGGGCCGTGAGGCCACGGTACGGCGCGCCCACGAGCCGCCCCAGGGCGAGCTTGAGCAGCGCCTGGCCGCGCTGTGGGCCGAGTTGCTGGAGGTGGAGCAGGTCGGGCGGCACGATCATTTCTTCGAGCTGGGCGGCCATTCGCTGCTGGCAGTACGCCTGATCGAGCGCATGCGTCAGGCGGGGTTGCAGGTCGATGCCCAGGTCCTGTTCGGTCAGCCGACCTTGGCGAGCCTGGCCGCATCGCTTGGCGACGCCCCGGCGCAGACGGTGCCGGCCAGCCGCGTGACCCCGGGTAGCCAGCGGATCACCCCCGAGATGCTGGCCCTGACAAGCCTCGACCAGGCCAGCATCGAGCGCATCGTCGACAGGGTTCCGGGCGGGGCGGCCAATGTGCAGGAAATCTACCCGCTGGCACCTTTGCAGGAGGGGCTGCTGTATCACCACCTCACCGAAGACCGTGACCCGTACCAGCAACAGGCGCTGTTCGCCTTCGCCAGCCAGGCTGCGCTGGAGGTGTTCAACCGCGCCTTGGCCGGGGTCATCGAGCGTCACGACATCCTGCGTACCAGCCTGGCCTGGGAAGGCCTGGCGCAGCCGCAGCAAGTGGTGTGGCGCCAGGCCTGGTTACCGCTGAGGGTGCTTGCGCCCGCTCCGGGCGACGCGGCCACCCGGCTGCGCGAAGAGGGACTGCGGCTGGACCTGCGCCAGGCGCCGATGATGGCCCTGGCCTGCGTCGAGGACAGCGCGCGGCAGCGCTGGCTGGGGCTGCTGCACTTCCATCACCTGGTCAACGACGCGGTCTCGGTGCAGGTGCTGCTGGCCGAGCTGGCGACGCTGATGGCGGGCGAGGGACACACGCTGCCAGCGCCCGTGCCGTATCGCAACTACGTCGCCCTGAGCCGCGACGAGGCCAGGCAGGCGGGGCATGAGGCCTTCCTGCGCGAAGCCCTGGCCGGGGTGGAAGCACCACCCAGGCTGGCCGGCATGGGTGAGGGCGCGCAGGCGCTGGCCAATGTCGAGACCTGCGCCCTGACTGTTCCTGAAGACTTGGCCACGACCTTGCGCCAGCGCGTGCGTCAGCACGACGTCGGCCTGGGCAGCCTGATGCACCTGGCCTGGGCGCAGGTGCTGGGAGCCTTGGGCGGTCGCGACGAGGTGCTGTTCGGCACCGTGCTGCTGGGCCGGGTAATGGCGGGTGAGGGCGCCGAGCGGGCGCTGGGCATGTTCATCAACAGCCTGCCGTTGCGGGTGTCGCTGGCCGGTCGTGATGCGGGCCAGGCGCTGAGCGCAATCCACGGCCAGCTGGCGGCTCTGCTCGGGCACGAGGATGCGCCGCTGGTGCTGGCCCAGCGCTGCAGCGGCTTGCCCGCCGGGGTGGCACTGTTCGACAGCCTGCTCAACTACCGGCATGGCGCCGTGCACGACGCTGTGGCGCTGCCTGGCGTGACGTTGCTCGATGCCAGCGAGGTGCACAGTCACGCCCTGGTGCTGACCGTGGACGAGCAGGGCGACAGCCTGCGGCTGAGTGTGCGGGCCCCTCGCGGGCTGGGCGCCGAACGGGTGCTCGGGCATGTTTGCTGCGCCCTGCAGGCGCTGGCCAACGCCCTGGTCAGCGAGCCTGCGGTGGCGCTCCAGTCGCTGTCGACCTTGCCGCAGACCGAGCGCGTCTATCTGCTGGAGACTCTCAATGCCACCGAGGTGGCGCTGGATCCCGCCTATCCGCACCTGCCGGCGCTGTTCGCCGCCCAGGTGCGACGCACGCCGGATGCCGTGGCGCTGCAGAGCGAAGAGACGCAGCTCACCTACCGCGAGCTCGACGCCCGGGCCAATCGCCTGGCCCATCACCTGATCGACCTTGGCGTGCGGCCCGACAGCCAGGTCGCCGTGTGCCTGGAGCGCGGCGCCTCGCTGATTGTCGGCCTGCTCGGCGTGCTCAAGGCCGGTGGCGCCTATGTGCCGCTGGACCCCGGCTACCCCGACGAACGCCTGCACTACATGCTTGCCGACAGCGCGCCCTTGGCACTGCTGGTGCACGGAGCCACCCGCGGCCTGTTCGAGGGCCTGTCGACACCGCTGGTGGATCTGGATCACGGCGACTGGCAGGCGCACGACGACCATGCGCCGCAGCTGCCGGAACTGGGTGGCGGGCACCTGGCCTATGTCATGTACACCTCGGGCTCGACCGGTACGCCGAAAGGGGTGATGGTCGAGCATCGTGGGTTGTGCAACCTGATGCGCTGGGGCAGCGACCTGTGTCCGCCGCAGGCCGACGACGCGCTGCTGCAACGGGCACCGTTCAGCTTCGACGGCTCGGTGTGGGAGTTGTTCTGGCCGCTGTGCGCCGGCTTGCGCCTGGTGCTGGCGCGCCCGGACGGGCACCGCGATCCGGCCTATCTGGTGCAGCTGATCCAGGCGCGCCGGGTGACTACCGTCAAGTTCGTTCCGGCCCTGCTGCAGGCGTTTCTCGACACCCCGGGCGTCGAGCGTTGCAGCAGCCTGCGCGATGTCTTCTGCGGCGGTGGCGAACTGACCCTGGCGCTGGCGCAACAGGTGCGCCAGGCCTTGCCCCAGGTGCGCCTGCACAATGTCTATGGCCCCACCGAGGCCACCGTGGACAGCACCGCCTGGACCCTGGAGCCGCAGCAGCCGTTGCCCGCCGTCGCCCCGCCGATCGGGCGGGCGATCGGCAATACCCGCCTGTACGTGCTCGATGCCCATGACCGTCCGGTGCCCGTGGGGTGTGCCGGCGAACTGCATATCGGCGGCATTGGCGTGGCCCGCGGCTACCTGGGCTTGCCGGCGTTGCAGGCCGAGCGCTTCATCGCCAGCCCGTTCTTGGCCGGCGACCGCCTGTACCGCACCGGCGACCTGGTACGCTATCGCGCCGATGGCGAGCTGGAATTCCTCGGGCGCAACGACTTCCAGGTCAAGCTCAATGGCCTGCGCATCGAGCCGGGCGAAATCGAGGCGCTGCTGGCGGCCCACCCGGGCCTGGGCCAGGCCGTGGTGCTGGTGCGCGAGGAGCGCCTGGTGGCCTATGCCAGCTGTCGCGACGGCCATGCCGCGCCGACGCTGGAAGCGCTGCGTGCCTACCTGTCGGCGCGCCTGCCGGCCTACATGGTGCCCTCGGCCTACGTGCTCCTGGCCGAGCTGCCGCTGAGCCCCAACGGCAAGGTCGATCGCCGCGCCTTGCCGGCGCCGGGCGCGGAGGCGGTGATCAGCCGGGCTTATGAGGCGCCCCGTGACGAGCTGGAGCAGGCGCTGGCACAGATCTGGACGGAGGTACTGAAGATCGAGCAGGTCGGCCGCGACGACAACTTCTTCGAGTTGGGCGGGCATTCACTGCTGGCGGTCAGCCTGGTGGCGCGCATGCGCCAGGCCGGGCTGCATGCCGATGCGCGCCTGCTGTTCAGCCAGCCGACCCTGGCGGGCCTGGCGGCCAACACCCGGCGTGAGCAGGAGCAGGTGGCGATTGCGCAGACCACCATTCCGGCGCTGAAGGGCAGGCGGCGGATCTGATGAACAGGTTTTTCAAGGTCTTTGGGGCCAGGCTTTTGACCGAGTGAGGGCCACTGCGTGTCCGCCGTGACCCTTGTAGCGCCTATCAGATCGAGCGCCGCCCGCGCGGCGCTCGATCTCAAAGGCGCTGCAAGAGCTGTGGCGAACACCTTGAAAGGCCCAGCCTTGATACTGAGAACCTGAGGCTGCTAAGCAGCCCTTCCGCGCCACAATCCTCCTATTTCGGCGAAATGCGATAGACGCAGCGCCGATCCCCCGAGATCAGGTGCTCGCAGCGCTCCACCAGCCCCTGCTCGCCGATCGCCGCCTGGAACACCTGCAGCTCGCTGCGGCAGAACCCCTGGCAGCGGGTGGCGGCAATGCAGATCGGGCAGTGGTTCTCGACGATCAGCCAGTCATTGCCGTCAGCCTGCATCTCGGCCATGTAGCCAGCGCGCTCGCGCAGTTGCACGAGAATACGCACCTTGTCTTCCAGGCTTTGCCCATCGGCGCAGGCCTGCTGGTATTCACGGCTGTTGCTGTCTTCCATGCGGCTGATCAGGCGGTCGACCCCGTCGCTGCCGAACACCTGCTCGACGCTCTCGATCAGTTGCAGGGTCAGCACGCTGTGGGAATCGGGGAAGCGGCGCTGGGCAGCGGCGGTCAGTGCCCATTTCTGCGAAGGGCGCCCGGCGCCCTGGGCCGGCACGCTGATGCCGCTGACCAGGTCGGCCGCCTGCAGCTTCTGCACCTGCTGGCGGGTGGCTTCGAAGGTGATCGCGAGCAGCTGGGCCAGGTCGGCGGTCTTGAGCGGCCCGCGGGTCTTGAGCAGGAACAGGATGCGGTCGGCGGTGCAGTTGGTATCAACGGTGGTCGAGGTCATGGAGCGCTGGAAACCGGGCGTGAATGAACGGATCGGGCACTCTCCTGGGCCATCCTTTGCGCAGGCAAGTGGGCGAAGGATAGCCCGGATTCGCGGTGAATTGTGCAAGAGTAACGATTATCGATAATAAAATTTATATGCGATAAAAATATAAAAGGTATTAGTTGTATTTATTGGGTCCGCGTCTAGGCTGAATTGCGGAGCCTGTGCTTGCCGGTCCCAGGGAGGGGTGCGTGCAAGTCAATCGACACCTTGCTGGCAAATGCCGGGCATGGGCTCACCCACAATAACTCGACAGGGATGTGAGTGCATGAATGCCCAGAAACCCGTGACCATCTATGAACACGCCGACGAGCTGAACAGTCTGCAAGGCGTGGTCGACCTGGTGAAGCTCTCTGACCAGTACCGCCAGTCCGCCATCCTGCATTCGGCGCTGGCCCAGCGTGTGTTCGACCACACCCGCCAGCCGGTCAGCGCCCAGGCCCTGAGCGATGCGCTGGGTTGGGTGCCGAACAAGGGCCGCATCTTCCTCAATGCGCTGGTGGCCATGGGCCTGTTGAAGCGCACCGCCCAAGGGTTCGAGAACCTGCCGCTGAGCCAGCGTTTCCTGGTCAGCGACAGCGCCGAATTCATCGGCCCGATCATCGATCACCAGCGCCTGCAGTGGCACAACTGGCCACGCCTGGACGAAGTGCTGCGCAGCCGCACCTCGCTGGACTTCCAGCAGGAAAACCGCTTCAAGCACGACCTGGCGGCCCGCGATGCCTTCAACGATGCCATGGTCCGCTTCAGCCAGCCCATGGTCGACGTGCTGCGTGACCTGCCGCTGTTCGACAAGGCTCGGCGGGTGATCGACCTGGCCGGTGGCCACGGCACCTACCTGGCCGAGATCGCCAGCCGCAATCCGCAGGTCAAGGGTGAGGTCTGGGACCTGGAACCCACCCGCGAGGCGGCCGCGGCCACCTTCGCCAAGTACCGCCTCGACAGCCGCCTGGGCTTCCATGCCCGCAACCTGCTGGACCTGGCGCAGTACCAGGGCGAGCGGGCCGACGTGGTGATGCTCAACGACTGCCTGCACTATTTCACCCGCGAGCAGGTGCGCACCCTGATCGCCGGCGCCGCCGGCATGGTCGAGGGCGACGGCGCGCTGCTGGTGCTGAGCATGGCCCTGGAGGATGACGAGATCCATCCGGCGCTGTCGGCTGACTTCTCCCTGCACATGATGCTCAACACGGTCAACGGCGAGCTGCACCCGACCCGCTACCTGATCGACAGCATGGCGTCGGCGGGGCTCACCGTGGAGCAGGAGCCGATCGGCCGCTACACCCTGCTGATCGGACGGAGGGCTGCCTGATGCTGCGCCTGTTGGCATTGCATGCCGCGCCGCTCGGCGACGCGGCGGCCCAGGCCCTGGACAGCCTGGGCAGCGCCGCGGCGGCGGCGGGTTTCAGCCTGCAGGTCAGCCAGAAACCGGCCGGACAAGGGCCGGTGGACGCGGTCTGCCTGCTGCTCGACAGCGCCACGCCACCGGCGGCGCTGAACACGCTGCTCAACGAGGCCAGCGGGTTGTGCCGCAATACCGCGCTGGTGCTGGTCCGCGTGCAGGGCGCATTGGCACAGTTACCGTCTGCCAGCGGCGTGATCGCCCAGTGGCAGCAGGCGAGCCAGGGCTTCCTCTATCCCTACTCGCTGGATATCGGTGCCGGGCAGGCGCCGGAGCTGGCGATCAAGGACTGGCTGGCGGGCTTCGCCAAGTTCGCGGCCGCGACCAAGCTGTGGCGCTCGCTCGACGGCCTGGGGCTGGATGACGCGGCGCGGGCCGCGCAGCGCCCCGAGCTGAACCACGTCAATATCCTCACCCGCGACCTGGAAGCCTCCAAGGCGTTCTACAGCGACATCCTCGGCGCCAACTACTGCTACAACCTTGGCCCGCGCAAGGCGGTGATGGAGCTCAACGGCTTCGACTTCTTCATCGAGCAGAGCGAGTCGTTCAGCTACCCGACCGGCTACCACATCGGTGTGCGGGCGTTGCCCGAGGATGTGCGGCGCATCGCCGAGCAGGTCACCGCCACCGGCACCATCAAGCTGGTCAAGGGCAACGGCCCGGCACCGGGCTATCACCATGGTCCGGACAACGTGCGCAGCGCCGTCTACTTCGAGGACCCGGATGGCCTGGTGATCGAAGTCTACAGCGCCGAAGTGGAGATGATCGAAAGCAACCCTCGGTTGCTCCTCGACCGCCTCTGATCCCACGTCGTCGCAGGCCTGCCGTTTGGCAGGCCTGTGCCCAGGCAGGTATTTGCATGAACAGCTACAAACAGTGGCATTGGCCACGGCTGCCCAGCCCGCTGCCCAAGGATGTCAGCGACCGGGCATTGATGGGTTACCCAGCGCACTACCAGGAGCATCCGTTGCAGGCGCAGGTCGCCACGGCGCTCGACGATCTGCTCCAGGCACCGCTGGATGTCTTGCTGACGCTGCTCGAGCAGCCACGCCAACCCCTGGCCCGGCGCATTGCCGCCGGCGAGGTTTTGGCATTGCGCGGCGATCCGCGCATCGACACCTTCGCCCCGCAGATGATCGACATTCCTGCGGCGCGGGTGCACATCGGCCTCGACCCGCGCGCGGTCGAGCAGGTGATGGACCAGTTCGACGGGCTCGGCCTGGACCGCAGCTGGATCGACAAGGAGACCCCGCGCCACGCCGTGGAGCTGACGGCGTTCCGTATCGCCCGCTTCCCGGTGACGCACCAGGAGTACCGCCAGTTCCTGCTCGACAGCGGGCATGCCGGCATCCCCGACGGCTGGGCGTTCGGCCGCTACCCGCGGCACCACGCCAACCATCCGGTGTACAGCGTCTCGGCCAGTGACGCCGACGCCTACGCCCGGTGGCTCAGCGAACGCACCGGCCGACGCTTTGCCCTGCCCAGCGAAGCGCAGTGGGAGTACGCCGCCGCCGGCCCCGAGGGGCGCCAGTTCCCCTGGGGCGACGCCTACCAGGTCGAGCAGGCCAACACCGCCGAGCTGGGCTACCTGGACAGCACGCCGGTCGGCGTATTCGTCGACGCCGCCTCGCCCTTCGGCGTGCTGGACATGGCCGGCAACGTCGAGGAGTACGTGGCCGAGGACTACCGGCCATACCCCGGCGGCCCGCAGATCGAGGACGACCTGGTGCTCGATGTCGGCACCCACCGCGTGGCCCGTGGTGGCAGCTTCACCCGTTTCCGCGACCTGGCGCGCACCGCGCGCCGCCACGGGCGTTACCCGCGACCGATCTACGTCATGGGCTTTCGCCTGGTTGAAAACCACAACTGAGCTGTTCCGTCTTCCGTGCAAGAGGTCTGATTCCATGAACAAGGATGTTTCGCTTCACACCATCGTGCCGATTTCCATCCTCGGCGGCGACGTCGATGCCCATTTCTTCGGTTTCCACGGCTTCGAGCGTGACCAGGAGCACTTCGCCGTCGGTATCGGCCGCGAGCAGTGCGACGTGCCGCTGGTGCGGGTGCACTCCGAATGCATCACCGGCGATGTGTTCGGCTCGCAGCGCTGCGATTGCGGCCCGCAGCTGCAGGAGGCGCTGCGCACCCTCAAGGAGGTGGGCGGCTACCTGATCTACCTGCGCCAGGAAGGGCGCGGCATCGGCCTGTACTCCAAGTTCGAGGCCTACCTGCTGCAGGACAAGGGCCTGGACACCTATGAAGCCAACCTGCGCCTGAACCACCTGGCCGACTCGCGCTCGTTCGATCCGGCCGTGCAGATCCTGCGGGCCCTGGGCGTGGACCAGTGCCGGTTGCTGACCAACAACCCGGAGAAGGTCGCCCAGCTGCGCGCCGGCGGCATCGATGTGATCGAGCAGGTCCCCACCGGGGTGTTCCTGACCAATCACAACCGCAACTACCTGCAGGCGAAGGCCGTCAAGTCCAGCCATTCGATCAAGCTCTGACTCCAGCGAAAAAGGATCTTTCGATGAAACACATTGGCCCTATCAGCGGTATCGCCGCCCATGCCGCGCGCTTCGTCGCCACCGCCGGCTACGACAACCAGGTGATCCTGTGGAACGCCGCCACCGGCGAGCCGATCCACCGCGTGCACCACGACCACCTGGCCAACCAGTGCGCCTTCAGCAGTGACGGCAAGTACCTGGTCAGCGCCAGCAGCGACTACACCGCGCGCATCTGGGAAGTGCCGAGCATGCGCCTGAAAGCCGTGCTGCAGGGGCACAACGACGACGTCGAGATGGCGGTTTTCTCGCCCGACAGCCAGCGCGTGGCCACCTGCTCGCGTGATCACGTGCTGCGCATCTTCGACCTCGACGGCGTGCAGCTGCAGGCGTTCCATGGCCACCAGGCCGACGTCATCTCGGTGGTCTGGTCGCCGGACGGCCAGCGCCTGATCTCCAGCAGCGACGACGGTACCGTGCGCCAGTGGGACACCCGCAGCGGCCAGCAATGCGACGAGGTGGACATCGGCGGCGTGGAAACCGACACCATCGCCATCACCCGCGAAGGCGTGGTGTTCGCCGGGGATGACGAGGGGCGCATCTCGATCATAGCCCAGGGCCAGGTGCAGACCGTGCCGGCCCATGCCGCCGGGATCAAGCGCATCGTCTGGAACGACGACAAGCGCCTGCTGGTGAGCCTGAGCTACGACCGCTCGGCGATCCTCTGGACCTTCGACGCCGGGCGCAACCTGGTCAAGCGCCGCAGCACCGCGCTGCCGAGCATCGTCTGGCCGCGCAGCTGCGCCTTCGTCGGCGACGAACAGCTGGTGTTCGCCACCTTCGGTTCGCGCTACGCCACCTGGAACTACGAGCAGGACCAGTGGCAGGTGTCGGGCATCGAGCCGGCGGTGAGCATCAACGCCGTGGTGCGCAGCGACGAGCGCCAGTACAGCATCGGCGACGCCGGCATCCTGCACCGTGACGACCAGCCGGTGACCAGTGTCGGCAGCCTGTGCAACTTCCTCCTGCCGTTCGGCCCGCTGCTGCTGACCGGCGGCCAGATGGGCCAGGTGTTCGACGGCCTGTCCGGGCGCATGCTGTACCAGCACCGTTCGCCGCTCAACTGCGGCGCCACCTTCGTCAGGAACGGCGAGGACCTGGCGCTGATCGGCACCTATACCGGCGAAGGCCTGGTGTTCGGCCATGACGGCCAGGGTGGACTGCGCCTGGTGGCGTCGATCCCCATGCACGACAACGCGATCAAGGGCGTGGCCGCCGACGAGCGCCACCTGTTCAGCGTCTGTGCCTCGGCCGATGCCGCGTTGCACAGCATCGAGGATTTCAGCAGCGTGCGGCATATCGAGGGGGCGCATACGCGCATTTCCAATGGCTGCTGCCCGATCACCGGCGGCTTCGCCAGCATCGGTCGCGACCTCAAGCTGCGCCTGTGGCTGGAGACCGGCGACGAGGTGTTCGATTCGCCGCACCAGCACTCGATCAAGTGCATCGCCGCCTCGGGCGATGGCCGGGTGATCGCCACCGCGGCCTACAACGGTACCGTGGCACTGTTCGACCTGGCCTCGCGGCGCTGGCTGCCCATGCAGCGGCCGACCGCCAGCGGCATTTCCTGCCTGACCCACGACGCCGTCAGTGACGCCTTCCTGGCCAGTTCCTATGACGGGCGCATCTACGGTATCGACGCCCGCCTGGCATCCTGAAGGAGCAGCACGATGAGCAAGCAAGCAAGTGACTTCATGGCCCAGGGCGATTACCGCAAGGCCCTCGACACTTCGTTCGTGCACCGCTACAGCCATGGCGAGGACGAGTGGTCATGGGATATCGGCATGATCCAGGCGGCCCAGGCCTTCCTCGAGCGTCTCGACCCACGGGCCGACCAGCATGTGCTGGACATCGGCGTGGGCCGTGGCCGTGACGCCTCCACCTTCATCCTCGCCGGGCACCGGGTCACCGGGCTGGATATCGTCGAAAACTCCAGCTGGCCGTTGCTGCGCAAGCGCTGGGGCGATCGCCTGCAGCTGGTGAACAAGGCCATGCAGGACTGGCAGCCGGCGCCGGGTACGCTGTTCGACGCGGCCCTGGACAATGGCTGCTTCCACCACCAGCACCCGGATGAGTGGGGCGCGTACCTGGGCCATGTACGGCGCCTGCTGCGCCCCGGCGCGCTGGTGGGGCTGAACGTGTTCGGGGTCGACGCGGCCCATCCGCAGCCGGGCTGGCGCGAGATGGACAACCAGCGCCAGGGCTACTTCTTCACCGACGACGGCATCCGCCAGACCCTCGAGGCCCATGGCTTCACCTGGCAGGGACTGGAGGTGATCGAGCGCCAGCATGGCGAGGCCCGCTACCTGCTGGCGCTGGTCCGCACGTGAGTGCGATCGATCGCCATTACCTGGACATGGCCCTGGCGCTCGCCAGCCAGGGCCTGTACAGCACCATGCCCAACCCGCGGGTCGGCTGCGTGATCGTCAACGCCGGGCAGGTGGTGGGGCGCGGCTGGCACCAGCGCGCCGGCCAGGCCCACGCCGAAGTACACGCCCTGCGTGAAGCGGGCACGGCGGCACGGGGGGCGACCGCCTACGTGACCCTGGAACCCTGCGGCCACCATGGGCGCACGCCGCCGTGTGCCGATGCCCTGGTGGCGGCGGGGGTGCGTCGGGTGGTCACCGCCAGCGGCGACGTCTCGCAGAGCATCGGCGCGGATCGCCTGCGCGAAGCCGGTATCGCGGTCGAGGCCTTGCCTTGCCCACGGGCGCGGGCGCTCAATCGCGGGTTCTTCTCGCGCATCGAGCGCCAGCGCCCGTGGGTGCGGCTGCTGCGTCCGGCGGCGCTGGAGATCGGCGCGCTGGGCGAGGGTGTGATGCTCAGCCATTGCGACGAGCAGACGCCCCTGGCGCACTGGCGGGGCAGGGCTTCGGCGTTGTTGACCACTTGTGACTGGGTGAAGGCCTGCGACACCTCGCTGGTGGCCCAGGTCGCCGGGCAAAGGGCCGAGCCGGTGGTTCCCTTGCGGGTACTGCTCGACCCGGGGCTGGACTGCCCGGCTTCGGCCAAGGTGCTCGACGGGCGTGCGCCGACGCTGGTGTTGCATGGGGCGCGGGCGAGGCGGGACGGTCGGTATGCCCGGGCGCGTTGCCAGGTGCTGGAGGATCCCGGTGCCCTGCAGGTGTTACAGGCGCTGCATGAGCTCGACTGCAACGAAGTCCAGGTCGAGGCAGAGCCTTCGTGGTGCGAGACCCTGGCGCGCCAGGGGCTGGTGGATGAGTGGCTGGTGCAGGTCTAGCACCCTGCGCTTTCCCTGTAGGAGCGGCCTTGTGCCGCGAAAGGGTCGCGAAGCGACCCCTCGATCTGCGTTGTGATCACGATCGCCGGGGCTGCCCTGCAGCCCTTTCGCGGCACAAGGCCGCTCCTACAGGGAAACGCGCAACCTAGCGACTGCAGATCAGCCCGACCTGCAGGCTGTTCTGCTCGAACAGGTCCCAATACCCCGGTGGATGCGCCTTCTTGCGGATTCCGCTGATCAGTGGGGCGATCCAGCGCACGTTGCGCAGGCCGACATCGTGGGCGGCCTGTTCGTAGACCGACTTTTGCCAGCGGTAATAGGTGAAGTCCGCAGGCGGTGTGCTCATGAACTGCCCCTGGCAGCGCAGGCCGCCTTCCACCGGCTGTTCGTCCAGCACGCGAATGCCGTACTCGGTGAAATTGCCCCGTGCCAGGTCGAAGGCGGGGTTCGCCGTGTAGGCGATCAGCTGTCCGTTCGGCTTGAGGTTGAGGGCGACGCTTTCAAACATGCGGCGTAATTCTTCGACACTGCCGGCGTAGTTGAACAGCCAGGCGGCGGTGACCTTGTCGAACTGGCCGATGCGGCCCATCTGCGCCACGTCGCGCACTTCGTAGGCGATGCCGTCGTTGGCCTGGCGCGCCTGGTAGATCATGCTCGGCGAGATGTCCACGCCGTGCACCCGCGCCGCGCCCCAGTCCTTCAGGCGGCGGCTGAAGAAGCCGTGGCCACAGGCCAGGTCGAGGATTTCTTCGCCGGTTACCTCGCCGGTCATGTAGCGAAACGTGTCGACCTCGACGCCGCGCTGGCTGGCGTGGCTGGTGAAGTCTTCGAACTGCTCGCTGATCCGCTCGTAGACTTCCTTGGATTCCTTCATGGGCGCTCCTTGTTTTCAGAGGTAAGGCGCAGCGCCAACGGCAGCGCCAGCAGCGGCGCGCAGGCGAACACGGCGAACAGCCACAGCGCCGCCTGGCGCGCGCCCTGCTCGCCGCCGGGCTCGACCAGCCCGGCGCCGTTGGCGACCAGGCCGGCCAGGGCCGCGGCCAGGGCGGTGGCGTAGAGTTGCACGGTGGTGATCGAGGCCGAGGCGATGTTTTCCTCGCCGGGGCGCGCTGCTTGCAGTACTCGGGTGAGCAGGTGCGGCCAGCCCAGGCCGATGCCCAGGCCCACGCCGGCCAGGGCCAAGACGAACAGGGCCAGGCCCGGTGCGCTGGCGATCCAGGCCGGGGCCGGGGTCAGCAGGGCCAGGGCCAGCAGCGCCACGGCCACCACCAGCGGTCCGCTGCGGATCTGCCAGGCGCCGCCATCGCGGTCGCGCCCGGCGCTGGCCAGGGCGCCGACCGTCCAGCCCGCGGCCATCACCGCCGTCAGGTAGCCGGCGGCCAGGGGGCCAAAGCCATGGATGCGCTGCAGGAAGTAGGGCACATAGATTTCAGTGGTGATGGCCGCCACCAGCAGGCACATCATCGCGAACAGCGCGCCCATCGGTTGCTTGAGGCTGTAGGCGCCGGTGGGCAACAGGTGGTGGCGCGCCCGCGGATCGAGGCGGGCGATCAGCGCGGCGAGGGCCAGGCCGGCGACGATGCCGGCCTGGTTGATCCACAGGGTCTCGGCCAGGCTGGCCGCGCAGATCGCCAGTACCGAGGCCACCAGGCAGGCGATCAGCCCATAGGCCGGGCGCGCGCCATTGTCGTCCAGGGCCTGGCGCGTCGGCAGGCGCAGGCAGACGATCAGCGCCAGGGCGCCAGCCACCGGTAACAGTGACCAGAACGCCCAGCGCCAGTGCCCGCCTTCGGCGAACACCCCACCCACGGCCGGGCCGCACAGCGTGGCCACGCCCCACATCGCCGAGACCAGGGCCATGGCGCGGGGCCACAGGCGGCTGTCGAACACCAGGTGGATCAGCGCATAGCTCAGGGCGAACAGGATGCCGCCACCCAGGCCCTGCACGCTGCGCCCGAGCAGCAGCATCGGCATGCTCCCGGCCTGGGCGCAGAGCATCGAGCCAAGGGCGAACACCAGCAGTGCCAGCAGGTAGGCGACCCGTGGTCCGCCACGGGCCAGCAGGCGGGTGGAGAGGGTGGAGCCGATGATCGAGGCGACCACGAACAGGGTGGTGTTCCAGGCATAGAAGGCCAATCCGCCGATCTCGTCGATCACCGTCGGCAGCAGGGTGGTGACGATATAGACATTGATGGCGTGCAGGGCGACGCCGCCGGCCAGGGCGATCGAGCGCAGCGCGTTGCCGCCGCTGAGCAGTTCGCTCCAGCGCGCCGGTGGCTGTTCGGGAATGGCGGTCATGTACGCTCCTTGCGTGGTCCTGCGCTGGGAGTCTAGGAGCCGGAAAAGTATTATTCAAGGATTTGCTTGTGTAATTTGGCCGCAGTGGATTTGTTAGGATCATGCTCTTTTGTCTTGTCCAGGAGCGTCACCCATGATCATCAGCACCACCAGCCAGCTCGACGGCCGCCCGATTGCCGAGTACCTCGGCGTGGTCAGCGCCGAATCGGTGCAGGGGATCAACTTCGTGCGCGATTTCTTCGCACGCTTTCGCGACTTCTTCGGCGGCCGCTCACAGACCCTGGAGGGCGCGTTGAAGCTGGCCCGCGAGCAGGCCACCGAGGAACTCATGGCGCGGGCACGGCAGTTGCAAGCCGATGCGCTGGTAGGCGTGGACTTCGAGATCAGCATGCCGTCGGTACAGGGTGGCATGGTCGTGGTGTTCGCCACCGGCACGGCGGTGCGCCTGAAGTAAGGCCAGTTGCCACTGGTCGGGCCAGGAGGTTTTGTCCGGCTGGTCTGCAAATGACCGGCTAGTCTCACTTCAACGGACCGCGCTTCACTAGGCAGGCTCATTGCCTGCCGGCACGGTCGCCATTGGAGGGAGACAGGGCATGAGCGAATCCTATTTCGAAGACCTGAACGATGCGTTTCCGATCAACAGCCAGGTGCGCTGCGGCCAGGCGGCCGTGCGCCTGGGCTTTGCCAACATGACCCTGGACGAGTCGGAGCAACTGCAACCGGCGCACCTGCAGCGGGCCAAGAAGGGGCGTTTCACGCCGCGCGTCCCGTCGAAGAAGTAAGTCCGCGCTGAATCCCCATCGCGGCGCCCACAGGTCCAGTTGACGGGGCCTGCTACCGGGCGTACCTGTACCAGGATGCCTGCCGCCATCGCCAGGGCGTGGCGCTGGTACAGGTGATCATCGTCGAAGGGCTCGCCCCTTGATCAGACCCGCAGGTGCGGGTCTTTCTTCTCCGGGTTTTCGCCGGCAGGGCGTGCAGTCGCCGGCTTGTCCGTGGTGGGCAGTGGCGTGTCCTGCACGGCGTCGGTATCGGCAGGTGGCGACTGGTCACGGGTGCGCAGCAGTGACAACAGCACCCCGCCCAGCAGCAATCCGAACGTCACCCCCAGCGATATCCCGGCCGGCACCTTGCCCACCAGCCCGTGCCAGAAGATCTTGCAGCCGATGAAGATCAGCACCAGCGCCAGCGCGTACTTGAGGTAGACGAAGCGGTGCATCAGCGCCGCCAGGGCGAAATACAGCGAGCGCAGGCCGAGGATGGCGAAGATGTTCGAGGTGTAGACGATGAACGGGTCCTGGGTGATGGCGAAGATCGCCGGCACGCTGTCGACGGCGAACACCAGGTCGGCCAGCTCGATCAAGACCAGGGCCAGGAACAGCGGCGTGGCATAGCGAATCGCCCGCGTCGCCCCAGGCGGGCTGAGCTGGACGAAGAAGTGCCGGCCATGCAACTGGTCGGTGACGCGCATGTGCCGGCGCACGAAGCGCAACACCGGGTTGTTGGCCAGGTCCGGGTGGGCGTCGTCCTTTGACAGCGCCATCTTCACCCCGGTGAACAGCAGGAAGGCGCCGAACAGGTACAGCACCCAGGCGAAGTGCTGCACCAGCGCGGCGCCCACGCCGATCATGATCGCCCGCAGCACCACCACCCCGAGGATGCCCCAGAACAGCACGCGATGCTGGTAGCGGCGGGGGATGGCGAAGAAGCTGAAGATCATCGCCATGACGAACACGTTGTCCATCGACAGCGACTGCTCGACCAGGAAGCCCGTGTAGAACTCCAGCGCCGGCTGCGCGCCCAGCTCATACCAGACCCACAGGCCGAACAGCACGCCGACGCTGAAGTAGCCCGAGTACAGCAACAGGCTTTCGCGCATCTCGATCTCACGGTCCTGGCGGTGCAGCACACCCAGGTCGAGGACCAGCAAGGCGATGACGATGGTGATGAAGACCAGCCACAACCAGGCGCTGGTGCCGAGAAAAGGCGTGAAGAGGAAATGCTGCAGAGCCGTCATGAGCCCCTCCTTGATTGTCGACGTTGCAAGGCAACAGTGATTCCGACATGGCGGCACAAACCGTCAGAGGGGCCCGGCATCACATGCTTGTGAGACTAGTCGCGATCGCCGGGCTTGCCGAATGGCAGGCTGTTACATTTCTTTGCCTGGAGCAAATGGTTGCGAAGTATTCGCAGGCCTGGGCGCCAACGTACTCAGGCGCAATCGCTGACGGTGCCGGCGGCCTTGCGCCCCCGGCTCACCCACCAGCCAAACCCCGCCGCGGTGAAGAACATGATCAGGCTGTAGATCGCCGCCGGCACGGCCATGGTCGCGTTGTTGAGCAGTGTCGGGCTCAGGGCCAGGGCGATGGCCAGGGTGCCGTTGTGGATGCCGATCTCCATGCCGATGGCGATCGCCTGGCGCTTCGGGATGCTCAGCAGGCGCGGCACCCAGTAGCCCACGGCGAGGCTGAGCAGGTTGAACAACAGCGCGGCGCCACCGACGATCGGCGCGTACTCGACCACGGTCTGCCAGTCCTTGACCAGGGCCAGGACGATGGTGAAGGCCAGGAACAGCGCCGCGACGATCTTCATCGGCTTTTCCATGCGCGCGGCGAAGCGCGGCGTCCAGTGGCGGATCAGCATGCCCAGCGCCACCGGCAGCAGGACGATGGCGAACACCTGCATGACCTTGGCGAACTGCAGCGGGATGGCCTGGTCCGACGCCATGAACCAGATCAGCGACAGGTTCACCAGCAGCGGCATGGTGAGGATGGCGATCAGCGAGTTGACCGCGGTCAGGGTGATGTTCAGCGCCACGTCGCCATGGGCCAGGTGGCTGAACAGGTTGGCGGTGGTGCCGCCCGGAGAGGCGGCCAGCAGCATCAGGCCCACCGCCAGCGCCGACTCGAGGCCGAAGCCGTTGGCGATCAGGAAGCACACCAGCGGCAGCAGCAGGATCTGGCAGACCAGGCCGATCACCACCGGCTTGGGGTACTTCACCACCCGGGCGAAGTCGGCCAGGGTCAGCGACAGGCCCAGGCCGAGCATGATGATGCCCAGGGCCAGCGGCAGGAGGGCGGTGAGCAGCGGGGAGGCGGTCATGGGCGGTCTCTCGGGCGAAGGATTCCGAGGAGTGTAGGTGGTGGCGCAACGATAGCTAATCGCAACTGGCCTGCCTTGGTAACCGATTGTTACCGGGGCGAGCGGCCCTGTGTCGCGTTGCGATGCATCGCCCGGCGCAGTAGCATTCGCCCTTTTGCCGAGGATTCGCCTGTCATGCCGTTCCAGCCAGGTCTGCTTGCCACTCCGGTGCCGGCCCATGCCCGCCACCTGTTCTTCGCCCTCGATTCGCTCGAGGCCTTGCCCGCCGTCCTCGACCAGCTGTTGCCGCAAGTCGATGGGCAGCGCCTGATCCTGGGCGTCGGCGCGCCGCTGGCCAAGGCCCTGGGCCGCGAAGTGCCGGGCCTGCGCAGCTTCCCGCAACTGGATGCGGTGGTGGAGAACCCGGCGACCCAGCACGCCCTGTGGCTGTGGCTGCGTGGCGCCGAACGCGGCGAGCTGTTCCTGCGCGCCCAGGCCCTGCAGCAGGCGCTGGCGCCGGCCCTGCGCCTGGTCGACAGCGTCGACGGTTTCCTGCACCGCGGTGGCCATGACCTGACCGGCTACGAAGACGGCACCGAGAACCCGGTGGACGAAGACGCCGTCGCCGCCGCCATCGTGCCGGGCGACCAGCCTGGGCTGGCGGGTTCCAGCTTCGCCGCGTTCCAGTTGTGGAAGCACGACCTGGAGTACTTCAAGTCGCTGCCCCAGGCCGAACAGGACAACATCATCGGTCGCCGCCTGAGCGACAACGAAGAGCTCGACGACGCGCCGGAGTCGGCCCACGTCAAGCGCACCGCCCAGGAAAGTTTCGCGCCGGAGGCGTTCGTGGTGCGTCGCTCGGTGGCCTGGACCGACGAACGTGGCGCGGGCCTGGCGTTCGTTGCCCTGGGCTTCTCGCTGGATGCCTTCGAGGTGCAGCTGCGGCGCATGAGCGGGCTCGAGGATGGCGTGATCGATGGCCTGTACCGCTTCAGCCGGCCGTTGACAGGGGGGTACTACTGGTGCCCGCCGTTGGCTGAAGTCGGTGCCGACCTGCGCCTACTGCTGGGCTGACAGGCCCTCATCGCGGGGCAAGCCCGCTCCCACGCCTTGAGCCTGATGCCCAGCTCGGCGTGGGAGCGGGCTTGCCCCGCGATGGCTCAGAACGGCACCGCCACCGTCAGCTGGCTGTAAACGTTGGTCCCGCTGCCCACCTGGTTGCCGCCATTGCTTTGATCCTTGCGCGGCTTGAACAGCCCCAGCAAAGGGGTGACGATCAGGTGCTCGTTGACCGCCCACTCCACGTACAGGTCCAGCTCCTGGGCATCCAGGTTCAGGGTGTCGCGGGTGCGCACGGTGTCGAAGTCGAAAAACAGCGCGCCGACCGTGAGGTCGTCCCGTGGCGTGGCCTTCAGGCCCACATGGTGGATGCCGCTGTTGGTGTTGAACGGCCCGGCATAGTTGCCGGCGACCTCGCCCTGGATCCAGGTGCCGTAGCCGCTGGACAGGCCGGTGAACAGCAGGTCCCAGCCTGCCGAATAGCGGGTGTAGCGGTAGGTCAGTTGTGGCGCCCAGGGGGCTTCGGCGAAGGTGTAGGCGGCCTCGGCGTACCAGGCGGTCTCGCGGCCGCCGCGCTTGTCCTGCCAGGCATACTCGAAGGCGAAGCGGGTGTTTTCCAGCCCGACGCCACCTTCGCCACGCAGGCTGTACACATCCATGCCTTCACGGGCCTTCTGGAACTCGCTGGCCCACTGGTCGGTCACGTCGATGCCGTGGATATAGGTCAGGCCCAGGGTGCCCAGGTCATGGGTGTAGTCCAGGGTGCCGGCCGCCAGCTCGGTTTCGGCCTGGGCGCGGTTGTCGGACTTGAGCCACAGCACGCTGCCATGCAGCCCCTCCTTGCCGCCCAGACGCAGCACCGCGGTGCGGTCGAAGGCATGGCGCGCGCCCAGGTAGAAGCCGCCGCCACGGTTGAGCTGGCCGTCGGCCGGGCCCTTGCCCAGGTTGGGGCCGTCGTCGTTGATCAGGAAACCGCTGCCCAGGCGGATCACCTGGCGGCCGCCAGACAGGTCCACGCCATCCTTGCCCAGCAGCGGGAACAGGTCGCCCGAGCGCCAGCCCAGGTAGGCGTCCTCGATCTTGGTGGTGCGTTCGGAGCCGTCCTGATTGCCGCCGGCATCGCCGTCGCCCCACGCACCGGAGCTGACCCAGTTGAGGGCGCCATACAGGGTGCCGTTGCCGCCCAGGCCCTGGTCGCCGCTGAGGCCGTACTTGATGAAGCCCTCGCGCCAGGTCGAGCCGCCGGGAGTGCCGTCGTAGTTGTGGCGGCTGTTGAACATGCCCCAGACCGCGAGCAGGTCGGCGTTCAGGTGGCTGTCGTCGTCGGCGTACAGCTCGTAGGCCGGGCTGGCCTGGCCATGGACCAGCAGGGCCAGGGCCGTGGCCATTGCGGTGCGACGTGGGGTGAGACCCATGGATCGATCCTCGTTTGTTGTGTGCGGTCTTGAGTGCCGCGTCGTTGTGGAGGCAGTGTCGAAAGGCGACGGGCTATTAGCGCGTGGAACGCTGGCGGTGGTCTTGCTCGTGGCTGCCAGCGGCCTTGCCTGTCGCCGCCATCACAGGCTCGCGGCGATCTCAGGCAAGGTCGCGCCGCCGTCGACCACCAGGGTCTGGCCGGTGATGTAGCGGGCGGCGTCAGAGCCCAGGAACAGCATCGCCGCGGCGATATCGGCCGGCTCGCCCAGCCGCCCCAGGGGCACGCCGGCGGCGATCCGGGCGTTCAGGGCGGTATCGCCGAGGTTGTCCATGGCCGGTGTGCGCACCATCCCCGGTTCCACGCCGTTGACCCGCACGTTGAACGCCGCCAGTTCCAGCGCGGCATTGCGAATGAAGCCATTGACCCCGGCCTTGGACGCCGCGTAGTGGCTCAGGCCCGGGTAGGCGACCCGGGGTCCGGTCACCGACGAGGTGGCCAGCACGCATCCGCCACCCTGGCGGCGGAACAGCGGCAGGGCGCCCTGGGTGAGCCAGAACAATGCCCCCAGGTTCACCGCCAGGGTGCGCTGCAACAGGGCCGGGTCGATTTCGGTGAATGCGGTGAGCGGGAAGTAGGCGGCGTTGTGCACCAGCACGTCCAGGCGTTGCAGCCCGGCCAGCAAGGCGCGGATCGCGCCGGGGTCGGCCAGGTCGAGGACCTCCCCACGAACCTCGTGGCCCAACGCCAACTGCTCCTCGACCAGGCGCTGCAACGCCTGCGGATCGAGGTCCACGGCCAGCACCCGGGCGCCGCCACGGGCGAAACCCTCGACGATGGTCTGGCCGATGCCGCCCGCCGCGCCGGTGACCAACACCGTGCGGCCTTCGAAGTCGTAGCGCGCGTTCATGCCGATGGCTCCAGGCGGGTGTAGGCCAAAGTCGGCACGTCGACCACGGTCGAACCGCCGTCGGCGGTGACCACCGCGCCGGTGACGATGCTGGCCTCGGCGCCGACCAGGAACTGGCACACGGCGGCAACCTCGTCGCTGCTGGCCGGGCGGCGCAGCGGCACGTCGGCGGTGACCCGGCGGTAGGCGGCGTCGAGGTCTTCCTGGTAGTGATCCATCAATGGCTGCATCTCCTGGTCGGCCATGGGCGTGCGCACCCAGCCCGGGCAGACGCAGTTGACCCGCACGCCGAACGGCCCGTAGTCGCGGGCCAGCGAGCGGGTCAGGCCGACCAGGGCATGCTTGGCGGTGGTGTAGCCGCAGACCTCGGGGCCGGCCGCCAGCGAGGCGATGGAGCCCAGCAGCACCAGGCTGCCGCGCCGCGCGCGCAGCAACGGCAGGCAGGCCCGGGCAGTGTGGAAGGCGCTGTCGAGGTTGCCGCGCAGGGCCTCGCGCCAGGCAGCGTCGCTGGTCTGTTCGGCCGTTCCCAGGCCATGGCCGCCGGCGCAGGCGATCACCGCGTCGAGGCCGCCGAAACGGGCGCGCACCTGCTCGATGAAACCCGCCCAGGTGGCACTGTCAGCGGCGTCGCCGGCCAGCACCAGGCCATCGCACAGCTGCGCGACGCGCTCCAGCGCTTCACGGCGGCGGCCCACCAGCGCCACCTGCCAGCCCTGGCGGGCCAGGCGCAGGGCGCAGGCTTCACCAATACCGCTGCCGGCCCCGGTGATCAGCACGCTGCGGCTCACTGCGCAGGCTCCGTGCGGTTGAGCACCCGGCAGTGGGACGACACCGGGAAGTTGGCCAGCGCATCGAAGCCGCCGCCCTGGTAGCCGAAGATCTTGCCGTCGCTGCGGTGGCGCGCCAGGTCGATCATCACCAGGCCCAGGGTAGGCACGATCTTCTCGCACCAGACGAACAGGTACAGCTGCTCGGCGATCTTGTAGTAGTACGCCCGGTCGGTGTCGCACAGGCCCTGTTCGACGCCCTTGAGGCACTGCCAGCTGTAGTAGTTGGCGTTGAGGTAGATGTGCTCGTACTCCTCGGTGGGGCTGTAGCGGTAGTGGTTGCGCAGGCCGACCAGCTCGGTGGTCGGCGCGTGGGGGCAGGCGCCGGCCTGCCAGGGGCGGTCGAGGCTGCCGTGCAGGAAGCTGGCCTCGACGCCGGTCAGCGCTTCGCCGGCCAGGGCCAGGGCGTAAAGGCCGCGCTGGGTGCGGGCCTGGTCGGGCAGGCGGCCGAGCACGGCGGTGAAGGCGTCCTCGAGGGTGTCGAGCACCAGCGACACCGACCAGGCCTGGCCGGCCTCGTGCTTGATGAAGTCGACCAGGTAGATACCGGGGCGCACCGAGGTGGCCCGGTAGCCGGCGCTGCCGCTGCTGTGGCCGTCCGCCGCGCGCCAGTGCAGGCGTTCGCTGTCGAAGCGGTGTTCGATGACCCAGCCATTGGCGAAGTGCAGGGTGAGGGTGCGCCCGGACAGGTCGGCCAGTTGCGGCAGGATGAAGGCCTCGGGCGCGAAGCCGTCGGCGAGGGCACCCACGGTGATCCAGTCGGTGGTTTTGGGCATGGCGGTGACTCCTGTGGTTGGGTAATGGCCCAGCTGGTGGTTGGCGCGGGCCAGGGTCAGTAGCGGATCATTACCGACTTCAGCTCGGTGAAGTCGTCGATGAAGGCCGAGCCGAACTCGCGGCCGATACCCGAGGCCTTGATGCCGCCAAACGGCACCGCCGGGTCGAGCAGGGTGTGCATGTTGACCCACAGGGTCCCGGCCTGGATTTGCGGGATCAGGCGCATGGCCTTGCCCAGGTCGTTGGTCCAAAGGCTTGCGCTCAGGCCGTAGGGCGAGGCGTTCATCAGGTGGATCAGTTCGTCCTCGTGGTCGTAGGGCAGAAAGGTCGCCACCGGGCCGAAGGTTTCCTGGTTGAGCAGGGTGTCGCCCGCGTTGCTGGCAACGATGACCGTGGGCTCGACGAAGCAGCCCGGGCCGTCGCCGAGGCGACCGCCATGGACGATGCGGTTGCCCTCGGCGCGGGCGGTGGCGAACAGCTCGCCGAGCTTCTGCTGGTGCGGCTTGTTGGCCACCGGGCCGAACTGGGTGGTTTCGTCCAGGGGCGAGCCGACCTTCAGCTGGCCCAGGCGTTGGGACAGGGCCTCGAGCAGCGGGTCGAGGCGCGAGCGATGGACGTAGAAGCGCTCGCCGGCGGCGCAGATCTGCCCGGAGTGCAGGAAGCCGGCCTCGATGATGCCTTCGACCGCCTTGTCGACGGCGACATCGGGCAGGAACGCCACCGCGTTCTTGCCGCCCAGCTCCAGGGTCGCCCGGGTCAGCTTGGCGCCCATGGCCGCCTGGCCGACGGCGATGCCGGTGGGCACGGAGCCGGTGAACGACACCTTGTCGGTGCCGGGGTGCTCGACCAGCGCCTTGCCCACCAGGCCGCCGCCGGTCAGCACATTGAGCGCGCCCGGCGGCAGGCCGGCCTGGCTGGCCAGCTCGGCGATGCGCAGCAGGGTCAGCGGGGTGAACTCGCTGGGCTTGAGCACGATGCTGCAGCCGGTGGTCAGGGCCGAGGCCAGTTTCCACAGGGCGATCATGGTGGCGAAGTTCCACGGCACGATGCCCACCACCACGCCCACCGGCTCGCGCAGGGTGAAGGCGCTGTAGCGCTCGCCGGCGAAGGAGGGCAGGGACGGGGTGATGGTCTGGCCGGTGATCTTGGTGGCCCAGCCGGCGTAATAGCGCAGAAAGTGCGCGGCCTGCTCCACCTCGAAGGCGCGGGCGATGCCGATCAGCTTGCCCGACTGCAGGGTTTCCAGCTGGGCCAGTTCCTCGCGATTGGCCTCGAGCAGGTCGGCCAGGCGGAACAACACCGCGGCGCGGGCGGCGGGGCTGGTGCGCGACCAGCTGGCAAAGCCCTGGCGTGACGATTCGACGGCGCGCTCGACGTCGGCCAGGTTGGCATCGGCGACCTGGGCGATGGCTTCGCCGTTGGCTGGGTTGTGCACGGTGATGCGGGCGCTGGATTGGCTGGCGACCGCTGCGCCATGGATGTACAGACCGTGGTCGCGGGCCAGGAAGGCGCTGACGCTGGGGAGGAGGGCGATGTCGCTCATGGCAGGGCTCCGGGTGGTTTGCCGAGGGCTTCGTGGGAGCGGGCTTGCCCCGCGATGGGCCGCGTCGCGGCCCGATTTCCCCCAGCTTAAAGCGCGACACGATGGCGATCTTGTCTGCCCATGCCGCCCCCATGACCCTGCCTGCCAGGAGCCACGAAAAGTGCAATCCGAGGTGCGGAAGGTGCATTTTCCGCCTCGGCCACGGCTCCCATACTGACCCGGCATTCATCAGCGAGCGGCTCCTTCCAGGCGGCGTTCGCCAGGGTCCAATAACAATGAGCCAGACCATGAAAAAGCCAAACTCCCTGCTCGAAGACCTCAAGCCCCTGCTGCCGGCCATCGCCGCCCGCGCCGACCAGGCCGAGCGCGAGCGCAATGTGCCCGCCGAGAACATCGCCGCGCTCAAGGCCATCGGCCTGCACAAGGCCTTCCTGCCCAGGCATTACGGCGGCCTGGAAATCAGCCTGCCGCAGTTCGCCGAATGCATCGCCGCGCTGGCCGGTGCCTGCGCCAGCACCGCCTGGGCGATGAGCCTGCTGTGCACCCACAGCCATCAGCTGGCGATGTTTCCGGCACGCTTGCAGGACGAGATCTGGGGCCGTGACCCGGACGCCACCGCCAGCAGCAGCATCGCGCCGTTCGGCCGTACCGAGGAGGTCGAGGGCGGCGTGCTGTTCAGCGGCGAGATGGGTTGGAGCAGCGGCTGCGACCACGCCGAGTGGGCGATCATGGGCTTTCGCCGGGCCAACTCCGAGGGCGGCCAGGACTACTGCTTCGCCGTGCTGCCGCGCAGCGACTACCAGATCCGCGACGACTGGTTCGCCGCCGGCATGCGCGCCAGTGGCAGCCGCACGCTGATCGTCGAGCGCGCCTTCGTGCCCGAGCACCGTATCCAGAAGGCCAGGGACATGATGGAGGGCCAGTCGGCGGGCTTCGGGCTGTACCCGGACAGCGCGATCTACTTCAACCCGTACCGGCCGTACTTCGCCAGCGGGTTCTCCACGGTCAGCCTGGGCATCGCCGAGCGCATGCTCGAGGTCTTCAGGGACAAGACCCGCAACCGCGTGCGCGCCTACACCGGCGCCGCCGTCGGCGCGGCAACTCCGGCGCTGATGCGCCTGGCCGAGTCCACCCACCAGGTCGCCGCGGCGCGGGCGCTGCTGGAAAAGAGCTGGGAGCAGATCGCCGAGTACAGCGCCCGGCACCAATATCCGACCCGCACCGAGCTGACGTACTGGCGCACCAACCAGGGCTACGCCGTCAAGCTGTGCATCCAGGCCGTGGATCGGCTGATGGAGGCGGCCGGCGGTGGCGCCTGGTTCGATGGCAACGAGCTGCAGCGGCTGTTCCGCGATGCGCACATGACCGGCGCGCATGCCTACACCGACTACGACGTCTGCGCGCAGATCCTCGGGCGCGAGCTGATGGGACTGGAGCCGGACCCGGCGATGACCTGATCTGCAACCGATAAACATGGACGGAACAACGTGGGAGCGGGCTTGCCCCGCGATAGCGCTCGACCAGACAAGCCCGCGCCCGCAAACCGACCCAGCCCGATAACAATGACGGAGCCTTGCATGTCCACTCCCTTCGATAGCCGCGCCTTCCGCCGCGCCCTGGGCAACTTCGCCACCGGCGTCACCGTGATCACCGCCGCCGACGCCTCGGGGCGCAAGGTCGGCGTCACCGCCAACAGCTTCAACTCGGTATCCCTCGATCCGCCGCTGGTGCTCTGGAGCATCGACAAGCGTTCAGGCAGCCATGCGGTGTTCGAGGCCGCCGGGCACTTCGCGGTGAATGTGCTGGCCGCCGACCAGGTCGACCTGTCCAATACCTTTGCCCGCCCCAGCGAAGACCGCTTCGCCGGAATCGAACACGAGACCGGAGAGGGTGGGGCGCCCTTGCTGCCAGGCTGCGCGGCGCGTTTTCGCTGCGAGAAGTTCCAGCAGATCGATGGCGGCGATCACTGGATCCTCCTCGGCCGGGTGCTGGCCTTCGACGACCTGGGTGGCTCGCCACTGCTCTATCACCAGGGTGCGTATTCCAGGGTCCTGCCGCACACGCTGAAGGAGCATCGTACCGAGGGATAGTGTATTCAAGGCGTTCGCTGTACGCCCTGTAACGCCGGCCAGATTGAGCACCGCGCGCACAGCGCTCGATCTGACCGGCGCACAATCCCTTGCGGTGGATACCTCGCCACCCTGGCCCCATTCCCCAATGCTGGGGCCACCCGCCCATCCGCAACACTTCCCCGGATTCGGCTCAGGTACGCTGTAACCCTTGTTCCAGAGCCATTTCTCAACGCCATGGGAAACCTGGCACAACAGTTGCCGATGCCTCTGCAGACGCCCCAACCCATGGGCCCGTTTGCAGGAGGAAGCAACTCATGCACCGACCGACTCCCCACCCACTGGCCGTGGCGATCTTCGCCGGCCTGCTCCAGCTACCGGCCCAGGCTGCGTTGTATGCGGTCGACAGTGGCCCGTATACCCTGCCCACCGGCAAGTTCCCCGCCTGGTACCAGGACAGCCATGGTCGGGTGCTCGACCTGTGCCTGTCCAAGGCGGTGAGCTCACGGGTCGCCGGTGCCCCCGGCGCGCCGTCGTACATGTGCACGCTGCTGCCCACACCCGGTGTGTTCGACGATACCCAACCGATCGTCTTCCCCAGCAACTTCCCCGACGAGGCCTTCTGGTTCACCGCCGACGCCGCCATCGTCGATGCCGCCCGCGGCATCGACCTGAGCTTCGGCTCGGCCATCGAGGCTGCATTCGCCGCCGAGGAACCGGTGGACGGCGACCAGGTCAGCTTCGCCCGGGTGCGCATCCGCGTCGATGTGCCGGTGGCCGGCACCTACACCATCACCCATCCCTATGGCGTCGACGTGTTCGACGTGCCGGCGGGCGGGCGCCGGGCGATCAACATGACCCGCGACATCGGCATCGGCTCTCCCGGCGACTACAGCGGTGCGCTCAAGGGCGACGTCGGGCCGTTCCTGCGCAGTGTCAACGGCCCCTACACCGAAACCAACCCGGGCACCGGCGCCAGCGAACGCTACATCGGCGACCCGAACCTGGAAGAGCCGGTCACCGGCAGCCCGTTCAATACCAACTTCGTGCGCATCGAGGGCCCCAACGGCATCGACCTGCGCACCGAGCTGTTCGCCATCTCCGGCAAGCTGTCCACGGTAGACCGGCCGACGCCGTTGATCCCGCAGCGCAGCACCTATTCGCGGCACACCGTCAACGGCGACCTGCGGGCCCAGCAGGATGTATTCGTCATGGCGCCGCCGGCGCCGGCCACGGTCACCCTGACCAGCCAGACGCCGAGCCTGCCTCTGGGCGAGGCCAACGGCACCGGTGCCTGGTACGGACAGTCGGCGCTCAACCCGACCCTGCCGCTGACCCTGCAGGTGACCGCCGACAACAGCCTGGCCATCGCCACCAGCACGCCGACCAGCGCCGCCATGCCGCTGACCGACCTGGTGACCATCAGCCGCGCCGAATACAGCCTGGCCAGCGGCCAGTTGACCCTGGTCGCCAGCAGCAGCGACGAGACCAGCCCGCCCGCACTCACCGCCCGCACCGGCAACGGCGCGCTGATCGGCAACCTGAGCGGCAACGGCGCGGTCAAGTCCCTGACCACCGGGCTGTCACCCATCCCGCCAGCGCAGGTGCAAGTCACCAGCAGCCACGGCGGCAGCGACAACGAAGACGTGGTGCTGGTGCCATGAACAGACACCGCCTTCAAGGAGGCCGCATGAATACTTGGTCGCGTCGGGCGCTGTGCGCCGCCGGTTTCACCCTTACCGTCAGCAGCGCGGCCTGGGCCGCCCTGAGCGAGGTCGATCCCGGCCCCTACACCTTCGCCACCGGGGGCTACCCGATGTGGTACAAGGACGCCAACAACCTTGCCCTGGAGCTATGCCAGTCACGCGCCACCAGCTCGCGGGCACCGGGTGCGCCGGGTGCCCCGGCCTACATGTGCACCCTGCTGCCCGAGCCCGGGGTCTACGACGACGCCCTGCCGCTGGTGTTCCCGGACAACTGGCCGCCGGAGATGTTCTGGTTCCTGGCCGAGACCGAGATCCCGCAGGTGGGCAACAGCGGCTACGAGCTGGAAGTCTATGTCGCCGGCCTCGAGGCGGCCTTCGCCGCCGAGAACCCGGTCAACGGCGACCAGCAGAGCTTCGCCCGCATCCGCATCCGTGCCTCGGTGCCGCGCACCGGCACCTACACCATCACCCACCCGTTCGGGGTCGAGACAGTCAACGTGACCACCGCTGGCCGGCGGGCGATCAACATCACCCGCGACATCGGCATCGGCGCGCCGGGCAACTTCAGCGGCGCCCTGAACGGCAACCTCGGCCCGTTCCTGCGCGGCGTCGGCGGCCCGTACACCGAGGTCAACCCGGACACCGGCGCCACCGAGACCTTCGTCGGCGACCCGAACATCACCGAGGCGGTGACCGGCAGCCCGAACAACACCAACTTCGTGCGCATCCAGGGCCCGGCGGGCACCATCCAGACCAACGTCTTCACCGTCTCCGGCAAGGTCCTCGACCAGCGCCAGCAGACTCCGGTGACGCTGGAGCGCGCCACCTACCAGCGCAACGCCGCCGGCACCCGCGTCGAGGTCTTCGCCAAGGCGCCGAACAGCGCCAGCCTGTGCCTGCGCAACGGCCTGGCGCTGATCGGCTCGCCGCCGTCGCCATGCCAGTTCAGCATGCTCGCCGACAACAATGGGCTGTTCTTCAGTCAGCAGCTGAGCCAGGCCGTGCCACCGTCGGTGGTGGTGGTCACCGCCAGCAGCCCGGCCGGCACCACGCGGCCGACGGCGCTGTCGAGCAAGCTCAGCGATGTGGTCAAGGTCGCCACCGCACGCTACGACTGGAGCGCCAAGCGCCTGCTGGTCGAGGCCCGTTCCAGCGATGAAGTGGTGGTGCCCGACCTGCTGGTACAGGGCTTCGGGCGCATGTCCAAGTCCGGCGTGCAGCAGAGCCTGACGGTCAACGACCTGGCCCAGCCACCCGCCAGCATCACCGTCAAGTCGGCCCACGGCGGTGTCGACGTGGAGCCGGTGGTGGTGGTCGGCAACGCCCCGGTGCCAGCCGAGAACCAGGCCCCGGTGGCCCAGGTCGACAGCGGCAGCACCAGTGTCGGGGTGCCGATCACCCTCAACCTGCTGGCCAACGACAGCGACCCGGACGGCAACGTGCCGTTGAGCATCACCGACCTTACCCAGCCGGGCACCGGCCTGGGCGGCGTGGTGCTCAACGGCACCACCGCGGTGACCTACACCCCACCCGCCGGCGCCACCGCGCCCGTGGTGGCGACCTTCAGCTACCGCGCCCAGGACGCCAAGGGACTGAAGTCGACCCCGGCCACGGTGACCGTCAACGTCGCGCCGAACCGTCCACCAAGCGCGGTGGCCGACAGCGTCGCCACCCTCGGCGTGCCCCTGACCATCAACGCCCTGGCCAACGACACCGACCCGGAAGGCAACCTGCCGCTGACCATCGCCAGCGTCACCCAGCCGACCCCGGCCGGGCGCGGCACGGTCAGCACCGACGGCAACGTGATCACCTACACGCCACCGGCCACGGTGAGCGCGGCCTTCACCACCAGCTTCAGCTACATCGCCCGTGACTCTATCGGCGCCACCTCGACGCCCGGCACGGTCACCGTGCAGGTGTCGCCACGGCCGGCCCAGGAAACCTTCGCGGTCACCGCGGCGACGGTCACGGCGCGTTCGAACAACCGCTTCAACTGGGATATCAGCGGCACGTCCTCGGTGACCACCGGCAACACCATCACCGTGCGCGTGACCACCACCACCGGCGTGCAGACCCTCGGTACCACCACCGTGCCGGTCACCGGCCGCTGGCGCCTGACGGTGAGCAACAGCACGACCCTGGTGCCCACCGCCGCGCCGACCGCCACGGTGACCAGCAGCCAGGGCACCACGCGCACGGTCAACGTGGTGGTGCAGTAAACCCCGGAGGGATGCCATGAACGCCCTGTACCCACTGCTGCTGAGCCTGGCCCTCACCGGCCAGGCCCTGGCCGACGACCTGATGGACAACGCCGACCTCGCCGCCGGCAGCGACCTCGGCGAGCCGCTGGTGCTGCGCCTGCTGCCGGCCGCTGCCGGCCAGGTCGCGGTGATCGAGCAGCTGGGCACGGGCAACCGCGCCGCCCTCGACCAGAACGGACAGGCCCTGCTGGGCCGGATCGTCCAGGCCGGGAGCGCGCAGGAAGCGTACATCCTGCAGGAAGGCAGCGACCTGACCGCCGCGATCAGCCAGCAGGGCCAGGGCAACAACGCCACGATCCGCCAGACCGGCAGCGACAACAGCGCCGCCATCGAGCAGATCGGCAACCACAACAGCGCCACCATCGACCAGCGCGGCACGGGGCTGAACAGCACCGTGACCCAGGCCGGCAACGGCCAGCAGGTCCATGTCAGCCAATACCGCTAGGCCCAACACGACAGATCTGGAGGCAACACCATGCACAAGCTCGCCCCCCTGAGCGCTGCCATCGTCCTGGCCCTTGCCGGCCAGGCCATGGCAGACGACAGCATCTCGACCCAGTCCCAGCAGGGCAACCAGAACATCGCCGAGGTCAAGCAGAGCCAGGCGCCGTTCGCCTCGGCCACGCAAAACCAGACCGGCCACGACCACAACCACATGGCGCTGCAGGACAACAGCACCAGCCATATCCAGCAGAGCGCCACCGGCTCGTTCAACGCCGGCTATGCCGAGCAGTTGTACGAGAACGGCAGCCAGATCACCCAGCAGTCCGGCGGCAGCCTCAACGACGCCTTCGCCAGCCAGTCGGTGGGCGAGAACAACGAGACCCTGCAGATCCAGCTGGGCAGCGGCAACCGTTCGGTCATCTGGCAGGACACCCAGCTGGGCAGCCAGGCCACCACCCTGCAATCGGGCCATGGCAACGACGCCACGGTCGAGCAGCTGTTCGGCGGCAGCAACAACAAAAGCGTGATCATGCAGGGCGGCACCGGCAACCAGGCGGCCGCCGAGCACATGACTCACCAGGACGGCGATATCGCCATCTACCAGGAGGGCAGGCAGAACTGGGCCTATGGCGACCAGCGCGACGGCCTGGGCGGCACCATCGGCATCGACCAGTACGGCACCGGCAACTCGGTGGAGGTGTGGCAGGACAACCAGGCCGCCAGCCAGGCCAGCGTGTACCAGAATGGCCAGGCCAACGAAGGCTACATCGACCAGAGCTTCGGCCAGGGCAACAGCTCCGGCCTCAGCCAGACCGGCCGCGGCAACGCCAGCTGGTCGGACCAGTACGAGACCAGCCAGGCGGTGACCAGTATTTCGCAGGTAGGCAACAACAACCTGCATTTCACCTACCAGACCGGCGACAACCACAGCCTGACCATCAGCACGGCGGGCAATGCCAACAAGATCATGGCCAGCAACTGGAAGGGCGAAAAATCCGGTGGACAGTTCGGCGTCGGCCAGCAGGCGCAGATCAACCAGACCGGGAATGGCAACGGCGTCAACATCACCCAGGAAGGCAACGCCCAGGTCGCGCGGCTGGACCAGAACGGCAACCGCAACCAGATGCAAACCCGCCAGGCCGACAGCAACAACGAGCTGTACTTCGAGCAGAACGGCAGCGACAACCTGCTCATCGCCGACCAGCGCGGCACCGCCAACTACGCCGAAGGCCTGGCCGCCGGCAATGGCGGCAGCATCACCCTCGACCAGTCGGGCAGTGGCAACCAGAGCTACACCTACCAGCTGTACGGCCATGGCAACGAGGCCACCATCAAGCAGACCGACGTGGCCAACCTTGCCTACGTGACCCAGGGTGGCAACGGCAACCAGGCGTTCGTCGACCAGAGCGGCGCAAGCCAGACCGCCACCATCACCCAGTATGGCAATGCCAACTCGGCGACTGTGACCCAACAGTAACGGGCTCCCCCCTTGGACCGCGGTGTTTGCTCTCCCTGGCGCCGCGGTTCCTTTTTCCCCGGTGTGCGTGACCATCCGTCGGTAACGGCACAAGGCCTGTCGAAACATTCGCTAGCTGTTCGACCACCTGGTGAACCCCCAGCGTGGAGTCACGCCCATGAGCCATCCCATCCCCAAGCATGCCGTGGTCACGCGCAGCCAGTGGCTTGCCGCCCGCCAGCAGCTGTGGCTGCACGAGAAAGCCTTCACCCATCAACGCGATGAACTCGCCGCCGCCCGCCGCGCCTTGCCCTGGGTGCGGGTGGAACAGGACTATCGGTTCCACGGCCCGCACGGCGAGCTGGGCCTGACCGAGCTGTTCGCCGGACGCAGCCAGTTGCTGGTCTATCACTTCATGTTCGCCGAAGGCTGGAGCGAAGGCTGTCCGGGCTGTTCGTTCCTCGCCGACCACTTCGACGGCGCCAACCTGCACCTGGCCCACCATGACGTGTCGCTGGTGGCGGTGTCGCGGGCGCCCTATGCCGAGTTCCAGGCGTTCCGCCAGCGCATGGGCTGGCGCTTCCCGTGGTTCTCCTCGCATGGCAGCCCCTTCAACCAGGACTTCGGGGTCAGTGTCGCCACCGACGGCAGCGCCCAGTACAACTACGAACCCTATGCCGGCAACGAGGCGGAGCTGCCCGGGCTGAGCGCGTTCTACCGGGATGCCGACGGTAGCCTGTACCACACCTATTCCACCTATGCCCGGGGGCTGGATATCCTGGTCAACGCCTACAATTTCCTCGACCTGGCGCCACTGGGGCGCAACGAGGAAGGGACGATGGACTGGGTACGGCATCATGATCGCTATGAGGGTGCCCAGGAAAAAACCCATTGCTGCGGGGAATGAAAAGACGCCCTCGCGGGGCACGTCGCATCAAGGCCCCGCGAGGGCGGCATCAGATCGCCCGCAGCGCCAGCAACTCCGTCAGCACCTCGGCCAGCGCCTTGACCATCACGTCCGCCGTCGGCCGATGCACGATCACGATCTCGTAGCTGTCCACGTCAGGCAGCCCTTGCTCGGCCCCCAGCACCCGGTGCTCGGCCAGCGCCGCGCGTGGAGGAAGCAGGCTGATGCCCATGCCATCGGCCACCGCCGCCTGGATCCCGCTGAGGCTGGAACTGGTGAAGCTGATGCGCCAGCGCCGGCCCATGCCTTCGATCGCACCGATCATGTCGTCGCGGTACAGCCCGCGTGGCGGAAAGGTCACCAGCGGAATCGGGTCGAGTTCGAAGGACGGCGTGCGTACGCTGTCGATCCACTGCAACCGCTCCGGCCAGCAGGCCACGCCCTCGCGGCTGTTGCGCCGCTGCTTGAGCAGCACCAGGTCGAGCTCGCCGTTGTCGTAGGCCTGGCTGAGGTCGCGGCACAGGCCGCTGGTAACCTCCAGCTTGACCTGCGGGTGGCGCCGGCTGAACGCGGACAGCGCGTTGGTGGTGCGTCCGCCGACGAAATCCTCCGGCACCCCCAGGCGCACGGTGACGCCGACCATGGCCCCGGCCAGGGCTTCGAGCATCTGGTCGTTCAAGGCCAGCATGTGCCGGGCATAGCCGAGCAAGGTCTGCCCGGCATCGGTGGGCAGCACGTCGCGGTTGCCGCGCACCAGCAGGCGGTGGCCGACCATGTCTTCGAGGCGGCGGACCTTCTGGCTGATGGTCGACTGGGTGGAGTGCAGCCGTGCGGCGGCGGTGGTGAAACTGCCGCAATCGGCCACCACGACGATGGCGCGCAGCAGGTCGAGGTCGAACAGGGCCCTATTCGGTTTTACGCTGGAAGACATCTCGGTATTCGGCTTCTGAATGACAAGCCTGACTTCTACCATGGGTGCCGGTACCCGGCAACATGCGCAAATACACTGGGTTGCATCCAGATAATTCACTTCTGCTACAACCACCAGGGCCCTACATTGAAGCTTCGTCGCACAAGGAACCGATGCCCATGCGCCTGCCGTTCGCCGCCTTGCTGTTGAGCCTGAGCCTTGCCACCCATGCCGAGACCACGACCATGAACACCGCCTTGCTCGATGCCGCCCAACGGGGTGATGCGCCAGTCGTGCGCCAGTTGCTGGAGCAGGGCGTACCGCCGGACATCCGCGACGAGCAGGGCCAGACCGCGCTCTTGGTGGCGACCCATGCCAACCAGGTGGATGTGGCCAAGGCGCTGATCGAGGCCGGGGCCGACGTCAACGCCAAGGACAACATCCACGACAGCCCCTACCTGTATGCCGGCGCCCGCGGGCTGAACGACATCCTGCGCCTGACCCTGGCCCATGGCGCCGACCTGAGCAGTACCAACCGCTACGGCGGCACCGCGCTGATCCCGGCGGCCGAGCGCGGCCACGTCGAGACCGTGCAACTGCTGATCGATGCCGGCGTCGACGTGAACCACCTCAACCGCCTGCACTGGACCGCGCTGCTCGAGGCGGTGATCCTCGGCGATGGCGGCCCGCGGCATGTGGAGATCGTACGCCGGCTGCTGGCGGCCGGGGCGGATCCACGGATCGCCGACAAGGATGGCGTGACCGCGCTGGAGCATGCCCGCCAGCGCGGATACCAGGAGATGGTGGCCCTGCTGCAAAGGTAGGTCCGTTCAGGCAAGCAGACCTGTTTGCGGGCTGCTGATGACCCGCATTCAGCTGATGAAAATGATCTTCGACACCAACTCGGCGCTGTTCTTGGCCTGCAATTTCTTCATCAGCCGTGCCCGGTGCACTTCCACCGTCCGATGCGAGATTCCCAACCGCCGCGCCACCTCCTTGCAGGTCAGCCCATTGACGATATGCAACGAAATCTCGCGCTCACGCGGCGTCAGTTGCACCGTGGGCGCCGGCTGCCGGTCGAGCCGTTCGAAATGCCAGATCATCAGCTTGAACGGATCCTCCGCCGTCAGCGTGAAGCCCTGGGCCCGGGCCCAGAACACCTCGCCACTGCGGTGCTGCATGAAGCGTTCGTCGGAGTAGAAGGCGCCCAGCCCGTTGCGCAACCAGTGCTCGCTACGTTCGCCGATGCTCTGGTAATCGGCGTGGGACGGGTAGAGCAGCAAGGTCAGGTGCCCGCGCAGTTCTTCGCGGGTATAGCCGAACAGCCGGGCGAAGGCTTCGTTGCAGTCGAGCATGCGCCGGTGGCCGGTGATCAGCTGTGGCGCCGGTGAAACCCGGAACGCCAGGCGTTCGAGGTCAGGGGAGGCGAGGGTGGGTACGGTCATCAGGCTTCCTGCCTTGGGGTCATGTCCCGTACGGCTCACTACTTACTTGCGTACGTAGTTGCCCCAACTAGCGTGGGATTCGGGTACTGCCACATTGTATGCAATACCCGCTTCAAGGACAGAAGAAAATCACCATGCTCCACGATTCCATCTCCATCGTTGCCGCCGCGCACAGTCCCTTCGGCCGCCTGGATGGCCTGAACCTCGAGGACCTGATCGTCCAGGTCACCCGCGATGCCCTGCAGGACGCGGCCATCGACGCCACCGAGATCGATGCGTTGTTCCTCGGCCACTTCAACTCGGGCCTGGTGGCCGACGGTTTCCCGGCTTCGCTGATGCTGCAGGCCGACCCGCAACTGCGCTTCAAGCCCGCCACCCGTTGCGAGAATGCCTGCGCCTCGGGCTCGGCGGCGATCCAGGCCGGGATCAACGCGATCCGCAGTGGCGCCGCCGAGCTGGTGCTGGTGGTCGGCGCGGAGAAGATGACCGGCAACAGCACGGTCGAGGTCACCCGGGCGCTGGCCGGCGCCGGCTACCAGAATGCCCTGGCGGAGGCCGGGCTGAGCTTCGCCCAGCTGTTCGGCCAAGTGGCGCAGCAGTACACCGAGCGTTACCACAGCCCGCTGGCGTCGATGGCGGCCATCGCCGTGAAGAACCACGCCAACGCCATGGCCAACCCGCTGGCGCAGATGCACCGGGTGATGGACTTCGAACACTGCAACCAAGTGTCGCCGGGCAACCCGCTGATCGCCGCGCCACTGCGCCTGACTGACTGCTCGCTGATCAGCGACGGCGCGGCGGCGATCATCCTGGCCTCACCCGAGCGCGCCCGTTCGATGCGGCGCCAGGTGGCGATCCGCTCGATGGTCCAGGTCAACGACTTCCTGCCGCTGTCGCGCCGCGACATCCTCGCCTTCGAGGGGCCGCAACGGGCCATCCACGGGGCGCTGCGCGAGGCAGGGGTGACCCTGAACGACCTGAGCTTCGCCGAGGTGCACGACTGTTTCACCATCGCCGAACTGCTGATCTACGAGGCCATGGGCCTGGCACCAAGGGGCGAAGGGCACCGGGCACTGGACGACGGCATCGTGCGCCAGGGCGGGCGCTTGCCGGTGAACCTGTCCGGCGGGCTCAAGGCCAAGGGCCATCCGGTGGGTGCCACCGGGGTGTCGATGCATGCCCTGGGCTTCGCCCAGCTGACCGGCAAGCCCATCGGCCTGGGCGTGCCCAATGCCGAGTTCGGCCTGCTGTTCAACATGGGCGGCATGGCGGTGGCCAACTATGCCAGCGTGCTGCAAGCGGTCAGGGTCTGAGGATGAACATCGCGCATTGGCTGCAGGATGCGGCCCAGCGCTGGCCCGAGCGTCCGGCGCTGTTCGAGGGGGAGCGCCAGGTAGCCGACTACCGGGCGTTTGCCGCCCTGGCGCGGGAACGGGCGCTGGCGTTGCGTCACACGCATGGCATCGAACCAGGCGACCGGGTGGCGCTGCTGATGAAGAACAGCTGCGCCTACCTGGAACTGCTCTACGCCATCTGGTGGAGCGGGGCGGTGGCGGTGCCGATCAACAGCAAGCTGCATGCCCGGGAAGCGGCCTGGATTGCCGGCAATGCCGGGGCGCGCCTGATCTATACCGACGAGGGCGAGGTCTTCGCCGGTGCGCCCCTGCCAGACGGCTGCCGTGAGCTGATCGCGCCTGCCCTGGTCGCGCCCGGCGCGTTCGACAGCGATCTACTGGCGCAGCCGCACCCGCGCCAGGACAGCGACCTGGCCTGGTTGTTCTATACCTCCGGCACCACGGGCCGTTCGAAGGGCGTGATGCTGTCCCATGGCAACCTGGTCGCCATGTCGCTGTGCTACCCGCTGGATGTCGACCCGGTGACCGCCAACGACGCCGTGGTCTACGCCGCGCCGATGTCCCATGGTGCCGGGTTGTACAACTTCGTCCACGTGCGCTGCGGCGCCCGGCACGTGGTGCCGCTGTCCCGTGGCTTCCAGGCCGCCGAGCTGTTCGGCCTGGCGCAGGCCCTGGGCCAAGTCAGCCTGTTCGCCGCGCCGACCATGGTCAAGCGCATGGTCGAGCAGGCCCGCCAGCAGGGTTATGAAGGCGCGGGCATCAAGACCATCGTCTACGGCGGCGGCCCGATGTACCTGGCGGACCTCAGCGAGGCCCTGGACACCTTCGGCCCGCGCCTGGTGCAGATCTACGGCCAGGGCGAATGCCCGATGACCATCAGCGCGCTGTCGCGTGAGGTCATCGCCGACCGTGAGCACCCCGACTGGCCCGCCATCGCCGCCTCGGTGGGGCGGGCCCAGGCCTGTGTCGAGGTATGCGTGGTGGACGGCGCGGGCCAGCCGCTGGCGCCCGGCGAACCCGGCGAGATCAGCGTGCGCGGGCCGGTGGTGATGCAGGGTTACTGGGACAATCCGCAGGCCACCCAGGCGACCCTGGTGGACGGCTGGCTGCGCACCGGCGACATCGGTATGCTCGACGAGCGCGGCTACCTGACCCTGACCGACCGCAGCAAGGACGTGATCATCTCCGGCGGCAGCAACATCTACCCGCGCGAAGTCGAGGAAGTGCTGATCCAGCACCCCGAAGTGTTCGAGGCCTGCGTGGTGGGGGAGGCCGACGCCGAATGGGGCGAGTCGGTGGTGGCCTTCGTCGTGCCGCGCACGCCGGGCAGCCTCGATGCCCAGGCGCTCAACCAATGGTTCCTGGCGCGCATGGCCTCGTTCAAGAAACCGAAGAAATACCTGTTCTGCACCGAGCTGCCGAAGAACAGCTACGGCAAGATTCTCAAGACCCAGCTGCGCCAGTGGCTGCAGAACCCCGACGGGGCGTTCGCCAGCCACTGCCCCTAATGCCAGTCAGTTAGCGCTTCATCGCACTTATTGGGGCTGCTTTGCAGCCCTTCGCGGGTAAACCCGCTCCCACAGGATCGCGCAAACGCTGAATCGAGCGCTGTACCTGTGGGAACGGGTTTACCCGCGAAGGGTCGCGCAGCGACCTCAATTGGCTTAACTGACTGGCATTAGCCACTGACCCGCATCTTTCATGGAAAGCACCACGACAGGAGTTCCCGACATGGGCATGTCACCCGGCAACACCCAGCGCCAGCGGCGCCGCGCCTTTATCGGCGCCACCACCGGCCACTTGATCGAGTGGTACGACTACGGCGTCTACGGTTTCCTGGCCTTGTACATCGGCAAGGCCTTCTTCGTTTCCGACGACCCCACCAGCAGCCTGCTGGCGAGCTTCGCGGCCTTTGCCCTGAGCTTCTTCATCCGCCCGCTGGGCGGGTTGTTCTTCGGCCCGCTGGCGGACAAGATCGGTCGCCGCCGCACGCTGATCACGGTGCTGGTGATGATGGCCGGCTCCACCTTCCTGCTCGGTCTGCTGCCGACCTACGCCAGCATCGGCATCGCCGCGCCGGTGATCCTGGTGCTGATCCGCTGCGTGCAGGGCTTCTCTGCCGGCGGTGAGATCGGCACCATCACCAGCTTCATCTCCGAATACGCCGGGCCCGGTCGACGCGGCTTCGCCACCTGCTGGCTGATGGTCACCGCGGTGCTCGGCCTGCTGCTGGGCGGCGCCGTGGCCAATGGCATGACCTGGGCGCTGGGCGCCGAGCTGATGCAGGACTGGGGCTGGCGCATCCCGTTCCTGATCGCCGGTCCCCTGGGCTTCATCTCGCTGTACATTCGCCTCAAGCTCGAGGACAGCCCCGAGTTCCTCGCCCTGGTGGAAGCCGGGCAGACCTCCAAGGCGCCGCTGCGCGAGGTGTGGCAGTGGAAGCGCTCGATCGCCCTGGTGTTCTTCATCATCACCCTGCACAGCTCGATCTTCTACCTGGTGCTGACCTTCGCCTCGACCTACATGTCCAACACGCTGAAGTTCGACAGCGGCACCACCTTGCTCTACGTGTTCGTCGCCAGCCTGTCGGCGGCGCTGGTGATGCCATTCGGTGGCGCCTTCACCGACCGCTATGGGCGCAAGCCGTTCCTGATGGTGATCGGCACCCTGGCGACCCTGGCCATGTACTGGTTCTTCAAGGCCGCGCCCGGTGCCACCCCGGCCACCCTGTTCTGGCCGCTGATGGCGGTGGCGATCCTGTTCGGGCTGTACGCTTCGTCGACCTACGCGTTGATGAGCGAACTGCTGCCGACGCGGATCCGCTCAACCGGCATCGCCATGGCCTACAACATCCCGGTGGCGGTGTTCGGCGGCAGCGCGCCGCTGATCTCCACCTGGCTGATCAAGGTGACCGGGGATATCACCGCGCCGTGGTACTTCTACGTGGGCACCGGTGTCGCGTCGCTGGTGGCGCTGGTGGTGCTGCGCAAGGAGGATTTCGTCGCCTGTGGCCAGGCTGCGCGCCAGCCGGTTGAACCGAACCCATTGAACCTGCGTTCGGTCTGAGGGCAGGAGACCTCTGTGGGAACGGGTAAGCCCGCTCCCACAGCCTGGCATTCAGCGGTTGAGGGTTCGCTCGTTCTCGGCAACAATCGGTTACATGCGCTGGGACAGGACGCCCCACGCAGCGCTGCCGCTTGCTGAGAGCGGCACAGAACCCATGGCCTGCGAAGAACAACATGAAATCAGCGCGCACTGTCATCTCGGAAAACTTCTTCCGTCGTTTCAAACCCATCTTCGCCCCGCATCTGGATGCCCTCGGCATCGACCTGTCATTGCTGGACCGCGCCGACATCGAAATCCCCGGTGACCAGTACCTGGCCCTGTGGGAAGCCGCCGGCACCCGCGACCCCGCCATCGGCCTGACCCTGGGCAGCCAGACCGAAGCCGACGACATCGGCGCCCTGGGCCATGCCCTGCATTGCGCGCCCAGCGTCGAAAAGGCGCTGATGACCCTACACACCTACATCGTGGTGTTCGCCCAGGAATCGTCCATCGACTACTGCTGCGAAAGCCGCCAGCTGCGCATCACCTACCAGGTCACCGACACCACGGTGGTCAACCGCCGCCAGGACGCCGAGTTCGCCATCGCCGCTATCCTGCGTCAGTTGCAGCTGATCACTGCAAACCCGTTGCGGCCGCTGCGGGTGGACTTCGAGCACCCGCGCCCGGCGGATGTCTCGGTGCACAAGCAGTTGTTCATGTGTCCGGTGTTCTTCGGCCAGCCGACCAACCGCATCACGTTTTCCATCGATGTCCTCAAGCTGCCGGTGGCCCAGGGCAACGAGCGTCTGTTCCAGGCCCTGGAGCCTTACCTGCAACGGGAGCGCGAGCAGCGCAGCATCAGCGATGAGCTGCTACCCCAGGTCACCCGTATGATCGCCCTGGGCATGGCCAGCGGCGTGCCGTCGCTGGACGAGGTCAGCGCGCGCATGGGCCTGAGCCGGCGTACCCTGCAACGCCGCCTGAAGGAGCAGGCCATCGAGTTCTCGGTGCTGGTGGAGGAGGTGCGCCGCGACCTGGCGCTGGGTTACCTGAACCACTCCGACTACTCGATGACGCAGATCTCGCTGCTGCTCGGCTACGCCGAATCCGGCTCGTTCACCCGGGCTTTCCGGCGCTGGACCGGGCAGTCGCCGCAACAGTTTCGTCAGGCCGGGCGCGGGCCTGGCACGGTGTGCTGAAAATCTGGCGTCCGTGGTCAATCCCGTTGCCGCGCTGCTCGATAGGCTCGAAGGGACCGCATGTCCGTGTGCGAAACCCGAGAGTCCAGCATGAACGACAACAACAACGACGCTGTGCATGAACATCGCTCCTTCTGGCAACACGACTACGGCGCCTACGCGCCCAATACGCGCCTGACCGAAGACCTCAAGGTCGATGTGGCGGTGATCGGTGGAGGTTTCACCGGGCTCAACGCCGCCTGGCAGTTCAAGCGCGACAACCCCGGCGCCCGGGTGGTGGTGCTGGAGGCAGCGCAGATCGGCTTCGGCGCCAGTGGGCGCAACGCCGGCTTCAGCACCAGGCTGTTCGGCCTGGAGCCGGAGCTGGTGGTGCTGCGCTGGGGCCGGCAGAAGATGATCGACGCCCACCACTACCTCGAAAAGGCCGTGGCCTATACCCGCGAAGTGATCGACAGCCACGGCATCGATTCGGATTACCGCCATGCCGGACTGCTGCGGGTCAGCTATTCGCCGCAGCAGGTGGCGCGCCTGGGCAAGACCCTGGAACTGTACGACTCGCTGGGGCTGGCGGCGGACATGCGCTGGCAGGACAGCGACACGTTGCGCCAGCAGTACGATTCACCGCGTCTGCTGGGTGGTATCCGTGAAGCCGAGACCGGCTACCTCGACCCCTGCAAGCAGGTGCGTGGCCTCAAGGGCCTGGCGGCTTCGGCGGGCGTGCGCATCCACGAGTCCACGCCAGTGCTGGACATCGACCCCAGTGGTAGGGGCATCGTGCTGCGCACGCCCGTGGCCAAGGTGACCGCCGACAAGCTGGTACTCGCCACCAACGCCTACTCGCGGCAGGTGCGCGGTTCTCGTGCGCTGGAGCGTCGCCAGTTCCCGCTATGGACCTACCAGGTGGTCACCGAGCCGCTGGACGATGCGCTGTGGCAGCGCCTTGGCTGGCAGGGCCGGGAGGCGTTCGGCGACAACCGGCAGATGCTGCACTACTTCCGCCCGACCGTGGACGGGCGCATCGTCATGGGCGGCGGCGATGTGCTGGCCTACAGCGGCAGCGCCATGGACGAGCAGCCGTCGCCGGCCAGCTGGGCGCACTGCGAGGCGCACCTGAAGTGGATCTACCCGCAACTGCGTGATGTGCGCATCGCCTACCGCTGGGGCGGGCCGGTGTCGGTGAACGCCGACATGGTCCCGGAAATCAGTTATGTCGGCGATGAGCGCATGATCTACGCCGGGGGCTGCTTCGGCCACGGCGTGGCGCTGAGCCATCTGAACGGGCGTACCATCGCCGACCTGTTGCAGGGCCGATGCAGCGAGCTGACCGACTTCTGGATCGTCAACCGCAAGGCCATCGCCATGCCCGGCAACACCCTGTCGTGCTGGGCCGGGCGCACGGCGCGACAGGCGCTGCGGGCGTGGGATTGGTGGGAGGAGCGCACGCTCAAGGCCTGACACGCAGCCTGTTGGCACCGGATGACAAACACCCTGGCGCATGCGGCCAAGCCGCTGGCCAGCGCCATTGAATACTGTCTGTCACGCAGAGCCGGAAACGCATTTTGGGCCGTCCCTCGGCGGCCTCTTTTTCCGCGCCCTTGCCCGTTACGAACTGCCTTTCGATAACCACAACAATCCCGCAAGGAAAAGTTCATGAATCCACGCCCCCTGTCCCTGTTGGGCGGCGCGCTGTTGGCGCTGCTCGGTACCACCACCTCCCTCACGGCCCTTGCCGACCTTACCCCCACGGGGGCCGAAAGGGCCGGCAACGCCGACGGCAGTATTCCCGCATGGACCGGCGGCCTGACCCAGGCGCCGGCTGGCTGGTCGCCGGGCCATGGCGACCCCTATGCCGGCGACAAGCGCCTGTATTCGATCGATGCCAACAACGTGGCCCAGTACCAGGGGCAGTTGCCGCAAGGGCAGGTGGCACTGATCAAGGCCTATCCGGGCTATCGCCTGGACGTCTACCCCACCCATCGCAGCTGCGCGATTCCGGCCGAGGTAGCCAAGCGTACCCAGGACTTCGCCGGCCAGGCACGCATCGGCGCCGCTGGCTGGCGCCTGGAGCAGGCCGCCGGGGCCGCGGTGCCGTTCCCGCAACCGAAAAGCGGCATCGAGGTGCTGTGGAACTACAAGCTGCGCTACATGGCCAAGGGCCGCAAGGCGCAGATCTCGTTCCTGCGCCGCGAATCCAGCGGTGGGCTCACCGAGATCCGCCAGTGGGCCAGCGAGTTCTACCCCTATAACGACCCGGCGGTGAAAGCGCCCGAGGACACCGGCGACATCGAAGCCAAGCTGCTCTACGACATCCAGTCGCCGTCCTCGCGCGCGGGCGAGATGTACCTGGTGCACGCGCGCCTGGACCAGCCACAGAACGCCTGGATCTACTTCCCCGGCCAGCGCCGCGTGCGCCAGGCGCCGACCTTCGCCTACGACAACCCGATCGCCGGCTCCGACAACCTGTACTTCGTCGACCAGATCAACATGTTCACCGGCGCCCTGGATCGCTACGACTTCAAGTTAGTCGGCAAGCGCGAGATGGTGGTGCCGTACAACTCCTACCGCCTGGTCGACAAGAGCAACACCTACGAAAAGCTGATCGGCGAGCAGTACCTGGACCGTGACGCGCAGCGCTACGAAAAGCACCGGGTGTGGGTGGTCGAGGCCACGGTCAAGGCCGACAAGCGCCATGCCTTCGCCAAGCGCGTGTTCTATTTCGACGAGGACAGCTGGAGCCTGCTGCACGTGGACATGTACGACGCCAGGGGCAACCTGTGGCGGGTGCAGGAGGGCAGCCTGTGGGCCGACCCCGAGATCCAGGCCTGCACCAGCTTCGAGTACGTCAGCTACGACCTCATCGCCCGGCGCTACATCGCCGACGGCTTCACCCAGCAGGGCGCGGCCCTGGACCTCACTGCCGGCCTGCAGGGCCGGGTTGCTGACAAGCTGTTCAACGCAGGCGAGCTGCGCCGTCGCGGCGAGCGCTGATCCTCGGGAGACCACAGCATGAACAGACTCCCTTCGCGGGCATGGGCGAAGGCCGCCCCGTGCCCGGCGCTGGCCCTGGCGGCCATCGGACTGCTCGGCGCACAGCCGTGCCAGGCCTTCACCTTCGGTAGCGAGGACGGCCTCTCGGGCAGTTTCGACTCGACCTTGTCCTACGGTTTCGCCAGTCGCCTGCAGTCATCCGACTGCCACCTGCTGGGCAGTGACAACGGTGGCTGCAACACCGGCACCGGCAATGAGCTGGGCCGCTACTACAACCTCGAGCGCGGCAATGGCTACGCCAACGCCGACATCAACTACGCCAACGCCGACGACGGCAGCCTCAACTACCACAAGCACGACGTGTTCTCCCAGGTGCTCAAGGGCACCCACGAACTGAGCCTGCGCTTCGGCGACGGTTGGAGCGCCCTGGGCAGGGTGGCCTGGGCGCGAGATTTCAAGATGGACGATACCCGTCGCAGCGACCTTCAAGGCCCGGCCCGACGCGACGCGACCCAGCGTTTCGACCTGCTCGACCTGTGGTTGGCGAAAAGCTTCGACCTCGGCGAGATGCCGGCCAAGGTCAAGCTCGGCAACCAGGTGATCAGCTGGGGCGCGGAGATGTTCATCAGCGGCGGCATCAACCAGATCAACGCCCTGAGCCTGCCCAAGTACCACACCCCGGGCACCCAGCTCAAAGAGGTGTTCATCCCGGCGCCCATGGCCTCGTTCAGCCTGGGCCTGAGCGATACCCTGAGCCTGGAGGGCTACTACCAGTTCAAGTGGAATGCCTACGGCCTGGACCCGGTGGGCAGCTACTTTTCCACCGTCGATATCGCCGGGGAAGGACGCCGGGCGATCTACTACCCGACGAACTATATCGAGGGCCTGCAACCGGGAGTCTGCGCAGGCACGCCGACGGGGCGCTGCGGCGATCCGCTGAGCAGCGGTCTGAGCCACGAGCAGATTGTCGCCAATGGCCTGGCGGTGCCCTATGGCGGCGAGCGCAAGGCCAGCAACGGCGGCCAGTACGGCGTGGCCCTGCGCTGGATGGCCGAGTCGATCGGCACCGAGTTCGGCCTGTTCTACCAGCGCTACCACGACAAGCTGTCCTTCGTCGGCTACACGGCGCGCAGCAACCCGGATGCCCTGGTGGTGGATGACTACTTCATCAACTACGGCGAGGACAAGGACCTGTTCGGCCTGTCCGTGAGTACCCTGGTGGGGCCGGTGGCGGTGGCCGGCGAGCTGTCGTTCCGGCCCCGCGACAGCGTGGCCATTGATCCCACCGTGCCCTTCGGCCAAGCCTTCAGCGGCGGCTACAACCGCTACAGCGTGTTCGACACCGGCGAGCACAAGGGTTTCGTCGAGACGCGCAAGTGGCAGGCCGATGTGAATGCCACCTACACCTTCTCGGGCAACGATCCGCTGGGCTTCATTCCCGATGCCCTGGGCGCCTCCGACGCGTTCCTGCTGGCCGAGGTGGCGGTGGTGCGCTATCCGGGCCTGGACCTGTCCGGCGAGGTGCCCTACGTGCTGCCGGACTACTCGCTGCCCGACCGCACCTCGTGGGGCTATGTGACCGAGTTCGGGGTCAACTACCCGAACCTGTTCGGCAGCGGCGTCACCGTCACCCCGCAACTGGACTTCAGCCACGACGTCAAGGGCACCACGCCCAACGCGATGCCCTTCGTCGAGGGGCGCAAGTCGCTGACCGCCTCCTTGCTGTTCAACCACCGCGACCGCTGGAAAGGCGGCCTGCAGTGGGTGCGCTACTGGGGCGGGGGCGACAACAACCTGATGGCCGATCGCGACTTCGTCAGCGGCAATATTTCCTACTCCTTCTGATCCGGCCGCCACGCGCTTGCACGGCGCGTGGCGGGGAGGCTATTCATGCTGGCTAATCTGGTCTCGGCGCTCGAGCGCCTGGTCTTTCGCCATCGCCTGGCGACCCTCGGCCTGCTGGCCGTGGTCACCCTGGTGATGGGCCTGTACGCCGCGCGTCTGGAGATGACGGCGGGCTTCGACAAACAGCTGCCGCAGCAGCACCCCTATATCAAGACGTTCAACCAGTACCGCGACGTGCTGTTCGGCGCCAACCGGGTCATCGTGGTGCTGCGGGCGCGCCATGGCGATATCTGGAACACGGCGGCGCTGACCCGTCTGCACGACCTGACCCAGACGCTGTTCTTCTTGCCGGGCATCGACCGGCGCAGCGTCACTTCGCTGTGGACGCCGAACACCCGCGCGGTGCAGATCACCGAGGAGGGGATGAAGGCCGAGGACGTGGTCGGCGGCGATGTCACCGTCGGCAACCTCGATGCCCGGGCCATCGCCGGCATTCGCGAACGCACCTTGGCCGGTGGCTTCGTCGGCAGCCTGGTGGCCAACGACCAGCGTGGGGCGATGGTGGTGGCCGAGCTGGCCGACCCGGACCCGGTGACGGGCAAACGCCTCGATTACCTAGCGTTCAGCCGTCAGTTGGAGCAGCAGGTGCGGGCGCGGTATGCCGACGCCGACTTCGACGTGCAGATCATCGGCTTCGCCAAGCAGATGGGCGATATCGGCGCCGGCGCCCGCAGCGTGGTCGAGTTCTTTGGCCTGGCTTTTGTACTCACGGCGCTGGCGGTCTACTGGTACACCCGCTCCTGGCGCCTGACGGCGCTGGCGCTGGTGTGCTCGCTGGTGTCGGTGGTGTGGCAGTTCGGTACCCTGACGCTGCTGGGCTTCGGCCTCGATCCGCTGGCGATCCTGGTGCCGTTCCTGGGGTTCGCCATCGGCGTGTCCCACGGCGTGCAACAGGTCAACTTCATCGCCAAGGAGGTCTGCGCCGGCGCCGATGGCATGACCGCCGCCCGGCGCAGCTTCGTCGGCCTGATGATCCCTGGCACCCTGGCCTTGATCACTGCCTTCGTCGGCTTTGCGACGTTGGTGCTGGTGCCGATCCCGATGATTCGCGAACTGGCCATCACCGCGTCGGTGGGGGTGGCCTACAAGATCGTCACCAACCTGGTGATGCTGCCGGTGCTGGCCAGCTACTGCCGTTTCGACGGGCGCTACGTGGCCAAGGTCGAGCGCCTGCGGGCGCGCCGCGAAGGGTTGATGACTGGCCTTGGGCGCATCGCCGAACCGCGCAACGCGCTGCGGATGACCGCGCTGGGCATTGGCCTGATGGCGCTGGCGGTGTGGCAGAGCCAGGGCCGGCACATTGGCCATGTGCTGCCGGGCGCGCCCGAGCTGCACGCCGACTCGCGCTACAACCAGGATGTGGAGCAGGTGGTCAGCCATTTCGCCCTGGGCCTGGACCTGTTCACCGTGGCCGTGCAGACCCCGGCGGGCGGTTGCTACCGGCATGACGTGATGGCCTATGTCGATCGCCTGACCTGGTACCTGGGCACCTTGCCCGGGGTGCTGTCGGCGCAGTCGCTGCCGGCCATGGCAAAGCTGGCGGCCTCGGGGGTCAATGAAGGCAACCCGAAATGGGCGGCGCTGCCGGTCGACGAGCTGTCCCTGGGCGAAACCGTGCGCCAGGTGCCTGAAGCATTGCGCCTGTTCGATGCCGACTGCACCGTGCTGCCGGTCAACCTGTACCTGGCCGATCACAAGGCCAGCACCCTCAAGCAGATAACCGCGGCCGTCGAGCAGTACCGCGAGCACCATGTGCTGCCTGGGCTGAGCGTGCGCCTGGCCAGCGGCAACGCCGGGGTGCAGGCCGCCACCAACGCGGTGGTGGAGGGCTCGGAGCTGCCGATGATGCTCTACGTGTACCTGACCATCGTGCTGCTGGTGGGGCTGGTGTACCGCGACTGGCGGGCCATGCTCGCCTGCTGCCTGCCGCTGACCCTGGCGACCTTCCTCGGGTATTGGTTCATGAAGGCCTTCGACATCGGCCTGACCGTGGCCACCCTCCCGGTGATGGTGCTGGCCGTGGGCGTGGGCGTGGATTACGCCTTCTACATCTACAACCGCCTGCAACTGCACCTGGCAGAGGGGCGCGACATCGTCGCCGCTTTCCAGCAGGCCCTGCGCGAAGTGGGCGTGGCCACGGTGTTCACCGCGCTGACGCTGTCGGTGGGGGTGGCCACCTGGTCGTTCTCGGCGCTGAAGTTCCAGGCCGACATGGGCCTGCTGCTGACCTTCATGTTCATGGCCAACATGCTGATGGCGGTGACCTTGCTGCCGGCGCTGGCCGTGGTCCTGGAAAGGCTGGTTCCGCGACGGGGGCCGGTTCGCGCGCCCCTGATCGCTCATTGAGAAGGGCTGAAGGATGAAGACTGTTCAGGTGTTGCCCTGGTTGCTGGGGTTGGTATGGACGGGGCAGGCCGTTGCGGCGCCGGCCATTGCCCTGAGCGATGTACGCCACGCGCCCCTGGTGGCGGTGGCGCGGGCCGGGGAAGGGTTGGTCGCGGTGGGCGACCACGGCGTGGTGGCGTTGTCCGCCGATGGCCAACAATGGCGCCAGGCGCGCAGCGTGCCGGTGGATGGTTTGCTGACCGCCGTGAGCTTCGTCGATCAGCACCAGGGCTGGGCGGTGGGGCATGGTGGCGTGCTGTTGCACAGTGTCGACGGCGGTCAGAACTGGACCTTGCAACAGCGCCTGGAGGGCAAGCCGGTGCTGTTGTCGGTGCTGTTCACCGACGCGCACCACGGCATGGTTGTGGGTGCCTATGGCTATGCGGCGCGCACGACCGACGGCGGCGTCAGCTGGCAGCCGATGCCGATCGGCGAGGAGGGCGACGACTTCCACCTCAATCAGGTGTTCCAGGCCGCCGATGCCAGCCTGTTCATCGTTGGCGAGGCCGGTCATGGCTACCGCTCGAGTGACCAGGGGGCTTCTTGGCAGGTGCTGGACACTGGCGTCAGTGGCTCGCTGTGGGCCGGCACCGGCCTGCGTGATGGCCGCGTCCTGCTGGCCGGCATGAGCGGGCGGGTGCTGCTGGGTGACAGCCATGGCCGCCACTGGCGCGTGCTCGACAGTGGCAGCCGCGAGGCGATCAGCGCCGTGACGCAACTGAATGACGGCCGGGTGGCGCTGGTGGGTAACTCAGGCCTGATGGCGATCTCCGATTCGCAGGTGACGCACTTCACCAGCGCACAACGGGAGGACCGTCTGAACCTGGCGGCCCTGGCCGCGCACTCCGGCCACCTGCTGCTGTTCGGCGCAGCGGGTGTGATCGATGGCGTGGCACCGGATGCCAAGGCAGCTGTCACCGCGCGCCAAGCCGCTGAAAATGCCCCTCGATAGACTCAAGCCCAGGCCGATCGCCTGTTGCGGAGCCCCTATGTTCAAGTGTTCCTTGCGTCATCTGCTGTGTGGTCTGTGGTTGTTCGCCGGCGCCGCCTCGGCACTGGCCGACTTCGTGCCGGAGCAGGCCCGTGTCGAAGTGCTGGGCGATCATCGCGAGCAGCACTGGTTCTGGATCTGGGGCAGCAATGCGCCCAACATGGTCGATGGCCGCGCCTACCTGTTCGACGACCAGGGCCGCAACCTCGGCCAGCTGAGCACCGGCATCTGGTCCAACGGCCTGCAGCTGGCGCACAGCCGCGACGAGCTGTATGCCACCGAGATCTACTTCAGCCGTGGCGTGCGCGGCCAGCGCAGCGATGTGGTCACGGTGTACGACGCCAGGACCCTCAGCCCCAAGCGCGAGATCGCGATTCCGGCCAAGCGCATGACCGCGCTGATCTCCACAGGCCTCAGCGTGCTGTCCGATGACGAGCGCTTCCTGCTGGTGCTCAACTTCACTCCGGCGCAGTCGATCTCGGTGGTGGACCTGGAGAAGGACCGGTTCGTCACCGAGGTGCCGATTCCCGGCTGCGCGTCGATCTACCCGGCCGGCCCTCGCGATTTCTATGCGATCTGCGGCAATGGCGGGTTCTTCCACCTGCGCCTGGATGAGCAGGGCCAGGTGGCGCTGCAGCAACGCACGCCCCCGGCTTTCGACCCGTTGCAGGACCTGCTGCTGACCACCGGCGTGCGCGATGGCGACACCTGGTATTTCGTCTCCCAGCACAACCGCGCCTATGCCCTGGACATGAGCGCCGACGGTGTGCGCCCGCGCAAGCAGTGGTCGTTGCTCAGTGACCAGGAGCGCGCCGATGGCTGGGGTATCGCCGGCAACCATGGCGTGGCCCTGCACCGGCAGAGCGGGCGCTTGTACGTACTGATGCACAAGGACAAGCCGGAGAACTACCAAAAGCCCGGCACCGAGGTGTGGGTGTTCGATGTGGCTACGCAGCAGCGGGTGTCGCGCCTGTCGCTCAAGGAGCAGAGCACCGCCATCGGCGTCAGCCAGGGCGCGCAACCACGGCTGTACAGCCTGGACTGGATGGTGCCGATGCCGAGCCTGTTCACCCTGTGGGTCTACCTGACCGAAGGCGAAGCCGGGTTGACCCCGCTGCTGCGCCAGGGCGTGAACCTGTACGACGCCGACAGCGGCGAGCACCTGCGCAGCGTCGGGGACATCCCCCTGGGTTTCCTCAATGTGGTGATGCCATGGTGACCGTCGAACTGCTGCAGGACCCCTTGGTGCATGTCGCCAGCGTCGGCGGGCTGGCCCTGCTGCTCGGCGCTGGTGCGCTGCACAAGCTGCACGATCCCCGGGCGTTCGCCGAGGTGCTGCAGCGCTATGCGCGCGTATTGGGCCGCTGGTGCGCGGCGCCGGTGTGGGCGCACCTGTTGCCGGTGCTGGACGTGTTGGCCGCCGCCGGCTTGCTGCTGAGCCTGTGGTGGCCGTTGGCGACGCTGCCCGCCGTGGTGTTGCTGGTGCTGTATGCCGGCGTGCTGGCGGCGGCCGTGGGCGAGGGTACATCCCTGGAAGACTGTGGCTGCCACTTCGGCGGCCGTCGCCAGCCGCCGTCCCGGGCGCTGGTCTGGCGCAACCTGCTGCTGGCGCTGGTCGCCGGCAACCTGCTGGCACCGATGAATGAACGCTTGCTGACCTGGTTCGACGGTTGCACCCTGGTGTTCGCCTTCGTCTGTGTCGCCGCCCTGTACCTGCTGGCCAACCAGCTGATCTCCAACCGTGCACTTCCGAGGCAACGGCCATGACCTATGCACTGATCATTTCCAGCCTGTTGTCCTGGGCGATCATCCTGATGCTGATCCTTGCCGTGTGGGCCCTGGCGCGCCAGGTCGGGCTGCTGCATGAACGCATCCAGCCGGTGGGGGCGCTGTCCCTGGGCAAGGCGATCAAGGCCGGTGACACGGCGCCCGTGTTCACCCTGCCGAGTCTGACCGGGGGCTCGGTCAGACTCGGCGGCGCCAGCGGGCAAGGGCAGGGCACCTTGCTGTTCTTCCTCTCCGAAACATGCCCGGTGTGCAAGACGCTGCTGCCGGTGCTCGATGCGCTGCGCCGCCAGGAACGCCTGAGGGTTGTGCTGGCCAGCGATGGCGCCGCCGACGAGCACCTGGCCTTCATTGCCGCCCATGGTCTGCAGGCATTCCCCTACCTGCTGTCGCGGGAAGTGGGCGTGGCCTACCAGATCAGCAAGCTGCCCTACGGCGTGCTGATCGACGAGCACGGCAGCGTTGCCAGCCATGGCCTGGTCAACACCCGCGAGCACCTGGAAAGCCTGCTGGAGGCACGGCGCCTGGGGCATGCCACGGTCCAGGCGTACAACGCGGCGCAACAGGAGCTGCAGCCATGACGATCCGTTGGTTCGACGAGGCCACCCAACTGCTGACCCGCCGTGTCGCCCGCGGCACTTCGCGCCGGGGCTTTCTCGGCGGCCTGGGCACCTTGCTGGTCGGCGCCGGGGCGACCACCCTGCTGCCGGTGTTTCGCGGCGGCGCCTTTGCCCAGTCCAGCACCGCTCTGCAGGAGTCGGGCGACCCGAACAGTTGCGAGTACTGGCGCCACTGCGCCATTGACGGTTTCCTCTGTGGCTGCTGCGGTGGTTCCTCCAGCAGTTGCCCGCCGGGCACCGTGCGCTCGGACATCACCTGGATCGGCACCTGCCGCAATCCCACCGACGGCAAGGACTACGTGATCTCGTACAACGACTGCTGCGGCAAGAGCAACTGCGGCCGCTGCGTGTGCCAGCGCGACCAGGGCGACACGCCGCTGTACCGCCCGCAGAGCTCCAACGACCTCAACTGGTGCTCCGGCAGTCAGGCGGACATGCCGTACCACTGCTCGCTGTCGGTGGTGATCGGGGTCAAGGAGTAGCGCATGGCCGTGCGCCGGATAGGCCTGCTGACGTTGGCCGTGCTGCTGCTTGCCGGCAACGCCCAGGCCACCGAGCCCCGCCAGTTCGACTACATGCTCAACTGCCAGGGCTGCCACCTGCCCGACGGCAGTGGCAACCCGGGGCGCAGCGTGCCGGCGTTTCCCGGGCAACTGGGCAAGTTCCTCGGGGTGCCCGGGGGACGCGAGTACCTGGTACAGGTGCCGGGTTCGGCCTTGTCGGGGCTGTCGGACGAAGCCCTGGCCGGTGTTCTCAACTGGATGCTGGCGCGCTTCGACGCCCGGCATCTGCCCGCTGATTTCAAACCCTATACCGGTGTCGAGGTGCGGCAGTGGCGCGGGGCGGTGCCCGCCGATGTCGAGACCACGCGCAATCGCCTGCTGCAACGCATCACTGAACAAGAACAACGATCAGGGAACCCCGACCGATGAAGCAATGCCTTTACGCTGGCCTGCTGGCCATGACCGCGGCCTTCGCCGCCCACGCCGAAGCGATACCGACCCAGGCCGCCACCTGCGTGGCCTGCCACGGTGCCCAGGGCCAGGGCAACCCCGCGCTCGGCGCGCCGCGGCTGGCCGGCCAGCAGGTCGAATACCTGCTCACCCAGCTGCGCGACTTCAAGGCCGGACGCCGTGGCTATGCCGCCGCAGACACCCATGGCGCACAGATGCGCGCCATCGCCACGACGATAGGTGATGGCGACCAGGAACCGCTGGCGCGCTACTTCGCAGGGCTGGGCGGTACTTCCAGCGCTGCGTCAGCGGTGCCCGCCGGTCAAGGCCAGGCGCTGTACCAGGGCACCTGCGCCGCTTGCCACGGGCCGCGGGCAGAGGGCTTCGCGCACTTGAAAACGCCCAATCTGCGTGTGCTTGACCGGGTCTATCTGGAGCGCCAGTTGACGGCGTTCAGCGATGGGACACGAGGGGGCGAGCAGCATGGCAGCGAGCTGGCGATCTGGATGCGCGGCATTGCCTTGCAGCTGCATGACGAGGGGCAGCGGCAGGTGTTGATCGATTACATCGTCAGTCCATGAATCGGGGCTGCTGCGCAGCCCCTTTCGCGGCACGAGGCCGCTCCTACAGGGACCGCGTAGGCCCACTGTCCCACTCCAACGGAAATACCTCCTACCATGCCATCACCCAAGTTTCTCAAGGGTTTTCGCCACGAACTGGCCAACCGCGCCTTCGCCCTGGCGGCGGTCCGGCGCATGGCTTCGCGCTTGCAAGGCCAGCCGTCCCATCCATTCTGGAAGACCTACGCCGATCTCGAACGCTTCAATCAGCCGCGCTACCAGGCTGCCGCCGACCGCTGGGGGCTGGATACCACGCCCGGCGTGCTGACACGGCTCAAGGCCTGGCTGCTGTCCTCGGTCCCGCGGCCCCTGCAAGGCCTGCTGCTGCGCATCGTCCACCACGAGACGGTGAAGTACATGGCCTGGCTGCAAGGCCTGCGCAAGATCGGCCCCGCGGATGCGCAGCGCTTCCTCGACTACATGATCGACCAGGAGCAACTGCAGCTGGACATGATGCGCATGGCGCTCAATGGGCGCTACCGCGACGTGGTGCGCCAGGCCGATACCTTCTTCCTCAAGTACAACGGTGTGCGGCTGCTGGCCGAACACCCCTTGCCACCTGCCACCGCGGAGCTGCCATGAACGTCCTGATCGTCCATGCCCACAACGAACCCCAGTCCTTCAACAGTGCCATGGCCCACCTGGCCGTGGAGGTCCTCGAGGACCAGGGCCACAGCGTGCAGCTGTCGGACCTGTATGCAATGGGCTTCAACCCGGTCGCCAGCGCCGATGACTTCCGCCAGCGCGCCAATGCCGACTACCTGGTCTATGCCCTGGAGCAGCGCCATGCGGTCAACAACGGCACCCTGGCCGCGGACATCGCCACGGAGCTGGACAAGATCCGCTGGGCCGACCTGATCATCCTCAACTTCCCCATCTACTGGTTCAGCATGCCGGCCATCCTCAAGGGCTGGATCGACCGGGTGTTCGTTTCCGGCTACTGCTATGGCGGCACGCGCATCTACGACCGTGGCGGGCTCAAGGGCAAGCGGGCGATGCTCAGTTTCTCCCTGGGCGGGCAGGCCCACATGTTCGGGCCGGATGCGGTGCATGGCGAACTCGACGCGATGTTGCGCCCGATCCAGCGCGGGGTGCTGGGCTATGTCGGGTTGTCGGTGCTGCCGCCGTTCGTGGCGTTCCATGTGCCCTACATCAGCGAGCAGGCGCGCGAGCAGTATCTGGCGCAGTACCGCGAGCATCTGCTGACGCTCGATGAGCGAGCGCCGTTGGTGTTCCCGTCGCTGGATGATTTCGATGCGACCTTGCACCCAAGGGTCCTGTGAAGGGGAGCGCTACTCATGTCTATTGAGGTCGAGCGTTGCGAAGGCATCGCGTTTCTCACCCTGGATCAGCCGCAGCGGCGCAACAGCTTCGACCTGCCCATGGCGGTCGCCCTGCGCGATGCCGTACGCAGTCTGGCGCTGGAGCCGCCGAAGGTGGTGGTGCTGCGCAGCCGGGGTGAGCACTTCTCGGTCGGCGGTGACGTCCACCACTTCCAGCACCTGCTGCAAGGTTCGCCCGACGCCCGCAGCGCAGGTGCCGCGCAGCTGGTCGGCGCGGTGAACGAGGCGGTGCTCGGGCTGACAAACCTGCCATGCCCGGTGCTGGGTCTGCTCAATGGCGCCGTGGCCGGCTTCGGCCTGTCCCTGGCACTGGGTTGCGATTTGCTGGTGGCCGCCGAGGACGCTCGACTGGTCTACGCCTACGGTGCCATCGGCATCACCCCGGACGGCGGCGGCAGCTGGCACCTGCCGCGCCATGTCGGGCTGCACCGCGCACTGGCCCTGGCGTTGTTGAACAGGCCCTTGTCGGCGCAGGAGGCCCAGGCACTCGGGTTGGTGGTCGAGGTGGTGCCCGCCGCTGCCTTGCCGGCCACCGGCCTGGCGCTGGCCAGGCGCCTGGCCGGCGCCGCCGCCGCTGCGCAGACGGGGGCCAAGCGGTTGCTGCGCGCAGGCCTGGAGGGCGATCTGGCCAGCGCGCTGGACCGGGAGCGAGGCGTGTTCGTGAGCCTCTGCGCCAGTGATGATTTCGCCGAGGGGGTGGAGGCTTTCTGTGAGCGCCGTCCGGCGTCCTTTGGCTAGAAAGCCCATTGTTTTGCAGGGCTGTGAAAATCGTTGGAGGGGAGGTTGGCGGATCCTCGCCAGAGCCACTGCTGCAAGACAGCGCGCCAGATCCAGCCTCCATTCGAACCCCATTTCCGGAGTGGGGCAGCGTTCTGTTACAGTCGCCGCCTCACTTTATCGGTCCGGGGATGTACAAGGATGTCGCTTCACGATTGGTTCGGCTTTGTCGTCGTCTCGATGCTGGTGACCCTGTCGCCAGGCCCAGGGGTCATCATGGCCCTGTCCAACTCGTTGTCCCACGGACCGAGGCGGGCAATGCTCGGTTCGCTCGGCAACGCCTTCGGCCTGCTGGTGGTGTCCACCGCCACCAGTGCCGGCCTCGGGGTGCTGCTGCAAACCTCGGCCACGGCCTTCCTGCTGCTCAAGGTGCTCGGCGCGAGCTACCTGATCTACCTGGGCCTCAAGCAGTGGAAGAGTCGCACCAGCGCCTTTGACCAGCTGGAGCAGCCGACCAAGGCCATCGCCAGCAATCGCCGGCTGCTGCTCAACGGCGTGACGGTGGCGCTGACCAATCCGAAGGCGATCCTGTTCTTCGCCGCCTTCCTGCCGCAGTTCATGCGCACAGGCCACGGCGCCGAAGGCCAGCTCGGTCTGTTGGTGGTCACCTTCGCCCTGTGCTCGATGCTCTCCCACGCCTTCTATGTCACCCTGGCCCAGGCCTTGAAACGCCAGCTGGCCGCACCGAACCGCGCGCGCCTGATGAACCGCCTGTTCGGCGTGTCGTTCATGACGCTGGGGGCCAGCCTGTTCACTGTTCAGGCCAAGACAGCCTGAAGCAAACGTCTCCAATAGGTATACCGCCATGGCACAAGCCACCGACCAGGCCTTCTACGACCGCGCCGACGCGCATATCGAACTGGCCAACCAGCAGATCGAAAAGCTCGAGGACCTCGGCAAGGTCAGCGCTTCGATGACCTTCGCCGCCAGTCGCTTCAATGCCTGGATGACGGCACGCAGTTTCAAGTCGGCGCAGGAGATGGCCGCGGCGCGGGAGGAGCTGCTGAAGTACTTCTGCGAGCAGTACCGGATGATGCTCGAGGACAACCTCGATGAACATATCCAGCAGTTCGACCGCTATGTGCTGGGCAAGGACAGCTGAGGTCCGCCCAGAAAATCTGGCCATCTTCACACGACCTTGACAATCGCTGGAAGGAACGTTGACAGAGCCTCGCTAAAGTTCGCCCCCGTTGAAATGCACCGCGCAATGCCGGTGCGTATTCCGTGGTGTCGAAAACCTTATCCAGCGAGTCATGATCATGTTCGAATCAACGTCCATCAGGAAGATACTGGGCACTTCGCTTGCCCTCAACGCGGCGCTTGCCTGCAGCCAGGCCAGCGCCCAGGAAAAGACTGCAGCGGACATCATCTGGGGCGACGAGACCCAGGTCAGCGCAGGCTTCGCCCTGCATGCCGCGCCGCGCTACATGGGCGCGAAGGGCAGCCAGGGCCACCTGTTGCCATCGGTGACCCTCCAGCGCGGCATCTTCTTCGCCGACAGCCTCAAGGGCGTGGGCGTCCAGCACCAGTTCGACAGCGGCTTCAGTGCCAGCCTCTCGGTTGGCTACGACTTCGGCCGTGCCGACGGTGACAGCAAGTACCGCGATGGCTCGGACCATTTGAAAGGCATGGGCGAGGTAGGCGGTGCGACGGTGGTCGACATCAACCTGGCCCAGCAGGTCCTACCCTGGCTTGCGATCACCGCCGATGCCGAGCTGCGTACCGGTGGCTACAAGCGCGGCAACCGCTATCAGTTCGGCCTGCTGAGCACGCTGCACCACAACGACGCCGACACGGTCACCCTGGGCGTCAACGCCCATGCCGGGCAGGCCAGGTACAACCAGACCTACTTCGGCGTCACCGGCCAGCAAAGCGCCAACACCGATTTCGATCGATTCAAGGCCGACCAGGGCATCTACGCCTACTCGGGCGAGCTGTCGTGGATGCACCGGTTCGACCCGCACTGGTCGACCATCGCCAGCGTGAACGTGATGCACTACACCGATCAGGTCCGCCACAGCCCGATCATCCGCCAGGATACGCCGGTCACCTCGACCGTCGGGGTGCAGTACGCGTTCTGACTCAGGCCTGCGGGAGGAACGCCTCCTCGATGAAGGTTTCCAGCGCCTGCGCTTCGATGATCTCGATCGAGAAATGCCCGAAACGCTTCGGCAGCCAGATGATGCGAGCACCGGCAGGCGACTGCAGGTGCTCGCGCGCCAGCGGCTTGCCGTTCTCGTCCTCGGGCTGGACGCCGTTGGCCGTCAGTTGGTCATAGGCCTGTTCGATGTCCGGGGTGGAGTAGCAATGGCGGTAGATCATCCCTTCGCCGTGAGTATCGAGCAGGGTCTTGAGGTTGCCCGCCAGCGGCTGGACCAGCATGAAGCGCTCCTGGCCGATCCGGGCGATGGCATAGTGCACATGCAGGCCGCCGCGCTCCCAGGCGAGCGTGCGCGAGATCTCGGCGCCCAGCACCTGCGCGTAGTAGCTGCAGGCGGCCTGCAGGTCGGCGACCAGCACATCCACGTGGCTGAATTTCAGGTCCATCGCATCGCTCGCTATCTCGGCAGGTGTTGTCATCATCAGGCTCAGGGCTGTGCGGGGGAGGCGCTGTCTGCGCTGGCCTGCTCGGCGCCCAGGCTGGCTTCGGCCGCCAGCTTCAGCCGGTCGGCCTTGCAGATGTAGGTGTTGCGTTTTTTCGGCGCCAGTTTGGCGCTGGCCTTCTTGGCGTGGGCTTTCAACAGCTGGTTGATCTTTTTACGACGGTTCATGTTTTTCGCTTCATTGGCGCCTGGTGGTACGGCAGGGACGAACGATACAACAAAGTGCCACTGACGAATCGTCATATTCGCGCTACACCATCACCTGACGGGTTTGCACGAACGGCAGGCACGGAGCCTGTCGAACCCGACAAGGAGGTCATCATGCAAGGATCACCACGGCATTGCGCCTGGGCTAAAACACTACTCTGGGGCTGGCTGGCCGCAGCCTCGCCGATCTTCGCCGAGGAAATCTGCGCGTTGCCCGACGTCGTCGAGCCCGCGCCGGTGCGCCCGGTGGACTACGTCAACAAGGACCTGCCCACCGACTACCTGGCGCTGGTGCTGTCCTGGTCGCCGGAGCACTGCGAGACCCAGCGCAACAAGCCCAAGGCGCAACGGGACAAGCATGCCTTCCAGTGCTTCTCGGGCAATCGCTTCGAATGGGTGGTGCATGGCCTGTGGCCGCAGAACCGCTATGCCAAGTCCAACCAGGACCATCCGCGCAACTGCCAGAGTGTCGGCTCGCTGCCGGCGCCACTGGTCAGGCAGCACCTGTGCATGATGCCGGGGCCGGACCTGATGCAGAACGAATGGCAGGCCCACGGCACCTGTGGCTGGTCGTCCGCCGACCGCTACTTCGCCGATATCCAGCGGGTGTACGACACGCTGCGCCGTCCCGACACGCAAGCCATGCTCGGCAGCGACCCTGGCCCCAATCAACTGGTGAACGCCAAGGTCAGCGACATCAAGCAGGCCTTCCTGGCCCGCAACCCCGCATTGCCGGCACAGAGCCTGCGGGTCTCGGTGGGGTCGGGCAACCGCCTGAAGGAGCTCTGGGTGTGCCTGGACAAGCAGCTCGCCCCGATCCCGTGCCCGAGCGGCGGGACCCCCGACAATCAGCAGATCAAGGTCAGGACGCCGTTCCAGTGACCGGCCTACAGGGTCATGCGCCGCCTGGGCATGTAGGTGATTTGCTCCCTGATGGGTAGGAGAAGCATAGCGACACTGTATAAATGTCCAGTATTCATTGGGGTTTCTCCCAACGGTCGGCTTCAGTGCGCAAAATCGCCCCGTGGACAATAAATCCAGCTCCGTTAGTTTGAAGGCCTCTCCTTCGGAAAGGGAGAGTTCTCAAATCAAATGGAGCTATGAACATGAACCAACCACAAAACCAGAACCCACTCCGCCACGGCCGCGTCACTTCCCCGGCCTCCCGCGGCGCTGTTGCCATCGATCTCGGCGTCCTGAGCGGCTGGCAGGTCGACGAAATGGAAGGCGGCAAGAACTTCCCGGCCCTGGCGGCCGGCCCGTTCCCCGCGCCGTTCCAGTCGGACAACCCGAGCGTCGCCCCACCCGCCGACGGCTACATCCTCAGCGGTGGCAAGACCGACGCCCGCGACTGCGTCAACTTCACCGACGAGGAGATGAGCAAGAAGCTCAACCGCGCCTTCACCTGGCCGCTGGTCAACGTCGACCCCGGGCAGCTGTTCAAGGTGACCTGGCGCTACACCGCGCCGCACACCACCCGCGGCTACCGCTGGCTGATCACTAAGGACGGCTGGGACCCGAAACAGCGCATCACCCGTGCGCAACTGGAGGACAAACCGTTCGCCGAGGACTTCTACCCGCAGGTGCCGTACTACAGCCATGCCGGCGAGCTGAAGGCCAAGGTCGACCATGAAGTGAAGCTGCCGGCCAACAAGAAGGGCCGTCATGTGATCGTCCTGATGTGGATCGTCGCCAACACCGGCAACGCCTTCTACCAGGCCTTCGACGTCGACTTCAAGTAAGTCCGCGGATCTTCCACACGTTCTAAAGGATTGGAACATGTCAAAGATTGACTTTACCCAACTGAAGGCCGCGCGCGACGACGCCGCCTCGCGCATGCCCAGCCTCGAGGGCAAGAAGATCCTCATGGGCTATTGGCACAACTGGCCGGCGGGCCCTGCGGACGGCTACCAGCGCGGGCAGTTCGCCAACATGAGCCTGGAGGAGGTGCCGCGCGACTACAACGTGGTGGCCGTGGCGTTCATGAAAGGCAGCGGCATCCCGACCTTCAAGCCGTACAACCTGTCCGATGCCGAGTTCCGCCGCCAGGTCGGCGTGCTCAACAGCCAGGGCAGGGCGGTGCTGATGTCGCTGGGCGGTGCCGATGCGCATATCGCGCTGAACCCGGGCCACGAACAGCCGCTGGCCAATGAAATCATCCGCCTGGTGGAAACCTACGGTTTCGACGGGCTGGACATCGATCTTGAACAGAGCGCGATCGACTTCGCCGCCAACAAGACTGTCCTGCCCGCCGCGCTGAAGCTGGTGAAGGATCACTATGCCGCCGAGGGCAAGCATTTCATCATCAGCATGGCACCGGAGTTCCCCTACCTGACCAGCGCCGGGCGCTACGTCGACTACCTCAAGGCACTGGAGGGGTACTACGACTTCATCGCCCCGCAGTTCTACAACCAGGGTGGCGACGGGCTGTGGGTGCAGGAGGCCAACAACGGCAGGGGCGCCTGGATCGCCCAGAACAACGATGCGCTCAAAGAGGACTTCCTCTTCTACCTGACCGAAAGCCTGGTCAGCGGCACCCGCGGCTTCACCCGTATCCCGGCCGACAAGTTCGTCATCGGCCTGCCGGCCAACGTCGATGCCGCCGCCACCGGCTATGTGGTCAACCCGACGGCGGTGACCAACGCGTTCAAGCGCCTGTACGCCAAGGGCGTGTCGATCAAGGGCCTGATGACCTGGTCGGTCAACTGGGACAACGGGGTCAACAAGGACCATGTGCCCTACAACCAGGAGTTCAGCCGACGCTACGGGCCGCTGATCAACGGCACCAAGGCGCCTGCACGCACCCGCAAGGCACCGACCGGCGCCTGATCGAACCCGCATCGGGCAGACGTGCCTGATGCCCGGCAGTCGAGGCCTGCCGACGTGATCGATCGATGAGAATCCGATGCCGCAAGGCATCGGATTTTTTGTGGTCTGCAGGACTGCAAGCCATATGTCCGAAAATGGCGAGCCTCAAGCGCATCCAGGGCATAGGATGTCGCTCATGACCAACCTCATCGATTCCCCCGAAAGCGACGCCTGCTACCTGGCCTTGAAAGCGCACGACGCGCGCTTCGATGGCGCCTTCTTCGCCGCAGTCACCAGCACCGGCATCTATTGCCGGCCGGTGTGCCGGGTGAAGACGCCACGGCGCGAAAACCTGCGTTTCTACCGGCATGCCGCCCAGGCCGAGGCGGCGGGCTTCAGGCCGTGCCTGCGCTGCCGCCCTGAGCTGGCGCCGCGCGCGGCGGCGTGGAGCACCGAGGATGCCTCGCGGATCCTGGCCGTGCAGGCGGCACGCATGCTGGACGAGCCGCAGGGCGTGCGCACGATGGTCGACATCGCCCGCCACCTGGGGGTGAGCGACCGTCACCTGCGACGCATCTTCGAGGCGCATTTCGGGGTCTCGCCACTGCAGTACCTGCAGACACGTCGGCTGCTGGCGGCCAAGCAACTGATCGCCGACACGCAATTGCCGATGACCCAGGTGGCGTTGGCCAGTGGCTTTGGCAGTGTGCGGCGCTTCAACGATGCGTTCTCCCAGCATTACGGCCTGAACCCCAGCGCGTTGCGCCGCGCCCGCTCGACCGCCAATGGGCATGGGGTGAGCATTCGCCTGGGCTGGCGCCCGCCCTATGACGTGGAGGCGATGCTGGGTTTCCTGCGCCTGCGCGCCATCCCGGGCCTGGAATGGGTGGAGGGCCGGCAGTACATGCGTACCCTGCGCCTCGTGCAAGGCCAGCAGGCGTGCAGCGGCTGGCTCAGTGTGAGCCTTGACGACCAGCGTGCCCAGGCGCAGGTGACCATCAGTGACAGCCTGGCAGGCGTGCTGCCCACGCTGATCAACCGCGTGCGGGCCGCGTTCGACCTGGATGCCGACCCGCTGGCGATCCACAGTGTGTTGCAGGCCACGTTCCCGGCGAGCGAAGGCATGCGTGTGCCCGGTACGCTGGACGGTTTCGAGCTGGCGGTGCGTGCCGTGCTTGGCCAGCAGATCACCGTGGCCGCAGCGCGCACACTGGGCGCGCGCCTGGTCGGCGTCTTTGGCGAGTCCATCCAGACCCCCGTTGCAGCGCTGGACCGTCTGTTCCCCACGCCAGCCAGCCTGGCGGCGGCCAGCGGCGATGCCCTTGGCTGCCTGGGCATCACGCGCCAGCGCCAGGGCGCGCTCAAGGCCCTGGCCGAGGCCGTGGGGGAGGGGCGCCTGGTGCTGAGCCCCGGCGTCGATGTCGCGGCCACCTGCGCCCAGTTGCGCGCCTTGCCCGGCATCGGCGACTGGACGGCCCAGTACATCGCCTTGCGCGCGTTGCGCTGGCCCGATGCGTTTCCGGCGGGTGACGTGGCACTGCACAAGGCCCTGGGTGTCAACAGCGCCAAGGCCGCGATACAGGCCGCGCAGGATTGGCGGCCCTGGCGTGGCTATGCGGTGCTGCGTGCCTGGCAGGGGCTGGCAGGCGCGGCGCGTCCGTGAGTGTCTTGGCGAGCGCTGTGTGGCGGGCTCAGGGATCCTGCGGATCATGCCCCAATGATTGCAGGAACAACGAGAACAACTCCGGTTGCGATGAAATATCCAGCTTGGCGTAGAGATGCCGGCGATGGACCTTGATGGTTTCCGGGGAAATGGCCAGGCGCTCGGCCATGGTCTTGGATGAATACCCCCGCAGGATCAGCCGGGCAATCTCCAGCTCGCGCTCGGACAATACCTTGGCCCCGAACAGGCTCATGGCGTCGCGCACCTGATGGGCCATGCCTGCCACGGGCGCTGGGCGCAGGCTCTGCTGCAGCCAGTGCTGGGCCATCAGCGCGACCACCCACGGGCACACCACCGCCAGCAAGCCATGGCTGGCGCTGTCGAACCGCTCGCGGCGTCCCAGCGACAGCGACAGGGCGCCACTGTCAGCCAACTGCACGATGAACTGCACCTCGTCTTCCAGCACATGATCGTGGAAGTACTTGAGGTAGTACTCACTCTGGCGAAACTGGTCCGGTGCCACTTCCTCGAGCCGGTGCAGGCCGTCGCCGATGCGCTCCTGGCAGGCCTGGTAGAACGGGTCGAGCTGGTACAGGCCGCTCAGGTACAGGGCCATGGCCTCGGGGTTGCCTTCGCCCCGGGCATCGAAGATCTCCAGCGCCCGGGGCAGGCCGGCGCGGGGGTAGAACATCGCCAGCGCGTTGTCGAACGCCAGCCACTGCTGCAACAGCAGGATCAACTGGCGCCAGAAACGCGGCTGGCCGATCTGCTCGACGGTGCGGGCGAGGCCTGCGTGGGTGCTGGCTTCGGTGAACAGGTTGTGCATGAGACCCCATTGCTGGCGACTGTTACTAGTCAGTTGGCTGGAGTGAGGGGGCGTGGGAGCGGGCTTGCCCCGCGATATCGCAGGGGGGCCTGACGCGACGCCATCGCGGGGCCAGCCCGCTCCCACAAGATTTGACCTGCGATTGTGCAGTCTCGTGAGGTTTCCCGGTCCCCGTCAAGAGGCGTACCCCCTTTAGGTAATTGGCCCAATCGCTGCGCCAGCCTACATTCCAGCCCAGGTCCTGCGGCCGCGTGACCGGTTTTCCCCTCACAACCAATAACAACCAGAGGAAAAACGCCATGAGCTCCAGCGCAGCGCCCACGGGCGCACTCCAGCAACGGCTGGGGGTGTTCGACGTGGTCGCCATCACCGTGTCGGCGGTGACCCCGGCCAGTTCCGTGTTCGTCATCGCCCCGTTCGCCATCCAGCAGGCCGGCAGCGGCGCCTTTCTCTCGTTCATCATGGCCGCGGTCCTGGCGCTGATGTTCGCCTGGTGCTACGCCGAGCTGGGGCGTGCCCACAGCTCCGCCGGTGGCGAATACGTGTACGCCAAGCGGGTGTTCGGCGGGCTGGCCGGCTACGCCACCTTCCTCACCGTGCTGGCTTCGATGCTGTTCATCCCGCCGGTGCTCGCCGCCGGTGCCGCCACCTACCTGAACAACGCCCTGGGCACCAGGTTCGACACCCAGGCGGTGGCCCTGGTGATCGTGGTGTCGAGCTATGCGCTGGGTATTCTCAATATTCGCCTGAACGCCTGGATCACCGGGTTGTTCCTGTTCTGCGAAGTCGCCGCGTTGCTGGTGATCGTGACACTGGGTTTCGGCAATGCCAGCCAGCCGGTGGCGAGCCTGCTGCAACCACAGATGCTCGAGCAGGGCCGCCTGGTCGTCGCGCCCTGGGCGCTGGTGCTGGGGGCGGTGGGCATGGCCCTGTTCGCCTTCAACGGCTACGGTGGCGCGGTGCTGCTGGCCGAGGACATGAAGGACCGTGGCCGTACCGTGCACCGGGCGGTGCTGTGGTCGTTGGTGGTCGTGGTGGCGATCGAGGTGATTCCGCTGGCGGCGCTGCTGATTGGCGCGCCGTCGCTGCAGGCGATGCTGGCCAGCGGCGACCCGATCGGCTACCTGCTCACCGCCCACGGCAACCAGACCCTGGCGCGGCTGGTGAGTGCCGGGATCTTCCTCTCGGTGTTCAACGCCATCGTCGCCATCGTCATCCAGGTCGGTCGGGTGGTGTACAGCAGCGGCCGCGATGCGATCTGGACGCCCACCCTCAACCGTGCCTTCACGCTGATTCATCCGCGCTGGGAGTCGCCGTGGCTGGCGACCCTGTTCCTGGCCGTGCCGTCGGCGTTGCTGAGCCTGTCCGGCAGCCTGGAGCAACTGACCTCGTTCACCGTGCTGCTGTTGCTGCTGATCTACCTGGTGGTGGCGGCCTGCGCGCTGTGCAGCCGGGTACTGCGACGCGACCGCGAGCACCCGTACCGCATGCCGCTGTGGCCATTGCCGGCGCTGCTGGCAGTCAGTGGCGCCGGCTGGCTGCTGGTGACCTTGCTACGCGAAGCATCGCTGCGCGACCTGTCGATCATTCTCGGGCTGCTGGCTTTGTCGGTGACGCTGTACAGCACCCACGGCCGGCTCAGCCCGACCTTCCAGAAATTATGAGCAACCAAGGAGTACACATGCGTGCGCGTCAACTGGGCATCACCCTCGGCCACGGCACCCCGGGCCCGTTCAATGCCATCACCGACGTACCGGGGGTGCGGGTCGGCCACAGCACCCTGATCGATGAACAGCGCCCGGCGCCGATCCGCACCGGGGTGACGCTGATCGAGCCGCGTGCGGGCGCGGCCCGGCAGCAACCCTGCTTTGCCGGTTGCCATGTGCTCAACGGCAACGGCGACGCCACGGGGCTGGAGTGGATCCGCGAGGCCGGGCTGCTGACCACGCCGATCGCCATCACCAACACCCACAGCGTCGGCGTGGTGCGCGACGCGCTGATCGCCGCCGAGCGCGAGCGTCTGCCGGACGACGCGGTGTACTGGTGCATGCCGGTGGTGATGGAAACCTACGATGGCCTGCTCAATGACATCTGGGGCCAGCACGTGACCCCAGCGCAGGTGCGCCAGGCGCAGCAGGCCGCGGAGTCAGGCCCGGTGCAGGAAGGCCCGGTGGGTGGCGGCACGGGGATGATCTGCCACGAGTTCAAGGGTGGCATCGGCACCGCCTCGCGGCGCCTGGAGGACGGGCAGGGGGGCTGGACCGTCGGTGTCCTGGTCCAGGCCAACCATGGCCAGCGACGCGAGCTGCGGGTCGACGGGTACCCGGTCGGGCGCCAGCTGGGGCATCTGCCGTCGCCCTTCGCCGAGGCCGAGGCGGGCACTCCGGGGATGGGCTCGATCGTGGTGGTGATCGCCACCGACGCGCCCTTGCTGCCGCACCAGTGCCAGCGCCTGGCGCAGCGGGCGTCGATCGGCATCGCCCGCACCGGTGGCGGTACCGAGGACTCCAGCGGCGATATCTTCCTGGCGTTTTCCACCGGCAACCAGGGATTGCCGCCCGCTGACTACGGGCGCAAGGGGCTGGCCCAGTGCACAGGCGTGCAGATGCTCAACAACGACCATATCTCGGGGTTGTTCATGGCGGCGGCGGAAGCGGTGGAGGAGGCGATCGTCAATGCCTTGCTGGCGGGGAGGACGATGCAGGGCAAGGGCGGGGTGGTGGTGCCGGCGCTGGAGGGGGATTTGCTGTTGACGGCGTTGCACGAGGCGGGGTGGAAGCCTCGCAACTAGCAGTACCGTTCCCCTCTGTAGGAGCGGCCTTGTGCCGCGAAAGGGCTGCAACGCAGCCCCAGGATCTCAGTGTTAATGCAAAAATCGCTGGGGCCGCTCCGCGCCCCTTTCGCGGCGCAAGGCCGCTCCTACATAGGGTGTTAACGTTACGAGCGGGCACCTGCCAAGGCAGCACTACCACCCCGCGATACCCGCAACGCCACCAGGCTGCCGACCACGATCAATCCCGCCAGCGCATACAGCGCCGCATCGGTCGAACCGGTCTGGTCCTTGATGAACCCCACCAGGTAAGGGCTGAGGAAACCGGCCATCTGCCCCACCGAGTTGATGATCGCCAGGCCCGCCACGGCGGTGCCGGCGGTCAGCAGCGTGGTCGGCATCGGCCAGAACATCGGCAGGCCGGTCAGCGCGCCCATGGTGGCGATGGACAGGCCGAGGATGGCGATGGGTGGGTTGCCGGCGAAGTTCACCGCGATAAGCAGGCCCAGGGCACCCATCAGCATCGGCACCACAAGGTGCCAGCGGCGCTCGTTGCGCAGGTCCGCCGAACGGCCGACCAGGATCATGAACACACCCGCCAACAGGTACGGGATGGCGCTCAGCCAGCCGATCAGCAGCGGGTTGTCGAAGCCCATGTTCTTGATGATCGACGGCAGCCAGAAGTTGATGGCGTAGACGCCGCTCTGGATGCAGAAGTAGACGAAACCGAAGGTCCAGATCAGCGGGTTGGTCAGCACCGACAGCACGCTGTCACCGCGGGTGGCCGGCTTGCTGGCGGCGTCGGCCTCGAGGTCCGCCTCGATCAGCTGGCGCTCTGCCGGGCTCAGCCACTTGGCGGTCTGGTAGCCGTCGCTGAGCAGCACGATGGCCAGCGCGCCGAGCACCACGGTGGGCAGCCCCTGGATCAGGAACATCCACTGCCAGCCGGCCAGGCCATGCTGGCCGGCGGCAAAGTGCTCGAGGATCCAGCCGGAGAATGGTCCGCCGAGCAGGCCGGATACCGGGATCGCCGACATGAACAGGGCCATGATGCGGCCGCGGCGGTCCGCCGGGAACCAGCGCGAGAGGTACAGCACCACGCCGGGGAAGAAACCCGCCTCGGCGGCGCCGGTGAGCAGGCGCAGGGCATAGAACTCGGTGGGGGTGGTGACGAACAGCAGGCAGGTGGACAGGCTGCCCCAGGCGATCATCATCAGCGCGATCCAGCGCCGCGGGCCGAAGCGGTTGAGCGCCAGGTTGCTGGGCAGGCCGCAGAGCACGTAGCCGATGAAGAAGATTCCGGCGCCGAGGCCGTACACGGTTTCGCTGAATTTCAGCGCGTCGAGCATCTGCAGCTTGGCGAAGCCGACGTTGACGCGGTCCAGGTAGTTGAACAGGTAGCAGATGAAAATGAACGGGATCAGCCGCAGGGTGATGCGCCGGTACAGCGCGTTGCGGGTGATCTCGATGCCTTGGTCAGGGGCGGGGCTGTGTGCCATGATCGGGTTCTCTGTTGTTATGGTTGTCACCGCGTCGCCTGTGCCGGCGCTCGCCTTGAGCAGTCTCGGGGAGTGTAGCGCGGCTGTCTTTGTGCTTTTGCACAGCGTAAGGGGCAGGCTGCTGTGCCGCCGACCAAAGCCCCAAAGCCTAGGCTTAGACCCAAGGACCCTTACATGTTCGAGCTGGACCACGACCTGGCCCAGGACATCGTCAACCGGGCGATGGCCATCCTGCCGTGCAACGTCAATGTGATGGACAGCCAGGGCCTGATCCTCGGCAGTGGCGAGCCCGAGCGTATCAATACCCGCCACGAAGGCGCGCAGCTGGTGTTGGCCAACGGCCGCATCGTCGAGCTGGACGGGGAGGCGGCCAAGTGCCTCAAGGGTGTGCAGCCGGGCGTCAACCTGCCGCTGATGCTCGATGGCCGGCTGATCGGCGTGCTGGGGCTGACCGGTGATCCGCAGCAACTGCGCACCTACGGTGAACTGGTGCGCATGACCGCCGAGATGTTGCTGGCCCAGCGTCACCTGCAGGTGGAGCAGCAATGGCGCCGACAGCGCTGCGACGACCTGCTGGCCTTGTTGTTGGGTGGCAGCGGCGAGTCACCGCGCCTGGTCGACGAGGCCCAGCAACTGGGGCTCAAGCCCAACCTGCCACGGATCCCTTGTCTGTTCGAGCTGAGCGCCGGGCCGCCGGCCGAAGCCCTGTCGGCCTGGCTGATGAGCCGCTACCCGGACAGCTGGTGCGTCAGCCCCGCCCGCCAGTCGCTGTTGTGGTGCCGCCCGGCAAGCGTGGTGCTGGATGAGCCGCGCCTGTTCGAGCGCCTGCAGCGCCATGGTTGGGACGTCGAACGCCTGGCCCTGGGCAGCCCGGCGCAGAGCCTGGAGCAATTGCGCCGTGGTTACCGGCGGGTTCGCGACCTGCTGGCCTATGGCCGCGAAGTGCTGCCCGACGAGCGTCTGCTGAGCCTGGCGCGCTACCGCCTGCCGGCGCTGCTCTGGCGGCATCGCAACGACGATGCCCTGGATGAGCTACTCGAACCGTTGCAGCGCATCCGCGCCAGGGATGCCAGCGGCCAGCTGCTGCTCACCCTGCGCGCCTGGTGCGCCCATGACGGGCAGAGCCAGGCCTGCGCCGAGGCGCTGGGAATCCATCGCAACAGCCTGCGCTATCGGCTGGAGCGGATCGCCGAGCTGGGGGAGGTGGATCCGTTGCGGATGGAGGGCATGCTGAGCCTGTATTTGGGGTTGCAGTTGTTGCCGGCAAAGGGGCTGTAGCGTCGCGAGCAGGCATTCGCCCAAACAACGCCCCTGCATTTTGTGCATCCGACCGAGGCTGGCGTGGCGTGCAGCTGTCAGCATGCGCGGCAACAGGACAGGAGAATCCCCATGAAGATCGTCATCGCCCCCGATTCGTTCAAGGACAGCCTCGATGCTGCCGGTGTCGCCCGCGCCATCGCCGCCGGCCTGGCCGAGGCCTGGCCGGCGGCCGAGTGCATCGAATGCCCGATGGCCGATGGCGGCGAAGGCACCATGGAGGCGATCGTCGCCGCCAGCCATGGCGAGCTGCGCCGCCAGGTGGTGCGCGGCCCGTTGGGCGAGCCGGTCGAGGCGGGCTGGGGCTGGCTGGCCGAGAGCCGCACGGCGGTGATCGAGATGGCCCAGGCCAGTGGCATCCAATTGGTGCCCAACGGCCAGCGCGACGCTTGTCGCAGCAGCACCTGGGGCACCGGCGAACTGGTGGCGGCGGCGTTGGCGGCCGGTGCCTCGCGCATCGTCCTGGCCATCGGCGGCAGCGCCACCAATGATGGCGGTAGCGGCATGTTGCGGGCGTTGGGCCTGCGCTTGCTGGACGCCCAGGGCGAGCCGTTGGCCGAGGGCGGACTGGCCCTGGCGCAATTGGCACGCATCGACGCCAGCGACCTGGACCCACGCCTGGCGCAGGTCCAGGTGGAGGTTGCCGCCGATGTCGACAACCCGTTGTGCGGTGACAATGGCGCTTCGGCGATCTTCGGTCCGCAGAAGGGCGCCAGCCCTGAGCAGGTGCAGGCCCTGGACCAGGCCCTGGCGCATTTCGCCGATCATTGCGCGGGTTTGCTCGGCAGGGATGTGCGTGAGGAGCCGGGCAGCGGCGCGGCCGGGGGCATGGGGTTTGCCGCCAAGGCGTTCATGGGCGCGCAGTTCCGCCCGGGCGTCGAGGTGGTGGCCGAGCTGGCCGGGCTCGATGGCCTGGTACAGGGGGCGGACCTGGTGATTACCGGCGAAGGGCGTTTCGATGCCCAGACCCTGCGCGGCAAGACGCCGCTTGGGGTGGCGCGTGTGGCCAGGCGTCATGGTGTACCGGTGGTGGTTTTGGCGGGGACCCTGGGTGCCGGTTACGAGCAGTTGTACGCACAGGGCATCGACGCCGCCTTTGCCTTGGCCAGCGGACCGATGACCTTGGAGCAGGCTTGTGCCCAAGCCGAGACGCTGCTGAAGGCGCGGGCCGGGGATGTGGCGCGGTTGTGGCAGGTGGCGCGCCAGCGCTGATCAGAACACTGCCCGGGTCGGCGCGGTGTTCTCATGTGTGTAGATGACCTGTGGGAGTGGCCCCCCACAGGCGTGGTGACGATGTCAGCCCTGACGCACGGCGTCGAGCAGCGCCTTCAGCTGGTCGCGGCCTTCGGCATTCAGCCCGAACACCGGCCGGCGCGGCTCGCCCACCGGCAGCCCGGTCATCTCCAGGCCCGCCTTGATGGTCGCCGGCAGGCCCCCCTTGAGGATGAAGTCGAGCAACGGCAGCTGGCGGTAGAACAGCGCCTTGGCCTGTTCCAGCTCACCGTTCTGCACCGCCTGGTACAGCCGCAGGTTCAGTTCGGGAATCAGGTTGGCCGCCGCCGTGCACCAGCCCGTGGCGCCGGCCACGAAGGCCTCCAGCGCCAGCGGGTTGCAGCCGTTGTAGAACGGTACCTGGCCTTCACCGAGCAGTTGCAGCTTGTGCATGCGCTGGATGTCGCCGGTGCTCTCCTTGACCATGGTCACGTTGTCGACTTCGCGCACGATGCGCAGGATCAGCTCCACCGGCATGTCGGTGCCGCTGGTGGCCGGGTTGTTGTAGAGCATGATCGGCAGATCGATGGCCGCGCCGATGGCGCGGTAGTGCTGGACGATCTCGGCCTCGCTGAGCTTCCAGTAGGCCGCCGGCAGCACCATCACCGCGTCGGCGCCGTGCTGCTGGGCGAAGCGGGCGCGGCGCACGGCGCCGGCGGTGGTCAGGTCGGAGACGCTGACGATGCTCGGCACGCGCTTGCCGATGCGCTCCAGGCTGTACTGGGCGACCTGCTGCCATTCGCCGTCGCTCAGGTAGGCACCTTCGCCGGTGCTGCCCAGCGGCGCGATGGCGTGGACGTCGCCGTCGATCAGGCGGTCGATGGAGCGGCCCAGGGCCGGCATGTCAAGCTGTTCACCGTCCTGGGTGAACGGGGTGATGGTGTAGCCGATGATGCCGTGGAATCGAGTGGTCATGGTGTGTGGCTCCGCAAGCAAGGCAAGGTAGGGTCAGGCGAGGCAATCGGCGTGCTGGCGCAGGGCCTGCCGGGCGTAATAGTTGAAGGCGGCGCCGTGGCGCTTGGGCCGGTCGATCCAGTCGTGGGCGTCGCGGCCGAGCTCCGGGGCGATCGGCTTGATGGTGCCGGCGGCCATCGCCAGCAGTTGCAGGCGCGCGGCGCGCTCGATCAGCTGGGCGTAGACGCAGGCCTGCTCGATGCTGGTGCCGGTGGACAGCTGGCCGTGGTGCGAGAGCAGGATGGCGCGCTTGTCGCCCAGGGCGGCGCTGATGATCTCGCCTTCCTCGTTGCCCACCGGCACGCCTGGCCAGGCCTCGAGGAACGCGCAGTCCTCGTACAGCGGGCACAGGTCCATGTGCGAGACCTGCAGCGGCACTTCGAGCATCGACAGCGCGGCGACATGGGTGGGGTGGGTGTGGATGATGCAGTTGACGTCAGGACGGGCGCGGTACACCCAGCTGTGGAAGCGGTTGGCCGGGTTGGGCATGCCCTGGCCTTCGAGCACTTCGAGGTCTTCGTTGACCAGCAGCAGGTTGCCGGCGGTGATTTCGTCGAAGCCCAGGCCCAGTTGCTGGGTGTAGAAGGTGCCTGGCTGCGGGCCGCGGGCGCTGATCTGCCCGGCCAGGCCCGAGTCGTGGCCGTGGTCGAAGAGAATTCGGCAGGTCAAGGCCAGCTTTTCGCGCACAGTCCACGTATTATCGGCAAGCGAGCCTTGCATCTGTGTCAGTGCCTTTTGCACCAGCTGGTCTTTGCTGAGGGTAAGGGTGTTGGCCATGGGGAGCTTTCCTCTGTGGCGTGATGACGGATGTCAGGGCTGGCTCGCCCCCGAGCTTTGGACGGTGAGGGGGCGAGCCATCAGATGACACAAATAATCCTATATGACACAAAGTGTCATAAGCAAGTGCGTTTGTTCGGGAAACCCGCGTCACATGTCTATCCGACTGAAACTGCTGAGAAAGAAACTGGGCATCACCCTTGAGCAACTGGCCGACAAGTCCGGTATGACCAAGAGCTACCTGTCCAAGGTCGAGCGCGGCCTCAACACGCCATCGATCGCCGCCGCGCTGAAGCTGGCGCGGGCGTTGAACGTCAATGTCGAGGAGCTGTTCGACGGCGAGCATGACGGCCAGGCGCGCTACAGCCTGGTGCGCCGGGGCGAGCGCCAGGCGCTGGTGGGCGGCGGCGAGGGGCCGGGGTATGCGGTGCTGACCTCCCAGGTTGGCCAGCGCAGCCTGTTGCCGTTCCTGATCCAGCCGCCGACCGCGTTCAGCGACCCGACTTTCAAGGAGCATGAAGGCGAGGAGTTCCTGTTCGTCCACGAGGGCCAGGTGGAGGTGGACTTCGTGAGCGAGCGGGTGCTGCTGGAGGCGGGCGACGCCCTGCATTTCAATGCCCAGACCCCGCACCGCCTGCGTTCGGTCGGCGAGCGACAGGCGCAGTTGCTGGTGGTGGTGCAGGGCGGCGAGGGGTGAGGGCGGGGCGATGATCGAGGTCTCGCGGTTCTGGCGTGATCCGGCATTGCCCTTCGTCGAGGCCCGACGCGTGGGAGACGGCCGCCAGGTGTGCTACGCCGCCCATTCCCATGAGAGCTTCTCCATCGGCGTGATCACCTGCGGGCGCAGCACCTATCTGACCGGCAACACCCGGCACGAGGTGGCGGCGGGGACCACGGTGCTGATGAACCCAGGCGTGGTGCACACCTGCAATCCTATCCAGGGCGAGCCCTGGTCGTACCTGATGCTGTTCGTCGACATGCCCTGGCTGCTGGCGCGTGGCTTCGCGCTGCCCTCGGCGACCTTGAGCTCATCGACGGTGCTGTATGGGCAGCTGCTGGCGCTGTTCGCCGGGCTGTTCGAGCCCGGCAACGAGGGTCGGGAGGCGCAGTTGGAAGCGTTCTTCAAGGGCTTGCCGCAGGTGCTGGAGGCCGACGCGAGCGGCCAGCCCGCCCGCCATCCACGCCTTGAGCTGGCCGCCGCATTCATTCGTGCCCATCGCCTCGACCCGCTGACACTGGACGACATCTGCGCCGCGGCGGGGCTGTCACGGGCCTACCTGATCCGCGCGTTCGGCAAGCGTTTCGGCCTGACGCCCCATGGCTACCTGCTCGACCAGCGCGTCCAACATGCCCGGGCGCAACTGCGGGCCGGCCGGCCGATCGCCGAGGTGGCGCTGGAGGCGGGGTTCGCCGACCAGGCGCACCTGCAGCGGGCCTTCAAGCGCCACTTGGCGACCACGCCGGGGCAGTATCGCAATGGCTGAAAGGCAGGATCACACCATCAGGTACAACGCGCTCGCCACCAGCAACCCCGCCAGTACCCGATTCAACAGGCGCATACGCCACGGCTCACCCAGGTACTGACGGATCACGCTGCCAGCCCAGGCCCAGCTGGCCACGGAAAGGAAGCAGATCGGCCCGTAGATCCAGGTGAACTGCCACAGCAACTGCTGCTCGCCGCCGGTGTAGGCACCGATTCCGGCGACCGCCGCCAGCCAGGCCTTGGGGCTCAGCCACTGCATGGCCGCGCCGTGCCAGGCACTGGGTGCTCGCGGGGTATCATCGGCGCCCAGTCCGCCATCGTCACTGGCCAGCTTCCAGGCCATGTACAGCAGAAACAGCACGCCACCCCCGTGCAGCAGCCGCCCCAGCAAGGGCCAGCGCAGCAACAATTCATGCACGCCCAGCCCCACCAGCACCAGCAGCAGGCAGAAACCCAGGGTGGCGCCAGCCGCATGCCCGATGCTGGCCCGCAAGCCATGGCGTGCGCCGCTGCCGAGGGCAACGATGTTGACTGGTCCGGGGGAGATGGAGGCGGCCAGGGCAAAGGCCGCCATGGACAGTGTCAGGCTCATCGGAGGTTTCCATGTTGGAGGAGGGTGTGGCTATTCTGGCTAAAACCGTGACGAGCGTATTGAACAAAAATGCCCTGCCGCATCTGTTACAGCTTTTGTAATAGTTTTGCGCTATCAGAGAAATCTGCTTCGATTGTAGGATCGACATCCCTATTTTCAATCAAGGTCTATATGAGCACCTTCGCGGAGCCCCCCAGTCCCTGGCCGTCCCGGCCGTCCTTCCCGCGTCCTCGTGACGCCGCCCTTGTGAGTACCCGCTAATGGAATGGCTAGCCGACCCCACGGCCTGGCTGGGCCTGTTGACGCTTATCGTCCTCGAGCTGGTGCTGGGCATCGACAACCTGGTGTTCATCGCCATCCTCGCCGACAAACTGCCACCCCATCAGCGTGATCGCGCCCGGGTGATCGGCCTGTCGTTGGCGCTGATCATGCGCCTGGGCCTGTTGGCCAGTATCTCGTGGATGGTGACCCTCACCGCGCCGCTGATCGACGTGTTCGGCAAGACCTTCTCCGGCCGTGACCTGATCATGCTGTTCGGTGGTGTGTTCCTGTTGTTCAAGGCCACCATGGAGCTGCACGAACGCCTCGAGGGCCATGTCGCCCAGAGCGGCGGCGTGACCCGTCACGCAGCGTTCTGGCCGATCGTCGCGCAGATCGTGGTGCTCGACGCGGTGTTCTCGCTGGACGCGGTGATCACCGCCGTGGGCATGGTCGAGCAGTTGTCGGTGATGATGATCGCGGTGATCTTCTCCATCGGTATCATGATCGTCGCCAGCAAGCCGCTGACCCGCTTCGTCAACGAACACCCGACAGTGATCATGCTGTGCCTGGGCTTCCTGATGATGATCGGCTTCAGCCTCACCGCCGAAGGCCTGGGCTTCCATATTCCCAAGGGCTACCTGTACGCGGCCATCGGCTTCTCGCTGCTGATCGAGCTGTTCAACCAGCTGGCCCGCGCCCGTCGCAAGCGCAGCCTGCATCAGCACAGGCCGCTGCGTGAGCGCACGGCCCACGCGGTGCTGCGCCTGATGGGCGGGCGCCGGGTCGAGGCCGACGAGGTGGGCGAGGAGATCGCCGACCTGGTGGCCGGTGGCGACGAGCAGGTGGTGTTCGACCGTCGTGAGCGGGTGATGATCAGTGGCGTGCTCAACCTGGCCGAGCGGCCGATTCGCACGGTGATGACGGTGCGAGCCAAGGTCGATGCCATCGACCTGTCGCAGCCGGCCGAGGCGATCACCCAGATGTTGGTCAACTCGTCGTACTCGCGGCTGCCGCTGATCCGCGACGGACGTATCGAGGAACCGCTGGGCTACGTGCACAAGAAGGAGCTGCTCAAGGAACTGCTGGCCGGCAACCAGCCGGCGCTGGAACACCTGGCGCGGGCACCGTTGAACCTGCTGGAGAGCTTCAGCATCCTCAACGCCCTGGAGCAGATGCGCGCCCAGTCCACCCACATCGCCTTCGTGGTCAACGAGTTCGGTGACTTCACCGGGGTGCTGACCATGACCGACATCCTCGAGTCGATTGCCGGCGAGCTGCCGGACGCGAGCGAGGTGGAAGGGCCGGGCGTGGTCGAGGAGGCGGGTGGCTTCGTGGTCAGTGGCGCCCTGAACCTGGCCCAGGTCCAGGCGCGTACCGGCTTCGCCGCCCGTGCCACCGAGGACTACCAGACCCTGGCGGGCCTGGTGATGAGCCTGCTGGACCGCCTGCCGGTGGTAGGTGATCACCTGGCCTGGAACGGCTGGACCATGACCGTGGTGGCGGTGGAGGAGCGTCGGGTGCGCCAGGTGCGCCTTACACCGAACGCCGACGCTGACGCAGCAGGTGCTTGATGCCTTCGAGCACCAGCACCAGCACCGCGGCCCAGATCGGCAGGTAGGTCAGCCACTGGTCGGGGCCGATGGTCTCGCCCAGCGCCAGGGCCACGCCCACCAGCAGCACCGGCTCGACGTAGCTGAGCAGGCCGAACAGGCTGAACGGCAACAGGCGGCTGGCCAGCACGTAGGCGATCAGGGCGCAGGCGCTGATTGCCCCGAGCAGCGGGATCAGCCCGTACAGGCCCGGGTGCTCGGCCAGGTCCGCCGCCGACAGCGGGCCCTGGATCACGAAGTACAGGGCCCAGGGCAGCAGCAGGCACATGTCGCACCACAGGCCGCCCAGGTGGTCGGTGCGACAGCGCTTTCTCAGGACGAAGTAGATCGGGTAGCCGATCATCACCAGCAGGGTTTCCCAGGCGAAGCTGCCGTGCTGGTACAGCTCGTGGCCAACCCCGAGCACGGCGAAGCTCACCGCGACCTTCTGCAGGCGCGACAGGCGTTCGCCGTATACCAACCGTCCGGTCAGCACCATGGCCAGCGGCAGCAGGAAGTAGCCCATCGACACTTCCAGGCTGCGCCCGTGCAGGGGCGCCCAGAGGAACAGCCACAACTGCACGCCCATCAGCCACGAGGTGCCGACCATGCCGAGCAGCAGCAGCGGTGTGCGGCGCACCCGCCCGAGCAGCTCACCGACCCGTTTCCAGTCCTTCGAGACCAGCATGAACAGCGTCAGGCAGGGCAGGGTCAGCAGGGTGCGCCAGCCGAAGATCTCCTCGCCGTCCAGGGGCTTGAGGAAGGAGGTATAGAAGTACATCACGGCGAACAGACAGGACGCCATGACCGACGAAAGAATGCCTTTTGACACGAATGCCTCGGAAAACGGGAAGTGAGCGGGCGGATCAGCCGCGCATGATCTCAGGGCCATTGCCCGGCGGCAACTGCGGGCTACCCGGCTGGGCGGCCAGGGCCAGCAGCAGTTCGTCGGCGGGCATCGGCCGGGCGAACAGGTAGCCCTGCTGGAAGTCCACTTCGTGGCGTGCCAGGTAGTCGCGCTGCACCTCGGTCTCCACGCCTTCGGCGACGATGCCCAGGCCCAGCTTGGCCGAGAGTTCGATGATGGTGTCGAGGATATGCTGGGACAGGGCGTCGCCGCCGATCATGGCGACGAAGCTCTGGTCGATCTTCAGGTAGTCGACCTGGAACTGGCGCAGGTAGTTGAGGCTGGACTGGCCGGTACCGAAGTCGTCCAGGGCGATCATCACGCCCATGTCGTGCAGTTTCTCGAACAGTTCCAAGGTCACCGGAGTCGGCTCGATCAGCTTGCGCTCGGTCAGCTCCAGGGTCAGTACCACGCGCCCGGGCGGGAAGTGCTGGAGGAAGGTCTGGCAGTCGTCGAGCAGGCCCAGGTCGCGGCAATGGTCGGCGGTGATGTTGATGCCGATATGGAAGCCGTCCTCCAGCAGCGCTGCATGCGGGGCCAGGGCCTGGGCGGTGTGCAGCATCAGGGCCCGGGTCATGGCGACGATCTGGCCGCTGTGCTCGGCATAGGGAATGAACAGGTCCGGGCGCACCAGCCCTTCGCGGGGATGCTGCCAGCGCATCAGTACTTCGACTCCGGCCCAGCGATAATCGCCCTTGCGTACCACCGGCTGAAAGTACGGCAGGAACTCGTCGGCATCCAGGGCCCGGTCCAGCTCGCCCCGCGATGAGCTGGCGCGGCGGATCTGCCAGCGGCAGGCGGCGCCGGCCGCCACGCCCAGTATCAGCAGCAGGCTCAGCAGGGCGGGGTAGCGCGAGCGCATCAACGCGGCCTGTTTGCCTTCTTCGTAGCCAGCGTGCACATCGAACGGATAACGGGTGGAGGCATACTGCTTGGCGGCGGTAGCCGCGAGCGGCGGCTTGCCCTCGTGAACCTGGCCATCGCTGCCCATCCAGTGCTGGCCGACATGCACCTTCACCAGGTTGTCGGCGCCGATCAGGTGCAGCGCGGTGAGCAGGTGGCGGCCATCCACGGTGGTGATCGCCCCCCGGTCGCCACGGCCCTCCTGGCTGACCCGATAGACCAGCAGGGCCTGCCCCGGGGTCACCGAGTTGCCGTTCATCAGCCACAGTTGGCCATTGGTGTAGTCCTTGGCATCCACCGGCTCGTCGAAGTCGCCGAACAACGATGTGCAATACAGCCGGTCATGGTCGAACAGGTTGGTCGAGCGCACGAAGGCATTGCGCGTCACCTCGATGCGCAGGGCCAACTGCACTTCGTCGCAGGGCAGTCCGGCCTTGGGCAGCAGGTGATGGGCGGCGCTGGACAGGCTGTCGAGGATCGCTTCGACATGCGCGCCTACTTCGCGGGCCGTGGCCAGGCTGCTGGCCTGCAGCTCCTGTTCGGTCTGCCAGCGTATCACGGCCAGCCCGCACAGCAGCGGCAGCACGCCGACACCCCAGGGCAGCAGGGCGCGCCAGCTCCAGCGGGCGGGGCGTTTGGCGGTCAGGGGCATGCGGGTGGACCTTGTGCGAGGCGACGGGATGCTGCTGAGAATAGCCGTTTGTCGGAACAACCTGCGAACTAAAGCGCGACAAACAAATTTACGCACTGTAGAATCGGGTTACGAATACAACAATAAGGTTCTCCGCCTCCCGGGGAATCAAGCCCGCCGAGAATGGGTCCATATGACATACCATGGGTTCAAGCTGATCATTGGTGACTTCCTGGCTCGCAGCGTGCGCGGGATCCCCTGCTCACCACCACGCCATCTCCACATCCAAAGCCTGTAATAAACCGTTTTTCGCTTATAGATGAGGACACCCACATGGCAGATATCTTCGACAACCCGATGGGCCTGGAAGGCTTCGAATTCATCGAGCTCGCTTCGCCGACCCCTGGCGTGCTGGAGCCGGTATTCCAGATTCTCGGCTTCACCAAGGTGGCCAGCCACCGCTCCAAGGACGTGCACCTGTATCGCCAGGGCGGCATCAACCTGATCCTCAACAACGAGCCCAAGAGCATCGCCTCGTACTTCGCCGCCGAGCACGGCCCGTCGGTGTGCGGCATGGCCTTCCGCGTGCGCAACGCCCATGAAGCCTACGCCCGCGCCCTGGAACTGGGCGCCCAGCCGGTGGAAATCGAAACCGGCCCGATGGAACTGCGCCTGCCGGCGATCAAGGGTATCGGCGGCGCGCCGCTGTACCTGATCGACCGCTACGAGGAAGGCAGCTCGATCTACGATATCGACTTCAAGTTCATCGAAGGCGTGGACCGCAACCCGGTCGGCGCGGGCCTGAAGATCATCGACCACCTGACCCACAACGTCTATCGCGGACGCATGGCCTATTGGGCCAACTTCTATGAAAAGCTGTTCAACTTCCGCGAAATCCGCTACTTCGACATCAAGGGCGAGTATACCGGCCTGACCTCCAAGGCGATGACCGCGCCGGATGGCATGATCCGCATTCCGCTCAACGAGGAGTCGTCGAAAGGCGCGGGGCAGATCGAAGAGTTCCTGATGCAGTTCAACGGCGAAGGCATCCAGCACGTGGCCTTCCTCACCGACGACCTGCTCAAGACCTGGGACGCGCTCAAGGGCCTGGGCATGCGCTTCATGACCCCACCGCCGCAGACCTACTACGAGATGCTCGAAGAGCGCCTGCCAGGGCACGGCGAGCCGGTCGACCAGCTGCAGGCTCGCGGCATCCTGCTCGATGGCGCCTCCGCGCCGGGCGACAAGCGCCTGCTGCTGCAGATATTCTCGGAAACCCTGCTGGGGCCGGTGTTCTTCGAGTTCATCCAGCGCAAGGGTGACGACGGCTTCGGCGAAGGCAACTTCAAGGCGCTGTTCGAGTCGATCGAGCGTGACCAGGTGCGTCGCGGTGTGCTGAGCGTCGAGTAATACGCTTTACCTGCAAGACCCATCGCGGGGCAAGCCCGCTCCCACGCCGGTCATTGCGTGGGAGCGGGCTTGCCCCGCGATGCTTTTGTGGCGGCTACCGGTTGCGCAAGTAGCGAATCACCGCCTCGGCCACTCCGGCGGTCGAGGCCGGATTCTGCCCGGTGATCAGGCTGTCGTCCGCGACTACGAAGGACGCCCATGCATCGTCCGTACAGCTGTACTCGCCACCGCGGGCGATAAGTTCGTTTTCGGTCAGGAACGGTACCACCTTGTCCAGTTCGGCCAACTTCTCTTCGGTATTGGAGAAGCCGGTCACCTTGCGTCCCTTGAGCAGCAGACTGTTGTCGCTGAGCTTGATATTGAGCAGACCCACCACGCCATGGCAGACCGCGGCGACCGCACCACCACGTTCGTGGATGCGCCGTGCCAGCTCTTGCAGCGGTTGGTGGTCGGGGAAATCCCACATCACACCATGCCCGCCGGTGTAGTAGATCCCGCTGTACTGCTCGGCCTTGACCTGGCCAGGGCTAAGCGTGGCGCCCAGGCGATTCATGAAGGTCTTGTCGTTGTACCACTGCCAGTCCAGCTCCGGCGCCACGCGCAGGCTGTGCGGATCGATCGGCACATAGCCGCCCGCCGGGCTGACATAGTCGACGGAAAAACCCGCCTGCTGCACCTTGTCGACGAAGTGCACGGCCTCGCCCAGCCACAGCCCTGTGGCGCGCGGGATGGTGGGGTACTTGGCGGTATTGGTCAGCACGACCAGGAGCTTCTTGTTCATGTGTGCATGCCCGTCGAATCCATGGGAAAACGGTTGGCCAGCAGGAGCGAAAGCCTTATCAGCATAGCCCTCGCCACGCAATGCGCCACGGGCGGCGGACGCTGTGCTAGGCTGCTGCAAATTCGATGCATTACCGGGGGCAAACCATGGACAAGGGCACTTCCACTTTCCTGCAGGCCGCCATCGACGAGGCTCGCAAGGGGCTCGAGGAGGGCGGCATCCCGATCGGCTCGGTGCTGGTGCACGACGGCAAGATCATCGGCCGCGGCCATAACCGCCGGGTGCAGAACGGCAGCGCCATCCTGCATGGCGAGATGGACGCCCTGGAAAATGCCGGTAGGCAGCCAGCCCGGGTGTACCAGGCGTCCACCCTTTACACCACCTTGTCGCCTTGCGCCATGTGCAGCGGGGCTATCCTGCTGTATGGCATCAAGCATGTAGTCATCGGTGAGAACACCACGTTCCTGGGAGAGGAAAAACTGCTCGACAGCCGGGGTGTACGCCTGGACGTACACGACGATGAGGCCTGCAAGGCGCTGATGCGCCGGTTCATCGAGGAAAAGCCCGAGCTGTGGGACGAAGATATTGGCCGCTGACCTGCCTGCCGGCGGGGGCGAGATCCAGGTCATTCACCTGGCGCCGCCTACCTCCCCGCTGGCCACCATGGGCAAGCCCATCGCCGACTTCGACTGGTTCACGACCCCGTTGGGGCCGCTGACGTCCTGGCCGCCCGCCCTGCGTATCGCCGCCGACATGGTGCTGATGTCACCGTTTCCCTGTGCGCTGGTCTGGGGCTCGGCGCTGACCGTGATTCACAACGAACCCTACCAGGCCCTGCTGGGCGGTGAGGGTGGCCATCAGGGCCGGTCCTTCGATGCGCTCTGGGCGCAGAACTGGGAGGGCATGGGGGCGGCGGTGTTCAAGGTGCTGGAGGGGCAGGGCAGCTTGATCGAGGACGCGCCGTTGCCTGTCAAGCGAGAGGGCTTCGCGGCGACCGCCTGGGTGACGGGTTGCTATTCACCTATCCGTAACGACCAGGGTGAGGTTGCCGGCTTCCTGCATGCCCTGATCGAGACCACCGCCAGTGTCGAAACCGGGCGTGAGTGGCGTGAGCTGGCGCTGTCCTTCGAGGCGCGCCTGGAGCAGTACCTGAGCGATCCGCAACATACCTGGCAGCTGTCGCCCGACGTGATGCTGATGCTCGATGCCAACCTGCATGTGCGCTCGGCCAATCCTGCCTGGCATCGCTCGCTGGGCTGGGGCGAGGCGTCGCATCTGCAGGTGACGTTGCCTGAACTGTTTCACCCCGCCGATCGCACCGAAGCCCAGCTTGCATTGAAGTCGCTTATGCAGGGACAGGGCATGGCGGCATTCGATGCTCGGGTCAGGCACAACGAAGGGCATTATTGCTGGTTCCGCTGGACCGGGGTTGCCGATCCGGCACTGCCCGCGCTGGTGGGGCGGGACATCACCGCTGACCGCCAGGCGGTCCAGCGCCTGGCCGAGGCGGCGGTGCGCGAGGGCCAGCGCATGGAATCCGTGGTGAAGGTTGCGGGTGGCCTGGCGCATGAAATGAACAACGTGCTGTCCGGTGTCGGCAGTAGCCTCGAACTGCTCGAGCGGCGCTTGGCCCAGGGGCGGATGGAGCGTGTCGAGGAGTATGTGCAGATGGCCCGCGAATGTGCCCAGCGCGCCATTGGCCTGACCCAGAACCTGCTGGCCTTCGCCCGTAGCCAGCCGCTGTCGCCCAACCCACTGAACATCAATCGCCTGCTGCAGGAGATGGAGCCGATGTTGCGCCAGACCCTCGGCGCCGAAATGCACCTGGATTGGCAACTGGATGTCGCGCCCTGGCTGTTGCAGGTCGACGCCGATCAGTTGCGCAGCGCCCTCCTGCACCTTTGCAGCAATGCCCGGGATGCCTGTCTTGGCAAGGGCACCCTGACGATCAGGACCTCCAACGAGCGCTTGGCATTGGCCAGCGAGGGGCCGGCCAGTCTACCGGCGGGCGACTACGTCACGTTGCAGATCGAGGACGATGGCCACGGCATGTCCCGGGAGGATTTGGCGAGGGCCTTCGAACCGTTCTTCACCACCAAGCCGTTGGGGCAGGGGGCGGGCCTTGGGTTGCCCATGGTGCATGGTTTCGTGCGCCAGTCGGGCGGGCAGGTGTGGATCGAATCGACCTTGGATCAAGGGACTCGGGTAGTGCTGATGTTCCCGCGCCATTCGGGTGTGCTGCCCGAAAGCATCGCCCTGGAAGCGCTACCGGTTCAGGCCCAGGGCGAGCGGCTGCTGTTGGTCGATGACGAAGTCAACCTGCGCGGCCTGATGAAAGAGGCGCTGGTCGAATGCGGCTTCGAGGTGTGCGATGTGGCCGATGCCAATGGCGCACTGGGCGAGTTCCGGCATCGCGGCCCGTTTGACCTGGTGATCACCGATATCGGCTTGCCGGGAGGCTTCAGTGGGCGCCAGGTGGCCAAGGCGCTGCGGATGATGAAGCCGGAGCAGAAGATTCTGTTCATCACAGGCTTCACCAGCGACCCGGTCGAGCAGGTTTTGCTCGACGAACCGGGCACGGCGTTGATGTTCAAGCCGTTCTCGCTGCAGACGCTGGTCGTCAAGATCCAACGTATGCTGCAAGCCTGAGGGCGGGTTTCAGAGCCCCTGCTGCAGGTAGGGGTCGTCCGGGTTCTGTCGTTCCAGCTCGGCCAGCAGGACCTGGACATTCTGCAGTTGGCCGGTTTCCTTCCAGTACTCGATCAGCAACACCCGCGCCCGGCGGTTTGCGGGCTGGCGGTTGAGCACGGTTTCCAGCTGCTTCTGCGCGGCATCTATTTGCTCAAGCTGGTGCAGGGTGACGGCCAGGGTATAGCGGTACTCGTTGTTTTCCGGTTCCAGTTCGACCGCGCGTGCCAAGGCGAGCAGAGCGTATTCCTGTTGCTCGTGGCGGGTCAGCCACAGCCCGAGTTCGTATTGCAGGAACGCCGAGTCGGGGCGTAGCGCCAGGGCCTTGGCCAGCACTTCACGGGAGGCGTCGTGGCGGCCTTGCTGTTCCAGCAGGCGCACCTGGGTGGCCAGGGCGTCCAGCCCCTCGGGTGCCACCGTAAGGCTGCGTTGCAGGGCCCTGGTGGCAGCGTCGTAGGCTTGCTCATGCATGTACAGCCGGGCCAGGTGCACCTGGGCCGCGGCGTCGTCGGGCTGTTGCTCCAGGGCCTGCTCGTATTGCTCCAGGGCATCCTGCAAGGGGCCAAAGTACAGGCCGATGGCGTCGGGGTCGAGGCCCAGCAGCGCGTCTACCGCAGCGAAACGCACGCTTTGCTCGTCATCCTCCAGCAGCGGGCCCAGCACCAGGCTGCGTTGGGCGGCCGGCAGCAGGCGGCGGATGCTGGCGATGGCGGCGCGGCGGACCAGCGGGTCGGCGTGCTCCAGGTCTTGCTGGGCCAGCTTCAGTGCCTGTGGCGATGGGTAGTTGGGCAGTTCGACGTAGAGTGCGGCACGGCGGATCGGAGGCAGGTCGTCGCGTTGCAGCTGCTGGTAGAGCACCCGGGCGGCGCCCGGCAGGCCGTCGTGGGCCTGGCCCAGGGCCTTGGCGTAGCTGTGCGGCGGCAGGCTGGGCGCCGCGGGCTGCTGGTCACGCCACAGGTAGCCGATCGCGATGGGCAGTACCAGTACAAGCAGCAGGGCGATCAGGATCAGGTGGCGTCGTTGCATCTGGCGGTCCGGGGTGGCGGTACCGCAGAGCTTGGGGCAGGCGGGGGGTAATTGCAATGAGCGGGAGGGCGTGGGGTGGCTGTTGGGTGTTTGGCGATGGTTTTACAGCGCCTATGAGACCGAGCGCCGCGCGGGCGGCGCTCGGTCTCATAGGCGCTGCAACTTTCCTGTCGAACACCCGACTGCTCCTGCCATTGTCCCCCCTTCCCATGTCAGCCCACCCCACCTCGATCCATTAGCGTTCCGAGCATTTCCGACTGGCTAAAGCAGGATGCTTACCAATGCTCTTCAGCGAACTCATGGCAGCGCTCTCCACCCGTGCGATCCGACTCCAGCGCGAGGAGGCCGACCTGATCGTCGAAGGCGATGAAGACACCCTCGATGACGCCCTGTGGGATGCATTGGCGGCCCACAAGCCGGCACTGCTGGAGATGCTCGCCGGCCTGGATCACGGCTGGTTGAGCCCGGCGTTGCGCATCACCCCCGACATGTTGCCCCTGGCCGGCCTCGACCAGGCGGCCATCGACCGCATCGTCGCCACGGTGCCCGGCGGCGCGGCCAACCTGCAGGACATCTACCCGCTGGCACCGCTGCAGGAGGGCATGCTCTACCACCACCTCACGGCGGCCGAGGGCGACCCCTACGTGCTGCAGGCGCAGTTGCGCTTTGCCAGCCCCGCGCGCCTGCAGGCGTTCGCCGAGGCGCTCGACTGGGTGATCCAGCGCCACGACATCCTGCGCACCGCGCTGGCCTGGGAATACCTCGACCAGCCACTGCAGGTGGTGTGGCGCAAGGCACCGCTGGTCTGCGAGGCCGTCGAGCTGAACGGCGACGGGGATGTGCTGGACCGGTTGCGCGAATGCTTCGACACGCATCACTACCGCATGGACCTGGGCCAGGCGCCGCTACTGCGGCTGGTGCATGCCCAGTCCCGCGATGGCGAGGTACTGGCCTTGCTGCTGTTCCATCACACCGTCATGGATCACACCGGACTGGATATCGTGCGCCGCGAAATCCAGGCCTACCTGGCGGGTGAGGGCGAGCGACTGCCGGCCCCGGTGCCGTTCCGCGACCTGCTGGCCAGAAGTCGGCAGGCCCAGGATGAACAGGCCCATGAGGCCTTCTTCGGCGCCATGCTCGCCGATATCGACGCGCCGACCCTGGCCTTCGGCGTCCAGGAGGTGGCCGGCCAGGCCATGGCGGAAGCCAGGCTGACCCTGGCTGCGAGTCTCAGCCAGCGCCTGCGAGCCCAGGCACGGCTGCTCGGCGTGAGCCCGGCGAGCATCATGCACCTGGGGCTGGCGCGGCTGCTGGGGGCGCTGTCCGGACGTGAGTCGGTGGTGTTCGGCAGTGTGCTGCTCGGGCGCATGGCGGCGGGTGAGGGCGGCGAACAGGCCCTGGGGATGTTCATCAATACCTTGCCGCTGCGTGTCGACCTGCGCGGGCAGGGCGTGCGTGAGGCGCTGTTGGTCACCCATCGACAACTGACGGCGTTGCTCGGCCATGAGCAGGCGCCCCTGGCCCTGGCCCAGCGCTGCAGCGGCGTGCTGGCGCCGACGCCGCTGTTCAACAGCATGCTCAACTACCGCCACAGCGCGGCGGGCGATGCGGCCGAAGTGATCGCGGTGGCACCGGGCATCGATGTGGTGGGGGCCGAGGAGCGCACCAACTACCCGTTGAGCCTGGCCGTCGACGACCTGGGCGAGGACCTGCGCCTGACGGTCCAGGCGCTCGCCGAGTGGAGCCCAGAGCGCTTGTGTGGGCAGTTGCGGCAAGTTTTTGAAGGGGTGGTGGAGGCACTCGAGCAGCAGCCCGAGCGGCCGTTGCTGGACCTGCCGGTGCTGACGCTGGAGGAACGCCATCACCTGCTGGTGGACTTCAATGACACGGCGGTCGACCATGACCTGGAGCTGCCCCTGCACGCCCTGTTCGAACACCAGGCGCAGCTGCGCCCCGAAGCCATTGCGCTGGAGACCGATGGCGAGCGACTGAGCTATCGCCAACTCGACGAGCAGGCCAACCGCCTGGCCCATCATCTGATCGAACTTGGGGTAAGACCTGACGACCGGGTGGCGATCTGCATCGAGCGCGGCGTGTCGATGGTGGTCGGCCTGCTGGCCATCCTCAAGGCGGGTGGCGCCTACGTGCCGCTCGATCCGGGTTACCCGGCCGGGCGCATTGGTCATATGCTCGAAGACAGCGCGCCACTGGTGGTATTGGTCCACAGCGCTACCCGCGAGGTACCGGGTGAGGTGGCGGTACCGCTGGTCGACCTCGACCAGCCGACCTGGGAAGCCCTGCCGGCCACCCGCCCACGGGTGGTCGGGCTCACCCCACGGCACTTGGCTTATGTGATCTACACCTCTGGCTCCACCGGCACGCCCAAGGGGGTGATGGTCGAGCACCGCAGCGTGGTCAACCTGGTGCGCTGGGCCGCCGGGCTGTGCCCGACCAGCGCCGACGGCGCGCTGCTGCACAAGACACCGATCAGTTTCGACGCGTCGGTGTGGGAGCTGTTCTGGCCGCTGGGCAGCGGCTTGCGCCTGGTGCTGGCGCGACCGGACGGCCAGCGCGACGCGGATTATGTCGCGCGGGAGATCATCGAGCGGCAGGTCAGCGTGGTGCAGTTCGTGCCGGCGCTGTTGCAGCAGTTCGTCGAGCAGGCGCGCAGCGCGCAGTGCACCAGCCTGACCGATATCGTCTGTGGCGGCGGCGAGCTGACCGAATCCCTGGCACGCCAGGTGCGCGAGCGCCTGCCGCAGGTGCGCCTGCACAACGTCTACGGCCCCACCGAAACCACGGTCGACTGCACTGTCTTCACCCTGGAGCCCGGACAACCTGTGCCCCACGGCGCGCTGCCGATTGGCCGGCCCATCGACAATACCCGCCTGTACGTCCTGGACGACGCCGACCAGCCACTGCCGTGGGGCGTGGCCGGGCACCTGCACATCGGTGGTGCGGGGGTGGCGCGGGGCTATCTGGGGCTGGCCGGGCAGCAGGCCGAGCGCTTTATCGACAGTCCGTTCGTCAAGGGCGAGCGCCTGTACCGCAGCGGTGACCTGGTGCGTCAGCGCGCGGACGGGAACCTGGCGTTCCTTGGTCGCAACGACCACCAGGTCAAGCTGCGCGGCCTGCGTATCGAGCCGGGCGAGATCGAGGCCTGCCTGAACCGCCTGCCTGGCGTGCGCGAGGCGTTGGTGATGGTTCACCAGCACCCGCACAGCGGCCCACGCCTGGTGGCCTACCACAGCGGCCAGGCCCAGGTCGCGCAAGACCTGCGCGAGCATCTGCTGGGGCAACTGCCCGAGTACATGGTACCGGCACTGTTCATCCACCTCGAGGCCATGCCGTTGACACCGAACGGTAAGGTCGACCGCAAGGCCCTGCCAGCGCCCGAAGCGCCGACGCGGCAGTACCAGGCGCCCGAGGGGCCGGTCGAGACCGCCCTGGCGGCGATCTGGAGCGACCTGCTCGGGGTCGAGGCGATAGGCCGTGACGACAACTTCTTCGAGTTGGGCGGTCATTCGCTGCTGGCGGTGCGTCTGGTCGAGCGCATGCGCCAGCAGGCGCTGCAAGCCGATGTGCGGGTGTTGTTCAGCCAGCCTACCCTGGCAGCGCTGGCCGCATCGGTGGGCGGGCATGCGGCCGTCGCCGTGCCGGTCAACCGCATTCTCGCCGGCTGTACGCGGATCACCCCAGATATGCTGCCCCTGGCCAGCCTCGACCAGGACGCCATCGATGCGCTGGTGCGCCAGATCCCCGGCGGCGTGGAAAATGTCCAGGACATCTACGGCCTGGCGCCGTTGCAGCAGGGCATTCTCTACCATCACCTGGCCAGCGAAGGCGCCGACCCCTACGTGGTGCAGGCGCGTTTCGCATTTGCCGGCCAGGCCGAGCTGGACGCGTTCGTTGCGGCGCTGAACCAGGTCATCACCCGCCACGACATCCTGCGCACCAGCCTGCACTGGCAGGGCCTGGACGAGGCGGTGCAGGTGGTGTGGCGCGAGGCGCCGCTGGTGCCGAGCCCGGCGCTGGAGACACTGCGGCTCGACCTGGGGCAGGCGCCATTGCTGCGCCTGAGCAGCCAGGTCCAGGCCGGTCGCCTGGAGGCGACCCTGCTGCTGCACCATATCCTGCTCGACCACACTGCCGTGGAGCAGCTGGTGGCCGAGATCGGTGCCTTGCTGCAAGGGCGGACGGCGCTGCCGGACAGCGTGCCGTACCGCAACTACGTGGCCCAGGCGCGGCTGGGCGCCGACCCGCAGGCCGACGAGGCGCTGTTCCGCGAGCTGTTGGGCGATATCGACGAGCCGACCGAGGTGTTCGGTTTGCGCGAGGCCCAGGTTGATACGGGATTGGTCAGTGAAAGCCGCCAGCCGTTGGAGCCGGAACTGGGCGCACGCCTGCGTGGCCAGGCCAGGACGCTGGGCGTCAGTGTCGCCAGCCTGGTGCACCAGGCCTGGGGGCAGGTTCTGGCGCAGTTGTCCGGCCGCGAGGAGGTGGTGTTCGGCACCGTGCTGCTCGGTCGCCTGCAGGGTGGCGAGGGTGCCGACCGGGCGCTGGGCATGTTCATCAACACCTTGCCGCTGCGGGTCAGCGTGGGTGGCGCAGGCGTGGCCGATGGCGTACGCCTGACCCACCAGCGCCTGGCGCGCCTGCTGGCCCACGAGCAGGCGTCCCTGGCGCTGGCCCAGCGTTGCAGTGGCGTGCCGGCGTCCCAGGCGCTGTTTACCAGCTTGTTGAACTATCGCCACAGTGCCGATCAACCCGAACATGGGTCAGCCTGGGCCGGGATCGAGCTGCTGACCGCGCAAGAGCGCAGCAATTATCCGCTGGTGGTCAGCGTCGATGACTATGGTAATGAGTTCAGGCTGACGGTGCAGACCGTGGCCCCCGTGGACGGTGGTCGGGTCTGCCAGCTGCTGCGCATGGCGCTGTTGCAACTGGTCACGGCGCTGGAACAGGCGCCGATGAGCGCGCTGAACAGCCTCCATCGCCTGCCGGAAGCGGAGCGCGAGCGCGTGCTGGGGCAGTTCAACGCCACGGCGCGGGAGTATCCGCGTGAACTGGCGGTGCATCGGTTGTTCGAGGCCCAGGCCGTGAATTCGCCGGATGCGCTGGCGGTGGTCCAGGGGCAGCGTCGATGGACCTTCGCCCAGCTCGAGGCCCAGGCCAATCGCCTGGCCTATTTCCTGCTCGAACAGGGCGTGCGGGCTGGCGATCGCGTGGCCTTGCTGCTGCCACGTTCGTTCGACCTGCTGGCGGCCCAGCTGGCCGTGAGCAAATGCGCGGCGGTGTTCGTGCCGCTGGACGGCAACGCCCCGGCCGAGCGCCAGGCATTCATGGTGGCCGACA